>Ga0163150_10000206_pt1 | contig 107865 bp, 82 predicted proteins | sample OliLakLV19P2IB_FD_148628 | JGI IMG/M metagenome (GOLD analysis project Ga0163150, IMG submission 148628) | Freshwater microbial mat bacterial communities from Lake Vanda, McMurdo Dry Valleys, Antarctica - Oligotrophic Lake LV.19.P2.IB | ecosystem: Environmental > Aquatic > Freshwater > Lake >...
GTTCCTGCACCGTGTCGGTGGAGAGCGTTACGGTGGCCCGTCCATAAGCCACTCCCGTGGTGGCGCTTCCGTCCACTGTGTATGCGGTGGAAGACAGTCGGCCGCCACCGATGCTGACGCCTGCGCCCGGCGCCATTGGACGCATGCTTTGGGTCATCTCATCGGTCGCCATTTCGCCGCCCACACCGGCGACTGTCGTTACCAGAGAGAGCGCGTTTCTGCCCTGGACGGGAAGATCCGAGATCTCCCGCGCACTCACTGTAGTGCCAATCATTCCGCTTTCGGTGTTGATCGCCGGAGCCGCAGCCGAGACCTCGACGACCTGCTTCGAACCCGCGGCGACCAGAACGAGGTCCACGCGGGCGGTCGCAGAGCTGTCGAGCTTAAAAGGCGCTGAGGCAGCCTCGGCGAGACCTGCAAACTGGGCCCGTACCGTATAACTGAAGGCCTGGAGAGAGGAGACCGTGTAGTAGCCCTCAATATTGGTCGTAGTCTTGTACTCGACCCCAGTCTCGACAGCCGTGACGATTACGGATGCTCCTGGAATCACGGCCCGCGTCTGATCGGTAATTACACCCGTGATGCTCGACCGCGTCTGCCCAGCCGCCGAGACAATGATAAGCGCGGACAGAGCTGAAGTGCGGAGCACGGCACTTACCCTCAACATGAAATCCTCATTTTCCGACCCCTGGCCAAGGTAGTTCGCTTCCTCCGGACAGATGGGACAGCACGTCGCATGTGGAACCTCCCGCCTGCGAAGCCGGGCCTCTCTGGTATATCACATTCTGTCAGCGGGCGGGTAATGAATGCTGCCCGGGCAGAAGGTTCTGGACATCCTGTACGCGGTTGCTATATTCTGCTATCTCAGAAACGGAGGTTTCTGCAGCATGTCCTTCAGACAGTCCTTTCGCGCTCTCCTGGCAACAGCCCTGACCCTGTTCATCGCGGCCCTCAATGGCCAGACGCAGCTCGGGCAAATCGTAGGGAGAGTGACCGACAGCTCCGGCGCGGCGGTCTATGGAGCGGTGGTGGAAGTTGTGAGTCCAGCCGCAAGTGTGCGTGCGCAGGTTCAATCCAATGCCGAAGGGCTGTTCACCCTTCCCTACATGCAATATGGCTCGTATACGGTCAACGTGACCGCAGCGGGCTTCTCGAAATATATGCTGACTGCGGTTGCCGTGGCCATGGCGACGACCACTACTATAAACCCGGTTTTGGTGGTGGAGGGCTCCGCCGAGCAGATCACCATATCGGCGAGTGCACTGACGCTTGATTCGAGCTCGACGATGGTGAGTACGTCGATTGAAGAGAAGCTCAAGAGTTCCGTTCCCAACCTGATCAGTGGCGGCAAACGCAGTGCGGTCAGCTTCGTCGATCTTTCGCCAGGATTCAGCGGAAGGGCCGGTATAATCGCCGGCGGACGCGACAACTCGCATGAATCACTGATCGACGGGCAGACCGTCGCGACACGCTCCAGATTTTTCGATTACCGTCCAGGTCTCGTAGGCAATCTGCCTTCCGTCGAGTCGATCGGCGAGTACAAGATGATCAGCAATTCCATGCCGGCCGAGTATGGCCGCTCGTCGGGCGGAATGACCACATTCGCGACCAAGTCCGGAGCGAACCAGTTCCATGGGGCCGCGTATCATTACCTGCGCAACCACAGACTGGACGCGCGTCCCTGGCAGGCTGCTGTGCGCGATGTGCGCAAACAGAATGAGTTTGGAATTACCGGTGGCGGACCGCTGGTGATCCCGACGCTCTATGACGGGCACAACAAGACGTTCTTCTGGGCGAACTTCACCGGGTACAAGCTTCGTACCGCCGCTGCCTCCAGCATTCTCTCGGTTCCCACTGCGGCGATGCGCAATGGCGACTTCTCTGCGTCGGACATCAATCCGATTTATGACCACAATGACTTGTTCAGCAACGCTTCCGGTACTCCGGAACGCAGGCGGCTGATATTCGACGGACGCACCAACGTAATGAACCCCGCGCGCATAAGCCCTGTCTCCAGGTACTTTCTCGACACGCTGCCGCTGCCCAGCAGGCCCGGTTCGTTCTTCAACTATGTTGGCTCTGCGCGCAGCATCAAAGACGACTGGGATATCTCGGTTAAACCGGATCATTATCTGAGCGGCAACAGTCGGCTGTCGGGTTTCTATCAATTCACCCATTTCAATGCTGACAATGGCAACGTGCTTGGTGATTTCTTCGGCGCAACCGGAACCACCTATATGCATCGCACGCGTCTGGACTGGGCGCATAACATCAGGCCGAACCTTATCAATCAGGTACTGGTCGGTTTTACGCGGTGGTATGACAATCTGGCCAAGAACAACTTCGGCCAGAACGTGGGATTTGCCGCCGGACTCCGGGGCACTTATGACGGAAATTGCCCCGAGATCCTGGTGGGCGGAAGTTCGAACATCGCGATTTGTCAGGGCAGCGCGGCCAATATCAAAGGAAATCTCACGTCCACGTTTAATGAGACGCTGATGTGGAATCACCGGGCGCACAACATTAAGATGGGTCTCCAGATCATTCGGTGGAACGAGAACTTCAACAATCGAGGCAGCGCGACGGGCGCCTACTCGTTCACCGAAGGAGGCAGTGCCAACACGAACTCGACTGGTGGAAACTACTGGGCCAGCTTCCTTCTTGGCTACCCAACAGGCGTCAGCATGACAGCGCCGACGGTGCTGGGTGTGCGACAGACCTACTTCGCTCTTTTCGTGCAGGATGACTGGAGAGTCTCACGGAAATTGACCATAAATGCGGGACTTCGGTGGGATGTTAACGTGCCATACAAGGAGTTGCATGGTCAGATTACGGGCGTGGACCTGAATCGTCCGAATCCCGGAGCCAGCAATCTGCCCGGCGCGCTGGTGTTCTATGGTGACGGCCCCGGGAGGACTGGCTATGACCGGCCAGGCAAGATTCACTGGAATAACTTCGGACCGCGGCTGGGACTGGCCTATCAGATAGACAAGAACACGGTTTTCCGCGCGTTTGGCGGCATCATCTACCAGGGCGCTCAGAACGGTAATGCGGAAAATGCCGATCGCACCGGCTTTATTGGTGGCGGGTCGCCGGTCGCTAATTCGACTCCCTTCGGACTTTACTACAGTTGGGACCGGCCGTATCCTCAGGAGGTGCTCGGCACCATCCCGAACACCAATCCCGCGTTCCGTAACGGCCAGTCCTACACGTTTCAGAGCGAGTCTGGCATAGGCGTCGCGCCTGCTCTGTACCAGTGGAGCGGAGGTCTGCAGCACGAACTCAAGGGCGGAATTCTTATCGAGGGCACGTACTTCGCCAACAACGGAAAGCACGGCGTCGACAGGATGCCACTGGGCGTTCTCGAACCGAAATACTGGGGACTGGGAGCCCTGCTGAACCGACCGCTGAACTCCCCGGAGGTTCGTGCGGCGGGCTTCTCCGCCCCGTACGCCGGCTTTAACGAATCGCTTCCGCTCTTCCGTGCGATTCGGCCCTATCCACAATTTGACGGACTAGTGGACAATGCCAACGCATGGACGTCGAGCACGTATCACGCATTTATTCTGAAAATGCAGAAACGGTTTTCGTCGGGTCTGACATTTTTGACGCACTTCACGGGATCGAAGAATCTGACCAGCTGGTCCTCAGCTTCTCCCAGCGCTCTTCCCCGAGACCCTTACAACCTGTCGCTGAGCAAGGGGCTCGCGCGCCGCGACGTGCCGCGCCGGTATGTGGCCACCTTCGCCTATGAGCTACCTTTCGGACCGGGGAAGCGCTTCGGCAGCACCAGCGGCCGGACAGGCAAAGTTTTGCTCTCAGGCTGGACGCTGTCCGGAACGCAGCAGTATTCCGGTGGGACGCCCGCCAACCTCAGCGGCACTCTGGGAATCGCCATACCTACCGTGGACACACGCGCCGACCGCGTTGCCGGGGTACCGGTGCGCAGCAAGATCGGTTGCGGAGAACTGGAGTTTGGAAATCCTGCAAAGAATTACATCTGGAACGCGGGTAATCCTGCTCAGGCAGCTCGATTTAACAGGCCGATTGCGTTCCAGTCTGCCGGAGACTACGGGTTCGGCAATGCTCCGTCAGTGGACCCGCAGGCACGGCAATGTGGAATGTGGGATGAGAATATCAGCCTGACGAAGATCTTTACAGTTCATGACTCGGTGCGCGTCCGCATCGGGATAGACGGGTACAACATGCTGAACCGGCACACCTGGATCACCATCGCTGAAGGCTCGGACAGCATTAACAGCGCCACTTTTGGGCAGATTCAACCCTACCAGGGGAGCATCGGCGTTACCGGCGGCGGGCCGAGGCAACTTCAGCTCAGCCTGAGAGTGGAGTTTTAACGTGTCAGCCGAACGTGCCGGTTCAGCCCGGGCACGTTCGGCAGTCTCACTGCTGCAGCTTACGTTTTCGGTACTCTCGGCTCGGCAAAGTCGACCGTAATCTTTTTCCCCAGAAGGAAGAATTTCCGCTCCGGGTGCCTCAGATGAGAATATGACCAATTACACCGATCATATAGCTGTGCCAGAGGAAGTTCCATGCGCCGAGGTTGACGATCTTGCCTCCGTCGACGGTCACTGTCGCCCAGGCAGCTTGTCTCGCAACTCTGTCCCGAGTTCCGGTTTCCATACACCGAGTCGCATCTGTTTTGCCGCCGACACCAGATCTCGGGAGAGCGCCAGAATTAGTCCACAGGTCAGTTCAGCCACGGACACGTCGAGCGTTCCGGGCGTATTGCTGCATAAGAGCCCTCTGGCAGTTGCGTTTTGCTTATCGATGCTGTCGTGTCCTGCTCCGATCTTTAGAGAAGAATTTCAGGAGATCACAGAACACAAAACCGATCTCCTCGGCCCGGGCAGGCCAGTGACAGCGGAACGGATGGGATATAACCTGTGATATCGGATGAGAAATGCTCTGCAGGTCATCATCATGGCATCCGTGCTGCTTTCGCTCTCCGCGCAAGCCGCCGACAAACGCGTGCTGTTCTTTTCCAAGGCATCGTCCTGGGAACAGAGCATTGTCCATCGCGATGGTGATCAGCTGAGCTTCATCGAGAAGCTGGTTCAGAAGATGGGGCAGGACCACCACATCGAATTCACGTTCAGCAAGGATGGCCGCATTTTTACGCCGGAGAACATTGCGAAGTTCGACGCGTTCTTCTTCTTCACCTCCGGCGACATGACCTTCGAGGAGAGGAACGGTCGAGGAGACAATTACCCGTTGATGACGCTGGAAGGCAAGAAAGCCTTCCTGGATGCGATACGGGCGGGCAAAGGCTTTATCGGCTGCAACACGGCGAATTACACCTTCATCGACCCGGTAAGTCCCGGGGAGAAGAAGGATCCGGAGAACATGTGGCGTTATACCCGCATGATCGGGAGCGGATATATGGGTCACAACGAAGTCCAGAAGGGCTATTTCAGCTACCTGGACCGCAAGTTTCCCGGCATGGAACACGTGCCTGAGAGCTACACACCCGTGGACCAGTGGTACGCCTTCAACCGGCTGGCGCCCGACATTCACGTCGTTATGGCGCTCGAATCAGGTAAGCTCACCGGCAATCTCTATGAACGGCCTGACTACCCGGTCGCATGGGCTCGGATGGAAGAAAAGGGCCGGGTCTTTTACACCACCATGGGCCACACGAAGGAAATCTGGGCGGACCCGATGTTCCAGCAAATGCTCCTCGGCGGGATTCGCTGGGCCACGGGGCTGGTGGACGCCGATGTGACTGCGAACATTGCCGCCGTCACTCCGCGGTACAACGACATTCCTGCCGGAGCGAGTAGGTTCATCCCGGCGAAAGCGCCTGGCGATAACGTGCATTTCCCTGGGTTCAAAGTGTGGCTCGATGAAAAGCCGCACCCACCTGCGAACAAGCGCGTCCTGTTCCTGAGCAAGTCCTCGGGATATGAGCACCCGTTCCTCTACCGGGACACCGCATGGCCCAGCCCGCTCGAGAAAGAGATGCTCCAGTTCGGCCACCAGAACAATATCGATTTCATCTTCACCAAGGATTCATCCATCTTCGCCACGGAGAAGCTGGACCAGTTCGACGCGTTCCTCTTTTACACCTCGGGGGAACTGACCAGCGTGGCGAGGACCGGTCCCGGCGACAACTACCCCGTCATGTCGACCGAAGCAAAACAAGCGTTTCTGCAGGCGGTTCGGAAAGGAACCGGATTCGTCGCTGTCCACAGCGCGCTCGACACGTTCCGGCAGGTCAAAGACGACCCGTATCGCCGGATGCTGGGCGCGGAGTTCGCGGGGAATGGCAAGGTTCAGACTGGCAGGGTGACTGCCACGGATCGGGCATTCCCCGGAATGGAAAAGGTGCCAGCGGAATTCTCGTCACGCGAAGAATGGTATGCATTTTCCGCCTTCAGCCCGGACCTCCACGTCATCCTTGCGCTCGACACCAGCGGGCTCAGCGGTGATTTATACGGCAGACCGAAATATCCGGTTGCGTGGGCCAGGATGGAGGGGAACGGCCGGGTGTATGCCACCAGCCTCGGGCACACCCCGGAGACATGGCGCGATCCGGCGTTCCGGGCAATGATCCTTGGCGCGCTGCGGTGGACGACCCACACCGTGGACTTCGCGGTGACGCCGAACGTATCCAGGGTTACGCCCGCAGCCACGCCCGGCGCCACTCGAAACTAACAGACTAAGCGGAAGCGGCCGACTCGGGCCGCGAACACGGCTGCGCGCGCGTGTTGAATCGCGAACCGGGCTCCCGAGGCCAGAAAAACGTTATCGAGCCCGAGGGCCACCATAGTGTAACCGCTCTCCATCGCGGCCTCGATGTTGTCCGGCTCGGGTTGCACGATGTGCATGCCGGCAGCCTTGCCATGAGCCTCACAGGAGCGCCGAAAGCGGGAGAGCGCGTCCGTCATTTCCGCGCATATCAGATCACCCGGTTTGCCGTACGATCCGCTGAGATCCAGCGGTCCGATGAAGGCGCCGTCGACGCCCTCAACTTCGAGAATCTCGTCGATGGAATCGATGCCGTCGCGATGCTCGATCTGCACCACCAGCGCGACCTCCGAGTTGGCTTCCCTCACGGAACGTTCGAAATCGAGACCGTGTGTGTTCGCGCGGCTGTAGCAAATCCACGCGCGCCGAGGGGCGGATACCTGGCCTGCTTAACGGCCTCGCGTGCGATCTCTGGTGAGTTCACCATCGGGATGATCAGGCCACGGACACCTGCATCGAGAGTCCGTTTGATCCAGATGGTGTCGGCAAACGGAAGGCGTGCGACAGCCACAGCGCCGGCCGCTTCCACCGCGCGAAAGATGCCTGCCATCGTCTCCAGGTCGATGGCTCCGTGCTCCAGATCCACGCAGATCCAGTCAAAGCCCAGACGGCCAAAGATCTCCGCGGGAGTGTGATGCCCTATCTGCATCCAGGCGCCAAAGGTGGGGGTGCGGTCCAGAAGCGCTTTCCGAACTGGATTGTTCATGAGCTTTCCCTGAAATTACCAACGGCCTCCGATGTCCTCAGACAGCGATCGTAGATGCGCAGGCTCGCCAATTGTCCGTACAGGACGGGGGCGAGTCGTACTTTTGAATTCGCATTTACGTCGCGCAGCCCGGACGGGAAGCGGCCCCAGCCGAAGTCCCGCACTGCGCCGCCGTCATTCAGGATTCCGTCCACCATCCAGGTGATGATTCGTGGACCGCTGTCCACCGAGACGGTGATGTGTTGCCACGCCCCCACCCGAAGCGTTCCAGGATGGGTGCCCGGATCAGAGTCCCACGCCGCCTTCGTCGAGCCGTCGTTCAGGATTAGTTGCAGCGTGAATCGGTCCGTGGTGGTGATCGCAATGCCACGCCCGGAAGCGTCGCGGGCATCCAGCACCGTCTGCCCTGGCGAAAGTTCTCGCAACCGCAGGTGCAAATCGAGTGTGAAACCGCCTCCGTCTGCCAGCGTTGGCAGGCGCGGCATATCGACCTCTCCTGGCCCCTTTGCCTCGAGCACGAGGCCTTTGCGTGTGAGCGTACGGTTCTCGTGCTGAGCCCACAGGCCGTCGAGCAGAGTCCGGTCGATCTCGTGCACTCTGGCTATCGTCTTCTGCGTCTCGGTTACGAAGAAGCGCTCCCCATCCTCCACGAAATCCGGATAACTCATGCGCGTATCGGGATTGTCGTCGTACAGCAGGATCTCGGGTTCGGACCAGTGAATGAAGCCGTTGCGCTCAACGCCTCCGCAGACCCACGCCGGATTGCGGTTGAAGTAGTAATCCCACCTCGCGTTGTGAACCGCTTCGCCGCCGTGGTTGTGGTACCACAGCAGGAACCTGCCGCTGGAAAACTTCTTCACGAAATTCGCCGCGCGCGAGTGCTTGATTCGGCGGCCGCCTGGCGTGTACGTGGCGTACTGTGGAGGAGTCCACGTGTGACCGCCGTCGCGGCTGTACGCGTGGCAGTTGTAGCCGTCGATGGTGCGGTACGTGGCGTACAACGATCCGTCACTCAGCGCAACCGGATTGGCCTCGTCTGAGACCGGCCCTTTGGGAGCACGCAGTCCCTCGTCGCCATCGGGCAGCAGTTCCCACTTGATCTTCGCGGGGTCTCGCTCCGTCAGCAGGTTGTCGCTCCGCAGAAAGCAGCCTTGCGATTCGACCATCGAGCCAGGGTTGCCCCACTTGCCGACCTTTGCGAAGCCGATCCACACCTTGCCGCGGTCGATGATCGGCTTGCCGACGCCCCAGAAGAAGAGCACCTTGCCGCCGTACAGGTTCTCGCGGTCGATGCGCATGAGTCGCATCGGAATGTAATAGCGCTGCGACGACCACGTGGCGCCGTTGTCGTCGGAGTACTTGAACGCATAATGGCCGAGCGTATCCACGCGCTTCGCATTGGCCGGTGAATTCGAGCCCTCCACCAGGCGGAGATTTTCCTTGTTGTACGTGTAGAACACGTAAACCCGGCCGGAGGGCGTGATCAGCGGCATCACCCACGAAGCTTCGGGACCATGGGCCGGCTCGATGTCGTTGAGCGGGGCCCACGTCTTGCCTTTGTCGCGGCTGACGGTGGACACGATGTGCTGCCCTGGTTCGCCTTCCACGCCCTTACCTGTGGTCAGCACACACAGCCATGAACCGTCGCGGGTCATTACGATGTACGGCTGGTCCACGTAGCCCTCTTTGGGCAGAGGCACACCATTACGGATATTGCGCCAGTCCGCACCCGTGGCTGGAGTTTGTGCAGCGAGCGTCCCCATCAGAGGCAGGCCCGCGACGAAGTCACGACGTTGCATAGTCACTTCTGATATCTCACTTAAAGATCCGCTCTGTCAAGCTTGTTTTGAATCTGAGATATCAGAGTACAATCACAGCGTGAGCATTTCCGCCCTCGAAGCACGCCGCGGACACCTGCTGGCAGGACGCAGCATCAAACCGTCACCGGGACCGCGCCCCCGCTTCCGCGACTGCGACCAGGAAGCCCGGGCGCTCGACATGAACGGCCAGTGCGCGAAGGTGAAAGTTCCCGTCTGCAACGTGGGTGGCTGGTAGGATACGTTCGTCCAGGGAAACGTCGACATGTTCGAGGGTCTCCAGAACCACGGGGGCGCGGGTGCAAGAGGGAAGCAGAAGCTGGAAGTAAATGTCAGCGGGCACCCGTGGCTGCCGTCCTACCTTGTGAACGTCCGGCACCTGTCGCTGCAGCAGGCCGGAGCCTCTGCCGTGGTTCCGTACCTCACCTTCACGCTGGGCGAACCCATCGGCGGCTGGGATTGCGGACCGGCTGGTTGCCATTGGCTGGGACGAAGTGTTCAGTCGCAAGCTGGTGAATCCCTCTTCTGTCTCACCAGCCTGATGCTGATTCCCGCGGCTCTCAATCGGTGTTCTGAACTTCGCGGGCAATCTGTCCGGTGTCGCCTCGCCGCTGGTAAACAGGCGTCATCATCGCGCAAACAGGATCTTACTTCCCTGCTTTCATTGTGGCGGTTGTGATATTGCTCGCCGCCGTTCCTGTTTACTGGCTAATGGTGAAAGCGCCCCCGGCGCACTGAGATACCAGTAATGGTCAGGATGGCAACGGCGCAGGGTTAGACTGAGAAGGCAGATATGAGTACGTTTCAAGGGAACCTGACCGAGCACGCCTACCTGCTGATCCGGGACCGCATACTGAGCGGGCAGCTGTCGTTTGGAGCCAGCCTGTCCAGGCGGGAACTGGCGGACCAGCTCGGGATCAGCATCGTCCCCGTCGGCGATGCTCTGCAGCGACTCGAAGGCGACGGCCTGGTGGAGAGTCGCCCCCGTGTCGGCACCCGCGTCCGAATCCCGACCCCGAGTTCCGTGCGCGGTCAGTACATCCTGAGGGAAGCACTCGAATCGCAGGCTGCGCGCATCTTCGCAGAGAAGGCGAGTCCGGCCGAGCGCGAGGAACTGAAGCGACTGGCGCGCCAACTCGATGAAAAGTACGCGCAGCTGGCCGAAAGAGTGGAAGCCAGCCGGGAACGCATGTTCGAGATCCATCGGTTCCATATGCGCTTCCACATGCGTCTGGCCGAGTGCACGGGATGCGAAGAGCTTTGCCAGGCTGTCGAGAAGAATCAGGTGCTGGTCTTCAACTGGCTGTACGACACGGCCATCGGTGACCAGTTGCCTCCGCCGGGCTGGCACGCGGAGTTGGCCGAGGGTGTGTCGCAGAGCAATCCGGAACTGGCCGACGCGGCGATGCGGAAGCATACGCGCTATCGGATGGACGAAGTGCTGCAGCGCATGGAGCCGTACTTCGGATGGTCGGAAACTCGTTTGGCGGTTTTCCCCAAACGGGCTCGTAAGGCAAAAAAGAAGGCGGTAAAGAAGCGGGCCGTCGCGGCCAGAAAAACAGCCCGAAAGTAGCGTTCGCCTAAGACTGGGAGTACTCCCGAGAGATGACCGCAAACACCAATGCTGGTTTTGGCGGCGCCATGCCTGGGGGTTGCCGTTACCGACGCTCAGTATCGAAAAGCGGAACGCATCTTTGCCGAGCGGAATCGCTCCGCTGTATCTGCGTGCCGTCCGATGAGGCAACGCTCGCCCAGGCCATCCGCCATATCGGAGCCTCGCATGCTGTGCTGGGCATGGAGCGCTACACCGGTCCGCTCTACGCCACACTGCCCGGCGGCGGGGTCCTTGACCGTTTCGGAGTCGGTCACGACGGCGTCGGCAAGGTGCAGGCGTCGGCGGCTTGAATTTTCTCCACGAACACTCCGGGAGTCCTCGACGTTTCCGTCGCCGAGACCACGGCGATGCTTCTGCTGGCGGCCGCGCGACGGTTGCCTCGTGTGTTCGAGGCAGCCATGGATGGCACCTGGACGACCACGCCGGGGCGGGAACTCACCGGCAAGAGGCTCGCCATCATTGGCTGCGGCCGGATTGGAGCTGCCGTCGCGCGAATCGCCGCGTTTGGTTTCGGCATGCGCGTCACCGGCTGCCGCAGGTCACTGGACGACGCCGACAGCCTGCGCGCCGACTTCGGCATCGAACGCCTCACCACTGATTTCGCCGACGCAGTGGATGGAGCCGATTTCGTCAGCCTGCATATTCCGTCCATTCCATCCACCGCCCACTACCTGGGCTCGAAGCGGCATCGGCATGCTGGCTCCGCATGCATGGCCGATCAACACCGCACGGGGCGCTGTGGTGGACGAGATGGCCATGTAATGACGCGCTTGCATCGCGGCGCATCGCTCGACGTGTTCGAACGCGAGCCGTACGTGCCTGCGGACCGGGCTCGGGATCTGCGCGCTCTGGACAACGTGGTGCTCACCGCATATCGGCAGCAACATGGTGGAAGCGAATGGCCGCATGGCCGCACGCACGCTCCAAAACATCGAGTTTGCCGAGGCGGGAAACTGGCGCACAATGGATTTGTTGAATCCTGAGGTGATCGGCTAAATTCGCGGCTTGCCGTCTTGTGATATCTCAGCATATAATAGCCGGGAAAGCTCATGCCAAATTTCAGCAACGCGCCAACACGCAGGAGCGTGCTCTCCATTTCGGCCGCCGCAGCCCTCTCCTCTACCGCAGCCGTCCAGGCGCAGGTTCCCCAAATCACCGATGTGCGCGCGCACCTGCGCATCGAGATGGCTCGCAGCAAGCCTGACTACGTGTGTTACATGCCTGGCCACTGGGATGGATCCACCCATGACGGGCTCAACGAGCATTTCCTGGTCTTCGATGGCCCGGACCGTTCCTTCATGGCCGTGTGGACGCAGTCCGATATTGGATCGGGCCTGCCGACCACCGGACAGAAGAACCGTATCATGTTCTCGCGGTCCGACGACGACGGCGTGACGTGGGCTCCGCCCATGCACATCGCGGGACCGAAGACGCACACTGACCCCGAGTTCATGTCCAGCTGGGCCTTCCCGATGGTGTCGAAGCGTGGACGCATCTATGTCGTCTACAACCAGAACATCGGCAACCGGGGATGGGTGGAGATGCACACCGGCAAGATGGCCGGCATCTGTAGCGACGACAACGGACGCACCTGGTCGAAGCCGCAGTTCATTCCCATGCCTGAGAGTCAGTACGACGATCCGGAAGGCAAGATCCCTGCCGAATGGATCGTCTGGCAGACTCCGATGCGTGACCGCAGCGGCGGCTTCCTTGTGGGCTACACGCACTGGCTCAACCCCGCCCGATGCCGTATGAAGAAGGTGGAAGCGTGGACACAGCATGAGTCCGTTGTCGAGTTCATGCGTTTCACAAACGTGGATGCCCATCCTGAGACCGCAGCGCTGAAAGTGCGCTACTCGGGCTGGGGCGAGAAGGCTCTCCGCGCGCCGTATTATCGGGATCCGTTAATGACAGTCGCGCAGGAGCCGAGCATCGTCCGGCTCCCCGACCAACGTTTGTTCTGCGTGATGCGCAGCAACAGCGGATACATCTGGTACAGCGTGTCGGGCGATGACGGGGAGAACTGGTGCTCTCCGCGGCCCCTGCTTCGCAAGGACTTCGGCACGCCCATTCTCCAGCCCGTCTCCTGTTCCCCGCTCTACCAGTTGAGCGATGGTCGCTACGTACTGTTGCATCATGAGAACCGCGGCGGCTACACCGAGAAGCCCGAGGGCACATGGGGACCAAGGCGGCCCGCCTTCATCGCGCTGGCCGAATTCCGTCCTAAAGCCGATCAGCCGTTGTGGTTCAGCGCCTCGAAGCAGCTGATGGACAACGGCGACGCCGGAGTGGACGGCAACCCGGCCAGCAAGCAGAAGAACATCGGCGTCTACACCAGTTTCAGCACACGCAAGGGCAACAACGTTCTGTGGCATCCAGAGCGGAAGTTCTTCCTGCTCGGAAAAAAGATCACTCCCGAATTCCTCTCAGACCTGAAGGTTCCCCGATGAAAATGGATCGACGAAGCTTCGCGAAAATCGCGGCGGCAGCCGCTGCGGCAGCGCCTGTCACGGCCGCTCCCACGATTCACCCGGACTATGATCAGCGACTCCGGCCGCAGTTTCACTTCTCGCCGAAGAAGGGCTGGACCAACGACCCCAACGGACTCGTGTTGTACAAAGGCGAGTACCACCTGTTTTTCCAGCACAACCCCTTCGACGTGAAGTGGGGGAATATGACGTGGGGCCACGCCATCAGCAAGGACCTGGTGCACTGGAAGCAGATGGAGCAGCATGCCCTGTCCCCGGACAACACGGGCACTATGTTCTCGGGTTCCGCCGTGGTGGACTGGGACAATACCGCAGGCCTTCAGAAGGGCGACGAGAAGACCATCGTTCTGCTCTACACCGCCGCGGGCGGCACGAGTCCGGAATCGAAAGGCCAGCCCTACACGCAGTGCATGGCGTACAGCACGGACCGTGGACGCACGTTCACCAAGTACGCCGGCAATCCCGTCCTGCCGAACGTCGTCAAAGAGAATCGCGATCCGAAGGTAGTCTGGCATGCGCCCACCCGCCGCTGGATCATGACTCTGTTCCTCGACGGCACTACGTTCGCGTTCTTCTCCTCTCCCGATCTGAAAAAGTGGACGCTGCTGCAGGAAATCAGCGTCCCGAAAACGGGCGAGTGCCCCGACTTCTTCGAAATGCCGGTGGAGAATGAGCCCGGCGTTACCAGGTGGATTTGGACCGGCGCCAACGGCAACTACCTGGTCGGCACATTCGACGGAAAGCGTTTCATGCCGGAGGTAATGACGCAGTCCGTTCATTCCGGCACGAACTACTACGCGGTGCAGACCTACAGCGATCTGCCAGGTAACCGGCGCGTGCAGATGGCGTGGATGAACTTTGGTCAGTATCCGGGCATGCCGTTCAATCAGCAGATGAGCTGCCCGTATGAGTTCAGGCTCCGGAAGTACGCATATCACTCGTACCGGATTTTCGCCACCCCAGTTGCCGAGATCGACGCTCTGCGCGAGACGCCCAAATCATGGAAGGACGTCGTCGTGAAACCGGGAGAGAATCCGCTGAGCGGTGTGAAGGGAGATTGCCTCGACATCGTTGCCGAGATCGAACCGGGGACGGCGAAGGAACTGGGATTTCGAGTGCGCGGCCGCACCGTCAACTACCTGGTCCGCCCCCGCGAGCGCGACAACCTGCTCGCCAGCGAGAAGCTGAGCACGAACCTCGGCCTCCGGGATAAGAAGCTGAGCCTGCGCATTCTCGTCGACAGGGCTTCCGTCGAGGTCTTCGGTAACGACGGCGAAGCCGTGATACCGGCGTGCTTCCTGCCAAAAGACGATAACCTCGACATCGAATTCTACACGGTTGGAGGCGAGGCGAAGATCGTCTCGCTGAACATTTATCCCATGCGATCCATCTGGAGCTGACACACCACAAGGCTCCGGCGTTGCCTTGAAATATCTCTTGACTCGCCCTCCAACTACTGATATATCAACATGCATCAGTAGTTTTAAAGAGGGGGGGGAAAGAACCCCCCCATGTTTAGACGTTGCGCTCCCATCCTTCTCTGCGCCGGCCTTTTCGTTCCGGCCTGGGGACAAAACTCCACAGCTCGTCTGACCGGCCGCGTCGCAGACGCTTCCGGTGCAACCATTCCAAATGCCCGGATCACGCTGACGAACTCGGAAACGGGAGCGCGTCTCGAATGCGCCACCGTCGAGTCCGGCTCATGCGTCGTTTCCTTCATCAGGCCTGGCGTTTACGATGTCACCGTGGAAGCTCAGGGCTTCCGCCGACTGGTGCGGACCACCACTTTCGAAACGGGTTCCAGTATCCATGGCGGTCCGCTCGGCGATGCAACCAGGCCGGAGCCGCCGTGCTCACCCACTTGCTCCACTGCGCCTCGCCGCCGCCTGAACATCGGCACGTCGCTTGTCCGTGCGGCTTGTGTGCGCTCCAGTGCCTGACACTGGCTCTTTTCATCGCAGCACAACACCAGCGTCTTTTCCGGCGGATTCAGATACAAACCAATCACGTCCCAGAACTTGCGCTCGAAATCCGGGTCCCGGCTCAGCTTGAATGTTCGGGTCAGGTGAGGTTTGAGATCATTCTGCTTCCATAGCCGGTGCACGCTGTCGGGCGAGATCCCCACATGCCTGGCCATGGTCCGCACACTCCATCGCCGACGGCCCTTCGGAGGCTGCGTCACCCCGCTCACCACCTGCTGGATCTTCTCGACCGGCAATGACGGCTTACGGCCTCGTCCCCCCTTATCCTTCAGCCCCTCCAGGCCTTGCTGCTCAAAACGCCGCGACCACCGCGCTTGCCTTCAGCCCGCAACAGAATAATCCGAGCCCGGAGAGTGTCTGCAACCCTTTTCTCGGACACCACACTAGCGCATCCTGATGACTGCGACGCGCAGACAGATGCTGGCGGCCGCGGCTGGACTGACCATCGCCCCGCCCGCGACCCTTGCGGCAGAGCGCGCCGATGCCATACATGCGGAGATGTGGCGGCGCTTCATCGCCTGCCGCTGGTTCACGCTGTATGACTACGCGGGCCTGCGAGGCGAAGTGATCCTGCCGACGCGCGAAGACTGCGACGCTGCATCGGCCGAACGCGCTGTCGTGGTGGGCTCCGATTGAGAACGGCGCATTCTTCGGCGGACTATACCTGGAAGCGCTGGTGCGGCGCTCGCAGCGGACCCGATCGGCTGTGGCGCGCGAGGAAGCGCGGAAGGTCGCGGGAGGGCTGCTTCGACTCGCTTCGGCCGGCTCGACGCCTGGGTTCGTGGCGCGCCGTGCAGTTGCGGACGGGAAGACGCACTACGCTGCAGGCTCGGACGACCAGACCTTCCCGTGGTTCTACGGCCTGTGGCATTACGCGCGCAGCCCCTAAGCCCGGCGCGAGGGAGAAGCAGGCCATTGTCAGCAGCCGCTGAAGACGGCGAGCGCAATCCGTGACCTGGGCTGGCGCATGCCGTGTGACCGGAGCTTTGGCACGCGAGGCGAATAGACCGGAGACAACTTCATCCATGCTGCGCGTCTGCTGTTCGTACTTCGCGCCGTACACGACCTTACCGGAGATCGCGAATGGCTCCTGGCGCGAAGCGACTGGAATTCTGCGCCCGTGGCGCCAGCTGTGAGCCGCCGGGCAGCAAGGATCGCTATCCCGACAATCCACCGTTCTGGACATCCGCAGGTTCGCAGGCCGCCATGCGCACTCTGTTCGACCTGGAAGACTCCGCCGAGTTCAGTCCGGCCTTTAAACAAGGCCTGAACGCAAACGCGACGGGCGCCGCGGAGCACATTGGACTGTATCGTTCATTCGACAACAAACGACTCATCGTCGTTTGAATTCGACTGGCGCTTTCTGAACGAATTCTGGGAACCTCAGGCCACGCGTCGCGGTGTTTCGCTTCGACGGTCGAGTGTCCGCGGTCTCCAATGTGTGCCGGCATCAGAACGGACCCCCTGGAGAAGGACGCATCGTCGACGGGTGCATCACGTGCCCGTGGCACGGGTATCAGTATTTGCCCGACACCGGCGTGTCTCCGCCGCCCTTCGACGACCGCGTGCCAGTCTACCGAACGCGCCTCGTGGACGGCCGCGTGTTCGTGCATCCGCAGGATCAGCCATGAACGACGAATTCTATATCGGTTACGCAGACCGGGCTCCCGCGGGCCTGGCACGCTTCGTCCGACGCGTGGTGATCGCGGTTGCCGGATTTACGCTCGCGATATGCGTGGCGCTGCTCACGTGGCAGTCGAGGTTTCCGCAGAAGCTCTTCGAGTACGGTATAACGAAGTCATGGACTGGTGCGATCGTGGCGGCGCCGTATCCAACGCTGATCGGTCCAGACGGCGCGAACTACCTGCTGGTGGCGCCAGGCAAGCATGGCTTTGAGCCGGGCGATCTTGCGGGACAGTCGGTGCGGCTGGAGGGCACTCTGATTCAGTTCGGTCCAAACCGAATGCTCGAGGTGGCCTCGCCGCCCCAACCGCTGGGACCGGCGCTCCGGAACTTCGCTTCGACACACGAGGTGCTGGGTCCGGCGACGCTGCGCGGCGAGATCGTGGACACCAAGTGTCACTTCGGAGTAATGCAGCCGGGACAGGTCAAAGTGCACCGGTCCTGCGCGGCGCGTTGCATTGCCGGCGGCATTCCCCCAGGGCTGCTCGTTCAGGAATCCGACGGGAGCAGCCGCGTGGTGCTGCTGACGCGCGCCGATGGCTCGCGAGTGAATGGCTCGTCACTCCTTCGCATTGTGGGCGAGCCTGTAACGCTGTCCGGCACTCTGGTCCGCACTCCGGCGGGCCTGGTGCTGCAAACCAACTTTTGAGGAATAGCCGGTCGTGGAAGATCATGGCGAACTCCTCGCGCTCGCTATCGTGGTACTGCTATGTTCGTCCGGAGTTCTCTTTCTGCACCGCAACGAACTGCCCGCGCGATTTCCGCCGCGATAGTTGTGCTCGTCGGCGTGGCGGCGAGCCCGGTACTGGCGCAGTCCGCTGCTGCTCCGGATCACTTCATTCAAGTCGCCCGTGAAGTTCGGGACGCCTCGTTTCCCGAGCTCGCGGGCGTTCGTGTCTCATACCACGTGCTGCACTCCACCACCGACTTCTTCCGCAGCCGACCCGGCCTGCGTGGGTATGTCGTCTCAATCAGCGACAACCCCGTGCTCGCTACAGCTCCTGCGGAAGCAGTGAGGGCAATCCTCGCCCATGAGTTCGAGCACATCTGCTGGTACCGGTTCACGCCGAAGTGGAGGCTGGTGGGCTTGCTGAGGCTGATGTGGACCGCGGGCCAGAGCCGTTGGGAACGGGACACAGATCGCCGCACTGTACCGGGCGTGGCCAAAGTCGGGCGGCAATCTTGAAATAATGGAACAACATTCTGCTTAAACCCACTGTAATAGTTGATAACGAGGGTCGGCGTGGCTTCCATGTGCTCAGTCGAGTTTATCAAGGACAAGGGGCGTTCGCCTTCTTATATGCGAACGCTACGGCGAATCGGCTGGAAAGGGAAGTATTGAGGACAGTCTTCAATCCAAGCTCCGCCCCGACCCGGACGAACAGTCAGAGTAATGGGCAAGAAGCGCAGGAGTCAATTCTGGCCGAGCCCTGGAAGGAGACACCGATTTGCGACCTCAGCAAGAGAGCGCTGCGTTCGCACGGGCACCTTCGCAAGGGAATTGTGAGGCAGGTTTGGAGGCAGAACGTATCAGGATAACCCGCCCGGGTGGAACGGCCCGTCTTGAGGCGGACGGGCTGTTCCACTCGAACTGGAAACAAGTCTCTAGGCCGTGCGGGCGGCTTCGGACTTGTCGCCGCCCGTGATCGCGGCCTGAGCGGCAGCAAGACGGGCAATCGGAACGCGATAGGGAGAGCACGACACGTAGTTCATGCCAACGCGGTAGCAGAATTCCACCGAGCTGGGTTCGCCACCGTGCTCGCCGCAGATGCCGATTTCGAGGTCGGGGCGCGTACCGCGGCCACCCTCTACGGCAATCCTGATGAGCTTGCCGACGCCTTCCTGATCGAGGACGCCGAACGGATCGTTCTTAAAGATCTTCTTGTCCATGTATTCCTGCGAGAACTTCGTATAGTCGTCGCGGGACAGGCCCATAGCGGTCTGCGTGAGATCGTTGGTACCGAAGCTGAAGAATTCAGCCTCGCGAGCGATCTGATCGGCGAGGAGAGCGGCGCGCGGGATCTCGATCATGGTGCCGATGAGGTAGTGCTGGTCCTGCATTCCGGCCTTCTCGAGAACTTCTTCCGCGACGCGCTTGACGATTGCCTTCTGGTGCTCGAGCTCCTGGACGGAGCTGATCAGCGGGATCATGACTTCCGGGATTACCTTCTTGCCCTTCTTCGCAACCAGAACGACGGCTTCGAAGATGGCGCGCGCCTGCATTTCCGTGATCTCGGGATAGGTGATTCCGAGACGGCAGCCGCGGTGGCCGAGCATGGGGTTGAACTCATGGAGCGATTCCACGCGGTGCAGCAGGCCGGGCAGAACCTTCTTCAGGTCACCGACGCCCTTAATGTTGAAGTTGGCGTAGCGGGCCACCATCTCCTTCTTGGTTTTGGTGTCGGCGTGGGGCAGCCTGGCGAGGTCGACCATCAGCTCTTCGCGCTTCGGCACGAATTCATGCAGCGGCGGATCGAGCGTACGGATGACGACGGGGAAGCCGTCCATGGACTCGAAGAGACCGGCGAAGTCCTTGCGCTGCATGGGGAGCAGTTTGGCGAGGGCTTTGCGGCGATCCTTTTCGTTGTCGGTGAGGATCATCTGCTGGACCAGCGGCAGACGGTCTTCGGCGAAGAACATGTGCTCTGTGCGGCAGAGGCCGATACCTTCGGCGCCGAACGCACGGGCGACCTTGGCATCGCGCGGGATGTCGGCGTTGGCGCGAACACCGAAGCTGCCACGGAAAACGTCAGCCATCTTCATAAATTTTGCGAAGGCGGGCGAGTTCGGATCGGGATCCTGGGTCTGCGCCTGACCGAGATAAACGTCACCAGTGGTGCCGTTCATCGAAACCCAGTCGCCTTCCTTGATGGTGATAGTCTTGCCGTCGACTTTGACGGTGGCGGTTGCCGCGCGGGCGTTGATAGAGATGGCGCCGCAACCGACGACGCAGGGACGACCCATACCGCGGGCCACGACAGCGGCGTGGGAGGACTTGCCACCGACGGCAGTGAGGATGCCCTTTGCGGCGTCCATACCATGGATGTCGTCCGGGGTGGTTTCCTGACGGATGAGGATGACGGGCGACTTCGCCGACATCTCAACGGCCTTTTCGGAGGTGAACGCGAGGCGTCCGACCGAGGCGCCGGGAGACGCATCGATGCCCCTGGCGAGCTTCACGAGCTTCTTGAGGCTGCCGGTGTTGAAGACCGGGTGGAGGAGCTGATCGAGCTGTGACGGCGCCACGCGGAGGACGGCCGTCTTCTCGTCGATGAGACCTTCCTCAAACATTTCGACCGCAACGCGAACGGCGGCTGGGCCGGTGCGCTTGCCGTTGCGGGTCTGCAGCATGTAGAGCGTGCCGTCTTCGACGGTGAACTCGAAGTCCTGCATGTCTTTGTAGGCATGTTCGAGCTTTGAGGTGATTTCGAAGAGCTGGTTGTAGACGTCTTCGTTCCAGTCCTTGAGCTCGCTGATAGGGGATGGGGTGCGGATACCGGCCACCACGTCTTCGCCCTGCGCGTTTACCAGGAACTCGCCGTAGAAGACCTTCTCGCCGGAACCGGGGTCACGGGTGAAGCCGACGCCTGTGGCGGACGTGTCGCCCATGTTGCCGAACACCATCGCCTGAACGCTGCAGGCGGTGCCGATGCTGTCGTCGATCTTCTCCATCTTGCGATAGTAAGAAGCCTTCGGCGCCCACCAGGACATGAAGACGGCGTCGCGGGACATGACGAGCTGTTCCTTCGGATCCTGCGGGAACTCGCGTTTGGCGTACTTGCGGACGATCTTTTTGTAATCGTCGATGATGGCCTTGAGGTCCTTCGCGCTCAGGTCGGTGTCGAGCTTGACCTTTGCTTTGGCCTTGCGGGCGTCGAAGACTTCATCGAAATGCTCCATCTCGATTCCCATCGAGACTTCGCCGAACATCTGGATGAAGCGGCGGTAGCAATCGTACGCGAAGCGGGGGTTGTCGGTTTTCGCAGCCAGGCCCTCGGTGGTTGCATCGTTCAGGCCGAGGTTGAGGATGGTGTTCATCATGCCCGGCATCGAGAATTTCGCACCGGACCGCACGCTGAGCAGCAGCGGGTCAGAGGCGTCGCCGAGCTTTTTGCCGGTGAGTTTTTCAACTTTCGCGACGCATTCCCAGATCTGCTTGTCCACTTCGGGGGGCACGGTCTGGTTATTCTCGAAAAAGACATTGCACACGTCGGTAGCGATCGTGAAGCCCGGAGGAACAGGCACGCCAGCCTTGCTCATCTCCGCGAGGTTGGCACCCTTGCCACCCAGCTTGTCCTTCATGTCCTTGTCGCCGTCGGCCGTGCCGCCGCCGAACATGTAGACGTATTTCGTTGCTGCCATCAGGCGTCTCCTTGCACTCTCTTACTGCTGCGTAGTTACGACGATTTCGGAAAAATCGGCTATCGTCGAAAACTCGGATAACAGGCTGCTCAGAAGAGTCAGCCGGTTGCGCCGGACGCGCTCATCGGGAGCGTTGACCAGCACTTTATTGAAAAAGTCATCTACCGCGGGTCGCATGCTGGCGATGATTGCCAGTGCTTCCGAGTAGGGCTTGCCTGCGATCCGCTGCTTTGTCTCGACGCGTGCGGCGGCGAGTTCGGCTTCCGGACCGGCTTCGAGCAACGCCGGATCGACGTCTCCCGTTGCCTTAAATTCGGCCTGCTTCAAAATGTTCTGAATTCGTTTGAAACTCGCGGCGAGCGGTTCGAAATCTTCCGTCGGGCGAACCTGACGGATGGCTTCGAGGCGCAGCGAGACGTCGACCAGATCGTCGGCGCCGGTGGCGAGCACGGCATTCACTTCGTCGTACTTGTAGCCGTGGACGTCGCGGAAGTAGTAGCGGACGCGGTCGAGGAGGAACTCGCGGAGCTGCGGGTTTCCGCCTGCGAGCATGGTGAGGCTGAGGCGAAGGCCGCCTTCGACGATGATCTTTACGGCGCCCTGTGCGGCGCGGCGGAGGGCGAACGGGTCCTTCGATCCGCTGGGGATCAGGCCGATGTCGAAGCAGCCGCGGAGGGTGTCGATCTTGTCGGCGAGCGATACGATTTGGCCGGTTATGGAGGCGGGGATGCTGTCCTCCATGCTGACGGGCCTGTAGTGCTCGTAGACACCGCGCCAGACGGGCTCGGGCTCACCCTGCTCGCGGGCGTAGAGTCCGCCGACCACACCCTGGAGCTCGGTGAATTCCTTCACCATTTCGGTGGGCAGGTCGCACTTGGCGAGCTCGGCCGCACGGGCCGCGGAGGTCGTGTCGGCTTTGAGGGCGGCGGCTAATTCCTTTGCTAATGCGATATTTCGCTGCGTCTTTTCGTAGTAATTCCCGAGCTTTGCCTGGAATGTCACGTTCTTTAAGTCTTCGAGGCGGTCGGCGAGGGGGCGCTTCAGGTCGACATTCCAGAAGAAGCGGCCGTCGTTGAAGCGGGCCTTGAGGACACGCTCATTGCCGCGCTGCACCAGGCCGTCGGGATCGGAGCCAATGTTCATGACGGCGACGAACTCGGGCTTCAGTTTGCCGCCTTCGCCGGGGATGGCGAAGTAGCGCTGGTGGTGGCGCATCACGGTCGACAGGATTTCGGCGGGGAGTTCGAGGAACGCCGGGTCGAAGGTGCCTGTGATGGGGGTCGGGTATTCGGTGAGGTAGGCGAGGGTGTGGATGAGCTCTTCGTCTCGCGTTGCGCCCGCGGCTTCCACGGCGGCGGCGATACGCTCGATGCGCTTCTGCGCGTCGAGGATGACGAAGTTGGATTCGAGCGTGGATTCGTAGGTGGCGTGGGTGACGGGCAGGCTCGGCTTGCCCAGGATTCGATGGCCGCTGGTGGTGTTACCAGAGGCTACGCCCGCAAACTCGAACGGAACGACGGTGTCGTTGAGCAGGGCGACGATCCAGCGGATGGGGCGGATGAAGCGCGGTCCACCTTTGCCGGTCCAGTACATCGTTTTGGGGAAGTAGATCTTGCCCACGAAAGCGGCGAGTGATTCGGCGAGCACGTCGGCGGTCTTGCGGCCGGGGACGTGCTTCTCGAACGTCCAGTAGTTGCCCTTGGCGGTCGGCACCTTCTTCAGGTCGGCGAGGGCGACGCCCTGCTTCTTTGCAAAGCCGGCGACCGCCCCTTCATTGGCTGAGGCCGGGGGGCCGGAGACGGTTACGGTCTGATCGGGCTGGGCTTCGAGGAGGCCTTCCGCGCGGAGCACGAGGCGGCGCGGCGTGGCGTCAACGCTGGTGACGGTGCCGCCGAGGCGGTGCTCGGTGAGGATGGCAGTGAACAGCTCGCGCATGTTGTCGAGCGCGGGCACGATCATCCAGTCGGGGACTTCTTCGACTCCGATTTCGAGGAGGAACGGGAGGCTCATGCGGCGGCTCCTTCTTTGGGGATCGCCGGGTAGTTCTGCTGCATCCAGGCGTGCGCAACTCCGACGGCGAGCTTACGAACTCGCGCGATGATGCCCACACGTTCTGTCACGCTGATGGCGCCGCGTGCGTCGAGCAGGTTGAAGGTGTTGGAGCACTTCAGCACGTATTCGTATGTCGCGAGAAGCGGGAAGCGCTTCTTCTCCTCGTACTTCACGAAGAGGTCGAGGAGGCGCTGGGCTTCACCTTCGAAGATGTCGAACATCTTCCAGAGGGTCGGGACGTCGGCTAATTCGAAGTTGTAGACCGAGCCCTGCAGCTCGTCGGCGAGGCGCACCTCTTCATAGGTGAAGGTGGGGGCCCACTGGATTTCGTAGATGCTTTCGACGCCCTGCAGGAAGGCGACCAGGCGCTCGAGGCCGTAGGTGATTTCGGCGGGGACGAGGTCGAGGTCGACGCCACCGCACTGCTGGAAGTAGGTGAACTGTGTGATCTCGAGGCCGTCGAGCATCACTTGCCAGCCGACGCCCCATGCGCCGAGCGTAGGCGATTCCCAGTTGTCCTCTTCGAACTTGATGTCGTGCTTGCGGAGGTCGATGCCAATGGCTCCGAGGCTCTGCAGGTAGAGGTCGAGGATGTTGTCCGGGGATGGCTTGAGGATGACCTGCAGCTGCTGGTGTTTGTAGAGCCGGTTAGGGTTCTCGCCGTATCGGCCGTCGGCGGGGCGGCGGCTGGGCTGGACGTAGGCGACTCGGTAAGGGTCAGGGCCGAGGACCCGGAGGAAGGTTTCCGGGCACATGGTCCCGGCGCCGACTTCCATATCGTAGGGTTCCTGGATGACGCATCCGCGGTCGGACCAGTATTTCTTTAATTTGAATACAGTTTCCTGAAACACGTCCATGTCAAAGACTCTCGAGAAGGGCAACCGTCTGGAGACGGCGTTCGATGTGATCCTGCATGCTGCGTATGAGAGATCTGCGGAGGTCCGCCCCGGTCTGGGCGGTCCATTCGCGTGCCTGTAGTTGCCCAATTGGCGTTTGCATCATCTCTTCTGCCAGCCTGCGGGATTCGGCGCTGATCCGCAGTTCACCGAGGAACCCGGAGAGGCGCACTGCCCAGAGACTGAAGTAATTGACTGCCGGCCAAACCGCACCGGCCGGGTCACTCCGCAGGTGGCTCAACACCGCAAGGAGCAACCGAAAGAACAATTCATTCGGCTCACCGGGAGGCAGGAGCTGTTCGCTCACCTCCGCAACGTAATCCAGGGCGACGCACGCGCCGTAATCACTGACAATGCTGAGCTGCGACTGGATTAAATCACAGCGAAAAAGGCTCGCCAATTCTCGGTTCTCACGCTGCGAATAAAGCATTGTTACGTGAGACAACCGTTCCAGACCCCCACCGAACGAACTTTTCGGTTTTTTTGCTGCCCGGGCGACCCCTCGCAATTTTCCTGCTTCCCTGGTAAAGAAGCTGACAATGAGATCCGCTTCCCTCAACGGGTAGGTCCGGAGCACAAGAGATTCGCTCGCCTGAGCCGGCATTGTGTATCAAAGATCGGCGTTACAACTACTTAAGCCACAGCTTATCATGAGCGTTGTCGCAAACTTCCACATCTGTCCGGGCAACCAGCATCGTGGAATTGAGGCACGCAGGGGAGAGACTGTGTTACACTTCTGAAAGTGCGCCGCCCGGTGCACTCTGCCCACGTAATTAGTAGTTTTCCGACGGACAGGTGGGTGAGTGGTTAAAGCCAACAGACTGTAAATCTGTCCCTCCTTGCGAGGTACGAAGGTTCGAATCCTTCCCTGTCCACCATTCCTTGAAAATCAACTGCCGGCAGTTCAGGTACGGGCGGCTATGGTCCCTGCCCAGTCTTCCGGCGCCTGACCCTCGGGCAGCAGCCTTCCCTTTTCCAGATAGCGGGTGCGGGTGGCAAATCTGGCGGCGTGCGGATCGTGGGTCACCATCACGATGGTCTTGCTGAACTCTTTATTCAGGCGCGACAGCAGATTGAGGACCTCGTTTGCGGAAGCAGCGTCGAGGTTGCCTGTCGGCTCGTCGGCGAGGATGAGGTCTGGGTCGGTGACGATGGCGCGGGCGATGGCGACTCGCTGCTCCTGACCGCCGGACAACTGCCTGGGGAAGTGGTTTGTGCGATCGCCGAGCCCGACCAGCTTCAGGGCCGTGGTCGCGTGCTCTATGCGTTCCTTCCCTTTCAGATTGGTGAGCTTGAGTGGGAGCTCGACGTTTTCAAGAGCGGTCAACACGGGGATCAGGTTGAACGTCTGGAAGACGAAGCCAATGTGTTCATTGCGCCAGTGCGCTATCTCCTTGTCAGAGAGCGCGGCAAGGTCTTCGCCGAGCACGGCGATTCGGCCGCCGCTGGGACGGTCCATGGCTGCGATCAGGTGCAGCAGGGTGGATTTACCCGAGCCGGAGGGGCCCATTAGGGCAACGAACTCGCCCCGGTTGATTTCAATGGCGGCGTCTTCCAGTGCCACCACTTGAAACTCATCGCGCTTGTAGACCTTGCTGAGGCCCTTTGTTTCGATGACGATTTCGCTCATGAGGTTTAGCCCTGTTTCTTTCGAACGCGGTCGCCTTCTCTAAGATCGGAGGGCGGATTGGTGATGAGATCTTCGCCGCCATTCAGGCCGGAACTGATGCGAAGGCCCTGAGGTGTGCTGCGATCGACCTTCACTGTACGTTTAACAACCTTGCCGTTGGCGATCAGGAACACTGCGTCATCCCGAACCGCCGTGACCGGGACATGAATCAGGGGCGCTACGGGACCGCCCGATGATGACGGCTTGCCAGACTCGATAAACGCGACGCTGGAATTCATCTCGGGACGCAGAAACTCATCCGGATTCAGGATTTTTACTTTCACCTGGACGGTGGCCTTCTGGCGGTTGGCCTCCGGGGAGATCTCGTCGATCACGCCGTCATACTTGCGGTCGGGGTAGGCGTCTGTGGTGATGACGGCTTTGTGGTCGCGTTTTAGCTTCGCGAAGTCATTCTGGTTGATGTCGAGCTCCGCGCGCAGGTCGTTGAGGTTGGCCAGCGACGCGACGTATCCCTTCGCGCCGCGCTCGCCCACGAAGTTGGTGGTTACGAACTCGCCTTTTTCGACCACGCGTTCGAGGATTGTTCCGGATACGGGCGCTTTGATGAGAGTATTGGCGAGCTGGGTCTCGTAGAACGCGACTTCTCCTTTTACTTCCTCTAACTGGCCGCGCATGGCGTCGATCTGTTCGCGGCGCGGGCCAATGCGGACCAGCTCATGCTGTTTGCGAACAGCGCGGAGGCGGGCGGACTCGCGATCAAACCTGGCGCGTGCGTCGTCGAGCACCGATCTGGCCTGGACGCCGTCGCGAACCAGAGGCTCGGCGCGGTCGAGGGACTGTTTGGCGTTGGTGACGTTGGCTTCGGCTTCCTGCACGTCGGCGGCGGAGCGCTCGACCTCTTCCGGTCTGGAGCCAGCCTGCAACTCGGCGAGTCGAGCCGTGAGGGAGGCGAGCCGGCCTTTGTACTGCTGCAACTGGGCGCGGTATTCGTCGTCCTCGAGGCGTACGATCACCTGACCTTCGCGCACTTTGTCGCCCTTCTCCACGCCAATCCAGGCGACGCGGCCGAGGACCTTGGAAGCGACCTGAATCTTGTGCGCCGCCATGATGTAGCCGGTCGCATTCAGTACCACCGAGTCACCTGTTGCGCCGGATTGCGGTGCGGCAACGCGGATCGAGTCCACTTCGCGCTCCTGATTGAGCATGCCGTAGACGTAACGGCCGGCGCCGAGCAGCAGAATGATGGCAATTCCGGCCAATATCCAGCGCGTTGCCCACGAATCGCTGCGACGCGCGCGTTTGCCACGGTCGATTTTCAGTGATTTAAGATCAGAATCCATGAATGATTAGAATTCCCGCAATGCGGTCAGAATTTGTTTTCTTGCGGCGGACGCCGCTGGGAAGATCCCGCCCAGAGCTCCCATTATGAGGCCGAACCCAACGCCCATGGCCATGATCTCAGGAGTAATTCGAAATCGAAACGCAATTTCCGCGAATGTCGTAAAACTACCGATTCCCGTCTGGATGTTGTTCAGGGGCAGGACGAGAAGCACACCGAGTATTCCGCCGATCAGCGACAACAGCAGCGACTCCAGGAAAAAGCTCACCAGGATGCCGCCCTGGGAAAATCCAAGGACCCGTAAAGTCCCAATTTCCCGTGAACGGCGCGCGACGGCCGCATACATGGTGTTCATGGCGGCGAAAGCGCTTCCGACGGCCATGATGATGGCGACCAGCGTGCCGACGGCCCGTAATGGGATGGCGGCCGCGGTCTGCGCGGCATAGTACGACTTCTCCGTCTGGGCGTCGACGTTCAGACGCTGATCGTTTTTCAGATCATTGATCAGCGCCTGTACAGCGGCTTCGTCAATTACCCGGATCAGGGCGGAGCTCAGGACGTCGGAGCGGTCGAAGTCCGCGGCCATCTGGTTCAGGTCGCCCCAGACCTCAGAGTTGATTGCCGAGTTGCCCTGCGCCATGATGCCGACCACGGTCCACTTGCCGCGGCCAAACTCGAGTACGCCGCCGATGCGCGCGTCCGGGTAACGGCCGGTGAGACCTCTTCCCACAACGACCTCGCGGCGTCCTGGTGTAAACCAGCGGCCCTCGACCACGGAGAGTCCCTGGCGCAGGGTAAGGCCGATGGGTGCCACACCACGCAGCAGGATGTTCTGTCCCGATTCGTTGCCCGGAGCGCTGAGGGTTATCACGTTGACAACCTCCAGTGACACCATCGGCTCGCCAGCCGGTGTCTTCGCGATGCCTGGCTTAAATCTCACATCGCCATACTGGGCTCGGGTAAAGTTGCTGGTGGTTTCGGACTGCGCGCTCTTGCGGACCACGAGCACGTTCAGGGGATCGCCGCTGGTGGCGAAGGCATGGTTCAGGCCGTCGACCATGGCGAGGATCGCAAGCAGGACCGCGACCGTGAGCGCGACGCCGAGCGCCGTCATGATCGTGGTCGTCTTGCGCACGGTGAGGTTGCGCAGGTTATAGGAAAGCGGGATCTTCATGGCCTCATCCTGTGTATCTCAGAGCGTCGATGATGCCAGTGCGCGACGCGTTCCACGCCGGGACGAACGATCCAGTCAGGCCGATGAGCACCGCTACAGCAAGGAGCGCCGCAGCCACCGGGGGCAGAATGGTGAGCGTCTTAAACTCGGCGATGAAAGCCGGCATGCTGTGGAATTGTATGGCGATTCCCTGGGCCAGGGCGCAGCCGATCACGCCTCCAATGAAAGACAGGACCGCCGCTTCGCCGAGGATGATTCCGAGGATTGTACCGTTGGTGTAGCCCAAAGTCTTGAGGACGCCGATCTCACGAACGCGCTCGCGAACGGACATTGCCATGGTGTTGGCTGTGACCAGCAGGATGGTGAACGTGACTGCCGCGCAGATGCTGGCGAGAAATGACTTGATGTCGCCGAAGAAGGACAGGAATCCGACCTGGAATGCCTTTTCCGACTCGGTGCGCGTCTGGACGGGCGAGTTTCGGAACATATCGTCGACAGCCTGAGAGATTCGCGACACGCTCTCCGGCGAATCCGCCTGCATGGTGAACCAGCCGGCCTGATCGCGCTGCGCAGCCGGCAGGGCATCGTACAGATACTGCAGGCTGAAGTACATGGATTCGTTGTCGATCGGAACGTCGAAAATGGCGCGGATTGTGAAATCGAGGTTCACTGGAAAAATGTCGCCAATCAGCGTCATGCGGTCGCCGAGTTTCAGGTCGAACTTCTTTGCCAGGTCTTTGCCAATGGCGCAGGCCATCCGTTCTTTCCTGAAATCCTGCATGCTGCCCTGCACGACCTTGTATTCGGGGTAGACCTGTTCGAAATATTCTGGTTCCACGGCGATGCGTGCGAAGAAGTTTTTCGAATCCTTGTAGACTCCGCCAAACCACTGGCCGACCGTGACGGCCCGAACGCCGGGAATCTGCGCAATCTTGTGGCGGTACGAAAGCGGCATGGGGTTGGTGAGTGAGATCTTGTTGCGCGTGATGACCCGAAGCGCCTGCTCTTTGGTCGGCGGTGACAGGAACATGGCCTGATAGAGCGCCATCATCACACCGAGCAGACAAAGGGAAGCGGCGACGCTGCAGATTGTCAGCACCGACCGGCGCCGGTTTCGAATCGCGTTGCGGAACATTAACGGCAGATGTCGGATCATGGGTACTCGGCTCCCAATTATTATGACCTGTGATTCCTGGGGTTCTGGGACAGGACTCGTCGCGCTGTTACGTGCGCCGACTGGTAGCTGGACTGGAATACGTGGGTTGAGCAGGGTGCGCGCCGCCGATCCAGGTTTCGATCATGCGGCGCGCGCGTGTGACTTTAGCGTCCGAGGAATCCGCTCTTGTCGCGCTCGGCCGCTTCACCGGTGGGTGGCGGGTAATCCTTCGCACCTGCGGGAGCAGGTCCGGCTGCATTCAAGACTCGAAGAGCGGCCAGTCGAACGGGCTTCGGCATAGTCTCCGCGCTGAGCTGCGTGTACAACTGCATCGCCCGCGGGCGGCTGTTCGCCATCAGGCTTTCGGCGGCCAGCAGCGTTGCCCGTGCGACCACTGGAAACAGTGGAACTTTGGTCCGACCCAGCGCCGATTCCAGAGCCTTTGCGGCATCCGGCCCGCCGATCATTCCCACCGACGCGGCTGCCGCCTGGGCCACTGCCACATCGCTGTCGTCGATCAGCTTCGTGAGAGCAGGCAAAGCCTTCGCATCCTTCCGAACGCCAATTGAAGTGATGACGCCCACCTGGAGCTTGCCCTTCAGCTTCGGGAGCGCCGCGCGAAGAGCGTCGTCGACTGCCGGGGCAGGGTTTGGTTCCAGTCCGAAGCGCGCGTAGCAGGCCAGCTGCGGATGACTGAGCAGGGCGGCCATGGGCTGGACGGCATCCGGCCCGCCCACAGACGCGAGCTTCTTGCACGCGATCGCTTTCTGAAATACGGTCGACTTCGGATCCTTCACCAGTGCGAGGAGTTTCGCCGGCTCCATCACCCAAATCGCAAGTCCGTCGAACTCCGGGGGAACTGTCGGCGTGGCCGGTCCTTTCGGTTTGGCGGGCTGCGTCGCCTGGGGTGGTTGTGCAGGTGCTTGTGGCATCGAGTGTTCTCCTTTCCCTTACATGCTGCTGGCGAGTGCTTCCATCCGCCAGGGCTCACGATAAGCGCGGCTGCGCATCCGGTTGGCTTCGTCGTCATTGAGGAACATGCGTTTGGCAGGATCCCACGTCAGCTTGCGATTCAGCTGAGCCGAGATCCACGCGGCATGCGACGCGACGTGCGTGTGAGCCGTCACCTCGGCATTCGCACGAGGTGGTGTGCGCGAACGGATGCTCTGAATAAACTCGCGAATGTGTTCGGATGTCGGGTCGTAGCGGGTGCCCTGGCGCGTGGGCAGCAGGGACTTCAGGTTGGGCGATACTTCAATGCGTCCGCTGTCCCCTGTCTCCACCCAGCCTTCCGTTCCTTCGAATCGGTTGCTGCACGATCCAAGCAAATTCCAGCTGTGATTTCGCAGAACCAGCTTGATGCCGTTCGCGTAACGGCAGTTGATGGTGTATCGCCCGATCAGGCCGTCGCCGCGGAACTGCCCGCCCTGAGGCTCGTATTCCACTGGCTGCGTGTATTCCATGTCGGCGGCCCACTGCGCCATCGCCACGGTGTGGGAGGCCCACTCGAGCAGTCCTGCATGGAAGTCCCAGAAGTTGCCCCGGCCGCGATCTGCGTACTGAGAATTGAACGGCCTCCAGAGGCACGGCCCCAGCCACTTCTCCCAGTCGAAGACGAGCGGATCGGGCTCCGGCGCGTCCGCGGCCCACCAGCCATGCCCGCCAGCGTCGACTGTCCCGAGTCCAATCGCGGTGTCCGCATGTACGGCCAGCAGTCTGCCGAGCTTGCCACTGCGCGCCAGACCAACGGCGAACTCGAAAGCGAACTGGTTCTTACGCTGGCAGCCCGACTGGTACACCACGCCGTAACGGCGCACGTTGTCGGCCACGGCATAGCTCTCCGCGATGGACATGGCGCCGGGCTTCTCGATGTACATATCCTTGCCTGACTGGGCCGCCCACATCGCCATCGGCCCATGCCAGCGGTCACTGGTGGCGATCAGCAGAGCGTCGATTTCAGGCCGCGCGAGTAACTCGGCGGGGTCCTTGTACATCTTGCAGTCATTGTTCTTGTAGTAGTTGTCGACGGTGCTCTTGACGGTTTCACGAGCACTCTCGCGGACGTCGGCGATGCCTACAAAGCGAACGCGCTGATCGCCCAGCAGCTGCCGCAGGTCACTCATGCCGCGGCCGCGAATCCCGATACCGCCGAATACCAACTGATCGTTGAGCGCGTAATTGCCGACCACCACCGGGCCGATAGCCGGCTGGCTGGCCTGTCCTCCGCCGGCCGGGGCCGCAGGAGCCTGGGCCAGCGCCGGGACGGCGGCTGCTGCCAAGGCGCTCGCCTGTGTCAGGGTTTTCCCGAACTTCCGCCTTGAAACAGATTGCTTCTCTTCCGCCATACTTCCCTCCTCAACCGATCATCAGAAAAACGGCGCTGCTGGTGGCACTCTATCATCTCCGGACGCGCGATTGCACAGATGGAAGCGCAGCGCTATTTGGGAGTGCCTGCTGTAGCTGGCAGGGGACGCCACTCGATCTTTCGAATCCCGGCAACCGTGCCGTATGTGGCGATGCCGAATGGCACGGAGTGATCGATCTCACCCTGCCGTAGCGCGATCCATTTCTTTTCGATGGATACATCAATGGCGGGCTCTTCATCGATCCACGCCGAGATCCGCACCGGCGTTACGCGAAGACGCAGCAGATACCAGCGGCCGAGCTCGAACTTGCGCGCGTAGGAGGTCTCATTCTGCGACGCATCTTCCCCGTTGATGCTCGACAGGCCCACCACTTCACCACCCCAGCCGCCATTAATCCAGGAGCAGTGTGTCTCGCCGACCGGGAAGGTGATGCCGGCGAAGAAGTCGCTTCCGCTGATTCGGGACGCTTCGATCCGCACCTCATAGCCTGAGGCAGGGAAGGGCGTCGAGGCACCATCCCAGGTGATCCCGGTGAGCGCTCCCTTGCCAATGGTGATGACTCCGCCAGCGACCGTCACTTTGCCGGCGCCGAGGAAATCGGACTCTTTCCAGCCTGAGAGCGACTTGCCGTCGAACAAAGAACGCCAGGCTTCCGTGGCGGGAGCATCGGGCGCGCCTGCCGCGAACAGCGTCGCAGCGGAGAGAGTCGCGCATGCAACCCGAAGAAATTTCAGAGCGATCACCCCATTAGTCTATGCCTCCGCCCCACGCCGCTGTTATGCTGAATTTCCATGCGGCATTTCGTAGCCCTGCCGTTGCTGGTGCTGTGCGCTGGCGCGCAGCCCGTCATCTTCGAACGTGATATCCAGCCCGTACTGGCGGAGCGTTGTCAGCCCTGCCACAGCGATCGCAATCCTGGCGGGAAGCTCTCCGTGTCCTCCGCAGCCACACTGCTAAAAGGTGGGCAGTCGGGTGCGGCGATCAGGCCCGGCAAGCCCGATGAGAGCCTTCTGCTGCAGGTTGTGAGCGGAGACAGGCCTCGAATGCCAAAGGCAGGCACTCCGCTGTCGCCTGCACAGGTCGCAGTGCTGCGGCAGTGGATCGCCGAAGGGGCCACCTTCGACGCGAAGGCTGTTACTAAGGAAGCGTGGTGGTCACTCAAGCCGCTGACTCGCCCGCCCGTGCCTTCCTCCACCACGGCTCATCCCGTCGACGCATTCCTGCAGGATCGACTGCGCAAAGAGGGCCTCACCCCATCGCCTGAGGCAGATCGACGGACCCTGGTGCGGCGCCTCTACTATGACTTGCACGGGTTGCCACCGACGTCCGCTGAGACTGAAGCCTTCGTTCGAGACGCTTCGCCCAAAGCCTGGGACAATCTCGTCGACCGACTGCTTGCCTCGCCGCGTTATGGCGAGCGCTGGGCGCGCCACTGGCTCGACGTGATCCACTATGGTGAATCGCACGGGTATGACAAGGACAAGCCTCGGCGCAATGCCTGGCCTTATCGCGATTACGTGATCCGATCGCTGAACGAGGACAAGCCCTGGGCTCGATTTGTGCAGGAGCAGATCGCGGGCGACGTGCTATTTCCGGCCGATCCACAGGCTTACGTCGCAACCGGTTTCCTCGCGGCGGGACCCTGGGATTTCGTCGGTCATCAGGAGCTGCGCGAAGGCACGTTCGACAAGGACAACACCCGGATGCTGGACAGGGACGATGTTGTCGCCACGGTTGTTTCTTCGTTCAACAGCATGACCGCGCATTGCGCCCGCTGCCACGATCACAAGTTCGATCCGATCCCGCAGCAGGAATACTACAATCTGCAATCCGTGTTTGCGGGCATTGACCGCGCCGACCGTCCGTGGGACGAAGATCCAGTGGTGCATCGGAAGCGACAGGCACTGCTCGGCGAGAAGGAAAAGATCCAGCGTCGCCTGCAACCGTTGCTCGACAAAGTTGAGTTTGCGACCAGCCCGGAGATTGTTGCACTGGACAGCTCGATTCAGGATGCAAGCCTGCTCATCACCCATATGGGCGAGCCGAAGACTCCGGCTGACGCGGAGCTGAAGAAGCAACTGGAAGCGCGGCGAATCGCGGATCGAAAGAAGCGGCAGGTACTGGTCGACGTGCTGGCCGGGGCCGAAACTTACGCTGCCATCGAACGGATTCGGGCTGAATTCAAACACCTGGACGACCAGATCGCGATGCTGCCAAAACCGCGGACTGTCTATACAGGCACCAGTTACTTCACTCGAGCCGGGGCGTTTCGTCCGGCACTCGAGCCCCGTCCGGTGTATGTGCTGGGGCGTGGCAACGTTCGTTCGCAGGGTGCTCTGGCTGTTCCTGGCGCTCTCAGTTGCGTAGCGCCGGTAAGTGCACGCTTCACGGTGGCTGATCCGCAGGACGAAGGGGGGCGGCGCGCTGCAATGGCCCGCTGGATAGCCGATCCGCAGAACATGCTGACGTGGCGCTCCATCGCGAACCGCGCCTGGCATTACCATTTCGGCTCCGGGCTGGTCGATACGCCGAACGATTTTGGCCGCATGGGGAGCAAGCCGACGCACCCTGAACTACTCGACTGGCTGGCGACCTGGTTCCGCGACGATGCGAAGGGCTCGCTCAAACAACTGCACAGGCTGATTGTTACCAGCGCTGCTTACCGGCGGTCCTCTGGCTATCGTGCCGACGGCGAGAAAGTCGACGCAGACAACCGCCTGCTCTGGCGCATGAATCGCACACGGCTCGACGCCGAAGCGGTTCGCGACTCCATCCTGTCTGTTGCCGGCAAGCTCGACCTGACGGCAGGGGGGCCTTCTGTGGAGCTTTTCCTGTTCAAGGATGACCACTCTCCTGTCTACGACTACGCTCGGTTTGACCCCGATGCTCCGGGTGCGTATCGACGCAGCATTTATCGATTCCTGGTGCGCAGCGTACCCGATCCGCTGATGGAGCGGCTCGACTGCCCCGACCCTTCAGTCCTCACACCGAAACGGTCTACCACGATTACGGCGATCCAGGCGCTCGCGATGCTGAATAATCCGTTCGTGCTGCGTATGGCCGAGCACTTTGCCACGCTTGCGGGCAGTCCGGATCGGGCGGTGCGGCTGGCGCTTGGTCGCGATTCCACGGAATCGGAGCTCGCTTTGTACTCGGAATATTCGGCAAAGCACGGCCTCGTCAACCTCTGCCGCCTGCTCTTTAATACCAACGAATTTCTGTTTGTCGACTGAGGATTTAGCATTATGGACCGGCGATCGTTTTTGTGGAATTCGGGAGGCGGGCTCGGTGGCATCGCTCTCGCCTGTCTGTCAGGGCGAGAGGCAATGGCTGCCGGTGGCGGACGGCCCGAGTTTAATGGAGGTCTGCATCATCGCGCTCGCGCAAAACGCGTCGTACAGCTCTTCATGTCGGGTGCTGCCAGCCAGTGCGACACGTTCGATTACAAGCCTCTGCTGATCCGCAAAGCCGGGGAAGTGTGGGATCCGGGTGAGAAGGTGGAGTTGTTTCAGAGCAACCCCGGCGTGGTTATGCCGAGCCCGTGGAGCTGGAAGCAGTACGGGAAGTCGGGGAAATGGGTCAGTGATTTGCTGCCTCACACGGCAGGTTGCGTGGACGACATGGCGTTTGTATCTTCGCTGATTGCGAAATCGAACGTGCATGGACCTGCCACATTCATGCAGAACACAGGGTTTATTTTGCCTGGATTTCCAAGCGCCGGAAGCTGGATTTCCTACGCACTCGGAAGTAGCAGCGAGAATTTGCCGGATTATGTCGTGCTGCCAGACCCGCGGGGTATGCCGCCAAATGGTGCCGCTAACTGGTCTGCCGGTTTTCTTCCGGCCTCGCACCAGGCCACTACTATTCGGGCCGGCACACCCGCGCCCATCTATGATCTTCACCCGCCTGCGTCGGCGAAGTTCATTACCAAGGAAAGCGAACGCGACGGACTGGCCCTGCTGGAGCGTGTGAACCGCGAGCACCTGTCGGGGCGCCCGGGCGACTCGCGGCTGGAAGCCCGCATCGCATCGTATGAGATGGCGGCACGGCTTCAGCTGAGTGCGCCGGAGGTGCTCGACCTCACGGGTGAATCGAAACAGATGCAGCAGCTCTATGGTCTGGATTCAGACGTCACTGCCGACATGGGCCGGCGGTGTCTTACGGCGCGACGCCTGCTGGAGCGCGGCGTTCGGTTTGTGCAGGTGTGGAGCGGTGCGGACAATGGTTTTCCCCGCCGTAACTGGGACAGCCATGAGAACCTGGCGAAGGATCACGGCGAGTTGGGAGCCGCGCTCGACAAGCCGGTCGCGGGATTACTGAAGGACTTGAAAGCCCGTGGGCTGCTCGAAGATACCGTTGTATACTGGACCACGGAATTCGGACGCATGCCCTGCAGTCAGGGCAGCAAGGGTCGCGATCACAATCCGTTCGGGTTTACGTCCTGGCTCGCCGGAGGCGGATTCCGCGGTGGCGTCACGTATGGCGCAACGGACGACTGGTCCTACAAAGTGGTCGACAAGCCCGTCTACTGCTACGACGTCCACGCAACGTTGCTCCACTTACTCGGCATCGACCACCGGCGACTTACGTGGAGGCACAACGGCATCGACCGGCGGCTTACCGACGTACACGGCGAGGTAATACAGGACATCATCGCGTAACCGAACATCCGGAATGCCGAATCGCGAGTTACTTTGCAGGGGAGATGCTGTCTATTTTGATGACGCCGGTTTTCGGGAAAAGCGTGCCTTTTACGACCACTTTCTTTGCGGCGTACTGCTCCGGCAACTTCTGGTCGCTCAATCTGTAAATGTTCTTGCCGTCGGACAGCACGTACTTATAGGCGGACGGGTTCAACTTTACGCAGTGCCTGACGCAGTTGTCGTCGCCTTTGATCTTCATCATGGCGTGATTGTCGTTGCACATGGAGTCGGTGATGGTACCTGTCCAGGTCCCTTTTGTTTCGGCCAGCGCGGCGGCGGCGATCAGCGTGAAAGTAACGATTATCTTCTTCATGTCAGTGGTTGCTCCGAACGTTAAGTTTGCGCCAAAGGTCGTTGTAAACGGCTTCCGGCAGGGTTTGTTTCAGTTGCAGTCGGTAGTCGGTGCCAAGGCTCGCGATGGTCAGCTCCAGTGGATCTGAAGAGGAGATGTTCTCCACCTCTTTCAGAAGCCACGTGTGGGACCCGGAGCTTGTCGCCGATTCAAAAATGATAGAATCCGCCGCTATTCGCAGCGTGCCTTCGTGGCCGCCGCGTCCTTCCAGCCGCTTGGCGGGAAGCTCAAGCAAGGGAGGCGCCGGGGTCAGAGTGGCGATATCGGCCACCACCCGGCGGGGCAGTACGTCGCGTAGCAGAGGCCATGCAGCATCCAGCCCCTTACCGCGAAAGAGGAATCGCTGGTCCCTGCCGGCGAGCCATTTCACGTCTTTGTATGTTGTGATCTCGATGCTGTCGGGTTGCAGCACAACCTTCTGGATATCATTCCAGGTCCAGCGATACTCATGTGGATTTTTATGCTTCGTCGCTTCGGTGTACCGGATTCCATCGGACTCCATCTGCAACTCACCCGGCTGATCTCGTCGCACATGGACGTGCGTAACCGGGTACTCCGCGGCAAGAGCAACGCTCGCCACCAGCAGTCCCGCAGCGAGCATTCTCACGATGTTGCGACAATGGTAGGCTTGACTTCGAAATGCCATTTCCAAACCTCATAAAGAACCGGATAAACAACCAGCTCAAGTAAGAAAGATGTGAATATTCCACCGATCATCGGTGCAGCGATGCGTTTCATGACATCGGCGCCTGTACCGGTGGACCACAGGATGGGCACAAGCCCAAGAAACATAGTCGCCACGGTCATGAACTTAGGCCGGATCCGCTTGACGGCCCCGTCGAGAATGGCGTGCTGCAACTCGGCAAGTGACCGCAGTCTGCCTTCCGACTTCGCCTTCTCATACGCGATGTCCAGATAGAGCAACATGAAGACGCCGGTCTCCGCGTCGACTCCCAACAGCGCGATTAACCCGACCCACACGCCGATGCTCATGTTGTAGCCGAGCAGCCAAACCAGCCAGATGGCGCCCACCGCTGAGAATGGCACCGCGAGAATAATAATGCCCGTCTTCACCGCGGACCTGGTGTTGATATAAAGCAGCATCAACACCAGAAACAAGGTCACCGGAACCACCAGCGTCAGACGCTCTCTGACGCGCTCCATGGATTCGTACTGACCACTCCATGCGGTCGAGTACCCCTGCGGCATCTGCAGACCAGCGCGTACAACCTCCTTCGCCTCCGCGACGTAACTGCCGATATCCCGGTTGGTGACGTCGACATAGACGTACCCGGCCAGCATTCCGTTCTCATCGCGATACATAGCCGGACCCGACACCACCTTCACCTCGGCGAGTTGCCGCAGTGGAATCTGCAGGGATCCGCCCATTACGGGAACCAAAACGTTCTCGAGCGCGGCTGGGCTGTTTCGATAGCCGTGCTGATAACGGACATTCACCGGGTATCGTTCCCGGCCTTCCACAGTGGTGCTTACGTTCTCACCGCCGACAGCATTCATCACTACCATCTGCGCGTCATCGATGCTGATGCCGTACCTGGCCAGTTCCTGTCGATTCCAGTTGATGTCGAGGAAGAAGCCGCCGCCGGTGCGCTCAGCGTATACACTGCGAGTTCCCTGAAGGCCAGCCAGCAGCTTTTCGATCCGAATGCCAAGCCGCTCGATCTCCTGAATATCCTTGCCGAAGATCTTCACGCCTACCGGAGTTCGAATCCCTGTGGTCAGCATGTCGATGCGGTTCTTAATCGGCATGGTCCACGCGTTCGAGACGCCGGGCACCCGCAGCGCTTCATTCATTTCATCCGTGAGTTGCTCGGTAGAAATATGGTCGGGCGTGATGTGACGAAATGCGGATGCCATCCAGTTTGGCGCCCAGTCGCTATACCACGTCGGCACCTTACGCCACTCATGCTGAGGCTTCAGTACGATTACGGTCTCAAACATCGACAATGGTGCAGGATCGGTGGAGGTCTCCGCGCGGCCTGCCTTACCCAACACGGACTCCACTTCCGGGAAGCGTTTCAGAATGCGATCCTGTGCCTGCAACAGACGTTGTGCCTGCGTCTCTGAAAGGCCAGGAACGGTCGTCGGCATGTAGAGCAGCGCGCCCTCATCCAGGGGAGGCATGAACTCCGAGCCGAGCTTCTGATACACCGGGATCGTCGCAAGCACCATGACGGCCGCTCCCGTAAGCACAATCCATTTCCAGCGCAGAGCCCAAACTGCGACGGGTTCGTAGAGCCGGATCAGCACCCGCGATATCGGGTGAGACTCTTCGCTGTGGATCTTCCCAACCAGCACGGCGTTGGCGACGCGAGCCAGCCAGCGAGGCCGGAAGTTGAAGTTGTGCATGTGCGTGAACAGCAGCCGCATTGCCGGATCCAGCGTGATGGCCAGCACCGCGGCCACAATCATCGAGAGGTTCTTGGTGTACGCAAGAGGCCGGAACAACCGTCCTTCCTGAGCCTCCAGAGTCATCACAGGAAGGAATGACACGGCAATCACCAGCAGCGCGAAGAAGCTGGGACCGCCCACCTCTTTCACGGCATCGATCACCACCCGGTGGTAGTCCTCTTTCCTGCCGTTGCGCTCCCATTCTTCCAGCTTCTTGTGGGTCTGCTCCACCACAACGATGGCCGCATCCACCATCGCGCCGACAGCAATCGCGATCCCGCCCAGCGACATGATGTTCGCCGTCACGCCCATCAGCCGCATCGGAATAAAGCTGATAAAAATCGCCACCGGGATGGTCAGCACCGGAATTATGGCGCTGGGGACGTGCCACAGAAATATGAAGATAATGATGGAGACGATCACCAGCTCTTCCGTCAGCGTGCGCTTCAGGTTGTCGATGGAGCGCAGGATCAGATCGGAGCGGTCGTAGGCCGTCACCACCCGGACGCCTTTCGGGAGGCCTGGCTCAATCTCCTTGAGCTTCTCCTTCACTCGATCAATCACAGCGAGCGCGTTCTCCGCCTGTCGCATTACGACAATGCCCGACACCGCGTCACCTCGCCCATTCCACTCGGCGATCCCGCGCCGGATGTCAGGCCCGAGCTCCACAGTGCCGACGTCTTTCACCCGAATTGGCGTACCATTTTCCGGGGAATTCAGCACGATATTTCCGATATCTTCGGTGGAACGCGCGTAGCCGCGTCCGCGGACCATGTACTCCGCCCCGCCCATCTCGACGAGCCGCCCACCTACATCGTTGTTCCCGGTGCGAACCGCATCTACCACGCGGCCCACGGGAATGTTGAAAGCCCGGAGCCGTGCGGGGTCGACGTTGACCTGATACTGCCGAACAAACCCACCGAGCGGCGCCACCTCCGCCACTCCAGGAACAGACTGCAGATGGAAGCGCAGATACCAGTCCTGCACGCTGCGGAGCTCGGCCAGATTGTGCTTGCCGGAATCGTCCACCAGTACGTACTGGAACACCCAGCCGACGCCCGTCGCATCCGGACCGAGTTCCGTTTGTACGCCTTTGGGCAACCGCGGCAGCACGCCGGAGAGGTACTCCAACGTGCGGCTTCGCGCCCAGTAAATGTCCGTACCTTCGTTGAAAATGATGTAGACGTACGAGTAGCCGAAGTCCGAAAACCCGCGGACCGTTTTCACTCCGGGCGCGGACAACATCGACGTGACGATCGGGTATGTGACCTGATCCTCCATGATGTCGGGGCTGCGATCCCAGCGCGAATACACGATCACCTGTGTGTCGCTCAGATCCGGAATCGCGTCGAGCGCGATTGTGCTCATCGAGTACCACCCTGCCGCTGCCAGCACCGCAACGAACAAGATGACCAGCATCTTGTTGCGGCCGGAGAACTCAATAATTGCGTTAATCATGGGCGTGGGGGGCTCCGCCCTTTTCCTCAGGCTTCGAGGCAGGTTTCGCGGCAGGTGTCGAGGCAGCAGGGGAGGAACCCGCGGACCGCATCTGGCTTTCGCTGTTCAGCAAAAACGCGCCGCTGGTCACGATGCGTTCCGCAGCTGTGAGTCCGTGCGTGATCTCGATGCGGTTGTCCAGCCGCATGCCTGTCTCCACCTTGCGGGGTTCCAGGTTACCGTTGCCTCTGTCGACGTACACCACTTTTGCCGTGCCCGAATCCACGATGGCTTCCGCAGGGACAGTCAGGCGCGTTCCTCCACCAGTGTTGAAAGACACCTCCACCCACATATCCGGACGGAGCTCCAGGCCCGGGTTGGGAAGCTCCAGACGCGCTTTCAGTGTGCGAGTCGCCGCTTCCACCACCGGCTGAATTTGTCGGACGACAGCGGTGAAATTCTTGCCCGTTGCGGGAACCGATACACGGGCGGACATTCCGGCTCGTACCGAAGGAGCGTCGGCCTCAAACACATCGACCATTACCCAGACGCGGCTCAGATCCGCAATCGTGTAGAGCTTCATGTCTGGCCCAATGCGCTGATTCGGGAACGCCTCGCGTTCCATGACGTAACCCGACGCCGGGGAAAGCAGCGTGACGGATTTAACCGGCATGCCCGTCCTTTCAATCTCGGCGATCTGCTCGGGCGTAATGTCCCACAACGCCAGCCGGCTGCGTGACGCCTGCAGAAGTGAGTCGCCGGCAAGCTGCAGCTTTGACATCGAGCTGTGCCGCATGCTCTCCCGAGCCTGCATCGCCAGCAGGTACTCCCGCTGCGTTGCCAGCAGTTCGGGGCTGTACATCGTGAGCAGCGGCTGGCCCTTTTTCACCAGCTCCCCGGTGTAATTCACGAACGTCTTCTCGATCCAGCCTTCCGTCTTTGAGTGCACCCGCTCCACGCGTGTCTCGTCGACCGCGATGCGCCCGTTCGCCCGGATCATCTGAGCGCCGGAGGTCAACTCCGCCGTGCCGAAGGTCAAGCCGGCGAGTTCGTACTTGTCCGCTGCCACCTGGACCGCATTCGACGGCCCTGCTTCATACACGGGTTCCAGATCATTGCCCGTTTCCGGGTTGATGCCAGGTGCCTGCGCACGGTATGACGGGGACTTTGGGTCGTGGTAGTAAAGAACCTTGCGAGCTTCCTGTGCGGGAGCGGCGCCTTCATAAACTGGTTCCAGTTTCATGCCGCAGTCGGGAGCGATGCCAGGCTTGTCCGACTTGTACCAGGGATGCATCGGGTCCTGATAATAAAGCGGCTTCCGGGCATCTTTCTTCTGTGCGCCGGCCCAGGTTCGCCATGCCACACCCCCTGAAAATGCCAGTATCAACAGCAGAAGTAATCCGATATAACGAGCAGCCCGTGTCATTGTGAAAGCAACTCCATTCCGGTGATTTCTTCCAGCCTCACAAGCGCCATGAAGTAGTTCAGCATCGCTTCGTGGTAGCGCTCCTCCTGCTCCACCCGTGTCATGACGTTCATCAGGACCTGCAGGGAATCGATGGCGCCGGATTCATAAGAAGCCATGGAGGATGCCGTCGCCAGCTCCGTCTGCGGCATCACCGAATCACTGAAAAGTTGCAGCAGGCGCCAGGAAGTCTGCGCAATGATGTACTGCTCATTCACCTTCCACCGCGTCTCGTGCGCCATTGCCTGATACGTCCTGCGCGACTGCTCCAGCGACTGTACCTGCTCCGTCAGAGCGGCGTCGTTCTTCGATCGCCAGGCGGGAAGTTTGATATCCAGCCGGAACTGGTACATATCCGGCATCGAGCCCATATAGAAATAGCCGCCGGAAACCGCGAAATCCGGCTTGTAATTCTTGCGTGCAAGCGATACGCCCAGCTGTCTCGCTTCCGTCATTTTCTGTTCCCGGGCGATTTGTGGGGAACTGGCTTCCGCCTCTGCCGTCAGCTCCGCCAGAGTGGCGTCCAGTTGCTTTGGTGAAAGATGCGCTGGACGAGCCAGCCTCGCGTCTATTGGCCGGTGTACCAGCGCGTTGATCTCTGCTTCGGCCATCGCCAGATCCTGCTGCATCTTCACGATGCGTGTTTCCATCAGCGCGAACTGCGTTTGTGCCCGGAAGATGTCCTGCTGCATCGCCTTGCCAGCGGCATACCGGATTTCAGCCAGCTGCACAAACTTCATCAGCAGATCCTGCGAGCGCTTCATCACCTCCACGTTTTCGTAGGCATGATTCAGCTTGTGAAATGCCTGCTTCACCCTGGAGATAACCACTCGTTCAACAGTCAGATACGACTGCAGTTCCGCATCTGCTTCCTTTCCCGCGCGTGCAGCCATCAGCCGCCGCTTGCCGGGGTAGGGCAGTTCCTGCGTGACCATCACGCCGGTGTTCGCTGTAGGCTCGCGGCCGATTCCAGAGCCAGGGATCGGCGATCCGGCCGATGCATAGCCGACCGAGACCATTGGGTCGGGCAACGCGCCTTCCTGTCTCGGCTTTTGCCGGGCCGCTTCCACGCGCTTCTGCGCTGCCTGCAACTCCGGATTGTTCCTGACGGCTTCGGCGACAAGGTCGCCAAGCCTGAGCTCCGCTTCTTTAGCCTGTGCCGACGCTGGCCGTGGATCGGCGAGCAGCATCACCAGCAGAAGAAGGAGAACCCCGAAGACTCTCCACATACAAGACTCCTAATGTACGTTCGAAATCCCAACAAGGAGAAGCATTAGAGGTATTCAGATCAACAAGGTTTGGTGGAGGGCGAGCAGATCGGGCCGGGAGTAGGATGAAGACTCGACAACCTCGTTCGGCGTTGTGTCGGATGTCGGTGGGATCAGGTCACCAGGCTGTTGCAGCGCGGAGGCTGACGGAACTCCGGCTTGCGGCGCTCCTTTTGCCAGTTCAGACGTCAGATTCTGACAGTCTGAATCCGGGTAGCCGCTGTTGCTCTGCTGATGCTGAGGAGCCTTCTCAGACTTTTTGTGGCAGCAGGCATGGGAATCGGCCTGAGCCGCGGGACGGGGTGCACCCAGACACGAAACGATGCAGGTGGTTCCGAGCACCGCTGAGAGCAGTGCCGCAAAGACCATCTGTATCCAGGTGCGAGCCATCTATCTTGAGTCTACTCCTGCCAGCATACCAACCTCAGTTTGCCCGGCCGACGTTCAGGCGAGGACTTGCTTCACCAGTTCGCCGTGTACATCCGTGAGCCGGAACCGGCGGCCCTGAAACTGGAACGTCAGCTTCGTGTGGTCGAGCCCCAGGCAATGCAGAAGCGTAGCCTGCAGATCGTGGACATGCACCGGGTCGCGAACAATGTTGTAGCTGAAATCGTCCGTCTCGCCGATCACTGTCCCGGCCTTCACGCCGCCGCCCGCCATCCACATGGTGAAGCAGCGGGGATGATGATCGCGGCCGTAGTTGGCGTCCGTCAGTTTGCCCTGGCTGTACACCGTGCGTCCGAACTCGCCACCCCACACCACCAGGGTGTCTTTCAGAAGGCCCCGCTGCTTTAGATCCGATACAAGGGCAGCCGTGGGCTGATCCGTGCCGCGACACTGCAGCGCCAGGTCCCGAGGCAAGTCGTTGTGCTGGTCCCAGCCGCGGTGATACAGCTGGATGAACCGCACGTTGCGCTCGGCAAGCCTTCGCGCCAGCAGACAATTCGCGGCGTACGTCCCGGGCTTGCGAGATTCGGGTCCGTACATCTCAAACGTGCTGTCCGGCTCCTTCGACAAGTCCGTCAGCTCCGGCACCGACGTCTGCATGCGATACGCCATCTCGTACTGTCGAATGCGCGTCTGAATCTCCGGATCGCCGTATTCCTTTGCATGAAGCCGGTTGATCTCCGCCGACGCATCCAGCATGTGGCGTCGCGTCTCGGCCGAAATGCCCGGCGCGTTCTGCAGATGCAGCACAGGATTGGTGCCGGAACGGAAGCGAACACCCTGATGGCTGGACGGAAGGAAGCCGCTCGACCACAGCCGCGAGAACAAAGGCTGATCCGTGTTGATGCCGTGCGCCTGTGACAGCAGCACCACGAACGCCGGCAGATTCTCGTTCTCACTGCCGATGCCGTAGCTGATCCACGACCCGATGCTCGGACGGCCCGGCTGCTGCGAGCCCGTCTGGATGAACGTGATCGCAGGGTCGTGGTTGATCGCGTCGGTGTTGACGGTCCTGATGATTGTCAGATCGTCGACGATCTTCGCCGTGTGTGGCAGCAGTTCGCTGACCCAGGCGCCAGACTTGCCGTGCTGCTGGAATCCAAAGATCGACGGCGCCACCGGCAGTGTCGACTGACCCGAAGTCATGCCCGTGATGCGCTGGCCCATCCGCACGGACGCGGGCAGCTCCGTGCCGCGCAGCTTCTGCAGAGCCGGCTTGTAGTCAAATGTGTCGAGCTGTGACGGTCCGCCCGACTGGTGCAGAAAGATGACCCGCTTTGCCGTCGGAGCAAAGTGCGTGGCAGCCGCCGCATCCAACTCACCCCGGCCGAACATTGAGGCAAGTGCCGCGATACCAATGCCCTTCGCACCCCGGGAAAAAAAGTGGCGTCGAGTGCAGTCCAGCGCCTGGTCTTCATTCATTGGCATCATCGGTCTGCTACTCCTTCGAAATGGTCTCGTCCAGATTGAGAATGGCGCTGGCCACCGTGGTCCACGTTGCGAACTCACCGGCGGGCAACGCGGTATCGCGCGCCGATTCGCCGTTGCTCAGCAACTCCGCCGCTTCCGCCGAGTGCTGCGCAAAATACCGGGTCTGCGTCCGCACCAGCTTCGTCAAAAACGCCAGTTCGGCTTTCGCCGCGGGCCGCCCGGTCACCGTCTCAAAGATCCACCCGGCGCGCTTCGCCGCAGGGTGCTTCATCGCGCTCTGCGCCAGTGTCCGAGCCGCTTCCACATACGTCGGATCGTTCATCAGCACCAGTGCCTGCAGCGGCGTGTTGGTGGTGGTGCGCCTGGCCGTGCACTTCTCACGGTCAGGCGCATCGAATGTCGTCATCTGCGCCGGTGCCGACGTTCGCTTCCAGAACGTGTACATACTGCGGCGGTACAGATCGGCGCCATGGCTTTGCACATAGGTCTGCATGGAGAAGCCGTCGCCGAACGCCATCTCTTCCCACAGTCCCGCGGGTTGATACGGGAACACGCTGGGCCCACCCTGCACTCGGTTCAGCAACCCGCTGACCGCCAGCGCGTTGTCACGAACCAGCTCAGCGGGCAGACGGTGCCGCGGACCGCGTGCCAGCAGCCGGTTCTCCGGATCTTTCTCCAACAGAGCCGGAGGCACTTTGGAACTGCGCCGGTAAGCCGCTGACGTCACGATCAGCCGCTGCATCGCGCGCACATCCCAACCTGTTCGAACAAACTCTGTGGCCATCCAGTCCAGCAGTTCGGGGTGCGACGGCGGCTCGCCCTGAGACCCGAAGTTCTCCGTCGTCTTCACCAGACCGTTGCCGAAGTAAAGCTGCCAGTAGCGATTCACGGCCACTCGAGCGGTAAGCGGATGGGCCGGATCCAGCAGCCAGTTCGCAAGCGTCAGCCGGTTCGCCGGCGCTTCTGATTTGGGCAGGGCAGGGAAGATCGCCGGCACGCCCGGCAGCACTTTTTCGGTGGTGTTGCGGTAGTCGCCACGCGCCAGCACAAAGGTGTCGCGAGGCTTCTCCATCTCACTCATCACCATCGTCGACAGGATCTGCTTGTCCAACTCCAGCAACTCGCGCTTCGAATCCCGAGCCACCTGGTAATCCCGCTGCGTCTCTTCCGGCGCGACGTACCTCAGCCAGTAATCGCGAATGCGATCGTCATCCTGCTTCGTCGGCTTGCCGCCGACTCCGGACAACACCGCCTGAATCGGGTAATCGAGCCCCGTCGCGCGAATCTCAGCCGCACCCAGAGCCCGACCGTAAAATCGCAGGTCGTCGAGGTTCCCCGAAAACGGCCGCGCGTCCGGCTCCTTCGCGCCGATCTGCACTTCGGCCGAATTGCCCGTTTCACCATTCAGCGCGTCGCGGACCACCACCGCTTCCATCGGCTTGCCATTCACAAAGAACGTGATCCCCGAAGCCTTACCGGACCCGTCGGACACGATGGCTACATGCGTCCAGTCGCGCTGCACGATGCGGTCTTTGGTCCGTACTTCGAGAGCGTTCGCAGGCCACTGCGAGCTCATGCGCAGCGTCAAACTGGAGGCTCGCTTCTGGATGTCCACCAGCACCGAATCCTCCAGCCGGATCTCCCAGCCTCGCCGCGACGCGTCTCCTGCAATCTTCTGCAGCACCGGCATCGGCTGTTTCGATCCGCCATGGTTCAGCCAGAACGCAATGGTGAACGGCTGCCGGTCGGCGACGAAGCGGCCTACGGGGCCGAGCGTCACCAGCGTCTGCGCGTCGAACCCAGCCGACTTGCTGACCTGACCCGCACCAAACGTCGGATCGCCCGCCAGCGTTCGGCCATGCTGATACCCGCCTGAGATGTCGTTCAGGCTGCCGTCGAAATCGTAGTGCGCGGCCAGCCCCGTGCTCACGCTGGTCGGCGGTTGCCCTTCGAGCCCCGCCCGCCATGAAGCCAAAGCATCCGTGACAACCTTGGATTTCAGCGCCAGTTCCGCGGCTTCCATTCGAGCCTTGAGCGTCTTCTCCTGTGCATCCTGCTGCGGCGTCGGCAACTTGAGCAGCGGGTCAGCATTCCCGATCCGCCCGTCGAGGCCCTTCTCTTTCACAGTGTTGAAGAAGGCGAAGAACTGGTAATAATCCTTGTGCGAGATCGGGTCGTATTTATGGGAGTGGCAGCGTGCGCAGCCCATGGTCAGGCCCATGAATGCCGTCGAAGTTGTCTCGGCGCGGTCGGCCACGTACTCGGTCAGATACTCCTCGGGGATCGCGCCGCCCTCGAAGTTGATCATGTGGTTCCGGTTGAATCCGCTGGCAATCTTGCCTTCCTGACCCGCGTCCGGAAGCAGATCCCCTGCAATTTGGAGCCGCGTAAACCGGTCGAACGGCATGTTCGAGTTGAATGCCTGAATCAGCCAGTCGCGCCACGGCCACATATCGCGATGGCTGTCGATGTGAAACCCGTGCGTGTCCGCATACCTGGCCACGTCGAGCCAGTCCATCGCCATCCGCTCGCCATGATGCGGCGACGCCAGAAGGCGGTCCACCTGCTTCTCATACGCATCCGGCGATTTGTCGGCAACAAACGTCTGGATCTCGACGACCGTTGGCGGCAGCCCAGTCAGGTCGAGGCTGAGGCGTCGCAATAAGGTACGGCGGTCGGCCTCCGCATTCGGCTGCACCCCATCCCGCTCCAGGCGCGCCTGAACGAAAGCGTCGATGGGGTTGCGGACACCCGACTTGTTGGAGACCGCCGGAAGCTCGGGGCGAACGGGAGCCGTCCACGCCCAGTGCGTCTGCCACTTCGCGCCTTCGGAAATCCAGCGACGGATCGTGTCGATCTGAGCCGGCGTCACGGTTCGATTCGCAGCCGGAGGAGGCATCCGCCTACCGGCTTCGGCGTGCGTCATTCGTTGCAACAAAAGGCTCGCGCCGGGATTGCCCGCTACGATCAGCGACCCGCGCTTCGTCGTCGCCTGTGCTCCTTCCTGCGTGTCCAGACGCACGCCCGCCATGCGGCGCTGCTCATCCGGCCCGTGGCACTGGAAGCAGTTATCCGACAGGATCGGACGTACTTCGGAGTTGAAATCGACTGCCCCGCGAACCGGGCTCAGCAGCAGGGAAAGGAAAGCGAAAGAGAACAGCGCGCGCGACATGCGTGGTACCTATTATCCATCGAATACCTACTGCTCTGGGCCCTCCAGCGCGATCAGTATCCATTTTCCTCGCTGTTTTCCAAATTGCGCCCTCGGCATCAGCGGGCTCATGACGTCACGGGCGTTGACATACCCGCTCTTTCCGTCCAGCGTCTGAACCGGAATCCACTGGACCAGCTCTTCGCCCCCCTGAAGTTCGCCGAGCTGTCGCACCACGTCGAACACAAGAGTGGCGACTGGCCGCGAGTTGGGCGAGGGCCGCTCACGCACCTCCACCTTGTCCTTAACCGCCACCAGATGCCCTGACATGCTCAGATTGTCAGGGAATCGCCACACCAGGTACGGCGACAGGAACAGACTCGGATGCTCCTGAATGAAACCCAGCGACAGCAGGTCGGACAGCCCCTTCCACACGGGTGAGTTCTCGCGGTCGTCAGGCCGCCACCGCTCAACGAATTTGGTCCAGCCCTTGTCTTCGTTCTCAGGCCCGACAACCACGTCCTTGTCCACCAGCTTGCGCAATGCGTCGGTCTTGCGCCCGTCCACCGCGGATCTCAGCTTGCCTACGTAAGACCGAAACGCGGAATCTCGCGCCGTGTCGTCCACCGGGAAGAGTCGGATCACGGGACCCGACTGCGCTTCAGCCAGCAGCGATACGCAGAAGCCGACCAGCAGGAAACGCATTTAGGAAGCGATGAAATCCCATCCGAAGCCAGGCCGGTTCGAAGGACGCATGTAGAGCCCTTCCGGTCCTTTTGTGACGCTGTACTGCTCCGCCCAGAGGTCGTAGACTTCCTTCGGTCCGCCCGGAGCGGGCATGAACATCTCAGCCCACGGACAGTTCGTGGTGGCCATGATGTAGTGCACTCCTTCGCCGAGCCCTCCGCCGTGCGGTATCACCGGGATGTCGTACGCGGCCGCCAGCGCGCCGATGCGCCTCATTTCCGTCAACCCACCGCACCAGTTAATGTCTGGCTGCCAGATCTCAGCGCCTCTGTGCTCCAGCAACTGGCGGAAACCGTATCGCGTGTATTCGTGCTCCCCGGTGACGATACGAGTGCTCTTGATCGCCGCGTTCAGCCGCCCGAATCCCTCATAATCATGCGGCTGCAGGCACTCCTCCATCCAGTACACCTTATTCGGCGCGAACATCTCCGCCATCTCCAGCGTGTAGCGCTCCGTCCACGCCATCCAGCAGTCCAGCATGATGTCGCCGTCCGCGCCCAGCTTCTCGCGCGTGGTCTTCACCAGGTCGACATTCTTCCGCATGCCCTCTTTCCCATCCGCGGGGCCATAGGGGATCGCGAGCTTTAGCCGCCGGAATCCGGCTTCCATGTGCTGGTCGATGTCATTGCCCGTGCAGTAGATGGGGATGCGTGGCTTCGTTTCGCCACCCAGCAGTTTGTACACCGGCATCTGCAGTGCGTTCCCGACCAGATCCCACAGCGCCAGGTCGACGCCGCTGATCGCATTGATCACGACGCCGGCGCGCCCGTAGGACATAGTCGAACGCCAGAGAATGTCCCAGATGCGCTCGATGTTGAAGGGGTTCTCGTTCATCAGCAGCTTCGTCAGGTGCTTTTCGACCACGAAGCTTCCGCCCGGACCGCCTCGGCCGTAACCCTTCACGCCCTTGTCCGTGCCGATTTCCACGGTGAAGCCGCCGAGCGCCGGATCATTGGCCATGAACAGCGTTCGCATAGCCTTGTACTCCGGATAGATCGACATCGGGTTGGCAACCTCTACCCCACCCGTTGACCACGAACCAGCCGACGGCTTGTACGCTGGAGTCGGACGCCTCGGCGTGGTCTTCACGATTCGAACACTCGTAATCTTCAGGTCGCTCTTCTCTGACTGAAATGCCAGCGCGGGGAGACTCACCGCGGCTCCCGCACCACAAACTGTCGATACAAATTTTCGGCGATTCATACGTGTCTCCTCCTCCATCACTGGTTCAGTGGTCCCACCGCGAACGACAGGATCGAGTTACCTGCCGCAATCGCTACATACTGCCTGCCGCCGCTGATGTAAGTCATCGGCGAGGCCTTCCATGCCTGACCGGTCTCAAAATGCCACAGCGTCTTACCCGTCTTCGCGTCGACTGCCGCAAACCCGCCGCCCGTCTCACCGTAGAACACCAGGCCACCCGCGGTCGCCAGCACGCCGGAGTAGTTTGTCTCCGGAGCGCCCACCTGAAGAATCTCCCAAACCACTTTGCCAGTCTCCGGATCTATCGCGCGCAGGTAACGCTCGGCCAGGCTTGTGGGGTCGGGTGCGCTCTCAAAGATGTTGCCGGACGTCAGGTACAAGCTGCAGTCTTCGTTCGCCATTACGTAAAACAGCCGCGTCCCGGGATGATACGCCGTGGCATACCAGTTCGTCGCGCCGCGCACCGCGGGGCACGTCTTCACGCCCGCCGCGGTGGGTTCATTGTTGCCGGTGAGAATCGGACGGCCATCCGCGCCGATGCCGCTGGCCCAGTTCAGCCGCTTCACAAACGGTGTGCCCAACAGCAGTTCGCCCGTCACACGGTCCAGCACATAGAAGAAGCCGTTCCGGTTGGCCTGCATTAACAGCTTCCGGTCGCGGCCCTTGAACTTCGTGTCGATCAACAGCAGCGGCTCCGTCGCGTCCCAGTCGTGCACGTCATGGGGCGTGAACTGGTAGTACCAACGCAGCTTGCCCGTCTTTGCATCCAGCGCCAGCACGCAGTTCGAATACAGGTTGTCGCCCTGTCGCAGCTTCCCGTCGGTGTCCGGGAATGGGTTCCCCGTTGGCCAGTACAGGACCTGTGTCTCGGCGTCATACGATCCCGTCATCCACGTGGCCGCGCCGCCGTTTTCCAGCGCCGGACCCTGCCATGTTTCCGCAGCCTTCTCGCCGCGCATCGGCAGAGTGCGGAATCGCCACGCGAGTTCGCCAGTCGACGCCTTGTAAGCGGCGAAGAAGCCCTTCAGTGGCGCGTCGCCTCCGGAGATTCCTGCCACCACAAGGTCGCCCGCGATCAGGGGAGCACCCGTCGCCCCGTAGTTGCCGGGTGATTCCGGCATCCACACGTCCCACATCAGCGCGCCCGTGATTCGATTCAGGCAGATCAGATGAGCGTTGTCGGTGGTGAAGTACACGCCGTCGCCCAGAATCGCGACGCCCCGGTTGGCGCCCTTGGCCGCATCTCCGGAGATGCCGGTGGTGTTCCTTGGACGCGAGTAACACCAGATCTCGCGACCCGTCCGTGCGTCCACTGCACACACCTGATTCGGGGCAGTCACATACATCACGCCGCCCGATACCAGCGGCGTCGCCTGCAGTGGCGAATGCGGAAGCTGATACGTCCACTGCAACTGCAGGCCATTAACTGACGCGGTGTTGACAGCATCCAGCGGGCTGAACCGGTTCCCATGAGAATATCCGTTGTACGTCGGCCAGTCGCCGCGCTTCGGATTGTTCAACGCATCGATTTGCGCCTGAGGTATGGACGGCACCGAAGCTTTCACTGGACCGTTCACGCCAGCCAGTCGACTGAGATAGGCCAGCAGATCGGTCCGCTCGGTTGCAGTAGCTTTGAGCGGAGGCATCAGTGGCGCTTCAGGAGTAATGCCGGTGTATTCCGATTCGAGCAACGAATGGAAGACACCATCGAGTGTCTGTAGTTGCAGATCGTGCGCGCCCTGATTGCGTGCGAATCCTCGCAGGGTGGAGCCGTCCTTCCGCTTCACCTGCACCACGTCCCACGTGCTCTGTGGGCAGTAGGCCCATGGGGGGCAGCCAGCGACAGATCGGGATTTGACGCGTGGCGCGGACGGATTCTCCAGCACCTGACGCAGTTCCGGAAGCGTCATCTGCCGGCCGACTTCCGACAGGTCCGGACCCTTCACGGCACCCGCTCCCCGAACCATGTGGCACGAAGCGCAGGCTCCCTTCCCGAAGAAGAATCGCTCACCCGCCGCCACGTCGCCCTCTGGCTGAACGTCGAATGCGGATGCATTAAACGAACGTATCCATCCGGCCAGTGCGACAAGCTGATCCTCCGGAAGGCGAAACGGAGGCATGCCTCCGGAGCCGCGGAAGATGATGTCGCGGATCTGGGTAGCAGACCGGCTTCGAAGGCTTCGATTATTGACCAGGCCGGGGCCGCGATCCGTCCCCCGAGCCCCTGCGCCATGACAGCTTTCACAATGCTGCGTGAACAACGCTTCGGCTACAGGCTTCGTTTCCTGCGCGAACGCAAGCCCCGTGAAGAGTGCCACCACAGCGACAGGAACGCGGCTCATGTGGACGCCATACTAACAGAGTGGTTTCCCGCCGAGGACTACCTGAGATGGATGGGCTGGCTCAGAGCACCGTTGCCCGCCGAATCCCACACCGCAAAACGAACCCATTTCTTACCCGCTGCATCGAACGGAATACGGAATTTCCGGCTTCCAAACGGAGCCATGTCTTTCAGATCAATCAACTGCCGGTCGACTCTGGTCCCGTCGCTCCACACCAGCTCGGCGAACTCGGGAGGAAACGTCCATTCCACCTCGGCGGAGTAGACGCGTTTCGTTCCTGTGCCTTCCACCGCCCAGTTGCGAAGAAGAACCTCACCGCTGGTGACAAAGAAATCTCCACCGCGAAGGGCCTGCACCACCGAGCCCCATCCTTCCTTAAACCTCGGCACGCGGTCGAGCTTCACGTAATTCACCATTAACTGCGGGTACGTCTCATCGTCGGGGTACTTCATGTATGTGTCGCCCTCGGCGATCATGTACTTCGCTCCAGCCCAGTTGTTCATGTCGTCGAGGAGGCCGAAGCACCGCTCCTCGCACAGCCGTTTCTGTGACAAATCGACAGGTAAGGACTGAAAAGACCCACCCAGAAAGCGGTCGCTCTGGAAGAAGTCTTTGTCTCGCACCGCGTCGGGAAACCCGGTGGAGCCCTTCGTTCTGGGATGCGTCTGCCATACGAGCCCGCCCTCGTCCTTCAGCATCTTCAACTCGTCGGGCGCGCTTTCGGCGTGATACACCTTGCCGTACCCGGGCATGCTTTCCATGAGCGGCTGCTTCCGTGGCGCAGCCGGCTTCGCGTGCGTGTAGAACAGCGGCTGGGGGAAGAGGAACATGTAATGTCCGCCGAAATTCCGATCCGGCTCTTCTCCTGGCATCAGGAGGAAATCACGGTCGGAAAATCGTTCACACCCTTCGAAATAGACCTTCTGTTCATCCAGTCGAACCTTGCCCGTGTCATTCGGATGAGAATCGCTGTGGAAATCCGCCAAAATGGCAAGGTTAATACCCAGGTCGCGAAACACGGGAAGCCACGTGGGCTCCTCATCGATGGTCCCCGCGTCCGTCAACTGCTCATTGAAATGAAAGTGGAAGTGGCTTACCAGCACCTTGTAGCCCGGGACAGGCTTGTACACATCATCATGCGTGAACGCCATGACGGCCTGTTGCGTCGACTTACTGTCCGACGGGCTGAGGTAGAAATAAACCGGCATATGCTGTTCGGTATTCGGAGGCGCATTGTACAAAGCATAGTTATTGAGGAACCCGCGCGCCTGGTTTACGCGTCGGGTCCAGACCTCGTCCGACACGCCCCAGGGTTTAGCCCCGAATTCCCGGTCAGGCTGCCGCACGCCCATGGAGAAACTGCTCTCGCTGTCTTTCCGGTAATACACATAGCCAAGGTTCGTCTCCACCTCGCGCGAGAAAAAGAACTTGTGCGACGGTGGAAATACCGCCAGTGATCCGCCGTTCGATTCGAGAATAGCCAGCCGGTTTCGAGCGCGCAGCCCAACCGGATCCTGGTTAACGGCACCGCCGAAAGCGTACCGCTGCCAGCCTCGAGCCGTGTCCCGCCACACCATCCTGCTGTCGTCACGGATACTGAACCCCTTGAGGCCGCCAACGTATTTGTACGCGACCGACGGCTCCGTCGTCTTTGCCACAAGCTCCTGACGCACAAGGTTGGTGCCGCGGTAAACGGTGTACATCAAAGAGCCGGAGAAGACACCCGCCCTGACTCCAGGAAAAGTGACCTCGATTCGTGCACCGTCGGTTTTGACCTGACACCCGGACGCCTGGAATGTAGCCCAGGAGCGATTGATCTCTTCCGGCTTGCGTGGCAAATCGACATTCGTGCCAGCCCGCCCGGGCACCATCAAAGGTGCGTCCCAGAAGGCGTTCCACTTTTCCCGCTCCACCACCTCTGGAGTCAGCGCAATGCCAAGCTCCTTCAACGGACCCACCTGCTGCTGTGACAGTCGGCGCATGCCGCTTGTGATCTGGAACTCCGGGCTCAGGTTGCCGCCGAGAATCAGCCACTTTCCACCTTCTTTTCTTGCTGCCAGTTCCTGCACCACAGGCTGTCCGTCGCGGATTGTGAACACGGCCCGAAGCTGTTCGCGGCGCTCGCCCTGCCATGTCAACTCCAGGAGTCCGCTGCGCATCTGGGCTCGGAGCCCGTCCCGCGGCTTATAATTCGCGAGGTCGCAGGAAACGTCCGCATGCACGGTGGTGGAAATCCAGAGACAAAACAGGAGTACGTTCGGTAAACGCTTCATAAATTCTCCAGCTGCTCCCGGTAATCCTATACGAAACCACCACGGCGCCTGTACTTGTGATATCTTCAGCCGATTGTGAAACGTCGAGAATTCCTGTCCACTCTTGCAGCCTCCGTCCCGCTCTACGGCGGAAGCCGTGTGCCCATCCGTAAGGCGAAAGTCACAAGGCTGTTCAAGTCGCCAGATGGTCACCCCAACGCTCTTGAGGCAACGCCGCAGGGCTTATGGGTGGGCGAGCAGGTTACCGACAGCGCATACCTCCTCGACTGGCGCACGGGGGAAGTTCTCAGGAAGGTCAGGACGGAGTCATCCAACACGAGCGGGCTCGCGTACGGCGGGGGCTATCTGTGGATGGGGGCCAACGGCGGACCGCTGATGCGGGACCCTCGTCCCGACGAACTGAAGTACGGTCGCATTGTGAAGGTGGATGTCGAAACCGGCCGCACCGTTGGACTGTATCGAATGCCCGATGAGGGCGGAGTCCACGGCGTGCTCTACGCGGACAATTCGCTTTGGGTGACCTGTTTCAAGTGGAACTGCATCGCGCGCCTCGATCCCGACACTTTCAAAGTACAGGCAAAGATACCTTTCCACCTGACCCGCTCACACGGGCTGGCGTGGGACCCTCCGGGCATCTGGGTGGGATATTCCAACGATTACCTGTTCATGAAGCAGGACGTCGGTGACGGACGCGTGCTCGACATCGTGAGCCTGGAAAAAGGCAAAGATCCCGATCCGCATGGCATGGACGTGTATCAGGGGCGAATTTACTACTGCGATGCCGGAATAGCGCCGCCAGGTGTGCCGAACAACAGTCCCGATTCCGGCTATATTTGCCGCATTGACTAAGAGGCTGAACAGCATGAACAGACGAACCGCACTCGCCGGATTCCTGCAATTTCTGGCCGGATCTCCATTGCTCCGCGCCGACCGTAAGTTTGCTGAACTAAAAGATCCCATCTTCCAGGCTGTTAACCTGTTTGATTTTCAAAAGCTGGCCAAAGCCAAAATGGACCCGCTGGCGTGGGATTACATCGATGAGGGTTCGGAAGACGAAACCGCACTGCGCGACAATCGCCTTGGGTTCGACAAGATCATCATTCGCCCGCAGTTTCTGCAGCACGACGTGAAGGACATCGACATATCCACGAAGCTGCTGGGCAAGACGCTCGCGCAGCCACTGTTTCTGTGTCCGACAGGTGGAAAGAACTGCGTCCTGCCCAACGGCGACCTCGAAATTGCGCACGCCGCCGGTGCTACCAACACCATGATGATTCTGAGCGGTGGCGTCCCGGCTCCCGACAGCAAGGGTCCTGCGAACTGGTGGCAGTTCACGACCGCAGCCGAGTTCCGCACGAAAGACCAAATGGTCTCTTTCGCCGAGCAGCTGCAGGACAAAGGCTGCAGCGGGATCTCCGTTACCGTGGACATCTATCATGTCTCTCACCGCGAGCGCAGCGTCCGCAACAGGCTGGTTCGCAACTGGTGTAACGGTGCGGGGGTGCCTCGCGACGCGACGGGCAAAGTCACGTATAACGACGATGACCTGGTCTGGACAACCGGCGAATATCCCGCGCCTCGACGTTTCCCCACGCCCACGTGGGATACGTTGCAGAGGCTGCGTGAGAACTCCAAGCTGCCAGTGATCGTCAAGGGCATCATGACGGCTGAGGACACGGAGCGCGCCGTCAAATTCGGTATGTCCGGCGTGGTTGTTTCCAATCATGGAGCGCGCCAGCTCGATTCCGTTGGCGGGACTATCGAAGCCCTGCCTGAGTGCGTGAAGGCCGCTAACGGCAAGATCCCGGTTCTGGTCGACGGCGGCTTCCGCCGAGGCACGGACATCTTCAAGGCGCTCGCGCTGGGAGCCACCGCCGTCGGGATTGCGAGGCCCTACCTGTGGGGGCTCGGCGCATTCGGCAAGCGAGGTGTGGAACGCGTGATCGAACTGCTGCGCTCCGAACTCGCCGTCGACATGGGTATGGCGGGCGTCGCGAAGATCTCGCAGATTGAGCGCTCCCACGTGCGGATTCGCGGCTGACGCTGCCCGTTGGTTCTGACTATACTCATCTAAGGTGGCCTGCGCCCCAGGAAGGACGCACGAGGGAGAATATGTCGTACTCGCCTGGCAGGCATGGCTCTGTCTTACTGCTTGCCGGATTCGCTGCTGTGGTTTGCGGTCAGACCCCCGCCGGCAGCAATGCTGCCTCCATTCTTCAGGCGAAGTGCGTGGCGTGTCACGGAAAGACGCGCATGTCCGAGCTCGATTTGCGCACTGCTGCGGGCCTTCTCAGGGGCGGAAAGCGCGGACCCGCGGTTGTGCCCGGGAATGCCGACCTCAGCCTGCTCTACCGCGCAGTTCGGCGTGAAGGCGACCTCCACATGCCGCCCGGTTCCACGCCTCTCTCCGCTTCTGATATCGCGGCAATCCGCGACTGGATCAACGCAGGAGCGCACCTTGAGTCGACAGAGGAGGCGCCCGTCTGGTGGTCGTTTCGAAAGCCCGTTCGTCCACCCGTTCCTTCGCTGAAGAAGTCCGCCGCCTCGACGAACCCTTTAGATGCATTCATCCTCGCGAAACTGGAACAGAAGGGACTCGCCAGTGCGCTTCCCGCCGACCCTCACACTCTGGTTCGACGCGCGTACTTCGATCTGCACGGCCTGCCCCCGACGCCCGAGCAGGTGGATGAGTTCGTCAAAGACCCATCCCCGGATGCGTACGCGAAGCTCATTGATCGGTTGCTCGCGTCGCCTCGTTACGGTGAGCGATGGGGACGCCGCTGGCTGGACCTGGTTCGTTACGCCGACACCTCGGGCTTTGAAACCGATCACTTCTACGTGACAGCCTGGCGCTACCGCGACTACGTGATCCAGTCGTGGAATACGGACAAGCCATACAACGTGTTTGTTCAGGAGCAGATTGCCGCGGATGAACTATGGTCCACCAACATGGACCTTGAAGGGACCTCGACCTTACCGAAAGCGAAGGAAGAAAACGTCAACCGCCGCATTGGGACATCCCTGTTTACGCTGGGCGCGTTCCCCATTGAGTACACCTATTACGGCGACCAGTACCGCGCGGAATGGCAGGCCGAGGCCGTAGACATTGTTGGCGCCGCGTTTCTTGGACTGACCGTCGGGTGTGCGCGTTGCCACGACCACAAATTCGATCCCATCAGCCAGCGGGACTATTACCGGCTGACGGCCTTGTTTGCGGGCAGCACGGAGCGCGAAATTCCCCTCGGCAGTTTGTTCGACGTGCAGACCTCCTCGCGAGGCTTTCCACTGATCGCGCAAGCCGAGGCATACAAGCGCATGGCCCGCGCGGCACGCGGCCGGCGGGGCGAAACATCGGATGCGCAACGCGCGGACCTGTTGCAGAAACTGGGAGAGGCGTACCTCCGTGCACCCGAGCATTACCCGTTCGCCAATGTACTGGGCCACGAAGAAACCGTACCCGATACACACGTCCTGAACAAGGGCGACTGGCGCAGCAAGGGGCCAAAGGTGGAGCCCGGCTTTATTGCGGCGCTTAACCCAGGTCCGCCGATCGACGAACCGAAGGGTTACCAGTTCATACCGCAGAGACGAAAAGCACTGGCACAGTGGTTGACCTCCGCGGATCAGCCGCTACTCGCAAGGGTGATGGTGAACCGAATCTGGCAGGGGCATTTCGGCGAAGGCATCGTGCGCACGCCCAACGATTTTGGACGCCAGGGCGACGCGCCCACCCATCCGGAATTGCTCGACTGGCTTGCGGTTGAATTCGTTGAGAAGGGCTGGAGCATGAAGCACCTGCACCGGCTGATCATGCTGTCGAATACTTACAAAGCATCGAGCATTGCCTCCGACGACAGCCTTCAAAGGGACCCGGAGAATCACTTCCTGAGCCGTATGAATCGGCGCAGGCTCGATGGCGATGCTGTGCGCGACACCCTGCTTGCCGTCGCAGGAACACTGAACCTGAAGATGGGGGGTGTGGGCGTGATCCCAGCCTTGACGAAAGAAGAAATTCTGGCAGCGCGGATGCCTGAGTTGTGGCCCGTAAATCCCGACCCGGCCGAACACGCGCGGCGTAGCATCTACCTGCAGATGAAGCGTTCCATGACCTTGCCCATGCTGCAGATCTTCGACGCGCCCGACAGCGCCAGCAGTTGTGCCCGGCGCGAAACATCGACAGTGGCACCGCAGGCGCTCGCGATGATGAACAGCGATTTCACCACAGCCCAGTCGGAGCAGTTCGCAACTCGCATACAGAAGCAGGCGGGCGACACTTCGGAAGCCACCGTAGACACCGCGTGGCGCATCGCTTTCGGCCGGCGGCCGTCACCCGATGAACGAGCCGGCTCACTCGACTATTTGCGCCGAAATTCCCTGCAGCGACTCTGTTTACTTTTGTTCAATATGAGTGAGTTTATCTATGTCGACTGACGAATCGCGCCGCAAGTTTCTGCAGAACGCGGGGCTCGGGATCGGCTGGCTCGCGACACTGGACCTGCTCCAGCAGGCGGCTGGTGCAACACCGCAATCGCCCGCGTCTGCGAAACGGATCATCTCGCTGTTCATGCAGGGCGGCCCAAGCCAGGTAGACACATTCGATCCCAAACCGTTGCTGAACAAACTGCACGGGCAGCATCCGCCGGCAAGTTTCGGAGATGAGGACTTCCAGAACGGCAAACTTGCGCAGCAAGTCATCCTCGGAACAAAGCGGACCTTTACACGACACGGAAACTCGGGCCTCGAAGTATCGGACCTTTTACCGCATATCGCCACCAGGGTCGACGATCTGGCGGTAATTCGATCCTGTTTTCATGAAGGCTTCACACATTCCCAGGCGCAGTTCCTGATAAACAACGGCTGGCCACGGATCGGCCGGCCGAGCCTGGGCTCGTGGATTCTGTACGGGCTCGGGAGTGAGAACAAGAATCTGCCCGGCTTCGTGGTGCTGCTGGAGGGCGGCGTGCGCTCCGGACCGGGCGTGTACGGTCAGGGCTTTCTCCCGGCTGCTTATCAGGGCACATCGTTCCGACCTGGGCGCAATCCCATCCTCAACCTAAGCCCACCAGCGGGGATGAAGTCGGATGCGCAGCAGGACATGCTTCAGACACTTCGCAGCATGAATGAGCGGCACCTGGCATCACGCAACAATGATTCCGAACTGGCGGCGCGCATTGCGTCCTATGAGCTTGCGTTCCGAATGCAGATGGCGGCGCCGGAAGCAACGGACATCTCCGGTGAATCGAACGCGACAAAGAAGCTGTACGGCCTGGATAACCCTGTCAGCGCGGACTTCGGCGGGCGTTGTCTGCTGGCGCGTCGACTGGTGGAGCGCGGAGTACGCTTCGTGCAGGTCTGGTCTGGTAACGGGATGAACGCAACGGACTGGGACGGGCATATCGCGTGCGACGAGAACCATCGGAATAAAGCTGCGCAAACCGACAAAGCCGTTGCCGGTCTGCTCACCGATCTTAAGTCGAGAGGCTTGCTGGAGGACACGCTCGTGATATGGGGAGGCGAGTTCGGCCGTAGCCCGACATCGGATGGCGGCGCCAACGGGTCGGAAGGCCGTGATCACAATCCATACGGTTTCACCATCTGGATGGCCGGCGGTGGCGTGCAGGGCGGCAGGGTAATCGGGTCGACCGATGAACTCGGTCTGCGGGCCGTCAGTGACAAGGTTCATCTCCATGATCTGCACGCCACGATACTCGCGTTGCTTGGACTCGACCACAAGAAGCTTACATTCCCCTACCTCGGCCGCGACTTTCGGCTGACCGATGTGGGTGGCAGCACCGAGCTTGTCGACAAGCTCAGAAAGGCTTAGCGATGACCCGGACTGTACTGGTATTTCTCCTCGCCGCTACACTTGCGCTGGCCGATGCCACGGAGGAGGTGCGCGACGCCGCACGTGGCTGGACAGACGCCGCGGTGAAGCAGGACGCTGGTGCGCTTGATCGATTCCTCGCGACCGATCTCCAGTACGCGCACGCCGGCGGGCAGACCCAAAACAAGGAACAGTACATCGCTGCCGTAATGAAGGGACCGCCGCGATATGAGTCGTTCCGCTTCACAGGGCTCGATGTCCGGCTGTACGACAACGTCGCGGTATTGACTGGCTTTGTCGACGTGAAGATGGTCGGGCAGGAGAGCTTTCGCGTTCGCACACTGCAGGTGTATACCCGGAACAGCGGCCAATGGCGGATGGCAGCGCACCAGTCGACACGGCTCAGCAAGTGACCGCCGTATCCTGCGCTGTTTGTGATAGACTCATCCGACCATGAGAGCCTGGCTCAGCCTCATCCCCTTGCTTCTGATCAGTGGCGCCGCGTCCGCCGAGACGGTGGTGCTGCAGAACTTCACCCTCATCGACGGCACGGGAAAATCTGCCGTTCCGAATGCGGCGATGGTCGTCACAGACGGGCGCATCCGCTATGCGGGTCCCAAAGCAAAGCTCCCCGCGCAGCCGCAAGGAGCCACAACGCTCGATCTGACAGGCAAGTACGTGATGCCTGGGATCATTAATCTGCACGGCCATCTCGGCAATGTGAAGGGCCTTGTGCAGGACCCGGTGAACTACACGCCGGAGAACCTCGACGCCAACCTGAAGACATATGCGCAATACGGGGTGACGACAGTCGTCAGCATGGGCAGCGACCAGGACCTGCTGCTGCAGCGCCGTGCGGAACAGCGCGCCACGGGACGTCCGAAAACCACGCGCATCTATACCGCATACAGGGGCTTTACAGGTATCGCCGGCTACCCAACCTCGGCGCCGGGCATGAAGGGCGTGCCTTTCGAAGTCGCGACAAAGGCAGAGGTCGTCAAAGACGTTGCCATCCTTGCCGATAAGAAAGTCGATCTGGTGAAGATCTGGGTCGACGACCACTTCGGAAAAGAACGTAAGATCCCACTCGATCTCTCGGCCGACATCATTGCCGAAGCTCACAAACACGGTCTCAAAGTCGGTGCGCACATCTTCTACTACGACGACGCGAAAAACCTGGTCGACCGCGGCCTCAACGCGCTGCTTCACAGTGTGCGCGACAAGGATGTGGACGACGCTTTCATTGCGTCGATGAAGAAGAACAATGCGTGGATGGCCGCCGCAACGTTCACGCGGGAATTGTCGGCGTTTGCTTACGCGAAACCTCCCGAATGGTTGAAAGATACGTTCTTCTCGCGGTCCGTGACGCCGGATGTGATCAAGACCCTCAGCACTCCCGGACAAAAAGCAGTCGCTTCCGATCCGCGATTTGAAACGGGACTGCAGGTTGCGAAACGGAATCTAAAGCGTCTTGTCGACGCCGGAGTGAAGTACGGATTCGGCACCGACACCGGACCGCCGGGGCGCTTTCCCGGTTACTTCGAGCACGTCGAAATGCAGATGATGGCGGAAGCCGGGCTGACGCCGTCACAGATTATTCAGGCCGCGTCGAAAAATTCAGCCGAATTTCTCGGCGCCAGTAAGGACCTTGGCACCCTCGAGGCGGGCAAGTGGGCAGACCTCATCGTGCTTGGCCGCAACCCGCTCGACGACATCCGGAACACCCGGTCGATTGAGACTGTGATGATCGCCGGACAAAAGGTGAATTGATATGCGCACAGCCGTTGTGCTGACTGGATTGCTTGCTGCTGTTACTTGCGCCATCGCCTGGCAGCAGCCCAAAGAAGAGGCTTCCTGGGCTCCAAAGTCCGAGCCCGGCATATACCCGCCTGGCCACCGCGCCCACACGAAACTTGCCGATCTCAAGACGCTGCACAAGGGCCAGACTGACTGGCGCGAGACGGTCGTCGACGATGCCCATCTCAGAGCGGAGTATGTGCAAATGAAGCCCGGCACAAAGGTCGGGCGGCGCTTTCATCCCGACACCCGCGCCTGGTGGATTGTCATGGATGGAGAGATCCGGTTTGAGATCGAAGGACAGGATTCGCTAATCGCACGCAAGGGATCAATGGTGCAAGTCCCAATGCAGACGATCTACTCGATGGAGTCTTTGGGCGATAAGCCGTCATTGCGCTTTGAAGTCAACATCGCGAAGGCCAAGACGCTTTACCCGCGGGACGCGAAGCCACCAGAAATGCCTGGCGCGACGTGGATTCCGGTAACGCTCGGTCGAACGCCCCAGCCTTACGGGTACGGGAACAAGCCCCACATCAATTTGTACGAGTTGCAAAAAGACCCCAACTACAAAGGAAGTCGCTTTGTGCACGATGATCGCGCCGTGTCGAATATCATCTACGGGAACGCAAAGAATCTGCCTCCACTCAATGAGAAGGACAAAGGTCACTATCATGTCGAATGCGCGGAATTCTGGCTGGTGATGCAGGGTCAGATCCGCTATCCGATTGAGAAAGTAGGTGTCATCATTGCCAGCGAGGGCGACGTTGTCTACGTCCCGCCGTTTACGTTCCACGCGCCACGCTTCTGGGGCGACGGTCCCAGCACACGGCTCGCACTCAACGGGTTCCCGAACATCGCTCATCTTCGCGAGGCGCATTAGTTGTCATCGGTTGCGCCACATCCCGCGGCTGAACTGGTGTCGACACGGCCCACCCGCGTTCGACATCTGGTTCTGTGGCTCACCGTCTCGGCGTACATGATCACGTACATGGACCGTGTCGTGATCTCCTCCGCTGTTCCCATGATTCAAAAAGAATTCGGGTTCAGTATGGTCACAATTGGATGGATTCTGTCATCGTTCCGCTGGGGATATGCGCTGTTTCAGATCCCGGGCGGATGGCTCGGCGACCGCATCGGGCCACGAAACGCTCTGACGCTGATCGTTTGCTGGTGGAGCGCGTTCACATGCCTGACAGCGCTGTCGTGGAGTGCGGCGTCGATGGCTGTCACTCGCTTCCTTTTCGGTGTCGGCGAGGCAGGAGCGTTCCCCATCGCGACACGCTCACTCTCACGCTGGATGCTGCCATCCGAGCGCGGCTATGCACAAGGCGTAACGCATGCCGGATCTCGACTGGGCGCCGCTCTCACGCCGCCGCTCGTTGTCTCATTGATGGCCTTGTACGGCTGGCGTTCGCCATTCCTTATCTTCGGGCTGCTCGGGATTGGCTGGGCCGCTGTCTGGTATTTCTGGTACCGCGATACCCCGGCGGAACATCGGTCTGTAAATGCAGCCGAACTGGCGTTGATTCATGCGGCGACCGGAAATCGTTCCCGCCGCACCGCGACGGTTCCGTGGCGAGCCATCCTTACCTGCCCTACCGTCTGGTATCTCTCCGCGATGTACTTCTGCTATGGATATTGCCTGTCGGTCTATCTCGACTGGTTTCCCACATATCTAAAAGAAAGCCGCGGATTCAACCTGAAAGAGATGGGATTCTACGCTTCATTGCCATTGTTCGCAGGCACACTCGGCGACCTGGCGGGTGGCTGGCTCTCCGATGTCTGGCTGAAACGCACGGGCGACATCCGGCGGTCGCGTCGGTTCATCGGTTTTGCAGGGTTCGCACTGGCCGGGGCCGCTATCCTGCCTGCCGCGCTGACAGATGCGCCACTCACCAGCGTGTGGTTCAGTTGCCTCGCGTTCTTCGGACTCGAACTGACGGTTGGTGTGAGCTGGGCCGTGCCGCTCGACATTGGTGCCGACTATGCGGGTTCAGTCTCCGCGGTGATGAACACCTGCGGCAATATTGGCGGCGCGATATCGCCCACGATACTCGGATACCTGGTGCATAACATGGGCTGGAAGGAACCGTTTCTGGTTGCATCGGCCATGTGCATGATCGGTGCCGTACTGTTTCTCAGAATCGACGCCAGTCGTCGGGTAGAATTTTTGGAGTCGTAATGTTTATCAATCCAGACAAATGTGTGGCCTGCGGCAACTGCACATACGTGTGTCCCATGGGTGCCATCTACATCGACCCGCAGATCAGGCGCGCCACCGTCAACCGTGACGAGTGTGTCGAGTGCTATGCCTGCTACAACGGCCTCAGTCAGGAACACCTGAACCCGACCGTGGTGCGCACCATGCGCAGGCTATTTCAGATGATGCGTCTACGCTTCGATCCCGAGCCCGACGTTTGTCCGACCGCGGCATTCGAGCCCGATGAACTGGTGTGGCCGCGTGTGGTGCGGCGCGCATTCTCAGACCCGCGCGTGCCGCACGAATCCACCGGCGTCGAAGGCCGTGGCACGGAAGAAGTGAAGACCAACGACGTTTCGGGCCGCGTACAAGTGGGCGAGGTCGGATTCACAATCGAGTTCGGCCGTCCCGGAGTGGGCGTCTGGTTTCGCGAGATCCAGACGGCGTGCCACATGCTTGCACGCGCCGGAGTATCGTTTGAGAAAAAGAATCCAATTACCTCCTTAATGACGGACGTGAGCACAGGCACTCTGCGTGACGACATCATGAATGAGAAGCTGATGTCAGCGATCGTGGAGATTAAAGTGCCTGTGGCGCGTACTGAGGAAATCGTGCGCCTGGTGTGGGAGATCGAAAAGCACGTCGATACCGTGGTCGCGCTCGGAGTAGGGACTCGATGCGATGAAACGGGCGATGAAACAGTGGTCGCCTCCATCCTGGAAAACCTCGGATACAAGCTGCACAGAGCCAAAACCAATGTTGGGCTTGGCCGGATTACCAACGTCGTGGAACAGGCAAAGCCGGAAACCGCAGGAGCAGGACGATGACCAACACGCTGCACCGTTTTGGAAGCGCCGATAGCTTTCGGGATGACTTCATTATTTTCGCAATCGCGAGCCGTGGGAAAAACGAGCAGGGTGCACTCGATAAGCTGCGCGAATTCCTGCGTCTTGCGGCGACGTTCGGTCCTGTGAATCTCGGCGATGCACGCCACGGTGGCGCATTGCGTCCGTGCAAGAGCCTGGACCCGACATCACACTGGAACCGGGACATAAAGCCTGATTTCGATGCTGTCATCGCTGGCCTCGACCACATCACCACAGTGGCCGCGGTGTTCGACGACAGAGTCAGGGCGGAAGACTTCCTGAAGGCCGTGAAAGAACGCGACTTCGGCATGAGCATCAATATCTCGACCAGCGTGGATGGTGCCGACCAGTGCTGCCATGCGGCTGGCATTCCGCGGCACAGCGTTGGGTATTCGCTCGGATTCGAAGGCAAAACGGAACATTTGCCTAACAGTCATGTGCTCATGCTGTCCACAATGTGCGGACACGGTATGGTGGCGAACTCCCTTGCGAAAAAAATGATCGACTGGGTGAAGGAAGGCCGTCGCACGCCTGAGCAGGCCGTCACTTACCTGGCGCGGTTCTGCTCCTGCGGCGTCTTCAATCCGAGCCGCGCAAAGCGTATCCTCGAAGAAGCACGTACCAGTACGAAGTAGGGAGATGCCATGATCGCGAGGCGGGAGTTCCTGCTCGTTTGTGCGGCTGCGGCCGCCTCGGCGAAAGAGACGGTTCGCCGCGTCAAGGTCGAGACTGTCTTCAAGTCGCCCGGACCTCAGCCCAACGGATTGCAGGCCACAGCGGACGGGCTCTGGATCCTCGACCAGAAGGACAATCGTGCCTACCTCGTCGACTATGAGCGAGGTAAGGTGCTGCGTGCCCTTGAGACCGATTCCAAAGCGGGCAGCGGGATCACCTTCGATGGCGAGGCGATCTGGATCGCGTCCACTTACAGCCGAGAGATCATTCGATCCGATGCGAAGACTGGCAAGACACTGGCTAAATATGCGAGTCCCGGCTCCGGTGCAGTTGCGTGGACTAACGGCCGCCGCAGCCCACTGGCTCCGCCCCCGCCACCGGCCGCCCCAGCCGCGGCACCGCCTGCATCGCGGCAGCCGACTGGTGCCCATGGGCTCGAATGGAAGAACGGCCGGCTTTGGATCTCGGTGCCACCGGCTCAGAAAATCTATCGTCTGAATCCAGCCGGTTTCCAGATTGAACACGAGTTCGCGACAGCGGGCGACAGGCCGCACGGTCTCGGTTGGGAAGGCGACTCATTGTGGTGCGTCGATTCCAACCTCAACGCGATGGTCCGGCACGATGTGAAGACAGGCAAGTGGTCGGAGCGTATCCAGCTTGCCGACAGTGACCCGTTGCCGCACGGGATGACGATCTGGAAAGGGACGGTCTGGTATTGCGACGACGTCGGAGTTGTCTGCCGTTTCCCGCTCCGGTAACCCAATGCCGGAACGTTTGTCGCTGTTGAAGCCTACCGCCATCAACTCTATTCTTGCCGAGGTCCAGACCCTTCAGGTGCAGGGGCGCAAGGTAGCTTCCCTGATGCGCGGCGAACCTGATTTTCCGACGCCCGCGCACATCACGGACGCTGCGATTCAGGCGTTGCAGAACGGCCGGACGGCGTACCCGAATAACCGCGGTGAGGCCGCATTGCGCGATGCGGTCGCGGACAAACTGGCTCGACAGAATGGCGTGACCTGCGATCCCGGCTCGGAGATCCTCATCACGGATGGCGCCACACTGGCGATACACGCCGCGCTCGGTGCGCTGGTCGGACCTGGCGATGAAGTGCTGGTTCCCGATCCCATCTACGATGCGTACCAGTCGCCGATTCGCTTCACCGGCGCCGAACCCCGGCCTGTTCGAAGCACCTCTCACGCCGGTCGATTTGCCTTCCATGTCGACGACCTCGAAGCCGCGTGCACCCCGGCGACTCGTGTTCTGTTGATCAACACACCATGGAACCCCGTGGGCACTGTCCTGACACGTGAGGAACTCAGTAACATCGCCGAATTTGTATGCCGCCGCGACCTCACGCTCATTAGTGATGAGATCTACGAGTCGATTACGTACGACGGCGCAGTGCACATATCCCCGGCATCGCTCTCGCCAGAGATCCGGCGCCGGTGCGTGTTGATCAACAGCTTTTCGAAGACGTACTCCATGACGGGCTGGCGACTCGGATACTGCGCAGCACCACCTGACGTCATTCGGGGCATGCTGCTTGTACTGCAACTGTGCAGCCGTGGTCCCGCGACATTTGTGCAGGACGCAGGCGCAGCCGCGCTCAACGGGCCACAGGACTGTGTGCGGGACATGCTCGACGAATATACACGCCGCAGGAATACCGTCGTCCAACGTCTCGCGGGAATACCGAACGTATTGGTGCATCCGCCCGAGGGCGGCTTCTTCGCCATGCTCGACATCACGCGGACGGGCCGCACCTCGGACGACGTACGCAGGTACATGCTGAACGAACACGGCGTAGCAGTCGTACACGGCCGCGCTTACGGCGAGGCCGGCGAAGGCACTCTCCGTGTCTCTTTCGCATCCGGCGGCGACGTGCTGGATCGCGGACTCCACTTACTAAGTCAGGGACTAACAAATCTGTGATCAAGATATCCGTCGACGCGGCCGCCCTCGAACGCGACCTGCGCCAGAACATCGAAGGCGAGGTCCGCTTCGACACGGTGTCTCGCGCGCTGTACTCGACGGACGCGAGCGTCTATCAGATCCAGCCCATGGGAGTCGCCATACCGCGAACCCGCGAAGACGTCGTGCGCGTTGTGCAGATCTGCCGAAAGCACAGGTGCTCCATCACAATGCGAGGTGGCGGAACATCCCAGGCAGGGCAGGCAATCGGCGAAGGTCTTCAGGTCGACTGCTCGAAATACTTCAACCGAATTCTGGAGGTCAACCCGGAGGAGCGCTGGGTTCGAGTAGAGCCAGGCATAGTTCTCGACGAACTGAACGCAGCTCTGAAGCCGTACAACCTGCGCTTTGCACCGGACATCTCCACAGCCAGCCGGGCAACCGTGGGCGGCATGATGGCCAACAATTCCAGCGGCGCGCGATCGGTCTTGTATGGAAAGACAATCGACCACGTGTTGGAAATGCGGGTGGTGCTGGCCGACGGGTCTGTCGTCCACATGCGCGAACTTGATGCAGACGCACTGGAGCGTGCATGCGAGGGCAACACGCTCGAAGCTCAGTGTTACCGCAGCGTGCGCGACGTCTCGCGGTCCTGTGCCGCTGAAGTCCAGCGCCGCTTCCCGAAAGTGTTGCGTCGAGTCGGCGGGTACAACCTCGATGAGTTCACCGACCCCGCCAAACCATTCAATCTCGCGAAGCTCATCGTGGGTTCGGAAGGAACACTCGGAGTTGTGCTGGAAGCGCGGCTGAACCTGGTGCCGCTGCCGAGAGCCAAATCGGTTCTCGCCATCCAGTTCAACGAAACGCTGGAAGCGCTGGCGGCAACGCCCGTCATCCTTCGGCACAAACCTTCCGCAATCGAGGTGATGGACAAGTTCATCCTTGATTACACAAAGCAAAGTATTGCTCTCGACCGCATCCGTCAGACGTTCATCAAAGGTGATCCCGGCGCGCTGCTCTGTGTGGAGTTCTACGATGACGAGGCCCGCCACCTTCCTCCGCGCATGAATGCAGTGATAGCGGAGCTAACGAGCCTCGGACTGGGTACGCATTTCCACCTCGCGACGAATCCCGACGAACAGGCGAACATCTGGAAGCTCCGGGAAGCAGCCCTGGGTCTGTCCATAGCGATGAAGGATGACGCCAAGTCGATATCCTTCGTCGAAGACACGGCCGTTGCTCCGGAGAAGCTGCGCGACTATATTGAACGATTTCTCGAAATCATTCGACGGCACGAAACTACAGCCGGAATATACGCGCATGCATCGGTAGGCTGTCTGCACGTGCGGCCCGTCGTCAATCTCAAGACCGAGGCAGGCGTAAAGAAGTTCGAATCCATAGCGAACGAAGTGGCCGACCTTGTCCTTGAGTTCGGCGGCGCTCTTTCCGGCGAGCATGGCGATGGTTTGGTGCGTAGTCCGTTCCTCCAGAAGATGTTCGGTCCCGTGATCTACGACGCCTTCCGCACCATCAAGCGCGCGTTCGATCCCGACGGCCTCTTCAACCCGGGCAAGATCGTCGACCCTCCACCACTCACGTCGAACCTGCGCTTAGGGGCCGGCTACATTACGCCCAACCCACAAACATACTTCGACTACTCAGAGTACGGCGGCATGGCCGGCGCGGTTGAGATGTGCAGTGGTCTTGGTGTGTGCCGCAAGAAACTGGACGGAACCATGTGCCCGTCCTACATGGCGACACTGGACGAGGCGCATTCCACAAGAGGGCGCGCCAACGTACTGCGGCTCGCCATGGCAGGCCGGCTTGGCGAAGCGGGCCTCGGCGACGACGGCGTGTTCCGCGTTCTCGATCTGTGCCTCGAGTGCCGCGCATGTAAGGCAGAGTGTCCCGTCGGTGTTGATGTAGCCAGATTCAAAAGTGAGTTTCTCGCCGACTACTGGTCGCGCCACAGAATGCCGGCAGGTACTCGCATGCTTGGCAACGCGCGCCAGACAGCCGAGTGGGGCAGTCATGTGGCACCGCTTGCCAACGCCCTTGCCAGCTCGAGCCTCCTCCGCCGCGCTGGACAGAAGCTCTTCGGTATCGACGCGCGCCGTGCCCTGCCAACCTGGGCAGCAAAAACGTTCGAGAGCCAGGCAGCCGGCCGAACCAGCGGCGCACCCGAGGTGGTCCTCTTCAACGACACCTACATGAACTTCTACAACCCGGAGGTTGGCGTAGCAGCGCTCGACGTGTTGCAGGCCACGGGGCTTCGCGTGGGGCTGGCGTCCGGCGCATGCTGCGGACGACCCCTCATCTCCAAGGGGCTGCTTGGTCAGGCGCGTCGAAATGGCAAACGGCTAATTGCCGCCCTTCTGCCGCACGCTGAAAAAGGGCTGCCCATCGTTTTCTGTGAACCGAGCTGTCTGTCGTCAGTGCGCGAGGACATTCCATCTCTGCTCCGAGGTGAAGATCAACGCCGGGCCCAGACCATAGCCAGTGCCTCTATTTCCTTCGAAGAATTCGTCGCCTCTCAAGACCAACTCACGTTCAAACCCGGACCGCCGACCGTGATGTTGCATGCGCATTGTCACCAGAAATCGATGGGACTACTACCCGTGATCAAGTCCGCTCTTAGCCGGCTGCCTGGTACTTCTGTCGTGATGCCCGACGCGGGCTGCTGCGGAATGGCAGGTTCATTCGGCTATGAACACGAGCACTATGAGGTATCGAAAAACGTTGGAGAGCTCCGCCTGTTCCCAGCCATTCGAGACCGTAAGCCCCAGACGGTAGTGGTGGCTCCGGGATTCTCCTGCAGGCACCAGATTAAAGACTTCACGGAAGCGTCGGCGATCCATCCCGCCACACTGCTGCAGGCGCATCTGCAAACGAAAACACCTCCTGCCGAGCAATAAGGGTCTGATTCGCGATATACTTGCCCGGTCGGAGGGATGCGGAGCAGCATGCTCAAGAACACCGTCGGGATGTTCGTCGTCACCGTCTGGAGCCTGGCTGCCGCGCCGAGCTTCAACAGTGACATACGGCCCATCCTGCAAAAGCAATGTCAGGGCTGCCATCAGCCGTCGTCGAAGGCTTCTGGTCTCGACGTCACGTCGTTCGAAGAACTGCGCAAAGGCGGCAGACGTGGTGCTGCGTGGTCGGCTGGTAAGCCTGAAGCGAGCCTGCTCGTTCGTTACGTAACTGGCGAAGTCCAACCCCGGATGCCTCTGGGTCAGCCAGCGCTCCCGCCAGCCGATATAGAGCTGTTGCGCGAGTGGATCCGCACCGGAGCCGCGGACGATTCCGTAGAAACGTCCAGTGCGATGCAACCCATCGTCTACCTGCAGCCGCCCGTCATCACAGCCCTCCGATTCTCGCCGGACGGCAAGTCCGTGGCCGTCTCAGGCAACCGCGAAATATTGATTCACAAAGCCGATGGCACTGGCATTACAGGCAGGCTCGCCGGCAAAGCGGAACGGATTCTTTCTATAGCCTTCAGCAACGATGGCAAGCTGCTGGTAGCGGGAGGCGGAACTCCGGCGCAGTTCGGTGAAGTTCAGGTGTGGGACATCCCGGGTTCGAAGCTACTTCACTCAGCGACGCTCACAACCGACACCGTCTTCGGTGCCTCACTGGCTCCAGACAACTCCCGCATCGCAGTGGGCTCCGCCGACAACACCGTCCACGTATTCGAAACCAGCACAGGCAAAGAACTCTACAAGATCGGCAATCATGAGAACTGGGTGCTCGCTACCGTGTTCGCAAGCGATTCGAAGCGCTTCGTCTCCGCGGGGCGCGACCGCGCAGCGAAGCTAATCGACGCAAAAAGCGGTGCCTTTCTTGAGAACGTCAACTTGCTGCGCGGAGAATTAACTGCCATCGCCCGAAACCCCAAAAAGGACGTCGTGGTTATGGGCGGCGAGGAACGTTATCCGTACATCTATCTGCTCGACCGGCCCCGCAATATGAAGATCGCCGATGACACCACCCTGGTGCGCAAGCTGGAGCGGCAGGACGGAGCTATAACAGCGCTCGACTGGTCGCCCGACGGAGCCCGTATCGCAGTGGCTGGTCTCTCGCCCAGCGTGAATCTCTACGACCCGGAGACCGGCGACCGTAAGGCGACCTGCAAAGGGCACACGGCCGGAATCTACACAGTCGCGTTCTCACCAGACGGCAAACAACTTGCTACCGGTGGCTTTGACGGCAAGGTTCGCATCTACAACACGTCGGACTGCAGCCTGCTGCACTCTTTCGTACCTGTGCCATTATCGGCTGGCGCAGCGCAGTCAGGAGGTGTCCAGTGAGGCTACCCATTACGCTGCTGCTTGCTGCCTCGTGGCTTTACGCAGCGGCTCCCGTCATCAACGAACTTCGCCCGCGAGGCGCCCAGAAGGGTCGCCCGCTAACACTCACTGTTATCGGAACGGCACTCGGTCAGGGTCCGACAATCTTCTCGACATTGCCCGCGACCTTTACCGCGCTGGCGCCGGAAAAGCCAGGCATGGACGACAAATACGCCACCTTCCTCGTGGAGCCGACCGCGGAGTGGTCCGTCGGCATCTACCCCATGCGAATCCGCGCGGCCAATGGCATCTCCAATATCCTGCTGTTCAGCGTAGGTGCATTTCCCGAAATCACCGAGGAAGAGTCGAGGCCCGGTTCTGCGCCTCACCAAAATGATTCGATTGAGAAAGCGCAGACCATTCCATCGACACCAGTCACGTTGAACGGAACGCTGGGCGGACCCGAGCGGGACGTGTACAGGCTTCAGGTACGCGCAGGAGAGAAACGCGTTTTCGAAGTAGACGCGCGCCGGTGTGGCTCCGCGGTTGACGCCGTCATTCGTGTAATGGACGGTGCGGGCAAAGTGATCGCCCGATCCGATGACGACCCGCTGCTCAGCCTCGATCCCCGCCTACAGATAACTTTCCCCAAAGACGGCTACTATTACGTGGAAGTTCACGACGCGCGTTTCTCTGCGCAGACTCAGAATTTCTATCGACTGAAAACCGGGTCGTATGACATTGCCGAGGATATTTTCCCGCTCGGCGGCAAACGCGGTGAGTCGGTAGAGGTTACGCTATCCGGCCGCAAGGTGAAGGCCGACCTCGGTTCGGTGAAGACGCCGCAGATCTTCGTCAACCTGCCGGAATCTCCCTCGCTACCGTTGCCGTTCGCAGTAGGAGAGTATCCCGAAACGCAGGAGCCGGTGCAGGGTGCATTGACGGCCCCCATTACAATCAACGGCCGACTGTCGAAGCCTGCGGAAATCGACAAGTATCAGTTCAACGTAAAGCCGGGTGAGGAGTTTGTCTTCGCGTTGCAGGCCCGTGAGCTGGGAACGTCGAAGCTCACAGGACTCATCACAATCTTCGACGACGCGGGCAAGCGGCTCGATTCTGCCGGCGACGGCGCATTGCCAGTGGACACCTTCGCGGTGCAGGCCAGCAGCCGCACGCTGGGCGACCCCTACCTGCAGTTCAAGGTGCCGGATGGCGTACATCGCATCACCGTTGCCGTCGAAGACCTGGCCCAGCGTGGCGGCGCCCGCTTCGCGTATCGACTCACGGCATACCCTGCGGCATTCGACCTGAAAACAACCATCACCACGCCGTACGTCAACATCCCCGCCGGTGGCACAGCACTCGTCACCGTCAATGTCGAGCGTCAGGGATATACCGGGCCAATCCGTATCGAAGCGAAGGGCCTGCCTGGCGGCGTCGCTCTTGCAGGCGGCGACATCCCGGCAGAGATGCCCGACCCGCTCAACCGCATGGTCAGCCGGCGAGCCGTGTTGACCCTCACCGCTCCGGTTGATGTGAAGGTGACTGCATCGGAAATCAGCCTCATCGCCACCACCGCCGACGGCAAGTTCACCAGGCAGGCTACCGGACTCGGCTACTCAATTGGCGTTGCCGGTGCATCATCGCAGGGTGTCGTCGACCGCCAGCGCTCCCTCACGGGTGCGTGGCTCGGGCACGAGTTGCCAGTCGCGATGACCGACGCCTCACCCGCAACCCTGGCCATCAAACTCGAAGGCATGGAAAAGAAAGAATCAGGCTTTGCATATCGTATTCGCTGGAAATGGAGTGTCACGAATGCCATGTACCGCGTGCCGGAAACCGTATCAACCGAAGTGCCAAATTTCATCGACCTGCGCGTGATTGAGATGGCGGTCGACAAGACCGACCGCACCACCGGGACCTTCGTCGTCACGTCCACAAAGAACACGCTGCCGGCCCGCTACAACCTGCTGGTAAGTGGCAGGCTGATGGTGGACGGCGCTCCGCAGGATATCTATTCGCCCGTTATGACATTCGATTTGCCCGCTCTGGAAACCGAGGAGAAACCCGCGAATGCGACCGCTGCTGCTGCTCGCTAGTGCTGCCGTTCTGACCGCCGCAGAACCTGTGACGTTCCTCAGGGACGTCGCGCCCATCATGAACAAAGTGGGCTGCACATCGGGTCCGTGCCATGGCGCGGCCAAAGGAAAGAACGGCTTCAAACTGTCGCTGCGCGGCTATGACCCGCAGTTCGATTACGAAGCGCTTTTGTACGATTTGTCAGGCCGTCGATTCAACCGTGCCGACCCCGCCCGAAGCCTGATGCTGGCCAAGCCCACGCAGGAGGTTGCACACGGGGGCGGACTGCGGTTTGACAAAGACTCCGCGTACTACAAGACCATCTACAACTGGATCGCCCAGGGAGTTCCGTTCGGCGACCCGGCTAAGGACAGCGTCACCGCGCTGGATGTAGAACCCCGCGAAGTGCTGATGCCGAAACCCGGCGAATCTGCGGCTATCAAAGTAGTGGCGCGGTTCGCCGATGGCCAGACACGCGACGTCAGCCGCGAGGCAACAGTAGAATCCAACACGCCAGACGTCGCCAAAGTGGACGCGTCAAAGGTGAATGGCGAGCGCATGGGAGAAGCCACCCTGTTAGTGCGCTATCAGGGTAAGTACGCCACCGTTCCCGTCACCATCATGAATCCGAAGCCGGGATTTGCGTGGAAGCCTCTGGCGCAGAACAACTACATCGATCAGCACGTCGACGCGAAGCTTCGGAAATTGCACATACAGCCGTCAGCGGTGGCCGACGACGCGACTTTCCTCCGCCGCGTCACGCTGGATCTCACCGGCCAACTGCCGACGCCCGATGACGTGCGGGCATTCCTCGCTGACACGACTCCGTCGAAACTGAAGCGGTCGAAGAAGATCGACAAGCTCATCGCTGGGCCGGCTTACACCGATCATTGGACAGTCAAGTGGGGCGACCTCCTGCAGTCGAGCCGCAAGTTCCTCGGCGAAAAAGGCACCTACGGCTTTCGCGAGTGGATCCACGATTCGGTCGCCGCTAACAAGCCTTACGACAAGATGGTTCGGGAGTTACTAACCAGTCGCGGCAGTTCCTACGACGATCCAGCAGCCAATTACTTCCGCACAACGCGCGAGCCGAAGCCAACCATGGAGAAGACCACGCAGGTCTTCCTCGGCGTGCGTATGGTCTGCGCGCAATGTCACGACCATCCGTTCGAGCGTTGGACGCAGAATCAGTATTACCAGATGGCCGCATTCTTCTCGGCTGTCGGCATCCGCCCCGGTTACGAAGTCGGTGAAGAAATCATCTACGATCAACGTGCCGATTATGAGATGAAGCATCCGAAGGACAGCCGCGTTGTCGCGCCGCAATTCCTCATCGCATCCACAGCCCCGGTGCCCATCCCCAGTGACCAGCATCGCCGGGACGCTCTCGCCACATGGCTGGTGTCCAAAGAGAATCCCTTCTTTGCGAAAGCAATCGTGAACCGAGTCTGGAGTTACTTCCTGGGGCGGGGCATCATCGATCCCGTTGACGATATCCGAGCCTCAAATCCACCCGTAAACCCGGCCCTGCTCGATGCGCTCACGAAAGACCTCATCGACCACAACTTCGACCTGCAGCATCTCATGCGAACCATCGTCAACAGCCGCGTTTACCAAACTGCGTTCGTCACCAACGAATGGAACGCGACTGACGTGGACAACTTCTCTCACGTGATGCCGCGTCGTATCCCGGCGGAAGCGCTGATGGATGCGGTGGCACAGGCCGCGGGAACCCGGCCGAACTTCCCCGAAGTACCCGAAGATACGGCCGCGTCGCAACTGCCCGACCCGCACGTGGGCAAGGATGGCTTCCTCGACCTGTTCGGCAGGCCCTCCCGCGAGTCCTCCTGCGAGTGCGAGCGTCGATCCGACCTCAGTCTTCCCCAGGCTCTGAACCTGATTAACGGCAAGACGATCTCCGAAGCTGTGGCCGACCCGAAGGGCCGCGTCACCACCAATATTCTGACAGGCAAGGCCAATGAGGCAATCGTTGAGGACCTGTACCTTGCGACGCTTTCAAGGCCACCGACCAAAGCCGAACTCGACAACGGAATTCGATACATGACCGGAGGCGCACGGGCCACCCGGGCGCAGGATCTGCTGTGGGCACTGCTCAACAGCAAGGGTTTTCTTTACAGTTACTGAGAAAAGGAGCGGAGCACCATGCTGAATATTCCTGGACGCGCGGGTCGAACCTGCGAAGGACCTACTCGCCGCGAACTGATGCGAATTGGCTCGCTGGGACTTGCAGGTCTGCACCTGCCTGGCTTCTTTCTCTCGCAAAAGGCGGCGCTGGCGAACAGCGTGGCGCAAAAGTACGCAGGCGCGCGCGGATTTGGCAACGCGAAGAACGTCATCATGATCTTCCTGCAGGGCGGTCCCAGCCACATCGACATCTGGGATCCGAAGCCCGACGCGCCAGCCAATATCCGCGGCGAATTCAAACCGATTAAAACGAAGATTCCCGGCACGCATATCGGCGAGCACATGCCGATGATGGCCCAGGCGCTCGACAAAGCGACGTTGATCCGGTCCATGAGCTACACGCCCAACGGCCTGTTCAATCACACCGCCGCAATCTATCAAATGCTGACCGGCTATCCTCCCGACAAGGTCTCTCCGTCGGGTCAACTCGAGCCGCCCAACAGCGCCGACTTCCCCACCGCCGGCAGCCACGTGAGCAAGCTCAAGCCGTCGAAGGACGCCATGCTGCCCTTCGTCGAACTGCCTCGACCTCTGCAGGAGTCAGGCATCATCGGCAAGGGCGGTGCAGCCGGTTTCCTCGGCAAAGCATACGACCCGTACCGGATGTATCAGGATCCGGCGGAGAAGGTCACGCTGGAAGACCTCTCGCTGCGGAAAGAGATTCCGCCCGAAAGGCTTAAGGATCGATTCGAACTGCTGAAGGGCATCAACGGTTCCATGCCGGAACTGCAGAAAGCCCTCGACGCTTCCGCCGTCGATGAATACTACGGCAAGGCTTACGATCTGGTGCTGAGCGGCAAGGCACGAGACGCCATGGACCTGACCCGCGAGTCAGCCCAAACGCGGGAGCGCTACGGCAATCACACGTTCGGCCAGAGCGTGCTGATGTCGCGCCGGCTGATAGAAGCGGGAACTCGATTCGTCCAGGTGAACTGGCCATCGGTCGCAAACGGCGATCCCGAGAAGACGGCATGGGACACGCACGCCGCCAACTTCGGGCCGCTGAAAAACCTGCATTGCCCCAAGCTTGACCGCTCACTGTCGGCGTTGCTGGAAGACATGGATCAGCGCGGAATGCTGAAAGAGACGATGGTCGTCGCGGTAGGCGAGTTCGGCCGCAGCCCTCGTATGGGGATATCCACCAGCGGCAACAGCAACAGTCCCGATGGCCGCGATCACTGGCCGTATTGCTACAGCGCCGTCATCGCTGGTGCGGGCATCGCGCGAGGCATGCAGTACGGCGAGTCCGACGCCACCGCCTCCAGCCCGAAGGAAAAGCCAGTGCATCCCAACGATCTGCTGGCGACCATCTATTTCGCGCTCGGAATCGACCCGGATATGGAAATTCGCAACCATTTAAACCAGCCCCGTGAACTGGTAAAAGGAAAGATCGTTTCGGATCTGTTTGCGTAATTCAAATGAAGACTGCCCTGGTGCTTGTCCTGTCACTCGGCTGCGCCATGTCGCGCGAGCCGCTGAAGGAACGAATCGTTCACGCCGACCCCGCCAAATACAGGGCGGCCAAAGCAGTCCACGGGGGAGCCGGACAACTCGACTACATGTCGATGCTGGACAGCCACCACCTCGACACCAATCTGTTCTTTCTGCACCGCGGCGTATTGCTGCCGAAAAGTGGAATTGGCCATCATTTTCACAATGAATGCGAAGAAATGTTTGTCATTCTCGACGGTGAGGCGCAGTTCACGGTCGATGGCCGAACGTCGCTCATCAAAGGTCCAGCGGGCGCTCCGGTTCGACAGGGGCACTCGCACGCCATCTACAACGCCAGCGACAAGCCTGTGCAGTGGATGAACATCAATGTGAGTCACATCAAAGGCAAGTACGACGCCTTCGATTTAGGCGACGGTCGCGTGGGAGTGCCGCTCGACCCGGTGCCTGTGTTTATGACGATGCGGCTCGACGCGGAGCGGCTGCGTCCGGTGGAGGCGATGCATGGCGGGAAGGGAACCGCGCACTACCGCCGCGCTCTCGGGCCCTCCACGTTCACGACCGCATGGGCTTACGTCGATCACGTTTTGCTTGCGCCAGGAACGTCCATAGGCACTCACATGCACAACGATGTCGCCGAGTTCTACTACATAATGCGCGGGGAAGGCACCGTGTCGGTTGGTGTCGCCCGACAGCCGCTAGAGACAGCCTCCGTGCGCGCCGGTGATGCCATACCTCTGAACCTGGGTGACATTCACGGCCTCGAAAACACAGGGAGCGCACCACTCGAACTGATGATCGTGGGTGTGTCGCGCGAAGAGACTCGCCCCATCGACGCCGTCGACGTGAAGATCTCTCGCTAACTTGCTGTACGAGCATTCAAGTATTTAGAAAATGCGTCTTGCATTCGAGTTCCCCATCGCATAGACTCCCATCTCATGCGAGTAGCTCTTGCTGCATCAACCGTGTTGTTTCTTGTGGGCTGCACCGGAAACCGTGTAGCTGAGGAAGCCCGTCCCGCGACTCCGGTTGCCAGTGCCGGATCCGTGGTTCGCAATGATCCCGCCCTGGATGCGCTGATACCCAAAGATGCCGTCATTGAGAAGCTTGCCGGAGACTTCCAGTTCACCGAAGGCCCCTTGTGGCGCGGCGAGGACAGGCTGTGGTTCAGCGACGTACAGGGCAACGTGGTGCGTGAATGGTCGCCGAAAGGCGTCGTCGAAATCCTCCGGCCCGCTGGCTACGACGGTTCCGACGCACCCGCGGGCGCCTTCATCGGCCCCAACGGGATGATCGCCGGCAAGGACGGAACCGTACTTCTGTGCCAGCACGGAAACCGCAGGATCGTCACTATATCGGCGGACCGAAAAGTCTCCACCCTGGTCGACAAATTCGAAGGAAAGCGGTTCAACAGTCCCAACGACCTCGTGTATCGCTCCGACGGCTCCCTCTACTTCACTGACCCTCCATACGGACTCACTGGCGGCGACGAAGACAAGAAAAAGGAACTCAAATTTAATGGCGTATTTCGTTATGCGGACGGTAAGGTCACTCTTCTTGCAAAGGATCTGACGAGACCTAACGGCATTGCTCTCTCCCCGGACGAAAAGACCCTGTATGTTGCCAACTCCGACGAGAAGCGAAAGATCTGGATGCGCTACGACGTACAAGGTGGCAAGCTTGCCAACCCAAAGGTATTCGCCGATGTGACTTCCGATTCTGCGGAGGGCGCACCCGACGGAATGAAAGTCGACGCGAAGGGGAACGTCTACGCAACCGGCCCTGGCGGCATCCGAGTCTTCTCGGCCGAAGGCAAGTTGCTCGGCATGATCAAACCCACAGAGGTGCCGGCCAACTGCAACTGGGGCGACGATGGTCGATCGCTTTACATGACTGCGCGAACCGGCCTGTATCGCATTAAGCTCGCTGTGGAAGGAAAGAAACCGATTTACGGATTGCATTAACTCATGAAACGCAGAACATACCTGAAAGCGGCCATTGCCGCAATTCCCGCAGCTGCCACCGCGGCAGCCGCCGCCGGAAAGCCCGGCATCCAGCTCCACCTCGACCTCGCGGTTGACCTGACCCGCGAAAAAGAAATGCTGAAGACGTTCGAACAAACGTTCAAACCCGCAGCCAGCAAACACCAGGGCTATATCGACGTGCAGATGCTGAAGTTCCGGACAGCCGTAATGGGGAAACCGCCCGGTGACGCGAACTACCGCTTCGCCCTCACGTTCCAGTCCGAGGAACTGCGGCAAAAGTGGGCTGCGTCCGACATCCACCAGCAGGTGTGGCCGGCACTGGAAAAGTTTTTCAGGCACAAGAATTACAACGTATTGGTGTTCGATTACCCGAAGGTATAGCAGCTTAAAGGAGGAACCATGATCCGCACGGCATTGCTTTGTTTGTGGACAACGGTCGCGTTGTTCGCCCAGTCGACGGGTACCGCCAGTCTCGTGGGTTCAGTCACCGACTCGTCCGGTGCCGCCGTTCCGAACGCGAAGATCTCCGTTCGAAATCAGGAGAGCGCGTTCGTATATGACAGCTCAGCCACGGAGAATGGTTCCTACTACATCCCGAACCTGAACCTCGGCACTTACTCGATTACCGTGGAAGCGGCAGGATTTAAAACCGCCGTACAGCGCGACATCGTCCTTCGCATCAACGAAACCCCGCGCATCAACATCCAGCTGGAAGTCGGAAGTGTCACCGAGTCGGTAAACATCCAGAGCAAGGCACCGTTGCTCGAAACCGAGACCGCCGGCGTCGGAGGTGTGCTGGAAAGCAGCGTCGTCCAGAAGCTTCCTGTCATGCAGAAGTTCGTGCACCGGGTGCTGCTCTACATGCCCGACACGAACAACATCAACGGTGCGCATGCCGTGGGACAGCGCCAGCGAGCCATTGGGTATTCCATGGACGGGGTTGGAGGCAAGGAACCGGCAGTCGGTCAGGTGAACGATTATCAGCGCTCGATGATTGCATCTCTCGATTCCATCCAGGAGTTCAAGATGTGGACCAACGGCACGCCTGCCGAGTTCGGACACTCCTCGGGTGGACTGCTGAGCGTGGTCTTCAAGAGCGGTGCCAACGCCTTCCACGGGACATTCGAAGACCGGTACACCAGCGGCAACCTTCGCCACCGCCATTACCTGGAACAGTCCCGAATCACATCTCCGTTCGATTATCACGAGTGGGGCGCCACCGCCTCGGGACCCATCATCCGCAACAAGACTTTCTGGTTCGCCGGATTCCAGCAGCATCTGGAGAAGCTGGCCGAGACAATCACCACCACCGTGCCCAGTCCCGAAATGCTGGCCGGCAACTTCAACTTCGGTGGTCGAGGCCTCCCCATCTACGACCCCGACACGCTGCGACGCGACGCGACAGGCGCCTATATCCGCGACGCATTTCCCAACAACGTAATTCCCACCAGCAGGTTCGACCCGGCCGCGGCGAAAGTGCTCGCCCTGAAGCCATGGTTGGCCCAGAGCAGGCCTGGCGACATTACCGCCAACGGGCCGCTTAACAATCTGGAAGGTGACTTCGGCGGCCTCTACAAGTTCGAGCGGTACGACGCAAAAATCGACCATCAGTTCAGCAATGTTCACAAGATATTTGGACGTTACTCGCGAGTGCGCCATCGCAGCGAGGAGCGCCCCGTTCGCGGACTGACTAATCCTCTGCAGTTCGGGAACGTATACGTGCGTCCTCTCGACTTCCATAACATCGTCGTATCGGACTCATACACGTTCAGCCCGTCGACGATCAATGAAATGCGTGCCGGCTTTAATCGCCGCGCATTTTCGGCTGTTCCGCCGACGTTCGGCGAGAACTGGGCTCAGCAGCTTGGCATTCCGAACGCGAGCCCTGAGACGTTTCCCGACTTGTTGAACAGCGGCGGCGGTCGGTTCTACGGCTTCGGGCCGGGCGGCGCGTCCTATACACGAGCCGAGGACTTCACGTTCTCGGAAAACTTGACCAAAGTTCTGGGCAAGCACACGTTCAAAGTCGGCTACGAATTTATTCGGACTCGATACAACTCGTCCATCGAGTCGTTGCCCAGCGGTGCCTACCGGTTCGGTGGAACGGATTTTCCTTTCCGAGCCAACACCGGCAACGCGTTCGCGTCATTCCTGCTTGGCACGGTAACCCGGGCCGACTTCACCAGAACCACAGCCACCTGGCTCCCTCGCTGGAGTTCGCACGCGGCCTACGCCCAGGATACGTGGCGGCCGGTTCGAAATCTCACGCTGGAACTCGGGCTGCGATGGGCGTTCGAATCGCCTTACACCACCAAGTACGGCCAACAATCCCAGTTCGACCCCACGGCAAAGGATCCTCTCACCGGCCTTCCTGGAGCGATCCTCCACCAGCCCGGCAAACTCGCGAAGAACGATCTGAATAACTTCGAGCCCAGGCTCGGACTCGCGTGGACCTTCCGCCCGAAGTTCGTGTTCCGCAGCAGCTTTGGAGTGACTCACTCAGACCTGTTCACCAACGGATTAAACCAGAATTTCGAGGAATATCAGGCCACCGCCAGCCTGCAGGCGCCAGTCGGCGACCCGAATTACGTCTTTAAACTCTCGCAGGGTCCGCCTGCTGTCCGCTTCAACATCGCGTCGGACGGCAGCGTGCCGTATGTCGGGACCAACTACTCAGGACGCAACGCCTCCTGGTACGATCCGAACATGCGCCTGCCCTACGTGATGACATGGGCAGGCGGCATTCAGCATCAGTTGTCCAACACCATCCTTCTCGAAGCCCGATATCAGGGCTCGGCAGCCGTTGGTCTGTTGAACAACTGGAACATCAACACCGTGCCGCTGGACGTCTCCCGCGATCCGGTGCAATTAGACAACATTTTCCGAAATTACCAGAATTTCAAGCCGTTCCCGCAATTTGGGAACGTAAACCACTATTCCAATTACGGACACAACACCTATCATGGCGGCACCTGGCGAGTAGAGAAACGGTACTCAGCTGGCATCACCCTCAACGCGTTCTACCAGCTCAGCAAAGCTATCAACGACGCGGATGACGACGGCGAGGCGCGAGGCGTGACGTGGTTCAACCGGCGTCTCGAAAAGGCGCGAGCCAGCTACGACATCCAGCACCGGTTCGTGAGTACGTTCACATGGGAGCTGCCGTTTGGCAAAGGACGTAGGTTCATGAGTGGTGGCGGCTTCACGAACTGGGTGCTCGGCGGCTGGGACGGCGCATGGATCCAGACATATCAGTCCGGCCCGCCCGTGTCGATTACTTACGGGGGCAGCCCAGTCAATTACCTGCCGGGCAGCGGCGTGCAGCGACCCAATCAAATCCTGCCCGACTCCGTCGCCCATCCATCCGACTGGGCCATCGGACCCAACCGCTTCCCCTTCAGCGCACAGCAGCGCTATTACAGCTTCGACGCCTTCGCTTATCCGGCTGCGTTTACGGTCGGCTCACTGGGACGGAACACGTTCGAATCACCGGGCATGCGCTGGCATCAGGTATCGCTCTCCAAGCAGTTCCGCGTCACCGAGCGCGCCAGGTTCGAACTCCGCTGGGACATCAACAACATCACCAAAGAACCCCAGCTGGCCGATCCGAACAGCCAGTTCAATACAACTAACCGCGCAAACTTCGGGACATTTAGCGGGACTCGCGGCAGCTTCTCCGACATCGGCACCGGACGGATGCATCACCTCCTTGTCGGCAGATTCGTTTTCTGATACTTGACTGGCAGGGGGCGTAACGATAAACTCCATGCACTGTCGGGAGTGCATGGAGCAGTCATGAAACCTGCGACCACCGTCGGTAAAGTTTGCCGAATTCTTGCTGAATTTCGCAGCCGCCCGAGCATGGGCGTGACTGAAATCGCGCGACGCGTCGACCTGTGGCCCAGCGACGTTCACCGCATCCTCACATCGCTGGCGAGCTTTGGATTCATAGAGCAGAGCCCAACGAACAAAACCTACCGGCTCGGGATGGGCATGATGAAGCTCGGCCTCGCGGTGTTTCAGCGGAATGAGCTCCGTGAAGCCGCGCGATCCCTGCTGCAGCGACTCTCCGAAGAGAACGACGCCACCGCGCACCTCGCCATCTTCGATGCCCGCGAACTCGACACATTCCTCACCGACCAGATGGACGCCACCGGCGAGGTGCCCTTCAAGCCGAGGTACGGAGCCGTCGCGCTGCCCCACAGCAGCGCCCTCGGCAAAGTAATCGCGGCGAACCTCGACCGGAAAGTCGCCCTCGAATTAGTTAAGAAATACGGAATGGCAAAGTCTACCGCGCGCACTATCACCACGCTCGAAATGCTGGAAGAAGAATGGGACCGTATTTACGCGCAGGGCTATGGGCTCGATCTTGAGGAGACCGCCGAAGGAGCATGCTGCATAGGGGCACCTGTGCGGGACTGGAGCGGCGCTGTGGTAGCAGCCATCAGCGTATCCATGCCTGCGGGCCGGTTCCACCGCTTTCCCGAATCGCAGCTGGCTGCGTCCGTCAGGCATGCCGCAGCCGAACTCTCCGCCGCGGCAGGCCACCGCCCCCAGCCAAATTTCGCCGACGCCTCTTAGCGCTTCTTCGCCGCAAGAAACTGAATGCACACGGGCGAAGGTACAGCCACGGTCTCACCAGTCGGAGTCAGCCGGCCCGTCTTTTCGTTTCGAACAAACACCACCACCTTGTCCGACTTCTGATTCCCGGCAAGCAGAAATTTCCCACTCGGGTCCAGACTGAACCCCCGCGGAATGGAGCCCTGCGTCGACTCCCGCTGCACCTCGCTCAGCGTTCCCTTTGAAGCATCCACAGCGAACACCGCAATGCTGTCACTCCCACGGTTCGACGCGTACACAAACCGGCCTTCACGATCCACTTCAATCTCCGCCGAATTGTTTTCTTTGTCAAAACCCTGCGATAACGTCGACACTGTGCCGAGCTCCTTCAACTGGCCGCCTGAATACGCGAACGCCGTTACGCTCGAGCCCATCTCGTTCAGTCCGTACGCGAACTTGCCACCCGGATGGAACGAAAAATGACGAGGCCCCAGTCCGCCCTTCACCTGAGTAAACGCCGGCTCCGCGGCCGTAAGCTGACCACCCTCGCCGACGCGATACACATGGTACTTGTCGGTCCCGAGATCGGGGACTACCAGATACTTGCCATCCTTCGACAGCACCACCGCGTGAGCATGCGGGCCACCCTGCCGTTTCGTGTCCGGCCCCGACCCGCTGTGTTTCACAAACGAAACCCGGTCGCCGATCATACCGTCAGCCCGCAGCTGCAGCGACGTCACACTGCCATCTCCGTAATTCGCAACGAATATACTGCGTTCATCGCGGCTAATTGCGATGTGACAGGAGACCCTGCCCTCCGTCGACGCCCTGTTCTTCTGCGTGAGCTTGCCTGTAGTCGGATCCACTGAGAAGCTCGTGAGCACGCCCTCCTTGCCCAGTTCACTCACTGCGTACAGGTAACGCCCGTTCGGATGCACAGTTAACCACGAGGGATTCGCTACCTCAGCCGCCAGTTCCGGCGCCGTCAGCTTCCCGGTCGCCGTGTCGAACCTGGAGACATAGATCCCTTTGCTGTTTGGCCCCGTGTATGTTCCGAAATACGTGAAGTACTCCGCAGCGGGGAGAGGCGCCAGTCCGGCAATTGCGACGACAGCCAGCAGGGACATATTTGTCATAAGCGAATCCTACCCAAAATGAATGCCCTCCTGGGAACAGAGCTTTCCAGTATTTTGAATCTGTCCGTTGACGCCGACCCGCAACCCGAATAAACTCCTCGGAAGACCCGTGGAGACTTCTATGACATCTCTGAAGCGCATGTCACGCCGTGACCTTCTGCTTGCCGCCTCTGCATTCGGGGCGACCGGTGGTGTCACCAACCTTCTGGCCCAGTCGAACAGCCGCGCCCGTGTACTGGCGTTGATCGGTGACCGATACCACAACCCCGATTACATCCGCGTAGCCCTTACGCGAATGTTCGAGGGACTCAAGGTGTCCGTCGATTACACGATGCACTACGACCAGCTCTCAAAGAACCTGCTGAAGGACTATCAGGTGTTTTTGTGCCTTCGCGACGGTATGATCTGGCCAGGCGGTTATCTCGGCCCCGACGCCTACACCGCCTACGCTGCCGGCCTCGAAAACAGAAGCGACTTCCCGGATTCCAAACCGCAGAACTGGCTCACCGAAGACATGGCCGCCGCCTTGAAAGACTTCGTCTCGGAAGGGAAAGGCTTCTACTCGTTGCACAACAACAGCCACGTGTCGCTGTCCTCGAAAACATATCGCGACGTGCAGGGCGGCGCCTACATCGGGCACCCGCCGCTGCGGCCCTTCAAAGTCAACGTGGTGAACTCGACGCACCCGATCACAAAGGGCGTGAACGCCTTCATCGTAAATGACGAGCAGCATTACGTGGAATATGACAAGGATCGAAAGTACCTGCTTCTCGAATCCGAAAATTTGGACGGGCTCACATTCCAGCAGCACGGGACGAAAGCGCCAGCGGGCTGGGCCTACGACTACGGCAAAGGCCGCGTCGTTTTCACCGCTGTCGGACATACCATTCACGCGCTGAACAACCCCGAGCACATGAAGCTGCAGCGGCGTGCCGTGCAGTGGCTGATGAAAGAAATCTAGTTCCAGTCGCGGTGAGGTAGCCGGCAGCAGATACGGACCTGCCGGCTCAAAACTCAAACAGTAGCTTACGGGTTCAGCCGCGTCGACTGACGGCCAACCAGCTGCCAGCCCTTCGGCCCCTTAAGCCATACGTGAAGAACGCTCAGCTTCAAAGTAGTGGTCTCGTTCACCACGTCCATATTGCCTTTTACCAGAGCTGTGTTTCCATAAACGCGAACCGTCATATCCGATCCAAACGTGACTTCCTTCATAGTCGGCTTAGAGGACAGAATGTCCTTCTTGCTTTCCGTTCGGCCATTTGAGTGGCTGTAAGTGATATCCGGATGCAGCAGGCGGTCGAGCGTGGTGTTATCGCCTTTTAGTGCGGCGACTTTCCATTCCTGCATCACCGCGAGCACCTCCGCCTTCGCGTCAGCGGCGGAAAGAACGGCAGGTGCGGCAGTCAGACAAAGCAGCAATACGGACAGGTATGTTCTGGTCATAACTCCACAGCTTATATCAGCGGGCACCGTCCCGTAAGACAACGATGCCCCCCGCGCGTGCCAGGAACTCACCTCACCGTAGTCAAACAAAGACCCCCATGTGCTTCTGTAAGTGGTAGCATTAGTCAGCGGTTGCGGCATCTCTTTTGCAGAGACGCCCGACTGTGGCCGGATGAAAGGGTGCTGTGATCTTTGACAATCGAGGTACGCCCGGAGCTGACTCGCTTCTCACATGCGAGCCCGCCGCGATGCAGCTGCCCAACGGCACGCTCCCTCGAATCCCCTCCCCAACAACATCGAACCCCGGGGTAACCCGGCGCAGAAGGAAATTAGAAAAATGAGCATTCGACCTTTGTACGACCGCATCGTCGTGAAGCGGACAGAAGCACAGGAGTCCGTGCAGAACGGCATCATCATCCCCGATTCGGCCCGCGAAAAGCCGCAGGAAGGTGAAGTTGTCGCAGTCGGCCGTGGCAAACGGCTGGAAAACGGCGACATGGCCGAACTCGAAGTCAAGGCGGGCGACCGCGTGCTCTTCGGCAAGTATTCCGGCAGTGAGACCACCATCGATGGCAACGAATACATCGTCATGCGCGAAGACGACGTGCTCGGCATCTTCGGCGCGTCTCCCGCACTCTAACCAGCAAATCAGCTTTCAGCCAGAAAACAGGTAACCAATGTCAAAACAGATCATTTACAGCGACGATGCGCGCCAGGCGATCCTCCGCGGCGTCAACCAGCTTGCCGATGCGGTAAAAGTCACCCTCGGTCCCAAGGGCCGAAATGTCGTTCTTGAGAAGAAGTTCGGCGGCCCCACAATCACCAAAGACGGTGTGACGGTCGCCAAAGAAATCGAACTCAAGGACCCGCTGGAAAACCTCGGCGCCCAGATGGTGCGCGAAGTTGCCTCCAAAACCTCCGACGTCGCTGGTGACGGAACCACCACCGCCACAATCCTCGCCCAGGCCATCTTCCGCGAGGGCGTCAAGGCAGTCACCGCCGGTGCGAACCCCATGGCCGTCAAGCGCGGCATCGACAAAGCTGTCGAACTCGCCGTCGAAGAACTGAAGAAACTCTCCCGTCCCGTGTCCGGCGACATGATCGCTCAGGTCGGCCGCATTTCAGCGAACAGTGATGCCTCCATCGGCGACGTCATTGCCGAGGCGATGGGCAAAGTCGGCAAAGACGGCGTAATCACCATCGAAGAGTCCAAGACCATGACCACCGAACTGGTCACCGTCGACGGCATGCAGTTCGACCGTGGCTATCTGTCGCCCTACTTCGTCAGCGATCAGGACCGCATGGAATGCGTCCTCGAGGACCCGTTCATCCTCATCCACGAAAAGAAAATCAGCAGCATGAAGGACATCCTTCCCTTGCTCGAGCAGATCGCCCGCTCCGGCAAGCCGCTGCTCATGATCTCTGAAGACGTGGAAGGCGAAGCCCTCGCCACCCTCGTCGTCAACAAGCTCCGCGGTTCCCTGAACGTCTGCGCCGTGAAGGCTCCCGGCTTCGGTGACCGCCGCAAAGCCATGATGGAAGACATCTCCATCCTGACCGGCGGCAAAGCCATCATGGAAGAGATCGGCATGCGGCTGGAAAGCGTCCAGCTCACTGACCTCGGCACCGCGAAGCGCATCACCGTCGACAAGGACACAACCACCATCATCGATGGCGGCGGAGCTCCTGCCGAAATCGAAGGTCGCATCAAACAACTCCGCACGCAGCTCGAAGAAACCACCTCCGAGTACGACAAAGAGAAGCTGCAGGAACGCCTCGCGAAACTCGCCGGTGGTGTTGCAATCATCCGTGTCGGCGCCGCCACCGAAACCGAAATGAAGGAAAAGAAGGCGCGCGTGGAAGACGCCCTGCATGCAACCCGCGCAGCGGTCGAGGAAGGGATTGTCCCCGGCGGCGGCGTGGCGCTGCTCCGGATTGCCGCCACTCTCCAGAGCCTCAAGCTCGACGAAGATGAGCAGTTCGGCGTGAACATCGTTCGCCGCGCCTGCGAAGAGCCCATGCGGCAGATCGTACTAAACGCGGGTGCCGAAGGCGCCGTGGTTGCCCAGAATATCCGGAACCACGCCGACGCGAACTACGGGTTTAACGCCTACACGGAAGTGTACGAAGACATGGTCCTCGCCGGTGTTATCGATCCCACCAAGGTCACCCGCTCCGCCCTTCAGAACGCAGCATCCATCGCATCGCTGATGCTCACCGCGGAAGCCATGATCTGCGCCGTTCCTGAGGAATAAATGGACGCCAGAGCAGCCAAGCGCCACAAGCGTCAAACCGAGCGCGCCAAGGCCAAAGTTCGAGTATCCGAGCCCGATCTGCGGACACCAGAAATGGTGAAAGCGGATCGGGATGCAAGCCGGCCAACCGGTGACCGGAGTACCACGGTGTCATTCCGTGGTACTCAGTCCCCCACCGGATCGTCGGGATCAACCGCACCCAGCAAAGCACGAACCGATGCCTGATTGGACTGAGACCACTCAATGTTAACTTTCGCTGCCCGTTGTCCTCACTGCACTTCAATCGACTTCCGAAGTGTCGGTGCCCGAAACAGCTTTGAAAATGCTTTGTTGTGGCTCCTTCAGCCCTGCCGCTGCGGACTGTGTGGACATCACTTCTACATGTTCCGCTGGCAAATTCCCGCAGACACCGCTGCGTAGCAAAAACGTACTCCCGGGCGTCGCCCTAACCCGCGCCGCCCGCCTTCACACGGCCCGCATCGACCCTCTTGCGCGGCACGCCCTTCTCGTGGCAGTCCGTGCACCGTACCGAGTGGATATTGTGCCTGCTCCCCGGTTTGGCAAACGTAGTATCCATCGATTCCACATCCAGACCACAGTTTGACAACCGCGGATGACAGGTGCCGCAGGATGCCCGCGTCGTCTGTCGATGCTTGTCATGACACGCCATGCACGACAGCCCTTCATGGATACCCCGGGGCGTGCGATCATCCCCAGTCCCGGCTTCCCGTGTCGACAGCGGAGCATGACACTGGTAGCACAGCGACTGCCGCACATCCGGACTCATCCGCACCGGCCGCCCGTTATCGAGCACCGCCGGAATCGCCAGCATCGACGCCGAAACCGACATCTTCGCCCGCCGGTCATAAAACGCCAGCCCGGGCCTGTGCTTCTCCTGCCGGTTCCCTGGTGTTTTCGATTCCAGCAGCCTCTGGTTCAGCGGACTCCCTTTACGATGCACCGAATGGCACGCCAGACACGGCACCGCCGGCTTCTCCGCCACCTCGGCACGCACCAGCCGCCACGGCCCTTTGTTGTCCACCGGCGCTACCAAATCTCCAATCGCGCCGTCGAAGTGCGAGCCGTGACACCGAAAACAGTCGTCCATCAGATGCCGCGACTTATTGTGTTTCTCGTCCGTGAAGATCCGTTTGTACGTCACCGCGTGCGGGCCGGTCGACCACGCCGCAAACTCCTGCTGGTGACACGAAGCGCATCGCTCCACAATTTGAAACACAGCCGCCGGCTTCAAACCGAACTGTTCCCCAACCTCGCCGCGCCAGTGACTCCAGACTCGCTTCGCATTCGTCAGATGAAACTCGGGATCGGTAGTGAGCGCATCGCCGTGACACTTCGCGCAAGCGATCCCCCGGTGCGCCGAATCATGCCAGAGATCCACCTGGTTGCCCATCTCATGACATCGCGCGCAGGCCTGCGGTCCACCCGACTCGTAGACAAAACTCGCAGTCGGAATCATCAGTAGCCCTGCCACGACGAGCAGCCCCACCGCCAGTGCGATCCTCATGCGATCACATCGTGACGCGTCGACGCGATATGAGCCCCGGCCCGGAACGCGAGCGCCATGATTGTGAGCGCCGGATTAAATCCGCCGTTTGTCACATGGACACTGCCATCCACCACATACACGTTGTCGACGTCATGCACGCGGCAGTTCGCGTCCACCACACTCCGCTTCGGATCGTGGCCCATCCTGCATGTCCCTGCCTGATGCTGTCCCCCGCTGGTGCCCCTGCCACCCGTCCGCATCCACGTCGTCACGGCGCCCGAAGCCTTCAGCCAGGCGTCGGCTTTCTCCGCCATCGCATTGCCGACCTCAACCGTATGCGGATGCTTCTCCCCGCTCAGCCGCGCCACCGGAATCCCAAACTTGTCCCTCACCACCGGGTCGACTTCCACCCGCATGTCCGCCACCGGAATTTCCTGTGTCGGCCCCTGAACCACCACCATACGGCGGTAGTTCTTCCTCATGTAGTCCTTGTGCGCAGCGCCCCATCGCGGCACGCCCGGAGCTCGATTCCCGATCGCCTGGTAGGGCAGACGAATGAATTCGTTGGCCAGCATCGCACCGCCCGCCAGTCCGGAATTGCCGTGACTGAAGTCGCAAATCGCGATGCTCGCGCCAGGCCCCAGGTCGTCGTAGCAGTCCTCAGCCAGCAGACCCATCGCGCCCGTGTACATGTGGCCCTGCAGATTGCGGCCCACCCAGTCGGTCCGGTTGCCGAGCCCGTTCGGGAACAGCTTTGACTTCGAATTCAGCAGCAGCCGCGCGCTCTCAATCGCACTCGCCGAAACGATGACGATGCGCGCCGGCTGATCCTGCAACTGACCCTTGCTGTCGAAGTAGCGGACGCCCGTAGCCTTGCCCTGATCGTCGACGACGACCTGCTGGACATGGCATTCCGTCCGCAGTTCCAGATTGCCGGTCGCCAGTGCGCGAGGCAGCACCGTGTTCTGTGTCCCGCACTTGGCATCCACTTCGCAGGCGAACCCCACGCACCAGCGACACCGCATGCACCCTTGCCGGCCCCCGTATGGCACCGTGTTCCGCAGCATCGGAATGTGAAACGGGTGCAGCCCCAGCTTTTTAGCACCGTTCCAGAGCACCTCATGCTCCCGGCTCGGAGGCAGCGGAGGCATGGGCAGCGCCTTCTTCCGCTCACCCTTGAACGGGTTGGTCGAATCGTCGCCGGAGACCCCGATCTCCCATTCGGCCTTCTCGTAGAACGGCTCCAGGTCGTCGTATGTGATCGGCCAGTCCTCCAGCGTCGAGTTCTCAAACGCCCTCGGAACCAGCGCACCATACACTGAGCGCATACGGAAATCGTTGGGATGGAAGCGCCACGCCATGGCGCCATACGACAGCGTGCCCCCGCCGACGCACGCCGCATTGTTGCTGTACCCCGAGCCCGACGGCTCAACCACGCGAAGCTGCCCCTTGCTTTCGACAACCACCCGAGGATTACCCTCATCGTCAGGGCCGAATGGATGACCCAGCACCGACGTCCGCTGATTGCGCAGATCGTCCTTCAGGCAGTCGGCTGGAGTGTTCCACTTCCCTCGCTCCAGCAGTACGGTCTTAAACCCGGCGAAAGCGAGTTCCTTGGCCACAATCGGCCCAGCCGCGCCCGCTCCGATCACGACTGCATGAACACCGGGGAGCGTCATACCTTGCCCCCGTCGGCGATCGTGTACTGCTGCCGCCCACGCACCGGAGACACTGGTACCCCGAGCATTCTCCACGAGACGTATTCCCGATTCCCACCATGCCGCGGCGAGCCGTAAAAGCCCTGCATCGCATGCCCCAGCACCATCTCAAACGCAGCCTTGCCGCCGTCGGTGAAAAACTCGTGAGGGCACTTGCCCGCCTCCATGGACGCGAGGACTTCCTCGACACGCAACCCAGGCTTGCTGCCCCGGTATCGCGCGAACGCCGCAACAGCTTCCCGATACTTCGGCAGAAGCATCCGGTACTTGCGCGTGAGCTGAATGTCGATGAATCGAACTACGCGCGCATCGGTCGCGCCGCCATCCTGATCGGCAGGTATCAGCGCTTCGCACCACTCTTCAAGCGCCTTTACTTCGACCTCGGACAGGACTCGATAGCCAGGGGCTGCGCCCCGAACCCCGCAACCGGCAACAGCGACCGCCGCGGCGGTGAGGAAGGTTCGCCGTTTCAGGGCGAACATCCTCATACGGAGGACATCACTCGGACTTGCCATACCTCACAGACTGTAAGGTCACCCGCCGTCAGCCTATCACGACTCCGTCAGCCAGCCAGATTCGTCCGCGATATGCTGGAGCCGCAATGAACAGGCGCGACTTCCTCCGAACCACAGCCGCCGCAGCAGGATCGCTGCGCACCGCAGCCGCCGCAGACAGCCGGCCCAACATCGTCATCATCCTTGCCGATGACATGGGATACTCTGACCTCGGCTGCTACGGAAGTGAAATCCGCACGCCCAATATTGACAGCCTGGCGCGAAACGGCGTTCGTTTCACGCAGTTCTACAATACGGCCCGCTGCTGCCCTACCCGCGCTGCGCTCCTCACGGGCCTTTATCCCCATCAGACCGGAGTCGGCCACATGGTCGACAACCCCAAAGCGATGCCGGGCTATACGGGGGACCTCAACACCCATTGCGTCACCATCGCCGAGGTGCTGAAAGGTTCCGGATACCAGACCTTCATGTCGGGCAAATGGCACGTGACGCCGATCACCGAATCAAAGCACAACTGGCCCCTGCAGCGTGGTTTCGACCGTTACTACGGCATCATCCACGGGGCCGCCAACTACTTCAACCCGGTCACCCTCACCCGTGACAACGCGCCCGCTGAGATCGGCGACAACTACTACTTCACCGACGCCATCGCCGACAACGCAGTCACCTACATCAAGGCCGGCGCCGAAGCGAAAAAGCCGTTCTTCCTTTACGCCGCATTTACCGCGCCGCACTGGCCGCTGCATGCGAAACCAGAAGACATCGCCCGATACAAAGGCCGTTACAAAGAGGGCTGGGACGTCCTTCGCCTGCAGCGCCACAAGAAAATGGTCGAGCTCGGCATCGTCAAGTCGAACTGGCCCATCACGCCGCGCGACCCGTCCGTCCCCGCATGGTCCGATGCCGAAGACAAAGAGTGGCAGCAGAGCCGCATGGAAGTGTACGCGGCGATGGTCGATTCTCTCGACCAGAATGTCGGCCGCATCCTCGAAGCCCTCCGCACCACCGGTCAGGACAGCAACACGCTGGTCATGTTCCTCGCCGATAACGGCGGCTGCGCCGAAGAGCTCGGCCCCAAAGCACAAGGCCTCCACGTGCCTGACAAAACTCACAAGGGCGAGCCGGTGCGCCGCGGCAACATTCCCACCATCGCTCCTGGCCCGGAAACCACATATCAGAGCTATGGTGTGCCCTGGGCCAACGCATCGAACACGCCGTTCCGACTCTACAAACACTGGGTCCACGAGGGCGGCATTTCCAGTCCGTTCCTCGCGCGATGGTCCGGCAAGATCAAGCCCGGCGCCATCTCGCACGAACCTGGGCACCTCATCGATCTGATGGCAACCTGCGTCGACGTCGCCGGTGCGCGCTATCCCGGCGAGCGCAAAGGTCAGTCCGTACAGGCCATGGAAGGCGTCTCGCTCCAGCCCGCGATGCGAGGCGGAAAGCTCACCCGCCGCAACCCCATCTTCTGGGAGCACGAGGGCAACCGAGCCGTTCGACAGGGTCGCTGGAAGCTGGTCTCGAAATTCCCCGGCACCTGGGAACTCTACGACCTTGAGGCCGATCGCACCGAGACCACTGACCTCGCGGACAAACACCCCGACCGGACAAAGGAACTTGCGGCCGCCTGGGACAACTGGGCGCGCCGCGCTAACGTCGAACCGTGGGACAAGGTGAGGAGCGCGCCGCGCACACCCGCCCCCATACCACCAGCCTAAATAACATGACCAGACCACTGATACTGGCTCTCCTGCCCACGTTGCTGGCAGCACAGGCCCAGCCGCCCGACTTCTCGTGGGCCGGCTACCATTCTGGAGAGGCGCCCATCCCTCGCGCCGCCGTGACGGCCAGCGTTCGCGATTTCGGAGCCGTCGGCGACGGCGAGAAGGACGACACGGCCGCATTTCTCAAAGCCATCGAGGCCACCACCGGAGTCATCCGGGTGCCAGCTGGTCGCTACAAAATCACCGGCATACTCGATGTGAAAAAGAGCGGGGTGGTCATCCGCGGCGATGGCCCCGACAAGACCACGCTCTTCTTCCCGACTCCGCTCAGCGACATTCGGCCCGACTGGGGCGCCACCACCGGCGGCCAGCGAACCTCCAACTACTCCTGGGCAGGAGGCTTCATCTGGTTCCGCGGCTCGTTCGGGAATCGGCGTCTTGCCACCGTTGCTTCGGAATCCGCGCGGGGCGCAACAGTGCTCAAGCTCTCTTCCACGCAGGGCCTGAAAGTCGGCCAGAAAATCCAGATTGCGGTGCGCGACGATGAGGCGAAGACACTCTCTTCACATCTGTACTCCGAGGACCCCGGCGACATGAAGAAGCTCGACGGGACGCGGACCTCCATCATCGTCGGCATCCGCAGTATCAGGGCCGAATCCATCACCATCGACCGCCCACTCCGCTTCGACATCCGCGCCGCATGGAAACCTGAGGTCCTCAGCTTTGAGCCAACAGTAACCGAGTGCGGCGTCGAAGACCTCCGCTTCGAATTTCCGGCGCCGGAGTACAAAGGCCACTTCACCGAACTCGGCCAGAACCCCGTCGCGCTGCAGGGCGTGGCCGATTGCTGGGTTCGCAACATCCGGCTTACCAACCCCGACAGCGGCCCATTCATCTCCGGCTCATTCAACACTGTCGATGGCATCGTCTACGAATCGGCGCGCACCACCACCGTCAAACAGGGCTTCAACGGCCATCACGGAATGTACATCGGTGGTGACGACAATCTGTTCACCAACTTCGACATCCGCATGAAGTTCATTCATGACCTGTCGGTGAGCCACGGGGCCGGCAACGTCATCTCCAACGGCAAAGGCGTCGACCTCGCCTTCGATCACCACAAACGGGCGCCGTACGAGAACCTCTACACAAACATCGACGCCGGAGCCGGAACGCGCCCCTGGATGTCAGGCGGTGGTGACGCACTTGGCCGGCACTGCGGAGCCCGCGAAACGTTCTGGAACATCCACGCCGCGGCACCACTGAAGCCCCCGCCAGCCGGCTGGGCACCTGGTTCCATCATCCTTTCGGGCCTTGCGCCTGAGAGAGTCGAACCCGTTAACCTGCACACCGAGCAACTCGCCCGCAGACTGCGAAAGAATTGAGGAAGCCATGGACAGACGAGCATTTCTGGTAAGCGCATCCGCCGCACACGCTATGCAATCCTCCAACCTGCCGCGCGTTGGACTCATCGGAGCAGGTGGCCGCGGCAAACTGCTCACCGCCGAATTCAAAGAGGTGGGCGCGACGGTCGGCGCCGTCTGCGATGTCTACCAGCCGAACCTCGAAGCAGGACTGAAGGCTGCATCCACCGGAGCGACGGCGTTCTCGGACTACCGCAAACTGCTCGAAGACAAAAGCGTTCAGGCGGTCATCGTGGCGACGCCGGATCACTGGCATGCGCGCATGGTGATCGACGCAGTGAACGCGGGCAAAGACGTGTACGTCGAAAAGCCCATGACGCATGAAGCGGCCGAAGCCTTCGACGTTATCGCCGCCGTCCGCCGCACGAAACGCATTGTGCAGGTCGGCACGCAGCGCCGGAGTTCTCCGCTGTTTCAGGACGGCCGAGCGCTGGCGCAGTCGGGCAAACTGGGCGACGTTCGCCTGGTCACCTCGCAGTGGCTGAACTACCAGGCGGGCCTGAACATGCGGCCACTCGATGGCACGCTCGACTGGAAGCAATGGCTCGGCAAAGCCCCGCAACGCGAGATGGACCCGGTGCGTTTTCGCAACTGGTATTACTACTGGGACTACTCGGGCGGCCTGCTGATCGGGCAGGCGGCGCACATGGTCGATTCTATCCAGTGGTTCATGGGAACCGGCGTTCCCTCCGCAGTCACCTGCGCTGGCGGGCAGGTGAACTTAAAACCTGCTGAAATTCCGGAAACTGCCAGCATAAATCTGGAATATTCCCAGGTAAATCTCTTCGCCACATTTACTCTCGGCTATAAAGCGATGCGTTATCACACGCACAACGACCAGATGGCCCAGTATCACGGCTCGAAAGCCCGGCTCGACGTGGGCCGCGAATCGTATACGCTGTGGCCGGAGCAGGGAGCCGCTCTGCAACTCAGGCCCGACGTCACACGCGATGAGCCCGGCGCCTTCAACCGCGCTACTCGCGAACACATCCGCAACTTTCTCGACTGCATCCGTTCCCGCAAGGACCCCAATGCGCCGGTAGAGGAGGGCATGAAGACCGCAGTCGCCCTGGTGATGACGCTCGAATCCCTGCGCAGCGGCAGACGCGTAAAATGGGATGCTGCGAACCGCCGCATCGTATGAACATGACCCTGTTGCACTCTGTCAGCTACTCCGGCTTCTGGGGCCAGGCCCCTCTCACGCTGGACGCCTTTATCGACAAAGCGGCCGACCTCGGCTTCTCGGGCGTCATGCTGATGGCGAAGCGCCCGCATCTTTCCGTTCTCGACTACGACGCGCCACGCCTTGCCGCGCTCCGCGAGAAGATCGAGCGGCGTGGGTTGCGCCACGTTGTCATTGCCGGCTACAACGACTTCACAGCGGGCCTCGACCGCCCCGACATCCCGCACCGCGAATACCAGATCGCGCACGTCACCGACCTGTGCCGCATGGCGTCCGCACTGGGCTCGGCCCCGGTCCGCATCTTCACCGGCTATGAGTATCCGTCGCACGGTTACAGCCAGCAGTGGAAGCTGCTGGTGGACACGTTGCGCGAATGCTCGAAGCGTGCCGCCGATTGCGGCGTAACGCTCGGTGTTCAGAACCACCACGATCTGGCTGCCGGGTACGAGACGCTGCATGACCTGATTCAGGCCGTCGACCATCCGAACTGCCGCGCCATGTTCGACGCCTGGGCGCCGTATCTCCAGGGCGCGGACCTGAAAGCCGCCGCAAAGAAGATGGCGCCGCTGAACATCCACACCACCATCGCCGACTACCAGCGCCGGCCTCGCTACCGCTACGAAGCGAACGTCGTCAACTACCTTCCGGCTACCCCGCTGGTGCAGGCAGTGCCGATGGGCGAGGGTGAAATCGACTACCGCGGCTTCCTGACGGAACTGCGCGACGGTGGCTTTACGGGCACAATCGCGTATGAAATGTGCTCGCCTCTGCTGCATGGCAGCGACATGGCGACGCTCGACAGCTACGCGCAACGGTTCCTCGAATTCATGAGCCAGGTATACTCGGAGGAATCCAAGCCATGTCTACCAATGAAACCTTCACAGGCCGCCGCGACTTCCTGAAGACCGCCGGCGTTGCAGCAGCAGCGGGTTTTCCTGCCGTTATCAGGGCGCAAACCGTTACCAACGCGATCAAGGTCGGCCTGGTTGGCTGCGGTGGACGCGGCACCGGCGCCGCCTCGCAGGCGCTGCGCGCCGACGACTACGCCGAACTGGTCGCCGTGGCTGACGTTGACCAGGCGCAGGTGGACAAGTCGCTCGGGACGCTGAAGAAGATCCAGCGCATCGGTGGCCGGGTCAAGGTGGAATCGGACAAGCAGTTTCTCGGGCTCGACGCCTATCAGAAAGTGATCGCCAGCGGGGCCGACGTGATCCTGCTTGCCACGCCGCCGGGCTTCCGGCCACTGCATCTGGCATCCTGCATCGCTGCGAACAAGAACGTGTTCTGCGAAAAGCCCGTCGCCACCGACGCGCCCGGTGTTCGCGCCGCGCTCAAGGCCGCCGAAGATGCGAAGGCGAAGAATCTCTCGCTGGTGGCCGGCTTCTGCTGGCGCTACAACGCGATGATCGTCGACACCTTCCAGCAGATCAAGGACGGTGCCATTGGCAAGATGGCGGCCTATTACGCCACCTATTACACCAGCCCGGTGAAGCCGATGCCTCCCGCGGCAACGCGGCCTGAGGGCATGAGCGACGTGCAGTGGCAGACCCGCAACTGGTACAACTTCGTGTGGCTGTGCGGCGACAGCCTGGTGGAACAGGCCGTTCACAGTGTCGACAAAGTGGCGTGGGCGATGGGCGATATCGCTCCGGTGAGCTGCGTTGGCGTCGGCGGCCGAACCATTCCGGCCGAGGGCGGCAACATCTACGACCACTTCGAGATCAACTACCTTTACCCGAACGGCGTCCGCGCCTTCATCGCGAACCGCCAGATTGAGAACTGCTACAACGAGAACTCGGACTACATCATCGGGTCGGAAGGCACGTGCACCATCGGCCGAGGCCCTCGCCCGAAGATTGAGGGCAAGACGAACTGGACGTGGTCCGGCCAGCCCTACGACATGTATCAGCGCGAGCACGACGTGCTCTTCGCCAGCCTCCGCAAGAACACGCCCATCAATGACGGTACGCGTCTGGCCACCAGCACCATGCTGGCGATCATGGGTCGCATGGCGGCTTATACCGGTCAGCAAGTCACCTGGGAGCAGGCGATGAACTCGCAGGAATCGCTGGTACCGGACAAGATCGACTGGAACGGCAGCCTGGAAGTGAAGCCTCTGGCCCGGCCTGGCGTAACGAAACTGATCTGATGCACGCACGTTTTTCCCTCGCTTTGCTGCTTGCGGGCTCAGCGGCCTCTGGAGCAGACTTTGCGGCCGATATCGCGCCGCTGCTTGAATCGCACTGCGCGGCCTGTCACAGCCAGGCCCGCGCGGCAGGGGGGCTGGCGATTGTGTCGCGTCAGTCCCTGCTCGACAAGAAAGTGGTGGTGCCGGGCAAACCCGATGCCAGCACACTGTACACACTCGCGGCACTCCCTTCGGACAAGCGCGGCGCGATGCCTCCGGGCGGTCCGCGTCTTCCCGAGCCGCAACTGGCGAAGCTTCGCCAGTGGATCGAGGCGGGCGCCGTCTGGCCCGCCGGTGTCGCTCTGAAGACTGGCCCGGCTACCGGACCGGCAGATGAAAACGATACCGTCCGCAAGATCCACGCGCGCATTACGGCCAGGCCCTCCGCGGCGAATCCGGGTGCGAAGTACAGCATCACAATCCCGAACTCGGCCGTGCAGTACGAGATGGTTCCCGTGCCGGCCGGCGAGTTCCAGATGGGGCCTCGCAAGGTGAGGGTCGACACGTTCTGGATGCAGGCCCATGAAGTGACATGGGACGAATACCGGCTGTTCATGTTCCAGACGCAGACCGGCCGTACGCCGACCAAAGACGCCATTGTGGACGCAGTCGCCGGGCCGACTCGGCCCTACGTCGAGATGAGCTTTGGCATGGGGATCAACGGGTTTCCCGCGATCAGCATGACGCAGCATGCGGCCAATAAGTACGCCGAGTGGCTCAGCGCCAGGACTGGCGAGTTCTACCGCCTGCCGACTGAAGCCGAGTGGGAGTACGCTTGCCGCGCCGGAGGAACGGGCCAGACGGACGCGTGGCATTCGGGCAACAGCAACGGCAAGTACCAGCTGATAGGCAAAAAGCAGCCGAATGCCTGGGGCTTGTACGACATGCTGGGCAACGTGATGGAGTGGACGCTCGATCAGTACGGCCCGTATGAGGCTTCCGGAGTGGTCGATAATCCGTGGGTGAGATCGACGATGCCGTATCCGCACGCGGTTCGGGGCGGATCGTGGAACGACGCTGCGGCGGAACTGAACTGCACGGTGCGGGTGGCGTCGGACGCGACATGGAAGCAGCAGGATCCGCAACTGCCCAAGAGCATCTGGTACATGACCGACGCGCAGTGGCTGGGGTTCCGTCTGGTGCGGCCGGTGAAAGTGCCACAGTCCGACACGATGTTCGGCTACTGGAATAATGGTGTCGAACACGACGAGCAGTAAGAATATGCATCGGTTTGTTGTCCTCCTGTTGTTTGCTGGTACCGCGTTCGCTGAGGTCCGGTTCAACCGCGACGTGCGGCCCATTTTGTCCGACCGGTGCTACGCCTGCCACGGGCCGGACGGCAACAACCGGAAGACGAAGATGCGCCTGGATGTCGAGGGCGGTGCGGGCGCTTCGATCCTCGCGGGCGATGCCGAGGCGAGCCCCGTTTACAAGCGGCTGATCTCCACCAGCAAGACGCTGCGCATGCCTCCGGCGTACCTGGGCCACGATGCGCTGCCTGCCTCGGACGTTGCGATGATCCGGCAGTGGATCACTGAGGGGGCGAAATACGAAAAGCATTGGTCCTTCATTCCTCCTGTGCGGCCTGCGCTGTCTGCTGTGCAGAACTCGGCATGGGCGCGGAATCCGATTGACCGGTTCGTTCTGAACCGGCTGGAACGCGAGGGGCTGAAACCCTCGCCCGAGGCGGATCGCCGAACGCTGATCCGCCGCGTGACTCTCGACTTGACTGGCCTGCCGCCGACTCCCGCCGAGGTGGAGGCGTTCGTCGGCGACGCTTCCCCGAAGGCTTACGACAAGGTGGTCGACCGGCTGCTTGCATCGACGCGCTATGCCGAGCGGATGGCGATTCGCTGGCTGGAAGCGGCTCGCTATGCCGATACGAACGGGTATCAGACAGACGGGCCTCGCACGATGTGGCGGTGGCGCGACTGGGTGATCGACGCATTCCACAAGGACATGCCGTATGACCGGTTCACCATCGATCAGCTTGCCGGCGATCTGCTGCCGAACCCTACGACTGAGCAACTGATTGCGACCGGGTTCCACCGCAACAACCGTACGAGTGCCGAGGGCGGCAGCATCGACGAAGAGCTCCGCGTGGAGTATGTGGCGGACCGGACTGAGACGACGTCGACGGTATGGCTCGGGCTGACCGTGGGCTGCGCGCGCTGCCACGATCACAAGTTCGATCCGGTGCCGCAGAAAGACTACTACTCGCTGTTCTCCTTCTTCAACAACGTTCCGGAGCGGGGCTTCGTGTGGAACTTCGGCAACGAAGACCCGCTGATGAAGGCGCCTCGACAAAACGAAGCCAAACGGCTGGCCGAACTCGACGACAAGGTTGCCGCGGCTCGGGCGGCTGCGGACAAGGCTGCCCGCGATTTACCGAAGCTGCAGCGCAAATGGGAACAGCAGATCAAGGCTCCGGGCTGGACTGTCAGCGACGGCCTCGGCCTGCGTGTGGCTGAGCAGAAGAGCTTCGACGGCAAAGCGTTCACTGAGCTGGCTGACGGGCCGAAGTTCAACTATCAGGACCCGTTCACGTTTTCCGCGCGCGTCCGTCCGGAGACTCCGAACGGTGCACTGCTCTCCAAAGGCGAGGACGACTTCGAGGGCCTGCAACATGCCCTCTACATCCTGAACGGCAAGCTCCGGCTGCACATCACGTTCCGGTGGTCCGACCTTGCGTTGCGACTGGAAACGGTCCAGCCGCTGAAGCTTAACGAATGGCAGCACGTGGCTGTCAGCTACGACGGCAAGAGGCGCGCGTCCGGCGTGCGCGTCTACGTGGACGGCAAGCCTCAGGAAGTCACGGTCCTGATGGATCAACTGCTCAACCCGCTGAGCACGAAGTTGCCCTGGCGGCTTGGCGCTGGCGGCGGAATGCGGTTCCAGGGCTCGCTGGAAGACGTTCGTGTTTACACCCGCGTTCTGACGGCGGACGAGGTCGCGGCACTGACGGTCAGTGAGCCGGTGGAACAACTTGCCGCGTTGAAGAAGCGATCGGCTGCCCAGGAAACGGCCCTGCGGCTTTGCTATCTGGACACGGCGGCGGCTCCGGTGATTCGGTCGACTCGGGCGGCTCTTGCGGCGGCTGAAGCGGAGCGCAACAAGTATGCGGCGAGCCTTCCCGAGACAATGGTGATGCGCGAACGGGACGAGGTTCGCGACACGTTCATTCTCAAGCGCGGCGCTTATGATGCGCATGGCGACAAGGTGGCTCGCGCGGTTCCGGCGGTGCTGGGCGCGATGCCGGAATCGTATCCGCGCAACCGGCTTGGGCTGGCGCAGTGGCTGGTGGACCGCAAGAACCCACTGACGGCCCGTACGACGGTGAACCGCTGGTGGGCGATGCTGTTCGGCACCGGCATTGTGAAGACCGTGGAGGACCTGGGCTCGCAGGGCGAGTGGCCTGGTAACCAGGATCTGCTCGACTGGCTTGCGGTCGAGTTCATGGACTCGGGCTGGGGCGTGAAGCACATGCTCCGCACCATGGTTACAAGCGCGACTTACAGGCAGTCCTCGCGAGTTACTCCCGAGTTACTGCAGCGCGATCCGGAGAACCGGCTGCTGGCCCGCGGGGCCCGGTTCCGTCTGAGCGCGGAGATGATTCGAGACCAGGCTCTGGCGGCCTCGGGGCTGCTGGTGGACAAGGTTGGCGGACCGTCGGTGATGCCGTATCAGCCGCCTGGACTTTGGCAGGAACTCACCTCGAGCTCCGAGTACAACTCTTACAAACAGGACACTGGCGAAGGTCTGTATCGCCGCAGCCTTTATTCATACTGGCGGCGGACGATTGCTCCACCGTCGATGGTCAATTTCGATTCGCCGACTCGCGAGGTTTGTACGGTTCGGGAGAATCGGACCAACACGCCGTTGCAGGCGTTGAACCTGATGAACGAGGTCACGTATGTGGAGGCCTCGCGGCGACTGGCCGAGCGGCTTCTTGCCGACGGCGGGGCGAGCGCGGAGTCAAGGATTGCGCACGCGTTCCGGCTGGTACTGGCGCGCGATCCGAAGCCTGAGGAAGTCCGGGCACTGAGCGCGGCGCTGGAGCGGTTTCGCGCTTATTATGCCCAGAATCCGGCAAAGGCCGAGCAGTTTGTGGCGCACGGGACGTCGAAGCCCACCGGCCCGGGGCCTGAGCTGGCGGCTTATGCCGGGATCGCGGGCATTGTTCTGAATCTCGACGAGGCGGTCACGAAGGAGTAATGATGCAACCGATCACTCGACGACATTTTCTGGCCGGTGCCGCGGTGGCTTCATTGAGCGCCGCTACCGGACCGAACTTCGCCCCGAAGGCGAAGCGGGTGATTTATCTGTTCCAGTCTGGCGGTCCTTCGCAGATGGAACTGTTCGACTACAAGCCCCGGCTTACCAGGATGCAGGGCACGGAACTGCCGGCGTCGGTGCGGGCCGGCCAGAGGCTGACGACTATGTCGTCGGCGCAGGCCAGCTTCCCGGTGGTGCCATCGAAGTACAGCTTCGCCCAGCATGGAAAATCGGGCGCGTGGGTCAGCGAACTGCTTCCGCACACGGCGAAGATGGTGGACCGGCTGACCTTCGTGAAATCCTGCTACACCGAGGCGATCAACCACGATCCGGCGGTCACGTTTTTTCAGACCGGATCGCAGATAGCGGGGCGGCCGAGCATGGGCTCCTGGGTGTCCTACGGGCTCGGGGCGGAGACGCAGGATCTGCCTGCTTTTGTGGTGATGATTTCACCGGGCTCGGGAGGCACCGGCCAGCCGTTGTACGACCGGCTCTGGGGCAGCGGGTTTTTGCCGAGCCGGTACCAGGGCGTGAAGTTCCGCTCGGTCGGCGACCCGGTGCTGTACCTGTCGAACCCGGAAGGTTTCCCGGCGGAGAACCGGCGCGTCTATCTGGACACGCTGAAGACGTTGAACGAGCAGAAGCTCGCCGACTATGGCGATCCGGAAACGGCGACACGAATCGCGCAGTACGAGATGGCGTTCCGGATGCAGACGTCGGTGCCGGAACTGACCGACCTGTCGAAAGAACCCGCGAGCACGTTCGAGCTGTACGGCCCGGACGCTCGCAAGCCGGGTTCGTTTGCCTATAATTGCCTCCTTGCGCGCCGGCTGGCCGAGCGCGGGGTTCGTTTCATACAGCTGTATCACCGCGACTGGGATCATCACGGCGGTTTGCCGAAGGGCTTGCCGCGTCGATGCCAGGAGACCGACCAGCCGTCGGCGGGGCTGATCGAGGATTTGCGGCAGCGTGGGATGCTCGACGACACGCTGGTGGTGTGGGGCGGCGAGTTTGGCCGCACGGTGTATTGCCAGGGCAAGCTGACTCCTGACGATTATGGCCGGGACCATCATCCGCGCTGCTTCACCATGTGGTTTGCGGGCGGCGGGATGAAGCCTGGGCTGACGCTGGGTTCGACCGACGATTACTGCTACAACATCGCCGAGCGGCCGGTACACGTTCACGACGTGCAGGCCACGATTCTGCACTGCCTGGGCGTGGACCACACGAAACTTACCTGGAAATTCCAGGGCCGAAATTTCCGTCTTACGGATGTGCACGGACAAATCGTTAAGGAGATTCTGGCCTGAGCGCCGAACTATTGCAGCGGTGGGCCATTCGGTTCGGCACGTCTGTTGTGATCTTCATCGGATTCTGGATCGGCGCCAGAATTCTTCAGGCGGTGATCTCGCGCGTTCACACCCGCGTGCCGCCGGGCAACGCCGACCTGCTGGATCTGCTGGGACGGGTGGCTGGCCTTGCGCTGATGGTTTTCGGGGCCATTACGGCGCTGGGGACGCTGGGCATAGATGTCTCGGCACTGGTGGCGGGACTTGGGCTTACCGGGTTTGCGCTCGGGTTTGCTTTTCGAGATGTGCTGTCAAACCTGCTGGCCGGCATCCTGATCCTGCTGTACCGGCCTTTTTCACGCGGCGATCATATCGCGGTCACCGGGTTTGACGGGATCGTTTCGCAGATCGACCTGCGGTACACGACTTTGCAGAGCGAAGGGAAGATTATTTTGATTCCCAACTCCAACTTGTTCACCAATCCCATCGAGGTTCGGCGTAGTGGGCCGCCTGCTGCTTAGCTCGATTACGGGCGCGGCAGCTTTGCTGGGTTCGTTCCTTCGAATTTCGCTAATGTTCTGAGCCAGAACAGGTTGCGGCTGTTGTACGGGACGGATCTTTCGCAGCCGGAGGAGCTGGTTGATGGCACGGTCTATGATGCGGTGCTGCTGGCGGATGTTGGACTGGATGGCCTGGAACATATTCCGACGGTTGGCGAGAGCCTGGAATCCGAGCGCGGTGTGAGTTTCGATGTCGCACCCGTCTTCGAAGTGGTTTTCGATATGCGGCAGCACGCCGTTCATTTCGAGATCCAGAGCCGCGGTTTCGATGGTGCCGAGGCGGTTGAGGCGCCACCTCGCGTCGACGATATCCATTACGAAGCCCTGTTCCGTTTGGGTTGCGGGGTCCCATTCTTCGAGCAGGATGTCCCGGCCTTCCAGATATGCGGCCTGATCCTCGGTGTTCAGGACGATGGCTTTGGTGTAGACGCTTTTGGTGTCGGTGTTGGTGTCCATGTTGGTTGCTGTTCCTTTCCTGCGCAGACTCTAGCACAGGGGTGTCCAAAAACCGGGGGTGGCCTGGGTGGTGGGTTTCGCTGTAAGTTGTTGTCAGAGAACCAGTAAAAATTATTTTTTAAATGTGCACCGGGTGTGTCACGGGATAGTCGCGGACTGATATTGTACAGAGCAGTGGCGAACATTTTCATCAGTTACCGGCGCCCGGATTCGGCGCCTTCGGCGGGACGGATCTCTGACCGGCTTGGCGCGGAGTTTGGGTCGGATCACGTTTTCATGGATGTGGAGGATATCGCGCCGGGCCAGGACTTTGTGGACGCCATCGAGCAACGGATTGCCGCGTGTCAGGTGCTGGTGGCGGTGATTGGTCCGCTCTGGCTTTCGCTGCTGCGGGCGCGTGGTGACGGGGCACCGGACTTTGTCGAGCAGGAGATTGCGACCGCTTTGCGGCGGGGGGTCCGCGTGATCCCGGTGCTGGTGGGCGGGGCCGTTATGCCGGCCGAGTCGGAGCTGCCGGAAAGTCTTCGGGGGCTGGCCCGGCGCCAGGCGGTCACTATTCGCGACGCTTCATTTGGGGAGGATGCGGGCGTGCTGGTGCGTGGCGTTCGGGGCGACGGGAACACGGTGATTTGGGCGGTGATTGCCGCTGGCATTCTGATCGCTTTGCTTGGCGGGGGGCTGTTGCTGTGGAACTCGCGGAGTAAGGCGGTGGTTCGGATGGACGGAGCATGGATGGCCCGGATGCAGCGCGGAGTGGCGGGGCGTCCGTATATGGTGCGGCTGCGGTTTCGGGAGGCTGGTGGAGTGCTGCGCGGCGAGGTGGAGTATCCGACGGGTGGTGGGGTGATTGAAGGAGGCTCCGTGGACGCGGCTGGGCGGCTGGTGTTTTCGACTTCGCACGTGCCGCAGTTTGAGAGCTCGCCGGTGGTGATTCGATTTGTTGGAGAGATTCGGGGCGGGGAAATTGCTCTGACATCTACTGGCCCGGATGGCGGGGTGGCCACGGGGGTGGCTCGGAAGTCGGATTAGGGTTGCGTGGCGAGGATGGCGCCCTTATACATTCCCATGCCGCACGTGAAGGTC
>Ga0163150_10000207_pt1 | contig 107825 bp, 85 predicted proteins | sample OliLakLV19P2IB_FD_148628 | JGI IMG/M metagenome (GOLD analysis project Ga0163150, IMG submission 148628) | Freshwater microbial mat bacterial communities from Lake Vanda, McMurdo Dry Valleys, Antarctica - Oligotrophic Lake LV.19.P2.IB | ecosystem: Environmental > Aquatic > Freshwater > Lake >...
CACTTCGTGTTTGGTTTTTTGGCTCATATCGTTGTCCATGTCGGGTAACACCGACTTTTGGCGCAACGACCTGTTCACACGAACCGGTCAACCCGCTCCGGGTAACAAAACTTTTGGCGCAGATCGCATGCCCATTTTTTTAGAAAATCTCTTGACGCAAACCAACAGCTTTGGTGAAGTCCCAATTACGGCACTAAATAATATCTCGCGCCGTGGAGTCCCCCCTAGTGATGCGCGGGAAATTCCCTAGTGATGCGCGGGAAATTCCCTAGTGATGCGCGGGAAATTCCCTAGTGATGCGCGGGAAATTCCCTAGTGATGCGCGGGAAATTGCTTCGGGCTGAATGGATTCTAATCGTGAACGTGGTCGGGCAAAGTGGCACTGAACGGTTTGGGAAAAAAGCGAATACCTTTCGCCCTGCGGCTCCTTTTTTACCCCAGTCCCAACACGCCGCGCGGCCAAGTCCTTCGGATAAAGATTTTCAGACCGCATCATCTTCTCAACAACTTGTTCCAAACGAAACCAAGCCAGTTGCCAAATGGAACTGCCCGAATTGGCTGGCCTGCCGATGGCCGATGCTCCAGCGGTTCACCAAGTTCTGTCTCGTGGGTGGCAGCGGCGTGGTGGTGGACATGGGGATTCTCTTTCTGCTCGCAGACCCGCAAATGCTCGGCCTGAACATCACTCTCAGTAAAATCTTTGCGGCGGAAATAGCGATGATTAACAACTTTATTTGGAATGAAATATGGACTTTTCGACGCATGGCAGATTTCGAAAAAATACCTTCCGAAAAACGTTCGGATGGGCTCTTGCGTCGTTTCCTGATGTTCAACTGCATCTGCGGCGTCGGCATTGGTTTGGCAACCGTCTTACTTCGCACTTTTCACTTGGGTTTTGGATGGAACGTCTACATTTCTAATCTACTGGCAATCGGCTTGGTAACATTTTGGAATTTTGGCATCAATTCCAGATTCAACTGGGCTTGGCGAGCGTGCTCTGCGAAAATCTAACTATGCCTGCTCCTTTCATCCTTCGACCATCTCCAAGGGCTATAACCGTACCTCACTGTATTGCGGCTCTCGTACTTCTGGCGATAGCAGCCATTCATTGGGGGGCCATACTGAAGGACATTGATTTGCTGAAGCTTTATAACACCGTGTTCCCCGTTTTTAGAAACCGCGCGATGTTCGTCATCGCAATTGGTATTGACCTGGCAGTGGCGCTGCTCTGCATCCGCTTTCGAGGTCGCAACCTTGCTGATTACGCGATTATATCATTCATTCTGCTGATGCTCTGGTATCGCGTTGCGATGCATCTCACCAATCCCGGAGGCTATACGTGCGCCTGTATGGGCATCCTCACTGTCATTTTCAATCTCACGCCTTATCAGGAGGCGGTGGCAGCCTACGCGACATTGGTGTTGTTAGCGTTCTGCGCCGTACCTGGCTTAAAGACTCGTTTCCAGTCCGCGGGGCGAGCGGCTCTACCCGTGGTGACGCTCCTGCTAGTGATGGTGACGTCCGTCAGCGCCCAGACGTTTGAGGTGCATGGGCAATATGATTATCTGCATTTCAATCCCGCCCATGGAACACCGAACACAAACCGGGCTGGCATTCACCGGGGTGAGCATTTCTACTATTCTGTCCTTCTGCGCGGCGAGGCGTGGCGTATCTCTGTGACGAACAGGCAAGACGCCGGCTTGTGGTCTCAATCCGCTTTCGATGGGACAAATATTTATTACGTAACACCGTCGACCGGTCCCTTCTTGGGCCAAAACAGAGCCACTTCAAACGGTGTGTACATCGCCATCGATCATTCCAAAACCCCTTTGTACTCGGGCAGCGATTGGGCGTATGCTTGGATTCCGTGGCTGGCCTACGGATTGAACCCGGCGCGAGTCCAGCCAGACGCGTCGGGATTGCAGCCTATTCCGCTGCCGTGGCAGACGCCTCGCCTGAAGCTGCGCGCGTATGGATGGAACTGGAAATTGATTCCGTCGTCTGACAAACGCTTTGTGGCTTCTTGTGAAGTGATCAGGGACACCCGCCTCGATTTAACAACAGCCTCTGATGAATTACTGCGGCCGGAGTTCGACTATCCTGTGAGCATCGCTGACAAGAACACGATGTTGAGTTCTCTCGATTATCGGCGGGGTATTGCGAACGAGTTTGTGGACACGCAATACAGATGCATGGAATGGTTTGAAACAAATGGGATGAAGATTCCCCGCAGGGCCGAAATATCGCAATTTTTGTACCTGAATCGGTTTCCCCTGGCCCGCGCGACCCTTGTGGCTGAGAAGTTTTCTTTGCTCCCGGATTCCACTGCCATCCTCGGATGGGGAGAACTCTTTCGCGATGTGGATGACTTCCGGTATAAACAGCGGCGCGAAAAGCGGCTGTTTCCTGTTGCCCAATACAAGCTTAAGGAAGGAGAGGCATGGAAGGGGCCTAAGGAGGCGGACATCCGTGCAAAGGTGGAAGATCATTTGAAGCGAGGATCTCGTTACGATCAGTACGATCTGAAGCGGCGGATTTGGGTCTGGGTGTTGGGTGTGGCGCTGTTAGCCACACCGTTCGCATTCGGGCTTATCGCAAAAAAAACAAAACAAACAAAAAGGTAATAATGAACATCAAAACAGTGATTGCAGCGATCAGCGTAATTGCAATAAGTACGACCATCGCACTCAGTTGTGAGGAAGAACCCAATGACGGAGATTGCATGCCGAATCAACCGGCCTGCACTAAAACCGTCAATGGCACTCCCACAACGGGCCTCTGCACCAAACAAAGCAGAGGCACCACGATCGGCAATCCATGGAGATGCGTCTGCGTGTAGCCGGTCTTGCTGAAGAGGCAGAATCCAAGCCTCAACAATTTTCAAACATGCTTTGCGAGTGTCCGGACGCTTGCTTTTGCTGCCAGCGCCTGGCGTTGCAGGCATGAACGTCTAATCAGGTTGGCGAGGCCCACGAGGAACAATCCTTGTGGGCCTCGCGGTTTGAAAGATCAAACTCGGAGAATGGCTGAACCAGTCTGGCACCTTTGAACCCAATGAACGCCTTCATGCGCACTGCGTTTTATCTGCTGGCGCTGATTTGCTTCGGCATAGGTATCGCGACCTCCCTCCCTCTCTGCTCGGCTTTTCAAATTGGAGGAGATGAATCTGCTGAATTCATCAAAGCCTACCTGTGGTCGCAAGATTTTCCATTATACTCCGTCGTTTGGAATAACCAGCCGCCCTTGCACACCGCTCTCTTGGGTACCTTATTCAAATTGTTTGGCGGGACTGTTTGTGTGGCTCGTGCCGGAGCCTTGTGTTTCGGAATATCGTTGGTCACAGCGCTTTTCCTTATCGTGAAACAGCGGTCGGGGTGGCTGGCCGGATTGGTCGCTGCTTCTTGCGTGGTGATGGCGCCCCACACCTTGACTCTTGGAGTCTCGGCTATGCTGGAGCTTCCAGCAATCGGCACAGCGCTCTGGTCATTTTGGTTTGTGCGAAAGGCTGCTTCCGGGCGGCGGGCGCTTTGGTTGATTCTTTCCGGAGTCTCGCTCGGAGTCGCATTACAAATCAAGCTAACTGCGGCGGTGATAGGACCCGCGCTTTTCGTCGAAGTTGCAGCTCTTTGTTCGGGAGCAAGCTGGCGGGAGCGTGCCCGCATGATGTGTGCCGATACTGCGCTCATCACCACGAGCACCCTCGCCGCGTTCCTCACGATCGCCTTGCTCCTCGGCGGGAGCTACGAACAGATGTGGGCGTTCTTTTTTTCGCCGCAATTGAAGGCCTACCTGAAGCAGCACGCAGAGTATCAGTTTTCGTTCCAAGCGTTACCGGCACATCGGGAAGGTTGGATGGGTGCTCTCGCGGGCCTGATTCTAATCATGATGAGAAAAAGATGGCGCCTGACGATTGCGCCCCTGGTTCTGCTTTCGGTTGTATTGTTCATTCATATCCTCCACCGTCCGTGGTGGTGGTATTACTATCTTCATTTCGCAGTGCCGCTGGCGTGGCTGACGGGCGATGCTGTGGCCGAATTGATTCGATCCCTGCGGCATTCTGGCCAGAACCGTGGCGCCGGACGTCGCTGGATTGCCACCGGCGCAACCTTGGTCATGGCGATTCTCGCCTGGCAGATGGCGAGCTTGGGATGTATGAGATTGCTTAGGGAATGGGACAATATCCAACATCTGCCTCGCGCTGAGGACGACATGATTGTCACAAAGATGAAAGAACATAAACAGGGAACGAAGTGGGCCTATGCCAAGGACGCGGCCTATCCATTTCACGCCGGGATAAATGTCATTCCGGAACTGGCGGTTTTGCCGCGCAATCGGTTTTGGGCGGAAAAAATATCCGAGCACGAGGTTGCCGTAATCATCGCTCGGTACCGTCCGGAACAGTTGCTGCTTCAAGGCTCGGAACACGCGTTGCAGAAAATTCTCAGCGGTGATTATGCCATGGTTCTTTCCAATGAAACCCACCGGCTCTACGTGCGGCAACCCAAGACATTGCCGGCTCTGAAGAAGGGCGAAAAATAGGCCTTGCCAGAAAGTTTATTGAAAGGGCGCCATGATCGAAAAATCCGTAAAATCTTGAAACTGGAAACTGCAATTACATCGCGGTTCTCCCAAATTCAGTCACCGTAAAATCAGGTCAAAATCGTGAAAACCGACTTTCTCAATGAATTATTAGTGGGGCGTTTTCAGCTTCCGCTCGTGTTTGTCATGCTTATTGTCACCGCCATTCCGCTCGCATTGGTGATTGATGCGCCCATTCACGGGGATGTGGAGTTGTATCGCGGGGTTGGTGAAAGCCTGTCCAAAGGCGTGATGCCGTATCGGGACCGGGAACTGGAATACCCGCCTTACGCCATCCCGTTGTTTGTGGCCCCGTGGCTGGTCAGTCACGAACCAAAGAATTTCCAGATCGCTTTTGGGATGCTCGTGATCCTGATGGACAGCCTGATCAAGGCGTTGCTGTTGTGGGAGGGTTTTCGTCGCAACAAGGGCGTGGCGGGTTTTGTGCCCTTGGTGATTTATTGCGTGACGGTTCCTTTCCTCCGGTATTTTTACCTGCAACGGTACGACATTTTTCCCGCCATCATCACGTTGGTCGCGCTGCTTTGTTTTGCCCGTAACCGTTTTGCGTGGGCTGGGGCCATTTTGGGCATTGCGGCGGGAGTAAAAATGTATCCCGCGTTGCTTGGCCCGGTGCTTTGGGCTTTGGCGATTCGGCAGCAGCAAGGCACGCGCTTTGCCACCAGTGTGGCTGTCGCCTTGGTTCCGTTGCTGGCCTTGAGCTTCTTTCTGCCGTGGTGGCGTTTCATGGCGTTTCACGGCGAACGGGGGCTGCAAGTGGAATCGCTGTATGCCTCGGTGCTTTGGCTGGGACATTTGTTGGGATTCATTGAAGCCAAATGGTCGTCCGTGAAAGCCTGGATGGAAGTCACCGGGCCGCTGGCGCAATGGGTGGTACCGTGGGCCAAGTTTCTCATGTTGGCCACCACGCTTGGCTCCGTCGCTTTTTCCACTTGGGTTGCCGCGCGATTGTCGAAGCTGGATGTTTTTCAACTGGCCCGTCTGGCCTTGGTTCCGTTGCTGGCCTTTGTGGCGTTCAACATTGTGTTCAGCCCGCAATACATGATCTGGCTGCTTCCGCTCGCGGCCTTGGGCCTGCTCGGCGGCAAGAAATGGCCCATGCTGCTGATAGCCGGGGCTACCGCCGTCACTCCACTGATCTATCCGGGGCGACACTACGGCACGGGCTTGCACCTCCCGGAAGCCTTGGTGTTGCTTTTCAGAAATGTGACGTTGGTAGTGGTTTGGGTGGCTTTGATCCGGGAATTTTGGAAGGCAGCCAGAGACAAAAGTGCGGTTTTGGAGGACGAACCAAAGTCAATCCAAACTCCCTGATTTCAGAGTGATAGACTGTCTGAGAATTCAGGATGGTTAGCACAGGCCACTGGCCTGTGCCGCCGGGCTACCAGCCCGGCGGAAGGTTGAGGGCCGCGCAAGCAGACAGGCACGATGTCAGCCCGGAACGCTCACTCTCATTCCGCTGGGCAACCTGCCCAGCGGAACGGGCTGGTAGCCCGTTCCACCCTTTTTCACACAGGCTCTGAGATTTACGGACGATTCGAATGCGTTCGTGATACTCCGGTATCGTTGCCGATTAATTCCACATGCCCATCCAGAAATGCTGCATTGCCCCGGCGGAAATGACGTTGAGTTAAGACATCGGCCGGACCACTCACACCGCAGGCTCCGTCGTTGGGGGCTTCTTCTTCATAAAGCAAAATAAAACGAGATTTGTTCCCACTCGCGCGGGTCGAAAAACGCTCGAAATTCGCATTCATGCTGTAGCTATAGGGGTAACCGCGAAAAGAGAAGGTCGTGTCCGCCGGGCAGCGAACAATGTTCAGGAAATTGCTGGTGTGTTTCGCCAATGGACTATCTGCCAGCAATCGTTCGGTCTGCCAGAAAATCCAATCGTCATTCGTGGCGGTGCCAATGCGTGCGGCTCCCGGCAAGCGGCCTACATCTGTTTCGTAAGAATTAAAACCGGCTGCAAGCTGGCGCAGATTTGCCTGGCACACTGTCCGGCCCGGAAGGTCCCTGTGTCTGGCATACCAGCTAAATGCAATCAGCCCGAGCAAGGCCAGACAGGCAACGGTCACGATCAGTTCCCGGCGCGTGAAACCGCAGGATGAAGTGGCGATTACTTCCGGACTGTGGCGTGTTCCGTCAGCCATTTCATGTCCTTGTCTGTAGCCGAAGTGAAGATGGGCACTCCTGAGAGGTGTTGACCCTGTATGAACGGCGGTTTTGTGGTGCTTTCGTTCCACTGATGCCGGTCCACATGTCCATCTGCGAAGGTAAGGTTTCCCGCGCCATCGTGGTAACTCGCCGGATGATCGATGATGGAATATTGAGTGGTCATATCCACGGAAAAGTAGCCGTCGTTGATGGAGTCTTCCCGTTCATCCATGAAAACCCATGTGTTCACGGGGTTTAGGATGTCGGCAAGTTTTCTGAACGTCACAAAATTGGTGTCCTGCCAGATGCCCGTGCCATTCATGTAGGCATTCATGGACATACTTCGCACGCGTCCGCTTTTGTCACCAGGGCAGCGATAGGCATTCGCGTTCTGGACATAGCCGCCGATGGAACCGAATTGCGCGTATTGCGTCCCGACCAAAAGGGCGGCGTTGGTTCCGTCAGATTTGTCGCCCGCTTCATTTGCGGTCCGAAGCCATCCAGCAGCCCAGCTTGGATGCGCGGCATCTTTTCCCGCCTGATCGGTGTCGTTGTTGAAGGGGAGGCTGTCGTCGTGGTCTTGCGTGAACAGCGTCCAGCCCAGGTGCAATTGCCGAAGATTATTCAAGCACTCGGTGGCTCGTGCCCGGTTTTTTGCCTTGCTCAACACCGGCAGCAACAAGCTGGCGAGAACGGCGATGATGCCAATGACGACCAGCAACTCAATCAAAGTGAAACCCGGACTCTTGCGAGAATGGATTCTTTGGAGCTGCATTGAGGAATTGAAGCAAAGTCTTCCCCAAAAGACCAAGCAGTTTGCATGAATCTGAAACTCACTTCGCCGCCAGCCGCACTTCCTTCCCCGACTCCGCCGACAGGTAAATCGCGTCCATCACCTGCTGCACTTTCAGCGATTCTTCCAGCGGCACGAGGGGTTTCTTGCCGTCAAGGATGCAGTTCACGAAATGCGAGATGCGATCCTCCACCGGGCCGTTCTTGGAGTTGTAGAAGTGGGTGATCTCGAAGCCTTGCAGGCTTTGCTTGAAGAGTTTTGCCGGGAACAGACTCATCCGGCATTCATGTCTGTTTCTCGAATCCTTCGGCTTTCAGAAAATCCGACCCCGTGAAAGCGGCTAAAACTTCCGCCGACATGGCTGTGATCCCGTAAGCGCCCAAGTCCAGATGGCCATCCTGCCTGATGCGGGCCTCGATTTCGTCCGGGTTCAGATAAACTCCCAGCAACTCCTGGGGCCGGTAAGACTTCAACACGCTTTTGCCCGAACCATTTGGTCCGGCAAACATCCGCATCCTGGGTATGGCGGCGCTCAATCGATTGTGAATTTCGTGCCGGGTGTGGCCGGCATCGGCGGCTCGATTTGCTTCACCCGTTCCTTGCGACCGTTCGGGAAGACCCGGTAAATAACGCCAGCTTCGGATTGGAGCACACTCTGGCCGGAATCCAAGACTTGCTGTCGCGCGGTGGCAAACGCTGAGCCTGAGATGGGCGGAAACTGGCTTTCGAGTTTTTGAATTTCACTTTCGTTATCGGGCATGGTCAGGCCTTTCTGTCTCCAGCCTAATTGATTTGGACGGCTCGTCGCAATCTTGCACACGAAATCCCCGCCGCAAAATCACCTGTGGCGGCGGCTTGAAAAAATTCTTATACAAATCCCCATCCCCCGGTGTCTATCGGGTGAAAACGCAGTGGACTGGCAACGACAACTTTACGAGGCGAAGGCCGCGCAGCTCATCCTGTATGGGCGCGCGCTGGGGCTGGGCCACAGCGAGGCGGAGGACGTGTTGCAGGAGTTGTTCGTGGCGCTGCTCCAGATGGAGCGCGAGCCGGAGCACGCGGCGCATTACGCCATCCGGGGCTTTCGGAACCGGGCGCTGAATTACCGGCGCGGTTTCCTGCGGCGCGTGGTGCGCGAACTGGAGGCGAAGCAGTGGTTCGAGCAGGACGCCGGCGAATCTCCCCAGGAACAGGCCGCGATGCGCTGTCTCCAGAAGCTGCCGCCCGAGCAGCGCGAGGTCATCGTGCTGAAAATCTGGCACGAGCACACGTTCGAGGAGATTGGCGAATTGCTGGAGACTTCGCCGAACACGGTGGCGGGGCGGTGGCGGTATGGCATGGAAAAACTCCGCGCGTGCCTCAGTGGAAATCAAAAGGCAGAAGGAAGAATGCAGCAGGAAGACGAAGCGGAGCCGCCCCTTGGCGCGCAGTTTTCACCGCTCCCGTCGCACTTTTGAAGACATGAACTGGCCATGCACTTGATTCCACGGCCGGCGGGCCGGAACAACCTGAAGGTTGAACTCCAACGGACGCTGGAGTTCACGCTTCAGCGTGTCCCCTGCCGCCCGGAGGAACCCAGCGCCCAAGCCTTAGAAAATTTATGAAGACACCGAATTCTTTGGAAGACCAGATGCGGTCGTGGACGCCCCGGCGGCCCGGCGCGCAACTCGAACAGCAACTCTTCGGAACGCGAAATGCGAAGTCCGAAACCCGAAACTCCACACGCCCGATCAGCCTGCCGTGGTTCCAGACTTTGGGCGCGAGCGTCGTCGGCTGCGCGGTCGTCCTGTTCACGATTCTGAATTTCCTGCACCTTGGCGCGACGCAGAACTTTTCCGCCACGCTGACGTCCCTGAGCAACCATCCCTCGTCCCTGGCCTTTGCCAATGCGCCCGCGAGCACTTTCCCCGCGCCGATTTTGGGTTGGACAAACGACGGCACGGTCAGTTCTCCTACCCGGCCTTTTAACGTGCTGAACACAAACTCGACTTTGCCCTGATATGGCTTCTGAAAACCCGAAAGCGCCGAACCTCAAACGTCCGGCTGCGGCAACGTCTGCCCCCAACACGCCCCCGCCGGAAAATCCGCCGGGGCTGACCAAACTGCCGCCGCTCTTCCGCCCGATTGACTGGCTGGCCTTTGGCCTCACGTTCATCGTGTCGCTCGTCGGCTATCTCTACACGCTGGCCCCGGACCTGACGCTGCAAGACTCCGGCGAACTGGCCGTCGCCTCGATGTACGCCGGCGTGCCGCATCCGCCGGGCTACCCGGTGTGGACGATCTACACCTGGATTTTCACGAAGATCATTCCGTTCGGGAACATGGCCTTCCGCGTCGGCGTGTCGTCGGCCTTCGCCAGCGCGCTGGCCTGCGGCATTCTCACGCTCATTGTTTCGCGCGGCAGCAGCATGTTCATGGAGAGCATCGCGGAGTTCAAAACCATCGCGCGCAAGACCGAGAATTCCATCTGCCTGATCGCCGGTGTGGTGGCCGGACTCATCATCGCCTTCAACGCCTTCATGTGGAGCCAGGCGCTCATCGTGGAAGTGTACGCGCTGAGCAGCCTCTCGCTCATCGGCGGCGTGGCGTGCTTGCTGCACTGGACATATGCGCCCAATCAATATCGCTACCTCTACTTCTCGTGGTTCCTCTGCGGCATCTCGTTCAACAACCATCAATCGCTCTTCGTGATCACGGTCGCGATGGAGATTCTGATGATTGCGGTGCAGCCGCGCATCGGGCGCGCGATGCTGTTGTGGAACAGCATTTTCTACGGCGTGGGCCTGATTCTCACCGGCAAGAGCAGCACGCTCATGTCGGGAAACACGCCGCTGCTGCTCATCTTCAACGCCATCGGCTTCGGCTCGATCATCGGCTACGTCTGGTTGTCCGTGCGCACGAAAGCCACGGCCACGGAGATTCTGCGCGACGTGGTTCTCATTGTCGTGGCGCTCGGCGCGATGGCGGCGGGCGGCGTGCGCGCCATGCTCGTGTGCGTGAGCCTGGTGCTGCTGGTCTTCGTGGGCCTCGACATCTATCTGGCCTCGCAACGGCGCGCGATGGACTGGGCGCCGCAATGGCGCAAGGCCATCGCCTGCGGCATCGCGTTCGTGATGGGCGCGGCATTCTATCTCTACATGCCGCTGGCCTCGATGAGCAACCCGCCGCTGAACTGGGGCTACCCGCGCACCGTCGGCGGTTTCATCCACGCCTTCACACGCGGGCAGTATGAAAAAATCCGTCCGACCACCGGACATGGCGCGAACATCGTGGAGCAGACCTGGTCGTGGGTGACGACCTATGCCAAGCAGGTGCAGTTCATCCTGATCGAGGGACCCATCGAGGAATTCAGCCTCGGGTATCTGATCATTGGCTTGATTCCGCTGTTCTTCTTCCGACGATTACAACCGCGAGAGCGAGCGTGGCTGCTGGGATTGGTGGCCTTCTACATTGTGCTGGGACCGTTCCTGCTCGAACTGTTCAACCCCGCGCCGGATCGACAAAGCATTTCGCTGAACAAGCCGTTCTTCATCGCGTCGCATTTGTTCATCGCTATCGCCATCGGGTACGGCATTGCCCTGGCCGTGGCGGCGCTGGTCACGAACTACCACCGCTTCCGCCTGCCCGCGCTGGTCGGCTGCGGCGTGCTGGCGCTGGCCGCGCTGTGGTTTGGGGTGGCCGACGCGTATCGGACGGAGACGCCCTACTGGATTCCGCGTTTCGCCGCCGTGTGGAGCTTCTCGCTGGCCGTGCTGGCGACGCTGGTCTTGGCCTTCTGGAGAAAGACTGCGCCGGTGGTGGCCTTGCTCGGCATCTGCTTCCTCATGCCCGTGTGGACCGTCGCCTCGCACTGGTCGGACGTGGAACAGCGCGGGCACATGTTCGGCTTCTGGTTCGGCCACGACATGTTCACGCCGCCGTTCAAGGGCAAGGACGGCCAGCTCACTTACAAACGCGCCGAGCGGGAGGAACTGCTCAAGACGCCCGCCGGTCAGAAGAACATTTATCCTGAGATGGCGCGCGACACGATTCTGTTCGGCGGCACGGATCCCGGACGCTTCTGCCCGACCTACATGATTTTCTGCGAGAGCTTCACCAAGCCGGAGGATAAGCATAACCTGGAGTATGACCGCCGCGACGTGTACCTCATCACGCAGAACGCGCTGGCCGACGCGACGTATCTGCAATACATCCGCGCGCACTACAACCGCAGCACGGAGAAGGACGTTCCGTTCTTCGCCGAACTGATGCGCAGCGACAAGGAGCGGGAACTGAACTTCAAGACCAACCTCCTCGCGCGGATGATCGCGGTGCCGCTGGACAATTTCTTCCTCGGCAACGGCGCGCGCATCGAGAAGGAACGCCGCGTGGGCAGCTCGTTCTTCCAGCCCGAGCATTTCCTCCAGCTCAATGACTTCGCGAAAAAGATCGAGCAAGGCTCCGGCCCCACCGAGGTCGCGAAATATCTGCGCGACAATCTCTCCGAGGAAACACGCAAGCAGTTGAGCAGCGGCGGCAGCGGCCTCGCGAGCGCGCTGACCAAGGACTTGAACCGCATCCTCGACGACGAGTGGATGGGCAATCTCGAACTGCCCGGCCTGCGCAACGAACTCGCCACGGTGGAGCAGCAACTCTCCTCCGGCGCGGGCAAGGCCAGCAAGCTCACCGCGCGCAAGGAGGAACTGACGAAGAAGATCGCCTACTACACGAAGCTCGTGCCGTTCTACACGCCCGGACGTTTCGAGGGGCTGCCGCTCTCCACGCATTTGCAGAGGTTCGCCAAGGAGAACCCGACCAACCACACGCGCATCCGCTTCAGCCGGCAGTTAATCGAATCCGTTTTCCCCACGGAACTCGCGGTCAGCGAAGGCGGTGTGTATCCTGACCGGGAAATCCGCACGCCGTCGAACGAGGATTCGCAGCGCTGCTTCCAGGAATACATGAACGACGCGCAGGCCCGCATGGCGAAAGGCCAGCTCCGCCCCGGCGAAGACGTGAAGGTCGTGGAGAACCGCGTGCAGGTCTCCGGCCAGGTCGCGGTCATGGCCATCAACGCCCTGCTCTGCAAAGTCATCTTCGAGCAGAACCCGGACAACGAGTTCTACGTCGAGGAAAGTTTCCCGCTCGAATGGATGTATCCGCACCTCTCGCCGTTCGGCATCATCATGAAGATCAACCGCGAGCAGTTGCCTGAACTTTCGCAGGAGATCGTGGACAAGGATCATCTCTTCTGGAGCGATTATTCCGAGCGGCTCATCGGCAACTGGATCACCTACGACACGCCGGTTTCGAACATCACGGCCTTCGCCGAGCGCGTGTATGTGAACAAGGATTATCGCGGGTTCAAGGGCGACCCGCGCTTCGTGCGCGATGAGGACGGGCAGAAGGCGTTCTCGAAACTCCGCAGTTCCATCGCCGGCGTCTATGCCTGGCGCGTGGCGAACCAGACGGCCGGCCGCGCGGCGGACATCGAGATGCGCCAGGCCCGCCAGCCCGGCGTGCCGCTCTCGGCGGACGACCGCCGCGCGCTGGAGGTTCACAACCGCATGTTCCGCGAGGCGGAATTCTCGTTCAAACAAGCCTACGCCTTCTGCCCCTACAGCCCGGAGGCGCTCTATCGCTACGTGCAGTTGCTCGCGGGTGCGCGCCGTTTTGATGACGCCATCCTGCTCGCGAAAACTTCCCGCAAGCTCGACCCCGCGAATGGCGGTCTGGAAAATCTCGTGCGCGAACTGGAGAAGATGAAAGCCCAGGTCGGCGGCATGAGCACCGACGCGATGCAACAGGCTGAGTCTGCCTTCCGCCTGAATCCCACGGACCTCGCCAACGCGGGCGCGCTCGCGCAAATGTACGCGCAGCAAGGCCGCACCAACGACGTGCTCCGCATCGCCGACACCATGATCGCCATTCCGAACGCGAACGCGCAGATGATCAGCTTCGCCGCGCAGGTCTATCAGCAGTTGCCCGATTACGTGCGCCTCGAACGCGCTCTGGAGCGCTGGACGAAAGTCACGCCCACGCCGGAGGCCTGGCTTGACTACGCCGCCTCGCAGGCCGTCCTCGGCAAACGCCCGCAGGCCATCGCTTCCTTGCAACAGGCCCTGACCATGAGTGCGGACCGTCGGAAGACCAATCCGGCGGCGGAGAATCTCGCCACGTCCTTGGTCAACGACGCGCGCTTCGCCGCGCTCAAGGCCACGCCGGAGTTCCAGCAACTGCTGGCGACGAACAAGTAGGACAGGCTTCCAGCCTGTCCAAACCATCTAAATCCGAGTTCGGAAATCCGAATTCCCGAAATCCGAAAGAAGGCCGAAATCCGAAGGCCGAACCGGGCGGGTCTCTCGCGCTCGAAAAGATCCGGTCTGACCCGTTGTGCCCCATGGGCCTTTCGGGCCTCGGCTTCAGATTTCTAGCAAAAAACGAACCGCCTGAGCGGGGGCGTCCTGTTCGCGCACGTTGCTCTCACGAAACAATTTGTTGAACAGGCTGGAAGCCTGTCCTACCCCATCACGGCTTCAGCCAGTTCAAAAACACCGTGATGTTCAGCGCGTTCAGGAAATCAATCAGGAACCCGCCGACCACCGGCACCACGAGGAACGCGCGCGGCGACGGGCCATATTTCTCCACGATGGCCTTCATGTTCGCGACCGCGTTCGGCGTCGCGCCGAGACTGAATCCCACCTGCCCCGCCGACATCACCGCCGCGTCGTACGTCCGGCCCATCAGCGGGAACGTCACCAGCCAGGCGAAGAGGCCCATCAGAATCACTTGCGCGGTGAGGATGACCAGCATCGGCAGCGCGGTGTTCGCGAGGTCGGCGAGGTTCAAGCCCATCATGGTGATGGCGAGAAACAGGCCGAGCGTGACCGCCGCCAGCGCGTCCACAATTTCCGTCTGGATGGCACCGTCGAAAAAAATGTCCGCCCCGTTCCGCACCACCACGCCCAGCATCAGCGCGCCCATATAGACCGGGAAGGTCACGCCCGTCTGCTGGATGAAGTAGCTGATCCACGCGCCGGCCTTCAGGCAGATCAGCAGCACCAGCAGATGCCCGAGGAAACTCTTGCGGAAACCAAAGAGTTCCTTGAGGTCGGAGAGAATGCCCGACGCGCCGGACGCGCCGGACTCCAGATGCACCTCTTTCGGCGCGTCGGATTTCAAGTGATGCTTGCGCACCAGCCAGCCGCCGAGCGGCCCGCCCATCAGTCCGCCCGCCACCAGCCCGAACGTCGCCGCCGCCACGCTGACCGCGCCGGCATTCGCAAAGCCCGCCTTGGTCAGTTCCGACTCAAAGCCCAGCGCGGTTCCGAGGCCGCCCGCCAGCGTGAGACTGCCGCAGACCAGTCCGAGCACCGGCGATTCCCCGAGCAGTTTCGCCAGCGGCACGCCGATGAGATTTTGCGCCACGGCGAGAAAGGTCGAGAGCGCGAGAAAGATCAGCATCGGCCAGCTTCCTTGCCGCAGAAAACGCCAGCTCGCGTTCAGCCCGATGCAGGTGAAGAAGGCGACGAGGAACGGCTGGTTCACCTTGCCCGCCGGATTTTTCCACCACACCGGGTCCACCGCCGTGATCCATGTCCACCACGGCGCGGTCACGGTGTTGTCGAATTTCACCGTTGCTCCGCGCGCGAGGCTCACGCCGAGCAGGACCAGCGCGACCAGCAATCCGCCCACGACCGGCGCGGGAATGTTGAAACGCGAGAGGAACGCGACCCTCCGCACGAGCCATTCGCCGAGCAGCAAAACCGGAATCGCCAGCGCGACGGTACACCACGCGGAAATCGTCATGCGCCAAGCAAGCCCGCCGGGCTTGGCAAAAGTCAAACCCTGCGTAGCATCGCGGGCGTGCGGAAAATAAAATCTTTAGGACGGGAGACGCGCTCGAAAGCGGCGCTGAAGCGACCGCACTCCAAACGCTGGCGCGCAGCATCCAGCGCCTCTTTACTCGCGGAGCGTTTGGAGTGCGGTCGCTTCAGCGCCGCTTTTCCTCGGCCCTCCCGATTCTTTCTCAACTGAAATGACCACCATCAAAATTGCCCAGTTCGGCCTCGGCCCCATCGGACTCGAAACGCTCAAGCTCGCCGCGACCAAACCGTGGGCGCACATCATCGGCGGGATCGACATCGATCCAGCGCTGGCCGGACGCAGCCTGGCTGACCTCACCGGTTTGCCCGCGCTGCGAGATGCGAAAGTTTTCCGCTCGCTCGATGAACTTCTGGCCCACGCGAAGCCGGATGTAATTTTCCACACCGCCGTCTCGAAGATTCGCGCAGCGGTGGCACAGGTTGAACCGATGGCGCGCGCCGGCATCAGCGTCGTCTCTTCGTGCGAGGAGTTGCTCTACCCTGCCCTGCGCGAGCCGGAGCTGGCGCGACAACTCGACGACACTTGCAAGAAGTTCGGCGCGCGCGTGCTCGGCACGGGCGTGAACCCCGGCTTCGTCATGGACGTGCTGCCCGTCTGCCTCACCGGCGTCTGCCGCAACGTGAGCGCGATTCACATCCAGCGCGTCGTAAATGCCGCGACGCGACGCGGCCCGTTGCAAAGGAAGATTGGCAGCGGACTCGCGCCCGCCGAGTTCGAGCGCCTCTTCGCCGAAGGCAAGGCCGGCCACGCCGGATTGAAAGATTCCGCCGCGCTCATCGCGCATTGTCTCGGCTGGAACATTTCCGAACTCACCGAGACCTGCCACGCCATGGTCGCCGATCAGGACATCAAGACGCCGCACGTCGAAGTGCAGCGCGGCCAGTGCTGCGGCCTGCATCAACGCGGCGAGGCAAAAGTGGATGGCGTGCTGCGCCTCACGCTGGATTTGAAAATGTATCTCGACGCGCCGAATCCGCACGACGCCTGCCAGATCGAAGGCGAGCCTTCACTCAAGATGATGATCGAGGGCGGCGTGGCCGGCGACGCCGCGACGGTCGCTTCGCTCGTGAATGCCGCGCCGCGCGTGCTCAAGGCTCCGCCCGGCCTGTTACTGATGACCGACATCGGCGTGCCGAGCTGGCGGTAGTCTGGAGCGAGGGCGCGGCCTGCAGGCCGATTCAACGTGCGCCCGCAGGAGAAGTGAAATTTTTCCAGCCTGCCTGAACGAAGTGCGGTGAAGCGGCATGAATGCCGCGCTCTTGGGCACGAGCGGCTCCGCGAAATGTCCCTACCGAATTTCCGGCAAACTCGCTGCGGCCACGGCCTGGCCGTGGCGTTTGTCTTTTTCGTCCGGCATGTGGAAGTTCACGCGCGCCGCAAGTTCAGGAAACTCGGCGCGCATCACTTCTTTCGCGCCTTCAATCATCACGTTGCCGCCCTCGCCCGTCGTCACGCGTCCGAGAATCAGGACGTGATCGAAATCGTAGAAGTCCGCGTAGTGCGCGATGGCGTAGCCGAGATACGTGCCGATGGTCTGGTAAATTTTCCGCGCGCGCGCGTCGCCCTGCGCCATGAGCGCCTGCACGAGTTTTAATTTCTCCGGCAACGGCAGCTTCGCGTCTGCTTCGATGCCAGCGGCAGGCATCAATCGCCCGACGGCTTGTTGAGAAAAGTATTGTGCGCCCACGCCGTAGTCGCCGCTCCACTCGTCGCGCGGCGCGGCGGGGTGATAATCCACGGGCGCGAAAGCGAGTTCGTTCAACCAGCTCGTGATGTTGCCCTCGCGCGTCACGTAACCGGCGGCAAGGCTCGTGCCGAAGGCGAGACCGAGCACGGCGTTCGCACCCAGCGACATGGAGCCGGCCAGCGCCGTCACCTCGCCGTCGTTCACCACTTCCAGCGGCACGCCGCCCATTTCTCGTTGCACGTCGAGGAACATGTTGCGCACGCGCTTCTCAAAATCCTCCGGAGCCACGCCGCGAAACAGCGAGGCCACCTTCACGCGGTTGTTCACGTAGCAGCCGGCCGCGCTGCCACCGATGGCATCCACGCGCGGCAGATGCGCCGCCGCCTGGCGCAGCGAATCGAGAAGGCCGTCGAGATGATACTGCGGGTCGGCCTGAAAATACGGATCCCACACCGTCTCCTCGCTGAACACAACCTTGCCATCCATGACCGCCGCGACCTTGCGATCACTGCCGCCGAGATCGAAGCCGATGCGGCAGCCGTTCAGATGACGACCCAACGGTTTGGTAGCCGAGCGCGCGGCTGGAAGCTCGCGCGTGGAAACCACTTCGATGGCGTGGTCGTAAATTTTTTCGCCAATGATTTGTGAATCGAATTTTCCCGGCGCGGTTTCGTGGAAATGTTTCTGCAACTGCGCCGCCAGTGCCGGCGCGTCCTCCAAATGAATCCGCCAGCCACCCCAGCCCCACAGGAGAAATTTTACCAACCGCTCGACGTGCGTAAAGGTGCCCTCGCTGCCCGCCGCGCCTTCCTGAAAAATCTCCGTCGCGAAATGAAACACCGAGCCATCCGCCTGCTCCAGCGCGAGCCGGACAGGCCGCGCCGAGCCGGAGGCTCTCACGGCGGCGCGAAACGCGCGCGTGGCCAGCGAGGCCGGACGAAACGCCGCATCCAACACCGGCACGAGACGCGGTGCAGGGAACGAAAAAGCCGATTCAGCATTCATGGACACGCCGCTATTTCGCCTGAATCGCCGGGCGGAAGGAAATGAGAAATTATCGAGGTCACTACTTCGCCGCCTTGAGCACGACTTCGCCGATGTGAATGGGCGCGGACGGACTCGCCCCGACGGGAACGGTGACGGAGATTCCACCGCTCGCGATGTAGGGCGAGCGATATTCTTCCTCGCCGTTTTTGAAGGCTTTGACCACCAGCGCGTATTGGCCGGGAGCAACCGCGTCGAAATTCAACGAGCCGTCGGGATTCACCGTTCCGGTGTAATGCTTCTGTTGTTTCATCTGCTCCTTCCAAGCCTCGGAGTTCATGTAGGCGCGGCGTTCCTCGGGCGAGAGACCTCCTGGAAGCGACGGCCGCTCCGGGCTGAGCGAGACCGCCAGGCGATAATCTGAATCGGCCGGCGGCGTTTCAAATTTCACCTGCCCATGGAGCGTGGCGTCGGTGCCGCCCAGCACGATGTCCGTCGTCTGCCCGGCTCGCACGACCACTGGCGTGCTGTGGCTGAGCGACCGGGTATCGGGCGAAGTTTTGATCAGGCGCACGATGGCAAAAGTTCCCTCCGGAACATCCTCGAACGAGAAGAACCCCTGTGCGTCTGTGGTCTTCCTCATCGTTTCCCAGTCAAAGCGGAGCGCGGAGTTGGGCGCGGTCAGATACACTTCCTGCCCCGCGCCCGGCTGGCTGCCTTGCAACAAGATGCCGTCAATGTTCCCGAAGGATTGCAGCGTGATGACGCCGGAAGCGCGGACTTCCGCAATGGTCGCGGAGCCGTAGCCTGTGCCATTCGCCGCCACGACCATGCCCGTTTCGGGCGGCGAGGGAATTTCAAAATGTCCGGCGGCATCCGTCGTGATCAGCTTGGTGCGGGAGCTTTGGCTGCGCAGTTGTCCTCGGACAAATTGCACCGAACGACCTCCGGTAACATTGTTGTCCACCAACGCCACCTTGGCGTCAGGGACGGGACGGCCATCCGGTGTGACGACCGTGCCGGCGAGAGTCGGGCTGGGTTTCAGCTTGAAGAGAAGTTTGACCTCGCCTCTCTCCGCCACGGGCAAGGTCTGTGATTGTTCGGCATAACCACTGGCCGTGACTTGCACGGCATTGGCATTTTCCTCATGGGCTTCGAGGGTGAACAAGCCTTCCTCGTTTTTGAATTCCTTGCCCGCACCGGAGTCGCCGTAAGATTGATATTCGCCGTAAGAGCGTCCGCTCGCGGCGGTGAAACGAGTCACGGGCTTGTCGGTGTCCGCATCCACGACCTGACCGGTGATTTTCCGATTCAGTTTTAGGGTGATGACATTGTCCTCGGCAGGTTTCAGGGACACGTTGCGCTTGTGCTGATAATTCAGTTTCCCGAAATAGAACTGCAGGGGCTTGTTCGGCGCGCTGCGCCACTCGAACTTTCCTTCGCTGTCCGTGGTGGCGGAGAATTCAAACAGATCGTAGGACGGTTCCGTCGGCGGACCTTCCAGCGACACGCGCACGCCTTCAATGGGCTGGAGGGACTCGTCCTGCACCACGCCGCGTATGACGCTGCCCTTCTCCAATTGAATGACCACTTCTTCGGTCGAGGTGCCGATTTCCTGGTTTTTGAAATTGGGCGCATAGCCTTCCGCCGAAGCGGTGAAATCCACGCGGCCCGTGCTGACATTGAGAAAAGAGAAACGTCCTTGCTCATCCGATTTGGTCTGCTGGCGGCCGCCGGAATACTTGCGCCCCGCCCGGACATCTGCTCCGGCGATGGGTTGCTGCTGCTCGTTCACCACGCGCCCGCGCGCGGCCAGCCCGCGGGTGAGAACCAGCTTAAAGGTGCCCGCGCGTAGTTCTGATTCCACTGCGGCTTTGCTGCCCATCGTCAGGCGATTCTCCAAATAATTGGAATGACTGCCCGTGACGGAAATGTTCTGCAGCAATTCGGGTGGCAGGTTGCGCGCCGTCCACCGGCCATCCGCACCCGTCGTGTGCTTCTGCAGAGGGAAGTCCGCCTCCTCACCCTGATTCTTGATCTCATCTCCACCGCCCCAGAAACGCCCGAGACTCACCGTGGCCTCGGCGATGGGATTGCCCTCCGGGTCCACGACGAAGCCGCCCACATGGATACTGCCCTTGAGCTTGACGGTGTAATTCGCCGGCACCTGATCGCCCGCCTGGAAGTCCCAAATCATTTTGCGTGGTCCGTATTCGTCTTTGGAAACGAGCAATTGGAACTGCTCGATCTTTTGTGTGGGCCACAGCACATCGGCCATGCCGCGTGAACTCGTCGTGAAGGTGCGACTGAGATTCGTGAACGCGGGCCGACGTTGCTCGGCGCGAAAAGAGGTTTTGATCGCCGCGCCTTCGATGGGCTGATTATTGATGTCGAGCACGATGACTTGCAGATGATGCGCGCCAGCCAACGAGTCGTTTGACTGCACGGTAACAGAGACGGTATTCGCAATCGGAGAGGCCAGCGCGGCGGGTTCGGCTACGGCATGGGCCGCCGGTTCCTTGGGGACGAGCGTGCTTTCGGCGGAAGCTTCGGCAGTTGGTTCGCCTGCGGTGGAAGGACCGGGTGCTCCCGGCTTCTGACGCATGAGGAAAAGCATGGCTCCCACCAGCACCAGAAGCAGCACGAGCCATTTAGTGGATTTCATAAAGTGCTCGAACATTCAGACAGCCGCGCCCAAACAAAGGTTCAAGGTCGGAAATGAAATGAAACGCGGGCGCTGCCAGAGCGGACAGCGGGAATAATCCGTCCCTTTCATGATGGGCCAACGCTACGCCTTCGATGAGGCAAGGCAATGCAGGAATTCCGAGGGGGTGTGATTGGAAGTGGCGGTCAGTCGTAGCGCAGATTTGTAATCTGCGGTATCGCCGAATTGCATTCGGCAGGGCGTCGGCGAAGGCGAAGGCGTTGGAAGTTCGATCAGCCTGCGGATTGAAAATCCGCGATACAGCAGAATGCAATTCTGCGCTACGCGACCGGTCTTGACCGCCACTTCTAATCACACCCATTCCGAGGCGACGCCGAATTTACAACCGAAGGCCGCACCGCTGGATGCGATGCGAACCAGGTGGCATTGAAATTTTCGGATTGCCCGCGCGGCAGCCTTAATCATGGACACGCCGCAATTTCGCCTGACCGCCGCGCCGGAGGGAATCAGAAAAATTTGCGGTGAGCGGTGGAAATGATTTTTGCGACTTCGCGTGCTGGTGTCGGGGGAATGTCACTGCGGGACGGGAAGCCTGCGTCCGGGGAAATCAAAGCGCCAGCACGCCGAGGATGCTCGCGCGCGTCACCGGCCCGAAGGCGCGGCTGTCCACGCTGCGGTTGCGGTTGTCGCCGAGGACGAAGTAGCAGGCGTGCGGCACGACGGTGGCCTTGCCGAGCGGCGAAACGTCGTTGTGAACGAAGCGGGAGGCGTACGGCTCGAAGATGCGCCGGCCATTCACGTAGGCGGCGTCGTTGCGCATGATGACCGTTTCGTAGGGCAGGCCCACGATGCGCTTCACGATGAGGTCGCCGGTCTCCGGGTCTTTCAGCACGACCATTTCGCCGCGCTGCGGTTCGCGCGTGAGATAGGCAAAGCGGTTGAGGATGCAACGGTCGCCAGCGCGCAGCGTGGGCGCCATGCTCGCGCCTTTGACTTCCACGGCCGTCACGATCACTCGGCTGAAAAAAAAGTAGCTGGCCACGGACAAAGCGATGAGGAGTCCGAACTTGAGGACGCGGTGCTGTCCGGCGGAGACGACGGTTCTCCGGGTGGTCGAGGTGTCCCACCGCTTCAGAGAAGCCAGAAAGCGTTTCATGTTCGTTGCGATACCGTCGCCGCCATCGTGGGCCACGCCGGATCACCCGGCAATGAGCACCGTTACGGCGCAGCGGGCCGGGGAAATTACTACTCCCCCGCCTTCACTTCGCGCAATTCGATTTTGTTCGCGTCGGCGGAGCCGAGTTCGAGCAGCGCGGCATTGCGGTAAAGATCCAGGCGGTTGGTGCGCGACGCGAGCGCCTCGGCGGCGCGGACGCGCTGGGCGTTGATTTCCTGCACGGAAAGCACGTCGAGCGCGACCGGGTCGGTGCTGAAACGCAACTGGTTCAACGCGATGGAATCGTGCAGCCGCAACGACTGTTCGCCCTGATACTGGCAGACCAGCGCGTCCGTGATGTTCAGCACCACGCGCTCGCCCACGCCGGGCAGGGCGAAGATTTCCGGCACGGCCTGCGCGAGTTTGGCCGGGTCGCCCTCGAAACGAATCGTGTTGTCCACGCTGCCGAGCGCGAGGCTGTAGAGATGTCCGCACACGCCAATGGAGTTGTGATTCAACAGCGGCGCGATGCTGATGATCTTGGTGATGTTGGTGGTGAGCAATTTTGTGACGAAAGATTTTCGTCCCACACCGTCCTCCTTCTTCAGAAATTCCAAATCGCCGAAGACCAACTGGCCGAGGAGCGGGAACTCGTAGAACTGCGTTTCATCCCAGCCGGTGTCGAGCGCGCCCGCGACGCGCACGCCGTGTTCGCGCGCGAGTTCCACAAAGCCCGCCGCGCGCAGATCCGAAAGCTGCCGGTCCCAGATGATGATGCGCTGCGCCGGAACATTCGCCATGAGCAACCCTTCCACCACGCCCGCGACGACGGACGGCCGCGTGCCAATCTGCGGGCCAGGCGTGGAAAAAACTTTGATGCCCACCACGTCCTGCGTGCCCACAAGCGAGCGCCAGGCGGCGGACGTGTCGGTGCGTCTGGTGAAGTTGGTGAGGCCGCGTTCCACCAGCGCGCGCACGGCGGCGGGCTGTGGCTTGAAGGCTTCCGTGGCGCGCGCGTCCTCGACCACGACCACCCGGGGAAACGACGTCGCGGCCTGGCCGGGCGCAGGCGTTTCCGCACCGGCGAGCATTGGAAAAATGCCGGCCAGCACACACGCCAACCACGGACTTGCGGTGGGAAAAAGTGCGTTCCTTGACACGTTCAACGCGTGAATGCTACCACGGGCCGACATGGTGGCGACGAAAAATTCCCCGCAGAAACTCCTGTTCACGCTCGCTCTGGCGCTACTGCTGGGACTGGCCGGTTGCACGCCGCCCGGCCCACGCGCGCTGCTCAAGGGTGACAAATTATTGCGCGGAGGAAAAACTTCCGAAGCGATGGCCGAACTGAAACTCGCCACGGAATTGCTGCCCGGCGAACCGCGAGCGTGGAACCTGCTCGGCCTCGCCTATCACCGCGCCGGCCAGCCGCAGCCCGCGCTGCAAGCCTATCGCCAGGCGCTGCTCCGCGACCGCAGCAATCTGGTCACCGTCGCGCATTTCAATCTCGGCTGCCTGCTGCTCGAACAGAACATGGCCACGGGCGCGGTGGACGCTTTGCGCAGCTACACCCTGATCACGAACAGCGCGTCGGGCTTCGCCCGGCTCGGCTCGGCGCAGGCGCGGCTGCGCATCTTCCCCGAGGCGGAAAAATCCTTCGTCACCGCGCTGCGCTGGGACGCGAAGAATGCCGAGGCGTTGAATGGGTTGGGCCTCATCCGCGCGCTGCGCGGTCAGCGCGAGGCGGCGCAGTATTTCACCGCCGCGCTTCAGACGGATCCGAAGTATGGCCCTGCCCTGCTCAATTCCGCCGTGATCGCGCACCAAAGTCTCGCGACCAGGCCGGTAGCGTTGCAACGCTACCGCGATTACCTCGCCGTCCACGGTAGCGGCGCGCACGTTGCGGCCGTCAAATTGCTCGTGCGCCAGTTGGAAACGGAACTCACGCCCGTCGCGCCCGTCCTGCGGATGACCCCGCCCGCCGTCGTGAAAACCAACGCGCCTGTCATCGCGGTGGCCGTTACCACTCCGCCGCCCGTGGTCGTGGTGAAAACGAATCTGCCGGTCGCGGTTGTGAAAACCAATCCCCTCGTCACGCTCACGAACAAGCCCGCGCCGCCGCTGACCAACGTGCCCGTGACCATCGTGGCCGTGGCGACTCCGACACCACCAAAAATCGCTGCGGCGGAACCGCCCGTGTCCAGATCGGAACCCAAACCCGCAGTCGTTCCCCCGCCCGCCCGCGTCGAAATGGTCACACCACCACGAGTCGTGGTTGAAATGAATCCCGCACCGGCCCCGGCAGAAAAGAAGCGCGGATTTTTCTCCAAATTGAATCCCTTCGGCGGCAAGCCCAAGTCCGCGCCGGCCCCGGACGTTTCGCGCACCATTATTTTGAATCCCGGTGCCGAGCCGACCACGCCGGATATCGCCGGGCGCGCGACTGAAAGGCCGACGTTCCCGCGCTACCGCTACACGTTGCCCACGCCGCCCGCCGTCGGGGATCGCGCGGCCTCGGAGCGCGCCTTGCAGCACGCGCTCATCGCGCAACGCGCCGGGCGCACCGATGAAGCCAGCGCCGGGTTCGCCGCCGCCGTGGCCGCTGACCCCGGGTATTTTGACGCGCAGTACAACGCGGCGCTGCTCGCGTTTCACGCGGGCGAGTCCGCGCGCGCGCTGGCGGGTTGGGAAGTTGCGCTCGCCTTGCAGCCGGAGTCCATCACCACGCGCTACAGCTTCGCGCTCACGCTCAAGCAGGCCGGCCACGCCACCGACGCGGCGCAGGAGTTGGAGAAAATCATCGAGGCCAAGCCGGACGACGCACGCGCGCAACTCGCGCTGGGAAATCTTTACGCGCAGCAACTGCTGGAACCCACGCAGGCCCGGGCGCACTACAAGAAGTTTCTGGAACTGGATCCGCGCAGCCCGCAGGCGGCGGCGGTTCGTTTCTGGCTCTCCGCGAACCCGTGAGGCGTGGAACGTCGGCCGACTTCCCGACGGGTGATGGAAAAAGTTTTCCCACAGCTTCAGAACAACCACGGATGCAAAAAACAAATCCGTGGGCGCTCTGAATCTGTGGGAAATAATTTGTGCCTGGCCGGGAACCAGCGTGCCGTGCCTACGGCGGCAATTTCCCCGCGAGCAGCCAGGCCACGCGCCGGAGAATTTTTTTGTCAGGATAACCCGGATTGGCGATGAGCGCCCGGCCCCGCGCGACCACGGACGCACGCACGTCGGAGAGCCGTTCGAGACGCGCCAACGATTCAGCGCGCTCCAGGTCGCTGAACCGGTTCTGGGGCAAATCGTCTGACTTCTTCAACTGGCTGTTCCGATAGGCTCGGTAGTTTCTGCCGTTCTCTCTCATGTTTCTTTCGCGCCGGACATTGATGCCGGCGGCGGTTCGTGTCAGATCATCGTCACACCGAGCGCGTTTCTTTATCCGCCGGGTTCTCGCCGCATGTCCGCCGCCACGCTTGCAATTGCCTTGGGGAATGCTTAGTCAACGCGCATGAAGCAGCGCATCCTGGTGGTCGATGACGAGCCGCAAATCCGCGAGATGCTCTCCATGTACTTCGCGCGGCACGGCTACGACGCCTCCACGGCGGGTGATTCCGCCGAAACGCTCCGCATCGTGAAAGAGACGCCCGTGGACGTGGTGGTGCTCGACATCGGCCTCGCCGACGAGGATGGATTGAAGCTTCTGGAGCAGCTCAAAAAATCCCAGCCCGGCCTGCACGTCATCATGCTCACCGGCATGGGCTTCGTGGAAGACCTGCTGCAAGAGGCGCAGCAAAAGGGCGCGGACGGCTACGTGAGCAAGGTGCTGCCGCTGGATGAACTGCTGCTGGCGATTCAGCGGATTTTGAAGAATCCGCCTTCCCAGTAGGACACGGCTTCCAGCCTGTCCCACCAACTTCTCAGAAAAAAATCCGCTGGATTCGTCCTCCGAACCAGGACCATCTGGCTGACCTGCATTCTGATATTAGTTAGTTGGGACAGGCTGGAAGCCGTGTCCTACAGATGCTTTCCCGTCAGCCGCAGATACGCCTCCTGATATTTCTCCTGCGTCTTCTGCACCACGTAGTCGGGCAGCGCGGGCGCGGGCGGCTGCTTGTTCCAATGAATGCGTTCGAGATAGTCGCGCAGGAACTGCTTGTCGAAACTCGGCTGGCCCCGGCCCGCCTCGTATTCGTCCGCCGGCCAGAAGCGGGAGGAATCCGGCGTCAGCACTTCGTCAATCAGGATCAGCTTCCCGTCAAAAATTCCGAACTCGAACTTCGTGTCCGCGATGATGATGCCCCGGTCATGCGCGTGCGCGCAGGCCGCGCGATAAATCTTCAGGCTGAACTCGCGCGCCTGTTCCGCGATGTCCGCGCCGACGATTTCCACGGCGCGCGCGAACGAAATGTTCTCGTCATGCCCCGTCTCGGCCTTGGTCGCGGGCGTGAAGATCGGTTCCGGCAATTGCGCCGACTCGGTCAGTCCTTCCGGCAACTTGATCCCGCACACGGTCTGCGACTGCTGATACTCCTTCCAGCCCGAGCCGGCTAGGTAGCCGCGCACCACGCACTCGATGGCCAGAGGCTGCGCACGCTTCACGATCATGCTGCGGCCTTCGAGCAGCGGCGTGAACTGGCGTAACTGGTCCGGCAACGGATCACGCGCCTTCGCCAGCAAGTGATTCGGCACGAGCGCGGCAAACTTCTCAAACCAGAAATGCGAAATCTGCGTGAGCACCTCCCCCTTGCGCGGGATGCCATTCGGCATGATGCAGTCAAACGCCGAGATGCGATCCGTGGCGACCATCAGGAAGGCGTCGCCGAGATCGAACAGTTCGCGCACTTTTCCGCTGCGGATTTTCGGAATCCCGGGAAGATCAATTTGCAACAACGGCTGTGACATCGCGGAAGGATGCGGCGACCCTGTTCAAAGTTCAAAGTTCAAAGTTCGAGGTTCAGAGTTCCGCAACCCGCTCACCGAAAATCCCGTTGCACTCCCCTGCTCTGCCACGATAATTCGCGCCACAATGAACGAGTGGAACATCCAGTCCCGAGGCCACGCCTGCCTGTCCTGTCACACGGCGTTCACGGACAAGCAGGTGTATCACACCATTCTGTTCGATGAGAAACGCGACTTCCTCCGCACCGACGTCTGCCAGAAATGCTGGGACGCGCAATTCACCGAGTCGCGCGACCGCAAAGGTTTCATCTCCTGCTGGCATGGCGAATATCACGCACCGCCGCCGCAGGTGGACGCGATTCACAAAGGCGACGCCGAGGCCTTGCTCCGCAAACTCGTGGAAGTGAACGACCCGAAGCACGCCGCCGCGAGCTACATCCTCGCCGTGATGCTGGAGCGCAAACGCATCCTCAAAGTGAAGGAGCAAATCCGCACCGAGGGCAAACGCATCTTCATCTACGAACAGCCCAAGACCGGCGACGTGTTCACAATTCCTGATCCGGATCTGCAATTAAACCAGCTCGAAGAAGTCCAGCGCGACGTGGCGCAGTTGCTCGAACACGGCTTGCCCGCAGACGCGAACGGCGCGCCGGTCACGCCCGCCGTCAGTGCTGATTCCGTGCCCGCCGCAACGGACGCCGCTCCCGAAGCCGAAGCTCCGGCGGAGGCCGAAGCGGCCATCAAGTAACTCGTGCCCCACTCCGACCTCAGCCCGCTCGAAGCCCGCCTCGGTCACACCTTCCACGACAAGGGGTTGCTCCGTCTCGCGCTCACGCACTCGTCCATCGCGCATGAGGCGGAGGCGAACGTGCAACACAATCAGCGCCTCGAATTCCTGGGCGACGCGGCGCTTGGACTCGTCATCACGCGCGAACTTTATTTGCGTTTCCCCGCCTTCGGTGAAGGCCCGCTGACCAAGGCCCGCGCGCAACTCGTCAACCAGCGCGCGCTCGCCGCCCAGGGACGCGCGCTCGGCCTCGGCGACTTTCTCGTGATGAGCCGCGGCGAACTGGCGCACGGCGGACGCGAACGCCCCTCCGCGCTGGCCGACGCCTACGAGGCCGTGACTGGCGCAATTTATCTCGACGGCGGCTACGAGGCCGTGAGCCAGTTTGTGCTGCGCTGCTTTCGCGATTCTTTCGGAGAATTTTCCGCACTGCCGAATCTCAGCAATCCCAAGGGCGAGTTGCAGGAGATGTTGCAATCCAAGTCGAACGCCGCGCCGCATTACCAAGTGACCATGTCCAGCGGGCCGGATCACGACCGGCATTTCGAGTGTGCGGTCTTTCACGAAGGCCGCGAACTCGGCCGCGGCCACGGCAAGAGCAAGCGCGCGGCGGAAAGCGAAGCAGCGCTGGCGGCGATGCGGGCGTTGAAGGAGGAAGGACCGACGAATGACGAATGACACATGGGCGGTGAGTGCCGGAGGTAGTGGGGTAGCCGTCCCGGCTGTCGCCAGTCCACTGGCCGTCCCGGCTGGTGTTCTTCAGCCGGGACGGCCAAAGGACTATGGCAGCCGGGACGGCTGCCCCACTACCCGTTCCATTCGTCATTCGTCATTCGTCATTTGTCATTTCCTCGAATGAGTGACGAACTCGTCGCGCGCGAACCCTCGAAGCATGTGCGCGCCTGCTTCTGGCTCGTCATCGCCACGCTGATCTGGGGCACGAGCTTCCCGCTCGTGAAGGCCATCTGGCTCGTGCAGGAAAAGCTCGTGCCGAATCCGCCGGACTTTTTCCTCGCCGCACTCGCCACCGTGGCGCGCTTCGGCCTCGCCGGATTTCTCATCGCGCTTTTTTCCATCCGCACGCTGCGCCGGCTCACGCGCTGCGAACTTTCACAAGGCTTCGGCCTCGGCGTGTTCGGCGGACTCGGCATTCTTTTCCAGATGGACGGTCTCGCGCACACTGCCGCCTCGACCTCCGCGTTTCTCACCCAGTTCACCTGCCTGTTCATCCCGCTCTGGGTCGCGTTGCGACGCCGCGCGCTGCCCGGGCCGTTCATCATCGCAGCCACGCTGCTTGTCCTTTGGGGCATGGCCATTCTCACGGGATTCAAATTGAGCGACCTGAAACTCGGACGCGGCGAGGCCGAGACCATTCTCTCCGCGCTCTTTTTCGCGGGACAAATTCTCTGGCTCGAACGCCCGCGCTACGCCGCCAACCGCGTGGCGAATTTCACCGTCGTCATGTTCGCCACCATCGCGGTGCTCATTGCGCCCATCGCGTTGTTCACCGCGCCGACACTGCGCGCCATCGTCACGGCCTACAGTTCCGGCCACGTCCTGCTGCTCGTGGGCGCGCTCTCGCTGGCCTGCACGCTGGCGGCGTACTCGCTGATGAATTACTGGCAGCCGCACGTGAGCGCGACCGAGGCGGGATTGATTTACTGCGTCGAACCGCTGTTCACGTCGGTGTTTGCCGCGTTCATGCCCGGGTGGCTCTCGGTGTTCGCGGCCATCCATTATCCAAACGAGCAGTTCACCCGCGCCCTGCTCCTCGGCGGCGGACTCATCACGCTGGCGAATGTGCTGATTCAACTGGAAGCCTGGCGGCAGCGCCGAAAGGTGAACGGAGCGCCGGATTCCGACGCGGCGCGATGATTACTTCAAAACTTGATCGTAATTATCTTTGGTTGGATTTCTCGCGTCCCCAAAAATTCCCCACGGACTCAGAGCGGCCACGGATTGAAAAAATCCGTGGCCGCTCTGAATCCGTGGAAAAAACCGGTTACTTTCGTCCCGCGGTCTGAAAACGCCGGGTCGGAAACCGGCGCTCCCTCAAAGTTTATCCGTCGGCGTGAAGCGCAGACCGCGCTCGCCGTTGTAGAGCCGGCGCAACCGCCGGTCGCTGGAACTGGAGGGGCGGCGGATGATCTCAGGCGCGATACGCATTCCCGTCAGACGTCGCTGCTTGCGGCCGGCGAGCCAGTCCTCGTAGCTCATCACTTCATTCATGGGAATCATAGGGACTCCGCTGTCCGAGAGCTTTGGATTGCTCATAGATGGCTTCAGCGTCGGGTCCGTCTCAGCGGTGATGTCGGCCAGTGCGGCTTGGATGGTGTCGGCGGTCACGCGAGCACTCTGCCGCGCGCACGGCGTGCTGTCACTCCCGCGCTTTCGAGTCGATGAGGATGGTCACCGGCCCATCATTCACCAGCGCGATCTGCATGTCCGCGCCAAACTCGCCGGTGTGGACTGGCTTGCCCAACTCCGCCGCGAGCTTCGCCACGAATTGCTCGTAGCACGGCACGGCGACTTCCGGTCTGGCGGAGCGAATGTAGGAGGGGCGATTCCCTTTCTTCGTGCTGGCAAAAAGCGTGAACTGGCTCACGACCAAAATTTCTCCGCTCACTTCCTGTACGGAACGATTCATCAGCCCCGCGTCGTCACTGAAAATTCTCAGGCGGAGAATTTTCCCCGCGAGCCATTCGACGTCCCCATCCGTGTCCGCGTCCTCCACAGCAACGAGCACGAGCAGCCCGGTGCGGATGCTGGATTTCAACGCGCCCGTGATGGTGACGCTGGCGCTGGAGACTCGCTGGATGACGGCTCGCATTGGAGTTGGAGTTCACGCTTTCGCGTGCGCCGGAGCAAGCTGAAGCTTGGACTCCAACCCGGACTCCAGTTAGCGCACCGGCAGCACCGGCTGCGTCCACGCGCGCTCGCGTTCGCCCGGCTCCACGCCGTTCTCCTTCAGCTTGGAAGACGTGACGCGCGCGCGGACGTAAAGCTCTTCGCCCGTGCATTGGTAGCTCACGTTCGTGCCGCGCTGCTCGCTCAACACCGCGCCCATGCCGCTGCTGTAGAGCCGCGTGACGGCGAGCCGGTGCCCGTTCGTGCTGACGACGGGCTGGTGCTGCCAGTCGATGGGGCGGCGCGTGCCGATGAACTGCGTCGTGTAGGTCACGCCCGGCTGCGGCGCAATGCGCAGCGTCAGCTTGTTGTCGCGCCACGTCACGTCGCCCAGTTCCACGCCGCTCGAACCATAAAAATTACCCGCCTCCAGAGCGCCGATGATGGAATCCGCCGTCAACTTCGCCGCGCGCACCATGACCCAGCCGCGCCCGGAGTTGGAATTGCTCGGCGAAAATTTCGAGTAGTGATGCGAGTCGTCCACCGCCAGTCCGAGCAGCGGCAGGTCGCGTCGTTCCGCGATGCGATGCGTGTTCACGATGTCCCACATCCGCTCCGTGCTGGCGTGTTCGGCGTCGCCCTCGTTGTTCACGAGCGGATGCCCGTTATACACCTCGAAGAAACGTTCCCCGCGCAGTTGAATCATGTCCTCCGCCGTGACCGCCCAATAAAAATTCGGATGCGCCAGGTGAATCATCATCGGCACGCCCTCGCGCTCGCGTTGCCGCACCAGCGCATCAATGTTGTTCTGCATCACCTCAATCGGAGAGTTGCCGCCCTGCGGTTTGATCAGCTCGCGAATGTTCGACGCGATGAGATGAATCGGCCAGCGACCGAACTTGTCCGTGACCTCCTCCGCCTGGATGAGCAGGAAGCGCCCGGGCGCCTCGAACTGCCCGCGCAGTTCCGCCAGCGACTTCAACAGGATGAGCGGCGTGCCGTTCGCGCTGACGCCGCGTGTGACCCAGTTCGAGCCGAAGCGCCGCGTGTATTTCGGCAGGACGCGCAAGGTGGCCGGATTCGTCGCCACCACGCCGAGGCCACCCTCCTGCAAAGTGTTGTGATCCGAGAGCGCGAGGAAGTCGTAGCCGCGCGACTTGTACCAATCCACGACCATCTCGGGAAAATCATCGCCGTCGCTCCAGAGCGTGTGCGTGTGGAGGTTGCCCTTCCACCAGCGGGTGTTCGATTGCGCGGAGACGGTCAACACAAAGGACAGGAGGGCCAGCAGAGACAACCAAGCGGTCGATTCTGATCTGCGGCGGCGAAAAATATCTGCGTTCATCTGCGGTTCACTTCTTCACGTAGCCCTGCTGGCGAAACCATTCGACGGCATCGGCCAGCGCCTGCTTCGGATTCGTTTGCGGCAGGCCGAGTTCGCGGATGGACTTCGCGGGGTTGAAGAACATTTTGTATTTCGCCATGCGCACGCCGCCGACCGGAGCCTTGGGCGCGCGACCCGTGATTCTGGACCTGGTTTCATCCACATGCGCCGCGATCAACGCCACCAGATGCGGCACGCGAAACCTCGGCGCGGACAGGCCGGTGATTTCCGCCAGGACATCCAGCGCGGCCTTCATCGACCAGTTGCCTTCCGCGTGGCCGAGGATGTAACGCTCGCCCACGCGCCCGCGCTCTGCGGCGAGAATGTGTCCCACCGCCACATCGTGGACGTGTACCCAGTTCAAGCCGGTGTCGAGATACGCGGGCATCTCACGATTCAGGAAATCGAGAATCATTTTCCCCGTCGGTGTGGGCTTCGCATCACGCGGGCCGATGGGCGCGCTGGGATTCACGATGACGACGGGCAATCCTTTTGCCGCCAGATCGCGTGCCACCACTTCCGCGCGCCACTTGGAGATTTTGTAGTGGTTGCTCATCTGCGCCTCGGCGACGGGCGTGGTTTCGTCCGTGGGCGTGATCGTTCCGTTGATCAATTTTGGCAACCCGATGCAGCCGACCGTGCTGGTGTAAATGATCCGCGAACAGCCCGCCTCTGCCGCCGCTTCAATCACATTGCGCGTCCCCTCGACATTGGCCGCGTACATCGGCGCGTAATCGCGCAGCCAGAGGTGATAGCTCGCCGCGACGTGAAAGCACCAGTCGCAGCCGCGCATGGCCGCCGTGAGCACGGCGCGATCACTCACGTCGCCGCTCACGCGCTCGTAGTCCGCGCCGGCCAGTCCGCGCACATCGGCGTTCGGGCGCAGCAGCGCCTTCACCGAGTGCCCGCGCGCGTTCAGTTCGTGGACGAGATTCGCGCCGACAAAACCCGACGCGCCGGTGACAAAGCATTTCATGGACGGGTGCGGGTGAAGCAAGACCGCGCGGGGAAAATCACTTCCTCAGTCGGAAGAATTTTTTGGCCGCGTTCGGCGTGACGGTCGCCGGCACGTCGAAACTGGCCACGGGTGTCCAAGGACCGGTCACGTCGTCGGCCTGTTCCAGAAAGTAGCCGGGCGCGTTCCAGTTGATGAGCAGATCGTTGCCGAAGGGTTGCGTGGAAAGCGGCGGCGCGGAATTTCCCGTCAGCGAGAAATCGAAACTCAGGTCGGAACTGCCCAAGTCGAACTGATGAATCTCCACTGCGATCACGTTCGTCCCCGGCAGCAGCAGGCTCGCGCTCAAGGTCGCGGTGTCGATGGTGTTGTCGGGAGGGGCGTTTGCTCCACCGTTGTTCGCGAACGTGTTGAACAGGATCGGCGCAGGTGCGGGCGGGAGGCTGGCGCTGCGGAAAACCTCGGTGCCGTTCAGATACACCACGCCGCCGTCATCGCGCAGCATCCACAGGGCGAGACTGGTGAACGCGGACGGACTGGGAACATTGAAGGCGCGGCGGAAATAGATCGTGATGTTCGTCTGGAAGGTCGCGCTGTTGATCCGGCGGATGCGCGTCGCCTCGTCGTTATCGCCGTAGCCGAGCTGCGCCACGTTGTTGGACCAGAACGCCGTCTCGATGAAACTGTTGCTCCGCCAGGCCGTGCCTTGGTCGCTCCCGTCGTCGAGATAGCGCCACGCGGAGCCGGCGGCGATCAGCGCCGAGGGCGCATTCGTCGGCTGCTGCGCCAGGGCGTAGGCGGCGGAGGAGCCGGTGATTTCTCCACCCGAAGGATTGGCCAGCGCCACGCGCCAGGTCGCCGCACCGCCCAGCACGGAGGGATTCGCGAAGATCTTCTTCACCGTTTCGCCCGCCGTGAACGTCAGCGTGCCGCTGGCGAAGACCGTGGAAGGCGATTCAACCGTGTAATCCACGCTCACGGAATTCGTCGTGAAGGAACTGAGGCGCACCGGAAGGCCATTCGTCAAATCCGCCGCCGTGATTTGCAATCCCCACAGCGCCAGACCCACGCCCACCGGCGCGTTCGCCGGCGTCGTCATGAAGGGCGCGAGCCGGGCGGCGTCGGTCGCCGGATTCCAGATCGTGTTGTTCGGATGAAAGCTGTTCGCCTGCGTGAGAAAGTTGCTGCGAATGTCCATCTGGTTCGAACGATAGTTCCAGGTGTTGTCCCAGACCTGGCCCCAGACGTCGCGATAGTTGTGGAGGATGAAGGAGTTCGTGATGGTGAGAAAACCAGTCTTCAACCCGAGGCCACTCGTGCCGGTGTAATTGTCGCCGAAGCGCGCGCCGACGGAATTGGCCGTGCTCAACAGATTGCTCGCGTCCACGAGCGGGCTGTTCGCGCCCGTGCTCCAGCCGGCCTCAATGCCCTGGCCGCAGTTCATCAGCACGCTGTCGTAGGTCCAGGTGCGACGGCCTTCGCCCGACCACGCGAGCGCCTCGTGCAACGCGGATTCCACCCAGCAGTTGCGCAGCACGGCGGAACCCGCGCCGCCGGAGCCGAAGTCCATCGCGTCGTCCTTGCAGAAGCCAAAGAGGCTGTCCGCGAAATAATTCGTCCCCCGAATGGTGTAGATGCCGTCGAAATCCGCATCCGCGATGGCCGCGCTGTAAATCCCGTCCACGGACGGAAACTCGATCATGGCCGAGCGGCTGACGATGTTCGTGCAGCCCTCCCATTCGCCGACGGTGATGGCGCGCTGCACGATCGTGCGCTCCCAGGTGATGGTGGAGAAGTAGCCGTTGCCAACCTGCCCGGCGAGATTGATGGCGGCGCAATTGGTCAAGCACACCAGAGCATTTGCGTGAACGAGCAGCAACGCCTGTTCGTTGCGGTGACTTGCGCCGGGAACAAATCCACCTTTTTGCTTGAACTGAGAGTCGGCGCCGGAGCCGGTCATGATCGCATAATTGGCGATCAACTGTGCCGAAGGTCCGCGCACAATCCATCCACCCCACGCACCCGCATGTTGTTCGGGCGCGACGCGATTCGTGGGCGTGAACACGACGGGCTGCGTCGCCGTGCCGTTGATGAGCGTGCGCCCGGTGTTCGTGATGTTCACGCCGGGATTCAACCGGACCACCGTGCCTGCCTCGATGGTCAGCGTGGCGGCGGCGGGAATCGTAAGGTGGCCGGTGACATGGATGCGCGAGTTCGTCGGCCACGTCGTCGTGCCGAGCACGCCGGACACCGTCGTCCATGTCGTCGTTCCTTCGATGTTGATCGCTTTGTTCGCGGTGAGGGATTGCAGCGCGCCGTTGAAGGAGACGTTACTTCCAGCGGCCGCGGGCGGCAGCAGGCCGAAACCCACGCCGCGCAAAATCCGAAACGCGCTCGCCTCGTAGCCGGGCGCGCTCACCCAGCCGTTCACGCGCCGCGCGTTGCCCAGACCATCCTCCACGCGCGCGATGACGGGAATGTCCAGCCCCGCCGGATAATCCTGCGGCGTCACGAGGTCGAGTTGCGCGCCGGCCATCTCCGCCGCCGTGGAGGGAATGGGCGGCAGCGGCACCCATTGAATCAAGCCGAGTTCCGGCGAGCCGCGCTGCGAAGAAAGAATGATGAAGCGCACGAGCGCGTTGGACACCGCCAGCGTGTTGTTGTCGGTGCGCGCCACGTAGAGATCGTAATAGTCCATCTTCGTGACGGTGTTCGAGATGCCGGCGGGCACGGTCACGCCATTGAGCGTGACGGCGTAACTGAAGCCCGCGTTCGTCTGCACGCGGAAGGTGGCGGTGTTGTTATACGTGGCGCGATCCACCACGCCATCGATGACGATGCTTTGCGCGAACACGGACGCGACGGCTCCGCAGAAAAGAAAAAGAGCCAGAGTGCAACGAGTGAACATGGCGTGAAGTTAGCGAGATCGGCGCGCACGGGCAACTGGTTCCGTGCCCCCGGCGTCCCGCCGGGTCAGTGCTCCGCAAACCAGCGCGCCATTTCCTCGTCGAGCAGCCTGCGTCGTCAATCTACCCTGACCCAGCAGGATACCGGGACCACTTCACGGCACCACGGGCAGCCGCAGGCACGCCGCCTCGCGGTCGTTGCGAATGAAAAGCAAATCACCTGCAAGCGCGGGCGGGTTCCAGGTCTTGGCGGTGAAAACTTTGTGGCGCGTGAGTTCCCGCTGCTCCGTGGGATCCGGTTCGAGCAAGACGATATCGCCGCTCTCCGCCATCAGCAGAATCAACTTCCCGACGAGCATCATCTGACCATGGCCGTAGCGGTCGCCCTTCCATTTCAATTCGCCCGTGGCCGCGTCAATGCACGCCAGCGCGCCGTCATCAAGTCCGTACACAAAACCATCGAGATGAATGAGCGTGCCGAACTTGGATTTCATGCGGATGGATTTCCAAACCTGCTTCGCGCGCCACTTGTTCGTCTCGTGCGTGATTTGGATCAGTTCGCTGCCCGCCGCGTAGCCTTGCGAGACCAGCACGCGATCGTTCGTCAACACCAGCGGCAAGCTGACGTGCGGAAAGGGATTACGCCACGGGTACTGCCAAAGCACCGCGCCCGTCTGCTCGTCGTGGCCCGTGACGTTCTGGGAAAAAATGAGAATCTGCGGCACGCCCGCGAGCGTGACGCGCACCGGCGAACTCCAATGCGCGTCGTCGTGACCGCCCTTCCACAGCACTGCGCCGTTCTCACGTGCGTAGGCCACGAGGGATTGCTTGTTCCCGCCGACCGCAACAATCACCGCGCGCTCCGTGACCAGCGGCGAAGACGCCACGCCCCACTCGGGCAGCTTGGCGCTGTGTTCGGCGAGCGTGTCCTTGCTCCAAATTTTTTTCCCCGTGGCGAGTTCCAGGCAGTTCAACACGCCCGCGCCTCCGATGGTGAAAACCTGATTTCCAAAAATCGTCGGCGTGGCGCGCGGGCCTTCACCGGCGATGACCGTGGCGTAGCGTGAAGCATCCGCATGTGACCAAAGCTGCGCGCCCGTTAGCGCGTCGTAGCAGATGACGAGTTCCTCCGCGCCGCGCTGCTCCTGCGTGATGGCGCGCGCGCCTTCCACGGCGAAGGCCGACCACGCGGAGCCGACGGCGTGACGCCATAGTTCTTTGGGCGGCGATTGTTTCCAATCGCGCGCGAGCGCCGGGCCGGACAGCACGCCGTTACGATTCGGACCGAGGAATTGCGGATAGCTGTTCGTGAGACTCGCGGACTCGGCGCTCCGTGCTCCGGCAGTTTTTTCCACCGCGACCACACGCGCTTTTTTCCAACGCCACTCGACGATGGGCAGCAGGTCACCGTTCACGCCGCTGATGCGCAAGGTGAAGCGGCAGAGAATCACCGCGACGATGGTCCCGAGGAAAACCATCCATCGCGCCCGCGCCCGCCAGCGCGAGGCGAACAAGACCCAAACGAGAAAGCCCGCGTAGCCCGCCGCCACCATGCCCAACGACGTCAGCCACTTGTTCTGCCGCGACACGTCGCGGAAGGCCCAGATGTAAACTAATCCGCCCGCCAGCAACACCAGCCACATCGCGATCATCCACCGCCCGCGCCGCCGCGCTCTGAGAAACTTTTCCTCGACCGTAAGCATGATTCAGTTGAACGACACGTTGCGTGCATGGCAAGTCCGCGCGCCGGCCCGTCAGTTCCCACTTCTCACCCAAACTTTTTCCCCTATCTTCCGCGCGCATGAATTTGAAGGAAGAGATGACGTCGCTCGGCCGCCAGGCCAAAGCCGCGTCGCGCGAACTCGCCCGGCTGACCACCGACGAGAAAAACCGCTGCCTGCTCGCGATGGCCGGCGCGCTGGAGAAAAACTCCGCCGCCATCAAGACCGCCAACGCCAAGGACATGAAAACCGGCGCGTCCCTCGGCCTCAGCACGGCCATGCTCGACCGCCTTAAACTTGATGACCAACGCATCGCCGGCATGGCGAAAGGTTTGCGCGAAGTCGCCGCGCTCCCCGACCCCATCGGCCGGACGCTCGACGAACGCACGCGCCCCAACGGCTTGCGCCTGAAGAAAATTTCCTCGCCCATCGGCGTGGTCGTGATCATTTACGAGTCGCGGCCCAACGTCACCGCTGACGCCGCGAGCCTGTGCTTCAAATCCGGCAACGCCACCATCCTGCGCGGCGGCAAGGAGGCGATTCATTCCAATCAAATTATCGCGAAGACCATGGTCGCAGCCGGGCGCAAGACGCTCGCGCAATTTCCCGCGCACGCCATCCAGGTCGTCGCCACCACGGATCGCGACGCGATCAAGGAGCTGCTTTCGCTCACGCAATACGTGGACCTCTGCATGCCGCGCGGCGGCGAAGGACTCATCCGCGCCGTGACCGATTGCTCGAAGGTGCCGGTGATCAAACATTACAAAGGCGTCTGCCATGCCTTCGTGGATCGTGACGCCAACCGCGCGATGGCCACGGCCATTGTGATGAACGCCAAGGTCCAGCGCCCCGGCGTGTGCAACGCCATCGAAACCTTGCTCGTCGATCAACCGCTCGCGGAAACCTTTCTCCCCTCCATCGCCCTGCGTCTGGGTGAGAAAAATGTCGAACTGCGCTGCGACAAGGCCGCCTACGATCTCCTCAAACGCACCGGGGCCAAGCTGCGCCTCAAGCGCGCCACCCAGGCCGACTGGTCCACGGAATACAACGACTACATCCTCAACGTCCGCGTCGTGGACGGCGTGGCGCAGGCCATCGAGCACATCAGCACCTACGGCTCCGCGCACTCCGAAACGATCATCACGCGCAAGAAAACCACGGCGGACAAGTTCCTCGCCGAAGTGGATTCCGCGGCGGTCTATTGGAACGCCAGCACCCGCTTCACCGATGGCGGCGAATTCGGCATGGGCGCGGAGATCGGCATCAGCACCGACAAAGTGGGCGCGCGTGGGCCGATGGGCCTCGATGAGTTGACCACTTACAAATGGCTCGGCTACGGCACCGGGCAAGTGCGGACGTAGCCGGAACGATCCCGTAGGACAGGCGTCCCGCCTGTCTCAACCATCTAAAAAGCCGCGGCTGAAACGGGCGTCGCCGATGGGCATGGTTGCGGATTAAATCCTGACTCGAACGAAGATCAGTGGAGACAGGCTGGAAGCCTGTCCTACCACAACAGCTTCCACCAGCAACCCACCGCCACGACGGCCAAAGCCACGAGCGGCAGCAGCATTACTCTCAGCGCCGCGCCAAATCCCGCAGGCCGCATTTCACCACGCTCCCCGAGATATCGGCGGCCGGGCAGACTGTCCAACAACACCGCCTGATCCGGATTCTGCGGGTCGTAGAAAATCTGCTCTGCGGCATCATCCTCCAGCCGCTGGGTCTGATGCGTCTTCGTCGTGGCCTCGCGCACCTGGCCCAGCAAGTCGATGAAATGGAAAACCAATTTATACACCGGCAAATTGTTCACCTTCACGCTGGTCGGCTCTTTGCGGATCAATTTTCCCGTGACGAGTTCTCCATGCGCGAGCAACCGCAGACCGCGCATCCCGCGCCAAACGCCCGGCAACACCGTCGCCAGACCGATGGTGGGGATAATCAACACAACCGCCGCCCACAAGCTCATCGGCGCGCGTTTCAGTCCCCGCACTCGGGAGAGACCGGGCCGGCCGGCCGGAAACTCTACGCTCACCCTGTCGCCCACGCGCCCGACGCTGCCCAAGCGATAGGAGACGCCCTCGTAATTCGTGCCGCCCAGATTAAAGCGATAATGAAGCGCGAACACAGGTGTGCCGTCGTGATGATCGTCGCCCCCTTCGGAAAAGCCCGTCTTCTCACTGGCCGTCACCTGGCCGGTGGCCGTTTGCAATGAGCCGCGAAAATGAATGAGAGAAGACCAATCCGCATTCCCGGCAAACACCCACACGAAGACCATGCCGAACGCGAAGAAGAACCAGCCGAAGAACGCCAAGCCGCCGCCGAAGACCACCACCAGCCGCGTGGACAACGGAATGCGCCGCGGCCCGCGACGCAGGGAAGGCATGGGATCATTCACGCGCGGAGTTTGGAGAGGGCGAGGAGGCGGTCAATGGCGCAGTAAGTAGGGCAGACGTCTCGCCTGCCTCAGTCCTTTGGCCGTCCCGGCTGAAGGACACTAGCCGGGACGGCCCGTGGACTGGTGGCAGCCGAGACGGCTGCCCCACTACGGTTGGGCCGCAGCGCGGCCAAACCCACCGCGCGGTGGAGGAACAGTCGTCTCGACTGTGACCGCCCGAGTTTGCGCTTGTGACCGGGTCTCGTATCATCGCGCGCGTGAATCTGAGTGAGACGGAATCAGCGGACGACATTTCGGCGGCCAAGGCGCGGGCGCAGTTCGTGCGCGAGGCGATGCCGAAGGAGGGCTTGTTCGCGGGAATGTCGTGGCGGATTTCGCCGGAGCCGTTTCTGTTGAGCGCGGCGCAGGTGGAGGAGTTGAACTGGCTGGGGCGCGTCTCGTTGCAATTTTACCGGGCGGTGAACCAGCTCTACCGCCAAAGCGTGGACGGTCGGCAGCCGAAGTGGATCGCGGAGTTGTTGGACGCAGGCAAATCGCCGGAGCTGATCGAGCGTCAGCGGTCGGCGGCGTTCAAGAACGAGGTACCGCGCGTCATCCGCCCGGACTTGATGCTCACGGAAAAAGGATTCGCGATCACGGAATTGGACAGCGTGCCGGGGGGGATTGGGGTGACGGCGTGGTTGAACCGCACCTATTCAGAAGTCCAAAGTCCAAGGTCCGAGGTCCAAGGTCAGGGCGTCATCGGCGGCGCGGAGGGAATGCTGCGCGGGTTCGAGAGCATCTTCGGGAACGCGGCGCAGGTTCACATCGTGGTGTCGGAGGAATCGGCGACGTATCGGCCCGAGATGGAATGGATGGCGGCGCAGCTCGGGAGTTCAAAGTTCAAAGTTCAAAGTTCAGAATTAAACAGTTTCCAGGAAGGCGACGCGGTGTATCGCTTCTTTGAACTCTTCGACCTGGCAAACGTGCCGAACGCCGAGCAGATTTTTTCGCTCGCGGCGGAAAAGAAAATTCGCGTGACGCCGCCGCCGAAAACCATTTTCGAGGAGAAGCTGCTCTTCGCGCTGCTGTGGAACCGCAACCTGCGCGAGTTCTGGCGGCAGCAGTTGGGCGAGAGTTTCCTGAAACGGTTGCTGCCGTGCGTGCCGTACTCGTGGGTCATGGACCCGACGCCGCTGCCGCCGCACGGGGCGATCCCGGAGTTGAACCTGACGGACTGGCAGCAGTTGAAGACGCTGTCGCAGCGGGAGCGGTATTTGATTTTGAAGGTGTCGGGCTTCTCGGCGGAGGCGTGGGGCGCGCGCGGCGTGTATCTGGGCAGCGATTTGCCGCAAGGCGAATGGAGCGCGGCGGTGGACAAGGCGCTGGCGGCTTTTGCCACGTCGCCGTATGTGCTCCAGCGTTTCGAGAAGCCGAAGACGGTGGAGGCGCGGTGGTTTGACTTCGAGAAGAACGAGTTGAAGTCGATGCCAGCGCGGGCGCGGCTGTGCCCGTACTATTTCGTGGGCGGCGAAGGGGACGCGGCACGGACGCAGCTCGGCGGCGTGCTGGCGACCCTGGTGCCGGCGGATAAAAAGATTGTGCATGGGATGACGGACGCGATTCTTGCGCCGTGCGCGGTGGCGAAAACGACGGAGAAGAAATGAAACGGATCGTGACCAGATTTTTTCATAGTGGGGCAGGCGTCCCGCCTGCCGTAGTCCACTGGCCGTCCCGGCTGGTGTTCTGCAGCCGGGACGGCCACAGGACTGACGGCAGCCGAGACGGCTGCCCCACTACGGCTGGCCAACCATGACTCTGATTGAATACACGTTGCTCGCGGTAAGTTCGCTCTTCGTCATCGTGGATCCGATTGCGATTGTGCCGGCCTTTCTCGCGATGACGGCGGACGACACGCCCAAGCAGCGCGTGCGGATGGCGCGGGTGGCGTGCGTGATCATGGTGCTGGTGCTGCTGGCCTTTGCGATTCTCGGTGAATGGATTCTGCGCTTCGTGGGCATCAAGCTTCCGGCGTTTCAGATCGCCGGCGGCATCGTGCTGCTGCTCGTGGCGCTGGACATGTTGCGCGCGCAGCGTTCCCGCGTGCAGGAGACGCGCGAGGAAACGGCGGCGGGCGCGGCCAAGGACGACATCGCCGTGACGCCACTGGCCATTCCGATGCTCGCCGGGCCGGGCGCGATTTCCACGGCGATCCTGTTGCACAACAAGGCGACGGATTTCACGCAGGAAGTTTTTCTCTGCCTCTCGATTCTCGTCGTGGGCGTGGCGAGCTACGTGATTCTGCATCTCTCGGCGCACGGCGCGAAGTGGCTGAACCCGATTGTCATGCGGATCACCACGCGCATCATGGGCCTGCTGCTCGCGGCGGTGGCCGTCCAGTTCATCGTGAACGCACTGGTCGAGCTGGGCTTCACGCGCAGGCTTTGAGCGGGATCAGGAGTGCGCGGCGGGATTCTTCTGCAACGTCTCGCGGATCAAATCCTCCGGCACGCTCTGACCCCACACCACTTTGCCGAGGCGTTCGGCGAGGACGAACTTGATCTCGCCGCCGCTCACCTTTTTGTCGAGGCGCAGGGCGGCGGAGAGCTTCGTCAGGTCGCGTGGGTTTAACTCCACGCTCACGGGCAGGCCCGCGCGGCGGAACAAATCAGCGATGCGGGCCACGTCGCGCTGCGGCAGGCCGGTGAGCGCGCCGGAAATTTCCGCCGCCGCGACCTGCCCGATGGAGATGGCCTCGCCATGCAGATATTTTCCGTAGCGCGAAATGGCTTCGAGTCCGTGGCCGATGGTGTGGCCGAAATTCAGGATGGCGCGCAGGCCCGATTCCGTTTCGTCCTGGCCCACGACCTCGGCTTTGATCGCGCAGCAGCGCGCGACGACTTCAGCGAGCGTCTTCGTTTCGAGCTTGAGCAACTTCGGCAAATCACGCTCCAGACGCGCGAAGAGCGGCGCGTCGTAAATGATGCCGTACTTGATGACCTCGGCGAGTCCGGCGCGCAGTTCGCGCGGTGGCAACGTCTTCAGCGTGTCGAGATCACAGAGCACGAGGCGCGGCTGATAGAACGCACCGACGAGATTTTTCCCCGCGTCGAGATTCACGCCCACCTTGCCGCCGACAGAGGAATCGACTTGCGCGAGCAGCGTCGTGGGCACTTGCACGAAGGGCACGCCGCGCAAATAAGTCGCCGCGACAAACCCCGCGAGATCACCCACCACGCCGCCGCCGAGCGCGATGACGAAGGATTTGCGTTCGAGCCGGTACGCCGCGAGTTGATCGTAGCAGCGTTGAACATTCTTCAGGCTCTTGGCGGTCTCGCCAGCAGGGACGGCAATGACGACGGGATCAAATCCAGCGCGCTGCAAATTCGCCACGGCCTCTTTCGCGTAAAGCTCACCGACGTTCGCATCCGTGATGATCGCGCAGCGCGCACCCAGCCCGAGCGCCCGGCAGCGCGCGCCCAGTTCCCGCCGCACGCCGCGTCCGATGGCGATGTCGTAACTGCGTTCGGCGAGCGCGACGCGGACGGTTTTGGATTTCAGAGCCATGTGGCGCGAAGAATTGCGGAGCAGCGGCGGGGTGTCAATTTGCGCGCTGGACGGTGGGTGATTGGAAGTGGCGGGCATTCAAGCTGGAGCGCGGGCGTCCCGCCCGCCGGAACGCGCGGAAGATTGTTCCGCCGCACCACGCGGTTTGGGCGAAAGGGCATCTGGTTCCATTCGGGCGGGCGAGACGCCCGCGCTCCTGACCGCCACTTCCAATCACACCGGCTGGACGATATAACGAGAAGCATTCGCGCGACGTCGAACACGACCCCGTGATTTCCGGGATAAAAAAGAATTGGCGCGCGAACGCGCCGTCCTATTCTCCCGCCCGCGAATGAATCCAGTTGCACTTATCACCGGCGGCTCACGCGGCATTGGCCGCGGGATCGCGCTCAAGCTGGCCGAGCTTGGGTACGATCTCATCATTAATTACGCCGGCAACCAGATCAGCGCCCAGGACACTGCGATCTCCTGCCAGGCGCTGGCCATGAGCCAGGACCGCCTCCAGCGGGTGGAAATTTGTCAGGCGGATATTTCCAAGGCCGCCGACCGGGAGAGGATGATCGCTTACGCACGCAGCCAGTTTGGCCGGCTCGATCTGCTGATCAACAACGCGGGCGTCGCGCCGGATTTGCGCACGGACATTCTCGTCGCGAACGAGGAGAGCTTCGACCGCATGATGGGCGTGAATCTCAAAGGCCCATACTTCCTCACGCAACTCGCCGCGCGCTGGATGATCGAGCAAGTCACCGCGCCGGGCTTCAAAGGCGCGAAGCCGAAAATCATCACCATCACCTCCGTCAGCGCCTACACCGCCTCGATCACGCGCGGGGATTACTGCGTGTCGAAGGCCGGTCTCGCGATGCTCACGCCGCTCTTCGCAACGCGGCTCGCGGAGTTCGGCATCGGCGTTTTTGATATCCGCCCCGGCATCATCGCCACGGACATGACGAGCGGCGTGAAGGAAAAATATGATCAGCTCATCGCGCAGGGCCTCACGCCCATTGCGCGCTGGGGCACGCCCGAGGACGTGGCGAAAGCCGTGGTCGCCATCGCGCAGGACGTGCTGCCGTTCAGCACCGGCGAAGTGATCAACGTGGACGGCGGGTTTCATCTGCGGCGGCTGTGAGTTGCCGGTTGAACCCGCGCTGGAACTAATTATTCTCCGGCCATGAGCACCGTTGCCGAAATCGAGAAAGCGATCACGGAACTGCCGCCCGAGCAGTGCCAGAACCTGGCCGAGTGGTTCCTGCGCTACATGGAGGATTTGGAGGACGGCCAAGCCGCGCAACGCGCCGAGGCCGAGGGCGGGCCGCGCGTTTCGCTCGAAGACGTGAAACGCGAGTTCGATCTCCACTGATGTCCTACCGCGTCCAGTTCGAGCCGGTCGCGCTGAAATTTCTTCGCAAGTTGCGCGATGAAAAATTGCGGGCGCGAATCATCGGGGAAATTGAAACCCTCCAGGTCGAACCACGTCCGTCCGGTTCCACAAAACTCAGCGGCCTGCCCTACCATCGAATTCGCGTCGGTGATTATCGCGTCATCTACCGCATCCAGGACGACGTGCTGCTCGTGCTGATTGTCGAGTTCGGCCATCGCCGGGAGATTTACCGCTAGGTCATGCCGCGTCTTTTCCGACATCGAATTTTCATCCCGCTCGGGCTGCTCCTCGTCGGCGCAAGTTTCGCTGCCGGTGCGGACCCGTCTCCGCCCAGCCCGCGCGTCTTCAGCGTCAGCCCCGGCGTTCTGCCCAAGATGAAAGCGCGACTGGCGACGAATGACGCCTCACTCATCCCTGCGTTTCGCAAGCTGACCAATGACGCCAATCGCGCGCTGAATTTTGCGCCGCTTTCCGTGATGGACAAGCCCAAGGCCGGCGCGAGCGGCGACAAGCACGATTACGCCAGCCAGGCTCCCTACTTCTGGCCCAACCCGACGAAGCCCGACGGCCTGCCCTACCTTCGCAAGGACGGCCAGCGCAATCCCGAAAGCGGCGGCGAGCATTCGGACGCGCCGCGCATGGCGCGCATGGCGGACGCGGCGGAGACACTGGCGCTCGCCTTTTTTTTCACGCGCGACGAACGCTACGCGGCACACGCCGGGAAAGTCTTGCGCGTGTGGTTTCTGAATCCGGCCACGCGCATGAATCCACATTTCAACCAGGCCCAGGCCATCCCCGGCGTGAACACCGGGCGCGGCATCGGGATGATTGAGAGCCGCAGCCTCATGCCGGCGTGCGATGCGGTCGGGCTGCTGGCCGGTTCCACGAACTGGCTGAAGGCCGACGATGCCGCGCTGCAAAAATGGGTTGGTGAATTTCTCGACTGGGCACAGACCAGCGCGAACGGACGCGACGAGCGCGCGGCGAAGAACAATCACGGCTCTTGGTACGACTCGCAGATCGCGCACTATGCCCTGTTCGTGGGCGACACGACTCTCGCGCGGCGCGTCGTCGAATCCGCCAAAACCAATCGCATCGCCGAACAAATCAGAGCCGATGGCAGCCAGCCGCGTGAACTCGCCCGCGCGGATTCCTTCGACTACTCACGCTTCAATCTCCAAGCGCTGTTCACGGTCGCGACACTCGGCGAGCATGTGGGCGTGGACCTGTGGTATTTCCAGACCGTGAACGGGGCTAGCTTGAAGAAGGCGCTCGATTTTCTGCTGCCCTATGCCGAGCAGTCGGCCCTGCCGTGGCCTTACGAAGTCGGCAAGAAAGAGTCGCGCTCGCTCGACGCCGTGTTGCGCAAGTCCGCCGCCGTGTATCGAGACGAACGGTTGAAAGCCATGCTTATGAAAGAACCCGGCGCGAGAAACGCCCGCGAGGTTTTGCTCGTTCCGCTGAATTGATCTTATGCCCACACGCATCAACACCGCACTCACGCCGCAGAAGCTCGTCCCGAAAATTCACCGGCTGTTTGAATTGTCCTCCGAAAAAATCCTGAACATCGAGCGGACATGGAGGCCGGAGGACGGCACGCCGGTCTTCACGGTGAAAGGGAAATACACGTCGCGCGGCTGGACGGAGTGGACGCAGGGTTTTCAATACGGCTCCGCGCTCCTGCAATTCGACGCCACCGGCGACGAGCAGTTCCTGAAGATTGGCCGCGACAACACGGTGCAGAAGATGGCCACGCACGTCTCGCACACCGGCGTGCATGACCACGGCTTCAACAACGTCTCGACCTACGGAAATCTCTGGCGGCTGATGCGCGAGGGGAAGATTGAGCACAACGAAACCGAGAAAAATTTCTACGAACTGGCGCTGAAAGTTTCCGGCGCGGTGCAGGCGGCGCGGTGGACACGCACCGGAGATGGCACGGGTTTCATCCACTCGTTCAACGGGCCGCATTCGCTGTTCGTGGATACTATTCGTTCGTGCCGCTCACTCGCGGTCGCGCATCAACTCGGCCACGCCTTGATGGGCGAGCAAGATGAGCGCATCTCGCTGCTGCACCGGGTCGTGGAGCACGCGATGAACACATCACTGCACAACATCTACATGGGTGATGGACGGGATGCTTATGACGTGCGCGGACGCACCGCCCATGAAGCGGTCTTCAACGTGACCAGCGGCTGTTTCCGCTGCCCCAATTCGCAGCAGGGCTATTCTCCGTTCAGCACCTGGACGCGCGGACTGGCCTGGGCGATTTGCGGCTTCGCGGAACAAGTCGAATTTTTCCAGCACCTCACGGATGAGGAAATTGAAACCGAAGTCCTGTTCCGTGGCCGCAAGCCTTCACGAGAGATGGCCCGGCTGATCAAACGACTGCGCCGGGGCGCGACCGCTGCCGCCATGTCGCCGGAGGAAATTCGTGGTTGGATGCTGCGCACCGCCCTCGCCACCACCGACTTCTACCTCGCGAACTCCTGCCGCGACGGCATTCCGATGTGGGACACGGGCGCACCAAATCTGCCGCGCCTGCCGAAGAACTATTTGGACAAGGATTCCGACCCGTTCAACGCGCACGAACCCGTGGATTCCTCCGCCGCCGCGATTGCCGCGCAAGGTTTCATCCGCCTCGGCAATTACCTCATCGCGCAAGGGAAGAAAAAGGACGGCGCGCGCTACCGTCAGGCAGGACTCAGCATCGCGGCCGCGCTGTTCGAGGAGCCGTATCTTTCCACGAACGCGAAGCATCAGGGACTCATCCTGCACTCCGTCTATCACCGTCCAAACGGGTGGGACCACATCGCGCCCGGTCAGAAAGTGCCGAACGGCGAAAGCTCGATGTGGGGCGATTACCACGCGCGCGAACTGGCGCTGCTCATCCTCCGCGAAGCGCGCGGCGAGTCCTATCTCACGTTCTTCGATTACACGAAGTGACGGCGCGTTACTGCAAACGGAGAAAGCGGCCACCAGTGGAAGATTCATCCTCGCGCGGCGGGCAGCGGATGCGGCATCGACAAGTCATCGCACTCAACACTATGGCTATCGCAACATTATGTCCGCCCCGCTGAAACTGGTTCGCATTCCCACGCTCAAGACCACCGCTGACTTTCGCCGGCATGTGGCGGCACTCGGGGTCGAGCTGCCGTGCGATGACGGCATCGTCGCGGGCGCGACGTCGCCGCTGGCGCAGGCGGTCGAGGGTGTGAGCATCAACGGCAAGCGCATCGGCAATCGCGTGGTCATTCAACCGATGGAGGGCTGGGACGGCACGACGAGCGGCGGCGTGACGGAGGAGATGATTCGCCGGTGGCAGCGGTTCGGTGAGAGCGGCGCGAAACTGATCTTCGGCGGCGAAGCGATGGCGGTGCGTCCCGATGGTCGGGCGAATCCCAACCAGATCATCATCAACGAGGAGAACAAAAGCGGCATCGCGGGCTTGCGCGAAACGCTCATCAGCGCGCATCGCGAGCGTTACGGCACGGCGGATGATTTGGTCATCGGTTTTCAACTCACGCACTCGGGACGCTTCTGCCGTCCCGTGGACAAGAAGCGCTGGGAGTCGCGCGTGGCCTACCGGCATCCGATCCTCGACGGGAAGTTCAACGTGACGAGCGACGCGCAGATTCTCAGCGATGGCGAGGTGGAGGAATTGATCCAATGCTACGTGCGCGCGGCAAAAATCGCGGAGGACGTGGGCGCGGACTTTGTGGACTTGAAGCATTGCCACGGCTACTTGCTGCACGAATTTCTCGGCGCGCATACGCGGCCCGGCAAATACGGCGGCTCGTTTGAAAACCGCACGCGCATTCTCCGCGAGATCATCAGCGGCATTCGCGCGAGCGGAAACCAGATCGACATCGGCGTACGGTTGAGCGCCTTCGACTGGGTGCCGTTCAAGCCCGACCCGGCGCAGTCGCAGCCTGGCAAACTCGGACCCGGCATCCCGGAAGAGTTCTCGCACTGCCTGCCCTATCGCTACGCGTTTGGCGTGAATGCGAACAACCCGGTGGAGTTTGATCTGACGGAGACGTTTCAGTTTGCGGAGTTGTGCGCGGAACTCGGCGTGAAGCTGCTGAACCTCAGCGCGGGTTCGCCCTACTACAATCCGCACATTCAACGCCCCGCCGCGTATCCGCCGAGCGATGGTTATCAGCCGCCGGAAGATCCCATCGTGGGCGTGGCGCGGCAGATGGGCGTGGTGCGGCAGGTGAAGGCGCATCTCGCCTCGTGCCCCCGGCGTCCCGCCGGGTCTGCGCGTTCACCCGGCGAGACGCCGGGGGCACCGCTGGCCGTGATCGGTTCCGCCTACAGCTACCTCCAGGAATATCTTCCGCACGTCGCGCAAGCCGCAGTGCGCGAAGGCTGGACTGATCTCGTGGGCCTCGGACGCATGACGCTCAGTTACCCGAACATGCTCGCGGATGCCGTGGCGCAGGGCACGCTCACGCCAAAGCTGATCTGCCGCACCTTCAGCGACTGCACCACCGCGCCGCGCAATGGACTCATCAGTGGCTGTTACCCGCTCGACAAGTATTACTCGGCCAAGCCGGAGTTTCAGAAGCTGAAGGAGATCAAGAAGGCGACGGGCGTGTGAGCGTGCTGGCGGTTGGCGACCAGCAGAAGCCAAGACAACCCGCAGTCGGTGATTTGGATGAATGCCTCCGTCGTCAACCAGCCCTGCCGGTTGCAAACCGGCAGCACGCTGCTGACGCGCCTCGTTTCCGGGAAAACCGTTGACGCCCACTTTTCGCGGCAACTATTTTGGCCGTGAATTTTTTTCGCGAGACAGCGCGAATTTCAGCAGACTTTTTCTCATGAGCAATTCAACAGCGGCGGCGGCAACGAGCAGCAAAGGTTTGGAAGGCGTGGTGGCGGCCCGCACCACGCTCAGCGACGTGCAGGGCGACATCGGCAAACTCATCTACGGCGGCTACGACATTGACGAACTCGCCGGCAAGGTCAGCTACGAGGAAGTCGTTTATCTCCTGCACCACAACCATCTGCCCAACCGCGCGGAACTGGATGAGTTGAAGTCGGCGCTGGTGGCGTATCGCGAAATCCCCAAAGGCGTCATTGAGATCATCAAAAAGTTTCCCCCGAACACGCCGCCCATGCACGCGCTGCGCACGGCGGTGTCGGCGCTGGGCTGCTTCGACACGATTGCGGATGATGACTCGATGGACGCGCAGCGGCGCAAGGCCCGGCGGCTCATCGCGCAGATTCCGGTCTGTGTCGCCTATGCTCACCGCGCGCGGCAGAAGAAGGAATTGATTCACCCCGATCCCGCGCTGGGCGAGGCGGCGAACTTCCTCTGGATGATCAACGGTGAGAAGCCGAACGACGAAATGGTGAGCACCATGGACCTGTGCTACGTGCTGCACGCCGACCACGGGATGAACGCCTCGACGTTCTCCGCGCGCGTGACCATTGCGACGCTCTCGGACATGTATTCCGCGATCACCACGGCCATTGGGACGCTGAAAGGCCCGCTGCACGGCGGCGCGAATGAGGGCGTGATCAAGATGCTCCAGGAGATTGGCTCGCTGGAGAAGGTGGACGAATACATCGAGGACGCGCTGGCGAACAAACGCAAGATCATGGGCATCGGCCATCGCGTTTACAAAGTGCTCGATCCGCGCGCGCCGCATCTCCAACGCATGGCGAAAATCCTGAGCGCGAAGGTGGGCGACGCGAAGTGGATTCAGATGAGCGAGCGCATCGCGCAGATCATGCTGGAGAAGAAGGGCCTGAACGCGAACGTGGATTTCTATTCCGCCACGGTCTATTGGTCGCTCGGCATCCCCACGGATTTGTTCACGCCCATCTTCGCCATCGCCCGCACCAGCGGATGGACGGCGCACGTCCTCGAACAGCTTGCCGATAACCGCCTGATTCGCCCGCAGTCGCTTTACACCGGGCCGGTGGGATTGAAAGTCGTGCCGGTGGATGAGCGGTAAGGGCTTTGACAGAACCAACCAGTTCCATAGACTAGTTGCATGAAAGTTCAATCCATCGGCTTGTTTGAAGCCAAGACCCGGCTGTCCGAACTGTTGGAAAAAGTTCAACGCGGCCAGGTCTTTTGTATCACAAAACGAGGCAAGCCGGTGGCGGAATTGCGGACGCCCGCCGGAGCGGCCGGGCGGGGGCGGACGGTTTCTTTGACCAGCCGCTTCGCGGCGCTGCGCGCCAAGGTCAAGCCCGGCGTCTCCTCCCGTGAATTGATCGCCATCGGTCGCCGCTGATGAACTGCGTAGCTGACGCTTCGTTTGTCGCGGCCAGCCTGTAGCACGACTGGTTGGCAAAGAAGTAAAACCTGCCGGGGAAACCAAGAAGGCGCGGGCTTGGGCGCTTTACCAGCAGTTGCAAAAGTCCGGACGTAAACTTCCACAAAAACAACTGGACGACGCGGTGCGGTGCAGCCGCGCGGAATTGTTGCAACGCACGGGCAAAGTTCTCGCTTGAACTACGTCAACGTGGTGATTGATGGCAAGAAACATATCGTAACCCATCGTGCCGCTGGAGGAATCGCTGAAAGTGCAGCAGGTGATGGACGCGATTTACCTGTCGGCGGAAACGGGGAAGGAAGTGCGGCTGGGGGCGAAGTAAATGGCGCGCAGCGCCACCGGCGTCGGTAAAACCCTCGTTGCGCGTGGCACTACTCACTATAAAATCGAAGCATGGCCCGCTTCGACTGAAAGTTTTGCTTTGCTTCAAAAATCCTTGAGCAAAAGGCACCAAACGGAAACTCTGGCCCCACTTTGGATTTACCGCCGCCCAACCCGCTGACGCTGATTCCCGAACCCACTCGGCGCATGGCTCTAATTATTTTGGCGCACAAGATTTTCCTCGCGATTCTTCTTTTTGCTCTGCCGACCATTGTTCCATCCCTGTTTCCAAGCGACCGGGCGGTTGAGCGACGGTTTCGCACCTGGGACACCGAACACTACCTGCACCTGGCCAAGGAAAGCTACACTCCCAAATCAGGTCACTGTGCATTTTACCCGCTTTGGCCGCTTTGCATCAGTCTTGCCACCACCGTGACAGGCAACCCCGTGGTGTCCGGGTATCTTTTGGCGAATCTGTTTTCCTTCTGCGCCTTGCTCCTTTTTCACCATTTTGTTCTCAAAAAGCATGATGTGGAAACCGCCAATCGCGCCACGTTGCTGTTGCTTCTTTACCCAGGCTCACTGTTTTTCTTCTTCCCCTACACTGAGTCGTTGTTCCTTTTTCTCCTGATGGTTTGTGTCCGCTGCTTGCGCTCAGAAGCATGGAAATGGGTGTTCATCGCCGCCTTTCTTCTGCCCATGACCCGCGCGACCGGGGTCTTTATTTTCCCCTTCCTCGTCTGGGAGTTTTTCCGGCGCAAGAGTCCGGTCAAAACCTACGCCATCTGTGCTGCCCCACTGCTTGGGTATTTTTGCTATTTCGCAATCATGTATTTTTACACGGGAAATGCGTTGGAAGGGTTTGACGCGCAGCAAAAATACCCGGCCCGTCCTTCGATTGCGCGCATCGCTGATCCGGTCGGATTCGCGCAAAGTTTTGTGGATTTCAACTGGACCCACGACATGTTGCGGTCATTTGTGGATCGCGGCTTTTTTCTCATTTTTCTGATCAGCCTCTTTTGGATTTTGCGCGCGGACACGGGTTACTATGTTTACTCCATTTTCTGCGGCTTGATTCCCGCCCTCTCCAACATCCTGATGTCCTACACGCGTTTCTTGTCCCTCGTTTTCCCTTTGTTCATCGTTTTGGGCCAGTTCGTGGCCCGGAAATGGTTGTTCTGGCTTTTGGCCGGCGCATTTGGGGCGGGACAACTCTGGTTGTTTGTTCGGCACGTCGCGGGACGCTGGGCAGGTTGAGCAAATTATGAAATCACCCCAAAACTCCGCTCCCCCAAGTTTAAGTGAGTTACGCGCTTCCTTGTTGCTTTACCGTGACTGGCTTTTTTTCTGGATTAACCGATACCCCATGCTCGCAGTGGGTCTGCTGCTCTTGCTGACCGCTTGGCCGCTGCTTTCGGTCGTGAACGCGCCCGTTCATGGCGACGTGCGACTTTACGAAGGTGTGGCCCGCAGCCTTTTGTCGGGAAAAGTCCCTTACCGCGACACCGTTCTGGAGTACCCGCCCTACGTGATTCCCCTTTTTGTTTTGCCGGCGGCGTTCGGCCTGGAGAACTACCCACAATCCTTTGCGCTTTTGGTGGCGCTGGCCGATTCCGCCCTCAAGACGCTGTTGTTGCTAATCGCGATGCGTGACAAATCAAAAGTCCGCTGGATTCTCCCTTTGCTCGTCTATGCGGTTTCCATACCCGCCATCCGTTATTTTTACCTCCAACGGTATGATGTCCTTCCCGCCTTGATCACGGTTCTGTCCGTCTGGCTGTTTTCCACCAAGCGCTATGCATTGGCCGGTCTGGGCGTGGCGTTGGGTACGGGCGTCAAACTCTACCCCATCCTTTTTGCCCCGCCTCTGCTCCTGCTCGCGTGGAAATCAGGGCAGGCAAGGAAGTTCATGCTCGGACTGCTGGGCGGTCTTTTGCCGATGGCCGCCCTCAGCTTTTTCCTGCCTTGGTGGAATTTCCTCACCTTCCACGGCGACCGCGGCCTGCAAGTTGAATCGCTCTACGCCTCCTTTTTATGGCTGGGAAAGCTCGTCGGGTTGATGGATGTGAAGTGGGCTGGCGCACGGGCTTGGATGGAAGTCCAAGGACCGGCGGCGTCCCTTATCCTGCCTTGGACTCGCCTCCTTTTCGCTTTGGCGGTTTCCCTGTCCACCGCGACCGCCTGCTGGCTGGCCATTCGGTTGAAGCCGCCATCCGCCTCCGGCGTCGCCCGGCTGCTGCTGGTTCCATTGCTGGCTTTCGTGGCGTTTAACCAAGTGCTCAGCCCGCAATACATGATCTGGCTTCTGCCCTTGGCGGCTTTGGCCTGTCTGGAAGGAGACCCGTGGCCTCCTCTGGCCTTGGGTTTCGCCACGTTCCTGACCCCGTTTTTCTATCCCTCGCCCGAGTATGGCAGCGGCCTGGGCCTTTCCCAGACCCTCATCCTCGTGGTGCGAAACCTCATTCTAATTGCCGTGTGGGCGTTGCTTATTTTTGAGGGCTATCGTCAGGCTGGCCGGAAGGAGCCTTCACCCGCCAGTTAAACTTGGCGTTCATCCAAAAGTTCCAAAGCGTCACGAGGACAATCGCCGCGAAATTCGCCACGTACAGATTCCATCCCAGACCCCGGTAAAAAAGATTCAACAGCAGTACGGCCCAAACGATTCCCACGCCGCAAATCAGGTTGAACATCAGCAAACGCCGGAACGTGCCGGAAGCCGTGCGCGCGGATTGGTCAGTGGGCCGGAACGTCCACAGATCATTCCAAAGGAAGTTGTTCAACATCGCGATTTCCGCCGCGAAGATTTTCGCCACGCTCACGTTCCAGCCCAGCCACTTCGGTTCCGCCAGGAAATGCAGCGCCACCATGTCCACGACCACGCCGCTGCCGCCCACCAGGCAAAAACGCGCGAATTGCCATAATCTTGCGGAACGAGCCAGCCGATGGAGTTGGTCTTTCACGCGGTGGGTCAAGGAGCAGGCATGGGCGGAGGCACCACAACTTTTGGCTCTGGTTTTACGATAGGCTGGGTGTGTTTGTTCATGGCGGCGTTCTTTTCCCCCATGAATTCCGTGTGACCGTCGGCAAAGGCCACGCTGCTTTTGTCCACATGCCGCTGCGTCAGCGCGTCTGCTCGCTCGCCGGGCGCGCAGGCGCCGTCGTTGGGCGACGCCTCCTCGTAAAGCAGGATGAGCGAAGGCAGGTTTTCAATGTCTGCCACTTTCAGTTTCTCCAAGTGGGCGTTCATGCTGTAGCTGAAAGGATAGTCCCGGTAACGCAACTGCGCATCCCCCGGACACTGCAAAACCCGGCTGCCCAACTCCTGCACATACGGGGCCAGCACGCTGTTCGTCAGCACCCGGTCGCTTTGCCAGTGAATCCAGTCCGAGGCATTTGGAAACTCCCGGCGGGCCGACCAAGGAAACGTGCCGGAGTCTTGAACCTGCCGCACAAAGCCGGCGGCCAGCTCCTTCATGTTGCTTTGACAAACAAGCTGGCGCGGACGGTCGGCGCGCTTGGCGAGAATGAACACCCCTAGCAGCCCGAGCAACACCACGACCGCGATGCAAATCAGCAATTCCGTGCGGCTAAATCCCTTCACTGCGCAGTTTTAACGGATGCTTCCAAGGAATTCAACGCGTGTGTGTCGTCCGCTCCGTGAGCCATTTCATGTCCCGGTTCTGCGCCGACCACAATTAAGACTTTAACTAGATTAAACCCATAAAGAGAGTTGCATAAGTTTTTGCTATTCAGCATTCAAAAAAGCGACATGAATGTGGCAATAAAAGACCTAGATGCCTGCCTCGGAAAACCTTGCGCCAATATAACGCAATCCTCAGTGTCATACGCTGTATGAACAATTTCCTCACATTCAACACCTACAGAAGCAGATGTATCACAAAAACTAGACGTTACGATGCCACCAGTGCAAGTTCCTACAAATGTTTCGAGCTCAACTAAAAAGCCCTCAGTGTCATAAACAGCTTGAACACAGCTAGCCCCTGAAACTGGCCCAGCACAGTAAATGTTGTCGGTGTAACAGATCACAACAGTGCATGAGGTCGCAGTTGTCGGTGGAGGATCTTTTAGAGTTCCATCCGAATTATAAAAGCTGCACGCTCCGGCGCTGTCAATCAGCCCCCATACAGATATGTCGTTTGAGCAATCTCCTTGGACTAAGATTGAGCCAATCAAAAATAGAGCTGCTATTGATGTGAATTTTTTCATGTGTCTTTCTTTATGTTTTTTGTTCTGTTAAAATGACCGGCAATTAATGGCACTGCAAACACTGCAAATGCAAAAGTTAGGATAAATGCAATTGCGACAGTGGAAGTGGTTCCAGATTTCCATACTGTGCGTTTATATTTTTTGGTTTCGCGCAACTGTTTGTCGGTCGGCCAAACATTGTTTGTCACGAGAACTTTAATGGTTTTTACGCCTTCATTTTCAAACCTTTGGTCTGTTATCATTGTGCGGCGGGTCAATTCCGGAACCGTGGATATTTCCGCAGGCAAGGATACAAAATTGGTGGCTTCAAACGAGTAAGTTAGAGCCGCTACCGGAACAGTATCAGATTTGAAACCCGAAAAACTATAGTATGAATACGTGAAACGCTTGAGTACAGTTAGACCATTGGTGAAAATAAATTCTGTATTTTCCAATGCAGCATTTGTCCTGTTTCCGTTGTTTGACAAGTAGCTCAAGCTTCTTAAACAAAAGGGCGAACGCTCCGACCGTTCCCAGATGGCCGGCGCAAATTGAACTTTGGTATTTTTCATGTCTTCAATTCGAATTTGCGAGTTGATCACCGGAAAGTTTCCTGGACCGTTGGCAGGGAATTCACAGGCCGAAGCATACGCCAAATACATCAATCTGGCATCTCTGGGGACTGGGTCTGATGGAACCGATCCTCGGATAACCCGAGCTGTAGTTCCGAGTTTGGCGCGTTGCGGAAAACCCTCATTTGAAGGAACGTACAGCACGTAGATGTTCGTTAAATCACAACCAATTTCTGTGTATCCGTTGAGGTTATGTCCGGAGCTGCGGCGGATTATCCAACCGCAGTTTGTTACTGAAACACTGTATCCTATTGATGGGTGCTGTATTCCGTCACCAGATTTCACATGCAACACGCCTTCGATACGGAAGCCATGCGCTAAAGAGACATTGCAAATGGACATTCCAGCCCCAAATAAAACCAAGCGAAAAAACGCCTTGTGAGCCATTTGCATACTAATATTTTGTTGCAAAAACTCGGCTTGAATACAAGAGCTAAAAAAATCAAGCTTTACAAATCGCCAGTTCTCTCCGGGCAGGACACGGAAAGGCTCCGAAATCCTGAACTTGCCGCGCAAAGCCACCGGCCAGTTCCTTCAAATTGTTCTGGCACACCAGTTGGCGCGGACGGTCGGCGCGCTTGGCGAAATGAAAATACACACCAGCCCAAGCAAACCCACTGCCGCTAGGCAGGCCAACAATTCCGTGCGGCTGAATCCCTTCACGGCGCATTTCTACCGTGTGCATCCACAGAATTCAACGCGCGTGTGTGGTCGTCCGTTCCGTGAGCCATTTTATGTCCCGATCCTGCGCTGAAGTGGGAAAGGCCACGTTGGACAGATGATAACCGGGCCGCAGCGGCGGCGTGGTGGTCGGCTCCAGCCACTTGCGCCACTCCACATGACCGTCCGCAAAGGAAAGCACGGCCCCGTTGTCGTGGTAGTTGGCCGGTGTGTCCACGATGGAATACTGCGACTCCATAAGCACGGCGAAGTAGCCGTCATTGATGGAATCCTCCCGTTCCTCGATAAAAACCCAAGTGGAAGACGGATTGTCTATTTCCGACATCCGGCGATAGGTCACGAAGTTGGTGTGCTGCCAGTTGCCCACTCCATTCATGTAGGCGTTCATGGAAATCGTGCGCGTCCGCTCATGCGAACCTCCGCCAATGCTGACGCGGCTGCGGTCCTGCGGGCATTTGTAAAGTTTGGCATTCTGCACGTATTGCCCGATGGACCCGAATGCCTCGTAACTCTTGCCAATCAACAAATCCGTGTTGGTCGCATCCGCCTTGTCCCCCGGCTCAAACTTGCTCCTGAGCCACCCCGCCACCCAGCTTTCGTAGTTGGTCATGCGCCCGGCCTGCGGCTGGTCGCTATTTTCCGGCAGTTTGTCCTCGTGGTCGTGAGCGTGCATTGCCCAGGCGCTCTGAATTTGTTTGAGGCTGTTCAGGCAAACCACGCGCGGCCCCCTCCGTTTCGCCGTGGCCACCGCACTTAAAATCAACGCGGCAAGGATGCCGATGACCGCAATAGTAACTAAAACTTCAACTAAAGTGAACGCCATGAACCTATTACAATCACGCCATTTTGCTTTATTATGATTTCCCATTTTTTCCTCGCTTTAGAAAAAACAAGAGAAGCGGGGTAAAAAGTATCAGAGCAAAGACCACCACTAGGACAGGGCGAATACGTGCGTTTTTGATGGTTTTTTTACGCTCGGCTTCAACTTTTCGTACTGCCTCCGCCTTCGGCCAGATACCTCCTGACTCTTCGTTGTTCAATGTCACCGCCAGCTTGAGGTCATTGGTCGGCGCAGACCGGCGATCCACAATGACCGTGTTGGATTTGCGGGAAAGCTCCGGCATCAAATTTTCGCGGGAACAACTACTGCGGACTGCCGTCACTGACGCCTCGACTCGCTCCATAACCCTTAAATCCGTGCTTTTGCGGCCATTGGCTGGCATGTAGCGCTCGAACACAAATCCGCTGGGCAGCGCCAAGCCACCAATATTGGTGACACCTGTGGCATAGCAAATCGCGTTTGTGAATCCCTGATCGTAAGGTTTAGGCAATTTGAAAACGCTGGGGAGATTGCTTTTGCTCATCGAATGTAACTGACCATCATTGAAATAGTCCAAAACCGAAGGCAACCCCGGTGCCTTCGGCAAAAAACTCCATCGCGCCTGTTGCTTTAGGTTTGGATTGAAGGTCGGGCCGGCCACTTGATCATAAACTGGCGTGATCAGATCGTTCGTTCGTCCGCGCAAAAAACAATGTGAGGCAAACATGATCCACAAAGGGGCAATGGTTTTATCCAGGCAACCAACCGGAACGGCATTGGAAAAAACCACTGCTGATCGCAGTGGAGGGATTGCCACCCTGTTCGAGCCGATGGCGTTTGTCGGTGTGCTGGGAATGCCAAGTTGGACAACTTCTGAAGGGCTGATTTGGCCGATTTCCCACATGGCCGGAGTTCCGCCGGGTCGTTCTTCCCGAGTTTGGATAAGCCACTGACAATCTCTGACAAAAACTGTGAAAGTTTCACTGCGGAGTGTCACTGTCTTCCCAGTTCCGCTTATCTGACGATATGTGGTTACGCCTTCAACTTCAAATTCTTGGGCAAACGAACGAAAAGCGAATAACGCCACTAACACAGTCCAAAGACGATACATCTCAAATGACAAGTAAATCCTCGCAATTCTACTTCGCCAGATGTCGGCTGTATGACCAGACCGCATTGCTACGAACAAATGAATACACACGAGAAACCTCTTTCAAGTCAGCTTCGCGACCAAAGCTGCAATCCACAATCACATAACCAACGCCATTCAATAAATTAGTAACGGTGGGCGAAAAGAAATAGTCCCAAGTCATATAAGCATTGGTTGACAAATTTGGAATCAAGCTTCGCGGTAATGGCGATAAGTATGCGCCGGTGCCAAACATAGCTGAAATGTAATATCCGTTCAAAGACGGCCCTTCTATCTTCGCTCCAATCCGCCCCAATCTTGGTGTGTTTTCTGTAATAGTGTAGCTTTGAGTGAATTTAGCCGCAAATACACGATCATTGGTTACCCCAACTCGTGCGTCAGGCACACCAATACGAATGACTTTGGATAGATTCTCAGGATCGAAGATTGCCCCGGTCGCACCAGGTGCAAATCCAATCATTACAAAAAAGATACAAAGCAAGATAGGGGACATGCTATCAATACATCGGGACTGGGCTGACTCTTCCATAAGCATTGCAAACATTGTAACCAATGTTATTCCACCACTCTGGGCGTTTTCCAGCAGCAACCCAAGCAGCTATTACATCACGCTTAGTGTCATAAACACCGCCATGTGGCCAGAAAGGAATATACTTAGTTATCCACAATCCTGCGTACGGCACATTTACGGTGAGACAACCCTCAAAAAGATTTGGCCCAGAGTCCATTACAACTAGCGATTCAGTTCCGTGAATGTTGCAGTTGCTAGTTTCATAATCGGAATAGTCAGCGTCTGTGGACGGCATTGCAGTGTCAGTGCCACCGCTTCCACCAACAATTTGAAGCGCTTTCAGAGCGGTCTTGGCTAAGGATAAGCAGTCGTATCCAGGCGAACTTGGATCCAAAGGCCTCCAAGGCGACGTTTGGCCAAGAGGGTTACCGACAGATAACTGGTCTTTTAAATAATTACGAAGACCCACACCAACGGTCAACTCAGTTGCCCGAGCAGACACTAAATCAACCACACCACTGACACGCTTGAGCGTGGGCTCGTCCCCCGTGGGCACTCCAAGAAGCCCGTAAATCGTATGCGGCCCCGACGTTTCCGTTGCGCATACAATTTGGCCGCCAAATCGAACGCTCCAAGTGGTGTTGCCAACTGTTTTGGATGTAGAATCGTGAAGCGGTGTTGTTGAAGTCAAACTGACCATTTGTTCAGTTCCGGTCGCGGTGCCGCTCCCAGTTGGATAAATAATATCACCAGTGGAAAGCAACTTGAAATCAACCCCAGAAGGTTCAACAACCAATTTCACATTTACCGTAAGATGCGACCCCATTTGATGTGTAACTGGATTGTTTGCAGCCGGCGACTTTTGCCATCCACGCGGAGAAAATACAGTGCCACCTTCCCCAACGTAGTCCGTATTATAATCGGTAAGAACCCCATGATCACTAGTGAATAGGACAGCTTTCACTTCTGCTGAAACCACTTTTATCGTAACAGTCCGGGACGACGTTCCCGCAGTAAACGTGATGATGTGTGATGCGGGCACCGTTAAATCCACAGTCACAGTAAAGGTGCCGCTATGCGTGGTGGTCGCGCTTCCAACAGTGTCAGTTGCCGTCCAGCACGCCGGCAGGTCTGTAGCGCTCACTGAAGGGTTTGCTGTCGCTGTCACTGTCAATGTTCCGCTCGCCATTTTGCAGTGTAAAAACGTAGCGCCCGTGACATCACCACCATTCATAGTAAGAGTTGCCACTTCAATCACCTTGATGGTTTCAGTGCAATCATTATTGATATTGCAAAGCATGTACACCGTGACCGTTTTTTCACCGGCAGTTGGGTATGTCATCGTTATTGACATCGGTGCATCGCCTTCGGGGACAGTGATGTCACCACTCCATCCCAGGCATTCTGGTTTGTCAGTAGGCGACATTTGAGCGGTGTAAGTGATGTTTCCCCCTACGCAAATCGCAATGTCATTTGGGTCTTTTGTGAATCCGGTCAATTCAGTAGCCGTGAAAGTCGTTGACGCAGCCGGATCGCACCCGTTGTTGACGACGGCGGTGAAACTACCTGAAGTACCCGGCGTGTAGCTTCCTGTCCACTCTTCCGGGAATTCGCTGCTTTGATAAACAGCGACTGAGTCGTTGCCAATGGTTACTTGCGGGTCCGTCGCCGTTTCATTTTCGTCGCAGTCCGGTGTTGAATGGACGGTGATGTTAACTGAGCAGCCAACACATGCTACGGATTCATTAACCGATATGCTCAAGGCACCAACCGCCTGCGCGGCAGACAAAGCAAGAATTCCGACCAAAGCAACACTGCGCCCGCAAAATTGTAAGATTTTCATAGAGATCTCCCGCTGACCGTTTTCCAATGAATGTATTGATGCTGTTGATTTTCCCGAGTGAGTCAAGCACAAAGAAAGTGTCACGGGTTGTTTTGCAAAACTAGCAATTCCAAGTGGAAGACGGATTGTCTATTTCCGACATCCGGCGATAGGCCACGTAGTTGGTGTGCTGCCAGTTGCCTACTCCATTCATGTAGGCATTCATGGAAACCGTGCGCGTCCGCTCCTGCGAACCCCCGCCGATGCTGACCCGGCTGCGATCCTGCGGACATTTGTAAAGTTTAGCATTCTGCACGTATCGCCCCATGGAACCGAATGCCTCGTAACTCTTGCCAATGAGCAAATCCGTGTTGGTCGCATCCTCCTTGTCCCCGGCTCAAACTCGCTGCGCAACCAGCCTGCCACCCAGCTTTCGTAGCCTACCATACGTCCGGCCTGGGGTTGGTCGCTGTTCTCGGCCAGTTTGTCCTCGTGATCATGCGCGTACATGGCCCATGCCGCTTGAATCTTTTTGAGGCTGTTTAGGCAAACAACTCGCGGCCCCCGGCGTTTGGCTGCTGCCAAGGCACTTAAAAGCAATGCAGCAAGAATCCCAACCACCGCGATGCTGACAAGCGGTTCAATCAAGCTAAAAGCCAAAGCCTTCCGACAATCAGGCATATACAAACTCAGGCTTAACGCGGCTCATTATGGCGTTGAGGCATCAACAGCACAAATTACAATATTCAGTTTTTCCTCTTCCGCTTCCTAAAGAGAATCAGTGGCAACGCTACCAAAGTGGCAAAAATCAAGCCAGTCAGATACGGGGCCATCTGAATTTCTTTGCGGGGCACGCGGAGACGAAGTTTTTTATCATGCGATTGCCGAACTTCATTGGTGCCGCGAATACGTTGATCAACGGAAACGTAGTGGACTGCGGTGGTCAAAGCTCCGCTTTGCAAAAGCCTGCTGTCTTTTACCAGCGTATCTTTTGGAGGCCGGTCAAAAAACGACACATTCTTGTTCGTTTGGCTGAATTCAATTACCGAGGCATGCAGCCGGGTTCGAACCTTCAGCCCTTGCGTCGTGGGAGAAAACGTCTCAACCCCGAAGCTGGTAGGCAGGTGCCAGCCATTCACGTTCTCAAAATTGCGTGGTTCAAAAACCAGGTTTGTGAACCCGTCTTGAAATGGCTTGGCCCGCCGAGAAAATCCCGTAACCCCGTCGCGCCTTTTTATCAAAAACCACCCCAAGTCCCTGCCCGTAAGCCAAGCAGGACAAAACGGATACTCGTCGGATAGCTGCCACTGACACGTATTTGTTGTCCCACTGACGGCTGGACTGACAACATCAATCATTCCAGGTGGCGGCCTTTCGCCCAGTTCGCGCTGCGAATAGCCCGAAATGTAGGTCAGCCAGATATACCTGGGAAATGGGTGCGGAAAGACAGGCGGAAAATCCAAACGAGAGACTTCCATGTAGCTGTCTACATTTGTTCCTGAATGAGTGGACAAATTGTAAAAAGACCGCTCTTGAAAATCCCCGCGAAAGACTCTGATTTGGCTATTGTCTGAACCAAGTGCAATATCACAGCGAACTTCCCAATGGTTGGTGTTCAAAACAAACCAGAACCGACAGACGTTGCTAATTTGGGTGGTTCCATTAACTCGCAACTCTTCATAAAGGCCAGCGCCACTCCCATTTATCGCTGCACTAGCGCGAAAAACCAGGATGAAGACACAAAAAACTTGAGGAAAATAATGAAACACTGTACTTTTGATGAAGCTCCCCTTTTATTGCAAGCCGCCCCCAAGGTTAGAATTGCTTATTCCCGTAGCCAAGCGGATCCCGTCCAATCAAACTTCATCGGTTTATCTCCTATTGTGAGCACGGTTTTCCCTTCAAAAGATGAAATTTTTAAACCATTAAGTTGTTTATTGACTGGATAGGCGTTCCCAAACAAAGCGGTTAGCTGAGCCACAGGTTTAGATGGGCAATGGGATAATTCATCAAAATTTAACGGCTCCTCGCGCACGGTCAGCACGTCAATAAACAATGTCGCGTCAAAAACATACGCTACAAAAACTTTAGACTGTTCGAAATAAACTCCAATAAATGTAGTATCAAATTCTGAATCTGGTGGAGGTGATTTCCCGTCTTTCAATTCCTTATTGAGGGGTGCTTCACGTATTGAAGTGTGTTTCCAAAGATAGTTGGTTGTATTGCCTATGATTTGTTGCAAAATGTAATCTTGGCCTTGCAATCTTGTTTTTATTCCAAGAAAGTCTTCTAGGCTGCCTTGGAGCATGGGTTTGGATTGACCCGGGATCGGAATTAACTTCGGGCCTGTTTGAGCTTTTCTGTAAGGTGCTAATTCCTGTTCATTTAAGTTGCGTCCCAGCATTTTGGTGTCAGGTGCCATAATAGGCACTGGCACTTCTTTCCATTTGTTGGGGCCTAGAACAGTTTCGGCCTCAGCAAGGCATGGCACGGCTAACAACATGAGATGGACTATAGTAAAAAAACCAATAAATGTATTAAATCCTAAAAATCCACCTACAATGCGCCGTGCCGGGAGACGAAAAGGCAAATTGCTGATTTGCAATAAGTCCGTGTCAGGATTCGAAATTATTAAATTACTTCCCGCTCCGGCGTCACATAAAACATTGCGTGTCATTACAGTGTTAGCTTTAGTCTGAAAACTTTTAAACCAAACATTATTTAATTTTTTACTAATATCTATACATTAAACGTAAGCTCTACGGAGAATGCAGAACCTGCAGGGTTGAATCGAGCGGCAACCAAATGACGCCGCCGGTTACCGGAGGCAGTGATCGATATTGCAAGAACCCGAGAACTGAAGCGCTTTCCCAATCATTAAGATTTCCGGCAAAATCAGCTTTAGCATCATAGTGGGTGCCATAAGATGGATCGTAAACCTCCTCGCCGTATTTTACTAAAGCATGGCCAAGATATGGCCCAGTTGTCCTCATCGCGCCTCCAAATGCATATGCGCTCGGAGGTGACATATTTTGTCCAGGCAAGTCCGGATTTACCACAAGGACTTGATGAAAAGTATATCCCGCCGGTGCCGGACTTGGGGGCACCGGTGCGTCTACCGAAGCCGCTGTAGATGGGATCGTGTGAACATTTAATACCTCCCTGAAAAAGGGTTGCCATTCACCGCAACGTCCGTTACGCCACGCTATTAAGCTTTCAGGTGAGCCTTCAGGAAGCGGTGCCGTTCCCCAGTACTTCATAGGCTGCGAGTCAAATGTCGAGCAGGCACGCCCGGAAAAGTTGGCGGTCCAGAGGCTGCTCCTAACAGCATTTTCCGTGTTACCCGACGCCCCGTGGCAAGCATTGTGAACTATGGTGTGAACGCGAACGCCAGGAGTTCTTAAAGTACGATAGATTTCATGCGTACTTTCATCCGAATCGGCAAAATAGTCGCAACTGACAGAGTACTGCCATGTTTCTGCAATCGCCGGATCGTGCCCCACATCGTCAACCAGTTCAACTGAGGACGTCAAATTGGCGGTCACGGTGGTGCCGGAGATAGTTCCCGTCCCGGGATCAAAGGGATACAGCGCGCTGTCTGACTTGATGGTAAATGTGACTGTGCTTGGGCAGTCCGTAGGGAGTAAATCAAAAGTTATTGTGGCATGAAGCAATTCGTTGATCTTGTGTTGGATCGGTGCAACTGCCGTGGTTGACCAATGAGCACCCCCCGGAATGCTGCGTTCAGTTGGATAAATATCTCGGGCGGTAAAGTTAGGCATGGCGCCATTTGGACTGGGATCCATTTTAATATCAGCCATGGTGCCAGTAAATTTCACGGTCTTCAAATTGAGTTTCACGACCCAAATGTCTGCATCAACACAGGTGTCACCAATGTTAAACTCGACAGTCTGTTTGCCCGGTGAATTCCAACTGGCAGTAGCTTCCATGTCCATGAAATCCGTTACATTGTCCCAGTCGATGCATTCCGAAGGAGTATCGTCCGGGAAATTCGACTCTCCGACCCACAAGGATTCCTGTCCTACAACGACGGCTGAAATTTCATCAAGAAGGTCCACATCGTCAGGGCAATATGCATGAACGGCTAGTGCAGCCACGACTTTGACAGTAACCACATCAGAAGCAATCTCGTCGCCCCAACAGTCGTAAGCAATCGCAGTGAAGGTGACGGTAGCTGAAGCAGCGTCGGTCGGTAAACTAGCTGTAGTACATCCGCTGGCCGTGACCGTGTCATCATCGCATAGTTCTTGAGCGGACGTACTACACCCCCCCTGAACTAGCAATTATTCTGACCCGAATACATTCGCCGTAACAAATACTACCGACTGGCTGACTATCGATGTAATCTTCGACACCCGTAAAGGAGGCCGCCACGCTTATCGGGTCACCGTGACAAACAGCAGCAGGGGCGGACACGAAAGTAACTTCTAAAGCACCCAGAGCAGTCCAACTGCTACACAACAAGCCTGCGGCCGCAAATGCGACTTTGAAGAAAGAGGATATTCCCCGCAGATTAGGACAAAGGATTAAAACACGCATAGATTTGCCTTTTTCGGTCTACTTGATATTGAACCATTGCAACATCAGCAACTCCAGTAAGTCAACAGTTTTTAGTAGGCAAAAAACTGACGAGACTGTCATCATTCTGCTCCCTACCGCCCCCGAAAGGTCAAGCAGGCGGGGGAAGCCCATCCAAGCCCCGGTGAATGGGTGGAAGGCGCGCCGCGGCGATTAACGGGGATGGCTTGCTTAAGGAACGCTACTGGCCTGTCTTGGTCGTCGGTCTTGACGGTGGGGCCGTTACGTTTCACGGCCATTTTCCATGTCGGACGGGGAGGAGTACATTTCGCTGCGGCCAATGATCTCGTGATTTTTTTGTCGTTAGACAGGGCTTGCACGGGGCAGGCCAAACTTACAAGCGAGCGTGTTTTCCTTTCTCGCTGCTTTAGTGAGCTTTTGCGGTTCAAATTCAATCTCCGAAGGCGAAAATCCTCACGACCATTCAAGCTGTGCAAATTGGTCCAGGACGGTCTGCCGGCCTTTTATGACCTGGCCTCGTTAACCACGACGTCGAAGGCCCCAGCCGGTCAGGGCTTCTTCGTTGGCTTTGTTCACCGCCGCAAGCAAGTCGCTGATTTGGGTAACTGCAAACCGCAGGGTACCGGTGGTGCTCTGGGTCTGGCTGGGGGCGACACCCAGCAGATTGGTGGCGCGGCCATTGGCTTCCTGCGTTTTGCGCTCGAAGTCCTTGGCGGCTTTACGCTGGGTGTCGGCCTCGGTCACTTTATCGCCAAAATCCTCGAGGTCGAGGTCGGTGAGACCTTTGAGCGGGGAGTTGGCGCCGAGTTCGGTGCTTTTCTTGTGGATTGCTCCGGCCAGGGCCACCAATTCATCGGGGTTGCCGAGCGGAACGTTGATGCGGACTGTTTTACGGGCCATAACTTTATTTAGCTGTTTGTTTCTTGTTTTTCGTCAGTGGCGGCCGGTCTTCCCGGTCGTCTGATGTGTGCAACGGCAACTGGGGCGTGAAACTTGAGAACTTTTTTCGGCAAGTTTGGGCCGGGAAGATTCCGGGTGGGGGTTTGGCGTTCAAGTGACGGGCTGGAACATCAAAGTTTTGAGTTTGGGCGTGTGGTGGGTGGCAAGTGGTCAAGAAACTGGCGCGGGAATGCTTTTCGCTGGAATGGGAAGGGACATTAGCCACAAAGAACGCAGAAAACGCAAAGAGGAGTCGCTGAAAGTGCGGCCATGGCGCGAATGGTCGCGGGCGCAATCCACGCCTGCTCCGCAACGGCCTGGTGGGAACGGCGCGCGTGGCGTTGAGGGAAGTTCGAACTGAACTCGGCGGCATCGCCAGCGGCGAGGTGCCGTTCGCAATTGGTTCTTGAACCTTCAACTTTGAACCTCGGATGATGAATCTCGAAAAAGCTGATGAACATTCACGAATACCAAGCGAAGCTGTTGCTCAAACAATACGGGGTCGCCGTTCCGCCCGGTGAAGCGTGCAAAACTGTGGAGGAAGCACAGGTTGTCGCAGAAAAGATTTTTGCTGCCGGAAACAAGCTCTCCGTCATCAAGTCGCAGATTCACGCCGGCGGTCGCGGCAAGGGCGTGTTCAAGGACGGCTTCAAGGGCGGCGTGAAGCTCGGCAAATCCGCCGAGGAAACGGTGGCGCTCGCGAAAGCCATGCTCGGCAACACGCTCGTGACCAAGCAGACCGGACCCGAGGGCCGTGTCGTCAGCACCGTGCTCATCGCGGCGGCGGAGGACATCAAGAAAGAATTTTATCTCGCCGTGCTGCTCGACCGCGCGAACTCGCGCCCGCTCATCATGGCCAGCACCGAAGGCGGCGTGGACATCGAGGAAGTCGCGGAGAAGTCGCCGGAGAAAATTATCAAGGAGCACGTTGATCCTGCGCTGGGCTTTCAGCCGTGGCAGGGGCGCAAGATTGCCGCTGCGCTCGGACTGAAAGGCGACCTCGCCAGCCAGTGCGGAAAACTGCTCGCGGGTGTTTACAAGACCTGGTGGGAAGCCGACGCGAGCATGGTGGAAATCAATCCGCTCTGCATCTGCGTGGGCGCGGACGGCAAGGAGAAGCTCGTCGCCGTGGACGCCAAGATCGGTCTCGATGACAACGCGCTCTACCGCCACAAGGACATTCAGGAGATGCGCGACCTCGCCGAGGAATCGCCGCTGGAAATCGAGGCCAGCAAGTTCAACCTGAACTACATCAAGCTCGACGGCTCCATCGCCTGCCTCGTCAACGGCGCGGGCCTCGCGATGGCCACGATGGACATCATCCAGCACTTCGGCGCCAACCCCGCGAACTTCCTCGACGTGGGCGGCGGCGCGAGCAAGGAGCAGGTCACGGCGGCGTTCAAAATCATTCTCAGCGATCCGAGCGTGAAGGCGATCTTCGTGAACATTTTCGGCGGCATCATGGACTGCAACGTCATCGCCACGGGAATCGTCGCGGCGGTGAAGGAGACGGGCTTGACCCTGCCGCTCGTCGTGCGCCTCGAAGGCAACAACGTCGTCGCGGGCAAGAAGACGCTGGCTGAGAGCGGCCTTACGATCATCAGTGGTGACAGCATGGCGGACGCGGCGAAGAAAGTCGTCGCCACGGTCAAATAGAACGGCACGGGATGATGGTTGTGGGGGGCGAGCAGCGGTCCAAGCCCAGGCCGCTTTCGGACGAGGTGGAGCAGATCCAGCGCTTGATTGAAATTCAATCGCAGATCGTGGAACTCGCCCGTCAGAATGAAACCACGGCGCAGGAGTGCGCGGAGTTGCGGCACGAACTGTCCGAGGAATTACGCCGCACGAAGCCGCGTTCACCACGGCTCAAAAGTTGGTGGAGAAAATTTTGGCCGCGCTGGAGTCCGGCCCGGATTCAGGAGAGAAAATGAAAGTCATAGAAATTGCGTTCAGTTGCTACCCGGTCACGAACATGACCCGGGCGCGCGCGTTTTATGAAGGCGTGCTGGGGCTGAAGGCGACTCATCAATCCGGGGAGCCGGGCGGCATGGAGTGGGTGGAATACGACATCGCCAACGGCACGCTGTCCATCGGTGCCGGTGCGCCGGACTGGAAGCCGAGCGCCAACGGCTGCTCCGTCGGCTTGGAGGTCGAAGACTTCGACCAAGCCATCGAGCACTTGAAGGCGCAGGGCGTGAAGTTCCACATGGAGCCGTTCCCCACGCCGGTCTGCCAGATGGCTTTCATCCTCGATCCCGACGGCAACGCCATTTGCATTCACAAGCGGAAAGCCGGACGTCATTGAACATGATTGACGACGCGCTCATCGCTGAATTGAACCGCGGCTACGTCTGCCCGCCGGATGCGGGACCGGCGTGGCGGGCCGCCTGCGACTACGGATACGACATGTCCCTCGTCGAGGACTCGCTGCACATGACACCGGAGCGGCGACTGGAGGAACATCAACATGCTTTGAACACGGTTCTGGCCGTGATGGAGGCACGCACCATTGATGGTTCAGAATGACAAGGCGCTGCTGCAACGCTTGCAGGAACAGCAGTTGGAATTCGTCATCATCGGCGGGGTTTGCGGGGTGCTGCACGGGGTTTCCCTTGTGACGCTCGACCTGGACATTTGCTGTGAGTTCAACCCCGACAACCTTCGCCGGATTGAACGAGCCGTCCAGGATTTGCACCCGCGCCATCGCCTGACTGCAAACAAATTGCCGTTGCAACTCTCGGAGGATCTTTGCGCGCGGTTGAAAAATCTCTACCTGCGGACTGACCTGGGCATCCTTGATTGTCTGGGCGAAGTCGCCGGCGTCGGCGGCTACGCTGACTGCCTGCGCCGTTCCGTGATCAAGGAGATGTCCTACGGCTTGTTCCGCATTTTGGACATTGATGCCATCATAGCCGCCAAAGAGGCGGCGGGCCGGGAGAAAGATCTGGCCGCATTGAAACAGTTGCTCGCCATCAAGGAGCGGCAACAATCCGGCAGTTGACTCACAAACTGTAAACCTGAAATCGAAAATCAAAATGGCCATTCTAGTTAAACCCGACACCAAACTTCTCATCCAAGGCATCACCGGCGAATTCGGTGCGCGCCACGCCAAACTCTCGATTGATTACGGCACGCAGGTCGTGGCCGGCGTCACGCCTGGCAAGGGCGGGCAGTTCTTTGAGCATGGCGGGAAGAAAGTTCCAATCTTCGACACCGTGGCCGACGCGGTGAAGCAGAGCGGTGCGACCGCGAGCGCGGTGTTCGTGCCGCCCCCGTTTGCCGCCGACGCGATTCTCGAAGGCGTGGATGCCGGGCTCGATCTCGTCGTCGCCATCACCGAAGGGATTCCCGTGCGTGACATGGTGCGCGCGAAGCAGGCGATGCTCGGCTGCAAGACGCGGCTTGTCGGGCCGAACTGTCCCGGCGTCGTCACGCCCGGCGAAGGCAAAGATTCGCACGGCGGCTGCCGCATTGGCATCGCGCCCGGCTACATTCACAAGAAGGGCCACATCGGGGTCGTCTCGCGCAGCGGAACTTTGACTTACGAAGCCGTGTGGCAACTCACCTCGCGCGGTGTGGGCCAATCAACCTGCGTCGGCATCGGCGGCGATCCCGTCAATGGCACGTCGCATCTCGACGTGATCAAGCTCTTCATGGCCGACCCGGAAACGACGGGCATCATCATGATCGGTGAAATCGGCGGCAGCGCTGAAGAGGAAGCCGCTGAATGGATCACCAAGCACGGCACCAAGCCGGTCGCGGGTTTCATCGCGGGCGCGACCGCGCCGCCCGGACGCCGCATGGGGCACGCGGGCGCGATTGTCTCCGGTGGCAAAGGCACAGCCGAAGCGAAGATCGATGCCTTCAAGGCCGCCGGCATTGGCGTGGCCGTGACGCCCAGCGACATGGCGGACACGCTGTTGAAGATGATGTGAGCGAAAATGATAAATGACGAATGACGAATTGAGCGGCGCGCGCCCTCAGCCATTCGTCATTCGGAATTCGTCATTCCCATGCCCGTCCTCGACTTCATCCTGAACTGCGCCGCGCTCCTGCTCTGGCTGAACGGACGCAGCCAGCGGCTGACAAGTCTCCCGCGCGTTCCCGGCATCGCGCTCATCGCCACGCTCAAGAGCGCGCAGCGCCAGCCGACGGAGCGTTGGCCTTCGCATCTCGCGCTGGCCGGGCTGCTCTTCGCGCGCGCGGTTCTCTACTGGCAGGTGGGCACTTCCGCACGCTGGATGCCGACCATTCCGCTGGGGCCGATCACGCTGCATTTTCGGAACGACATGTTCATGCCCATGCTGCTGTTCTCGTTGCTCGGCTTCCTGCTCTTCCTCGCCGTGTTTTATTTCTCGCTGGCGCTGCTGGCGGTCGTGCCGCGCGGCACGACGGACAGCAATCCGTGGCCCGCGCTCGTGCGCGCGCATCTCGGCCTGCTCGCGCGCTGGCCGGCACCGGTGCTGGTCCTGATGCCGTTCGTGGTCGCGTTTGTTTTCTGGCTGGCACTGGGGCCGGTCTTCGGCTGGTTGCAGCTCGCCGCGCCCGCCGCCTCGTTCACGCATCTCGCGAAACAGGCGCTCGTCATCGGCCTGAGCGCGTGGCTGCCGTGCGCGTATCTCGTCGCGGGCGTGTTCGCGCTGCACTTCGTCGCCAGCTACGTCTATTTCGGACGCGCGCCGTTTTGGAATTTCCTTCACGCCGCCGCACGAAATTTTTTGCGGCCGCTCGCTCCCCTGCCCTTGCGCTTGGGCAAATTGGATCTCACTCCGTTGCTCGGGCTGGCGTTGATGATCGCCATCATTATTTTCGCCCCGCGTGGACTGACGTGGCTTTACCAGCGGCTGGCAATGTGAGGCGAGTGGTTCCAGGAGCGCGGCATTCACGGCCATTGCAGTCGGAAGAACCGAACGCCTGCCGACGGCAGCAGCACCGTGGCGCGGAACTGGCCGTTGCTCTGCACCGCCGTCAGTCCGGCGGGCTGCCAGTGCACGGGCGCGGTCAGATTCGTGGCGCTGAAAATCGTGAAGCCGGACGCGGACGCAGGCCACGCGAGTTGCAGCGTGTCGCCAGTTTGTGAAACCGCCAGCGTAGGTGGCACAATCGGACCGTGCTCCAGCCGCACATTGTCCCAGTTCACCTCGATGCCCGGCGCGCTGTTCAAGTTCACCAGCCGCACACCGAGTTGTTGTCCGCCGAACGGATTCGACGCCGCGACGTTCACTCTCACCGTGGAACTCAGGAACAACCCCTCGCCCGGCAGCAACGTGTTGAAGTCCGACGCCAGCACGTTCGTGCCCGCCATCAGATCAATGCGGTAGTTCGGGAAACCCGCGAAGGCGAACGGCGCGTTCACGTCGTTGGCGATGTTGCCGACCTCGACGCGCAAGGTGTAGCGCCTCTTCGTCTGCAACGTCGCCGTCAGCGTCTGCCGCAGGCCCGCCTCGCTGCTCGCGTAGTTGGTCTGGTTGCTTGGATTGTCCATCAGGAAGATCACGCCCACGTTTTCGCCGTGCGGGACCGGCCCGGCGTAGAGCGTCGAGCCGGCGGGATCGAGCACGCCCGTGGAGCGATTGTTCGCGTTGATGCTGCCATAATTCGCCCAGCCCGGTGGCGGTGCGGAGACGGAGAAACTGTTCGTCGGAATCGCCGGAAACTCGAAGCTGTGGTTGCTGATGGTGAGCGAGAAATTTGACGACGCGTTGAACGTGTCCGCCAGCCACTGCGCGGCGGGCGCGTCTTGCGTCGCCGGAATGATGTGCCCGACGCCGGGCAGCCGGATGAAGGTTGAGGACGCGCCGGCATTCGTCAGCGCGGTGTGCAGCAACTGGCTGGCGAGGATGTTCACGTTCGGATCGGCCTCGCCGTGGATGATGCGGAACGGCGGCGCGTCGCCGCGCACGAAGCCAATGGAGTTCACTGTAGCGAGCGTGGGCGGATTGTTCGTGGCGTAATCGCCGAGTAGCCAGTGGTCGTAATCAAAACCCGGCACCGTCGTCGGCACTTGGAGAAGGTCTGTCGGCCCGGTCATATCGACGACGGCCTGCACGCGGCTCGAGTGGCCGAGTTGTTCGCCCACGTCGAAAAGATTCGTGTGACCGGTCGTGCCCGTCAGCGCGGAGAGGTGCCCGCCCGCCGAGAAGCCCCACATGCCGAGGCGATTCGTGTCGAGATTGAACAACGCGGCATTCGCGCGCAGCCAGCGGAGGGCAGATTTCACGTCTTGAATCTGCGCCGGGTGCGGAAGGTTCAGCGCATACGGCGACGGCGGCGGGTTTGTGGTGTAGCGATAGCTTATTGCGGCCACGGCGATGTTGTGATTCGTCAGCGCCAGGGCACGCGGATTGTTTTCGTTGTCCGAAGCCCAGCCGCCGCCATGCACCCAGACCACGACCGGCGTGGGCGCGGCATTCGACGGCACGAAATACAAATCCATCCACTGCCGCGAGAGTCCGCCCGTGACGTAGGGCAGGTTGTTCGTGACACGGTATTGCGCAGGCAGCGGCTGGGCCAGCGCCACCAGCGGCAGGGCGCAGGCCACGAGCACAATCAAGGTGCGCGCGACGCGGATGATTTTCACAAGGCTCATTTCGCTGACGGGCCGCTGTTCAGTACTGTCAGGGCGCGATAATTTCAAAATCATTTCCCGCCCATTCAACTCCCGGGCACGTTAATCCAGCGTGAACATTCCATGAAAAAGTTTTCAAGCTTCACACACATGCAGTCAGACCACATCGCCACCCGCCGACTGGAAACCCGGCGCTAGGAGTTGCCGGCGCGGCAACGGGGCTTGCCATGCAAATCTGGCGTTTGTTTTACTTCGCCCGTGGCACAACAGCAAACGCTCCGTCGCTCCGTCAGCTTTTCCGGCATCGGCCTGCACAGCGGCCAGCGCGTCAACATGACCTTTCTGCCGGGCGCTCCGAACAGTGGCGTGCGTTTCCGTCGCACCGATCTGGAGGGCAAGCCGGAGCTGGAAGCGAAAGTGGATTTGGTCGTGGACACGCAACGCTCGACCACGCTCGGGCGTGGCGCGCTCAAGGTGCAGACGGTGGAACACGTTCTGGCTGCCTTGTCCGGTTGCGAAATCGACAACGCCATCGTGGAGATCGACGCCAACGAACCGCCCATCGCCGATGGCAGCGCACGCGAATACGTGAAGATGATCGACTCCGTGGGCGCGACTGTCCTCGCCGAAATGCGCGAGCCGTATCGCGTGAAGGAGCCGATTGAGATCGCGGTCGGCGAGGCCATGATGTCCGTCTTCCCGCACGACAAACTGAAGATCAGTTGCACCAGCGCGGACAGCGGGAACCGTTTCACCGAGTTCTTCAGCATCGAAGTGTCGCCGGAGAACTGGCGCAAGGAACTCGCGCACGCCCGCACCTTCTGCTTCTTCGAGGAGATCGAATACCTCTACAAGAGCGGCCTCATCAAAGGCGGCTCGCTGGAAAACGCCGTGGTCATCCGCGACGACGCGGTGCTGACGAACGAGCCGCTGCGCTACGCCCAGGAATTTGTCCGGCACAAGATCCTCGACATCGTCGGCGACCTGTCGCTGCTCGGGCGTCCGGTGCAGGGCCACATCGTGGCCATCCGACCGAGCCATCAGTCGAACGTGGAACTGGTGAAGGCGATTCAAACGCAGATGCGCAAGCCGCTCGTCGCCGCGCAGACCTTCGCGCCGCCGCCGCAGCCCTTGCCCACCGAGAAGTTGGAAACGTCAGTAAAAAAATCTCCGACCGAAACCATGGTCACCGAAACCGAAGCGCCGCTTGTCCGCGACGGCGCGACGCTGGACGTGGTGCAGGTCATGAAAATTCTCCCGCACCGCCCACCGTTTCTGATGGTGGACAAGGTGACAAAGATTGAAGGCAACAAGATCACCGCGCTCAAACAGGTCACGATGGGCGAGTCACATTTTCAGGGACACTTCCCCGGCCATCCGATCATGCCGGGCGTGCTCCAGCTTGAAGCGATGGCGCAAGTCGCGGGCATCCTGATGATGCGCCAGGCCGAGAACACCGGGAAGTTGGCCTACTTCATGTCCGCCGAGAGCGTGAAATGGCGCAAGCCCGTGCATCCCGGCGACACCCTGATCATCGACGTAGAGATGACCAAGTCGCGCGGCCGCATCGGCAAGGCCAGGGGCGTGTGCTCCGTGGATGGCGAGCCGGTGAGCGAGGCGGAAGTGACGTTCATGCTGATTGAGCGGTAACAAGTGAGTGGGCGCACGCGCACGCGCGGCATTCAAAGCGCGTCCACGAACTGTTCCAGACTCACGCCCGCCTGACGCAGAATGCTCTGCAAGGTTTTGGGCGCAATGGGATTGTGGTTGGGAACAGTCAGCCGAACGCTCTCCCGCACAAGCCGTATGTGGGAACCTTCCTGCCGGACAAATTGAAATCCGAGCCGCTTGAGCGCTTTAACGGCTTCCGGCCGGAAATGTCCCGAGGAAGTTTCACGCCGTGGCCAGCAGCGCGTCGGTCAAAAAGTGCAGACGGATTTTCAATGGGGCGCTGCCTTGATCAAAGTGACACGATACCGCCTCGCGAACCATCTCCTGGAGTTCCCGCAAGTCTTTGCCTTGGGTGGTGATCCCGCCGCCGGCCGGTTCGTCCCACGACGCGACCAAACTGCCCGTCGCGTCGCATTGCTCTACGTTGAAAGTGATCTCGGACATCACGGACGAGAATAAAGACCTGCGTGCGTTTCGACAAACTTCATTTTCGCAACCCTTGTTGCTTTCACCCCCGGCTCAGCCCCGACAGGTGCCGGTCGAAATGTTTCTCCAAAAACTCCAGGTGCAGCGCGGGATTTTTCTCCAGCGCCTCCATGATGCCCGGCTTGAACTTCCGGCCCTTCGCATCGACGCCCAGCGTGAGTGTGGAGCCGAAGGTGACGTGGAGTAGCTGCCGGCCCACGCGCTCGTCGAGATAGAGCGCCTCATCCGCCGCGCCGCGCGCGAAGGGGCGCAGCGCATCCACCTCCGCCTGCGTGGCGCTGATGTGATAGCTCCGGCGATCCGCATCGAAACGACCGCGACAGAAGGCGCAAATCTCCGCGAACAATTCCGGCGACGTCCGCGCAACCACGCGCAACGCTTCGAGGTAGCTCGTGCCCGCTGTCTTCAGATGCAGCAGGTCGCCGCAGACGCGGCCAATGATCGGGTAGATGGAAAATTTATCCGAGCCGCTGTGGATGCTCACCTTGTAGGGACCGCAGAATTTCGCCACCGCCACATGCTCCGTCAGTTGCCTCTCGAAGATTTTGCCGTCGCCCTTGTAGTCGATGCCCTTCTCAAACTCGCCGATGAAACGCGGTGCGAGGCTCACCACGTTCGGCACGCGGCGGCGCTTGAGTTCCAGGCCCACGAACAAATGGTCCAGCGGGCTGGTCACGGAATCGGTTTCATCCACGGACACTTCGATTTCAAAGGCGCGCCCGGCGCAGGCCTCACCAATCGCCGCCGCCACTTTCGCCGTGTGATGAATGGCGCGTGCGTACTTCACGGCGGCGCGTTGCAGTTGCTCGCGCGTGAACTTCAGCCCCAGCGAACCAACATCAAAACTCCGGCTGAGATAATCCTCATCCCACGCGGCGGAACTCCACACACCATCGCTCACCTGCTGCTGCACGGCGGCGGACAGCTCGCTTTCGCTCATGCGGTCCGCGTCGTTCCCGACGAACGCGCTCGGATCGATGGTGAAGAACGTGAACCCGGCGGCGGCGGTCTTCTGCACGTCCGCCTCGGTCTTGTGATGATCCGCGTCCGCGCCCCACGGCTGCGTCCAGCCGAGCACGGCGAGATGTTTCTGCGCGGCCTGCATCACGTCAGTGGGCGTGCGCTGCGTGCGCTCCATCTCGCGGACCGATTGCTGGGCGAAGATGGGCGCGAAGTCCGTCTTGCGAATGGACGCGACGTGGCCCGGCGTGGCGAGACCGAGACGGTCGCCGAAGCCGAAGGATTTTTTGAGTCCGAGAACGCGGGCGGTTGGTAAATTCACGGGGCGGTTTTTCGGACAGAACGCGCGTGATGCACAGAATTATTTACGGAGAACAACGACGGTTGCGTCCGCACACCGTTGGTCAGGGAGGGGACGTGGCGGAGATGGAAAGAATCGCGCTGCGGGCGAGGGCCAAACCTGGGCCGTTCGACCTGGCCTCGCAGCGCGAGGCTTCCCACCTGACCCCGCTATTCGCCAACGGCCCTGTTGCGTCTCACCGCAATCGTTCCGCTCGACGAATGCCGTGGCAGGCGATATTCCAGCCCCACACAAAGCCATACGAACATGAAACCATACTCGATCCGTTCCTCCGCTTCGGCGCTCGTCCTCGGCGCTGCGCTCGTCTCCGTTCTGCCGCTCGCGGCGCAAGAGGATGGAGCCTTCCACGTCTCGACTGGCTTCGGCTACCGCACGGATGCGGACATTGATCACGACGGCGGCGACTTTAACGAAACCCGCTTCGGCGTGACCGCGAACCGTCCATTCAACTACGACGAACGCTGGCGGCTCGATCCCATCGTGGCCTACCGTTTCAGTTCCTACGATTTTTCCGGGCCTGAACTGTGGGATGAAGTCCACCAGTTTCGCGCCACGTTGATGCTGCGCCACGTCATCAATGAAAAGTGGGCCGTGTTCGGTGGACCGACCGTGGCGCTCGCCATGGAATCCAGCGCGGACGCCGGCGAGGCGTTGACTTTCGGCGGCACCTTGGGCGTGACCTACCATGTGCATGAGCGGCTGACCATCGGCGGCGGCCTGGGCGTGATCACGGAACTGGAGGACAACCCTACCTTTCGTCCCGTGGTGCTGCTCAACTGGCGCATCCATGATCAATGGACTTTGGAGAGCGGTTACTTCGAGGCCGCAGGCAGCGGCGGGCCGGGCGTGGAAATTCGTTATCAAATCAACGAACACTGGAACGTGGGCGCGGGCGCGCAATATCAGGAGAACCGCTTTCGCCTCTCGGAGGACGGCCCGGTGCGCGACGGCGTGGGCGAAGATTCGTTCGTGCCCGTCTATGGCAAAGTAACGTGGCGGATCAACAAACAGGCCGCCCTCGAACTGCTCGGCGGCGTCTCGCTCGGCGGCGAATTGCGCGTGGAAAACCGCAAGGGCCACACCGTGTCCAAAGATGATTACGATCCCGCCGCCCTGCTCGGCCTGCGCGCGTTGCTGTCGTTTTAGCCGGATCGCGCCGGCAAATTACACGTCGATCACCGGACCGCCTTTGTCGTCATCGCGCGTCTCCGGCGGTTTGCCGCGACGGACGGAGACGCGGGCGCTGCCGGAACCGGTGATGGAATTCAGCAACAGCGAAACGATGCTGATGACCAGCGCGCCCCAGAATGCCGACCAAAAGCCATCGACGCGAAAATTGTCCGCCCCCAGCAGCACGCTCACGAGCAGCAGCAGCAGGGCGTTGATGACAATGGTGAAAAGGCCGAGCGTGAAAACGAGCAGCGGCAGCGACAGCAGCAGGAGCAGCGGCCGCAAAAAAGTGTTCAACAGTCCCAGCACGAGCGTGGCCACGAGCAGGTCGCGCCAGTCGCCGAATTTGATTCCCGGCACGACGTAGGTCGCGACCAGCACCGCGAGGGTGCTGATGACCCAGCGTTGAATGAAGGCTTTGAGTTTATCAGGCATCGAGAACCGCGCACACGCGGCGGCTGGAAGATGAGGGAGCGGGAGGGCGGTGACAAGTGCGGGAGTCCGCGCGCTTGGTGAAGAAGTAATCAGTGCAACAGTAATCAGGGTGGGCAGGCGGTCTTTTTTACTGATCACTGACCCACTGATTACTTTTCGGTTGCGTCAAAACTCCACATGCAACAACTCCACCGCCGTCTCGCTCTGCACGGTCACGCGCTCGATGCACGCGGGCACGAGGCAGAAGTCGCCGGGCCTGAGCGCGGCCTCGACGCCGTTCGCCGTGATGGTCATGCGCCCGCGCACCACGCCAAAAATTTGCGGCAGCTTGTTGCTCACATAAAAGCGTGAGCCGCTCTTGAACTGCCAGGCGTTGGTGCGGAAGAGCGCATCGTCCACCAGGTAGCGCGTGGAGAAAACTTCGCTGCGCGAGTATTCACCCTTCACCAGCGACGGCTCGAAGTCATTGAAGTCAATGCTCGCCAGCGATTGTGCGATGTGCATCGCGCGCGGCTGGCCGTCGAGGCCGAGGCGGTTCCAGTCGAACACGCGGTAGGTGGTGTCGGAGTTCTGCTGAATCTCGAAGATGACGTTGCCCGCGCCAATGGCGTGGACGCGGCCGCTCGGCAGGAACATCGTGTCGCCCGCCTTCACCGGAATGCGATGGAAGCACTCGGCCACGGTGCCGTCCTGCACCTTGCGCTCGAAATCCGCGCGCGTCACGCCGCGCTTGAGTCCCACGAACAAATCCGCCGTCGGGGTGGCGTCGGCGATGAACCACATCTCGGTCTTCGGATCGCCTTGGAGTTCCTTGGCCTTCGCGGCGGGCGGATGCACTTGCAGCGAGAGCTTGTCCTGCGCGTCGAGAATCTTCACGAGCAACGGGAACGTCTGCACATCAGCACGGTTTCCGCCCAGCAAGGAACCCGCGTGATTCTCCATCAGCCAGCGCAACGTCTTCCCGGCCAGCGGGCCGTTGGCGATGACGCTCACGCCCTCGGGTCGGTCGGTGATTTCCCAGGACTCGCCGATGACCTGGTCCGGCGGCAACGCCTTGCCGTAGAGGCGCTCGATGTTGCGTCCGCCCCAGACGCGCTCCTTGAAGTGTGGCGTGAAAGTGAAGGGATAAAGTTCAGTCATAGTTTCACGGGGTTAGTCGGCAACAGCCGTCTCGAACTTCAGCGTGCTAATCACGGCCCAGACTTGCGCCCCACGCCCGACTGGGTTTGGCAGGCCAGGCTGCGTCCACTCGGGCTGATCAGTTTGCTCACGGATCGAAATGTTGACGACCTTCTGGAATTGAATCGGAGGGCGGTTCATCGGATCAACGTGAGGAGTGGTTGTTCCTTGGCGAAGGCCCGAGCCAGCGGCGCATCAAACGTGGCGAGACTTCCCCGATGCCGACGCGCCAGCGCCACCAGATAATGATCCGTGACCTGGCTGTGGGAGCGGATCAGCGGACGGAGAATGTCTGTTCCAACGAAGGAAATTTCATCCGGCCAGAATTCATGCCGGGCGTCCTTGATGATGGAATCCAAGGAGAGAAAAGCATCCGCCGGCTCATTCGCGTAACCGACTGCAGGATTCGATGAGATGCGGATGAACCCGCTTTGCGTGAACGGGCAGGTCGCAAACGATTTCACGCCGCGCAACCAGCGCGTGACCGGAGCGTGATGCACATGATTCTCCCAGGCCAGCGCGATGAGCGCGTTGGTATCGAGCAGATACGTCATGCCGTTTCCGCTTCGAGTTTCTTAACGAGATCGCTGGAAAGGCGCGGGCCTTTGGCGGAGCGAAAGACGAGGAAGCCTTCCTTGGATTTCACGAGCGTGGCTTTGGGGCGCTTGGGCGGAGCCAGGCGTTCGAGGAGATATTTGCCGCGTCCGAGCCTTTGCAGCCGGAACAGATCGCTCTTGGCCAGGTGATCGGACTCACGCAGTTGCTTCGGCAAAGCAAGCTGGCCTTTCGATGACAACGTAACGGTCGTTTCCATGCGCCGGTAAGATAGTCTTTCTGGGCGCAGAGTTGCAACTGCCGAATCTAGCAGTGCGGAGCGGTGGGGACCTCATGCAAAGCATGCCAAGGTCGCAAAGGGATTTAATCGATAACCTCGGCGTGAAGGAAAAACGGCGCCCCGATGTGTTTGCCAGCGCAATTCACTTTTCTAGCCGCCCAGAAGATCCTCCCACGAACATTTCAACGCCGCTCGGAGCCGGAACAAAGTGTTGATCCGCATCAACATCTCTCCGCTTTCAATTTTTTGAACCGATCGGTAGTGCATGTCAGCAAGCTCGGCGAGTTTCTCCTGGGTCAATCCACAAGCGTTGCGAATTCGGCGCAGGTTTGCGCCGACCTTCTTGGCCTTTGTGTCGCTTTTTTCTGGCTTGGGCACCTGATTTATGAAGGCGCAGATTGCGTTTGACCAACACACACCCAGGGTGTGCAAGATGGGGAATGCAGGTCGGGACAGCGCTTGCTGTTGCGATCACTTTACCAATGAAAACGAAAATACTCCTTTTGCTTGTCGCCTGCGTTGCGGCGGCTGAAAGCGTAGCAGCAAGTTCAAAAACGGCGTTCGCGTCTGCTACCTCCCTCTCGCTCGTTGTGCAGCCCTATTCACGTAACGTCGCTGGCCTCGGCACTGTGACGACCTACTTCACGACCTACGACGGATCATCTGGCACGCCGTGGCACGATGTTTTGCCAGACGGATCTTGGGTTTTTAGTTCTGAATTTCGGCCGCGGAGTGGCGTGCCCGGTGTTTACGAAGATGATTACCTCACGGTAAGCAGCATTTACGGAGCTTTCGCGCACGGCAGTGTTGTTGCCACTCTGCCGACTGAAGATGCCGATGAAAATGGCATCCCGGATTTTCAACAGTTCAAAAACTCAGCAAGCTACGCGTGGACAGGAACAACTACATCAGATGCCGGCCCCATTTACACGATGGTCGGCGTAGGCACGAAATCCGCATACTCCAGTTTGATCCTGAACTCTTACAATGTTTACACAAACGGAGTGTTGGTTGATTCGGTAAGCGGATTGGGTGGCCCGTTTCAATACATCTCGGGATCGATCACGTATGCTCGCGGTCCGCAAAACACGCTCTCGCTGACTCTCGCCAGCGACACGCAGCCTTTTTCCTACACGGGTTCAACGACGTTCACGGTCCAGAACATCGACCAAGTTGTCATCCCTCAGTTCACCGCACACCGCAGCGACGGCCGCACCCTGACGGCATACGGATTCACGTTGAGGCGAAAGGGCACGAATTACGCCGGTCGTTTCAGTGTCAACGATGGCAATACGGCAACGACGTGGCGTGATTTCACCGAGTGGGTTTTCGAGGTGGCCGACACGAATGATTCTGACGGAAATGGCATTCCCGACTTTTCGGACGCATTACCGACGGCACCTGTCATCACTCAGCAGCCCGACAGTCTTGATGCAGTCTATCATGGCACCGCCGCATTCTCGGCGAGTTCGATTAGTTTTGAGCCTGCAAAATTTCAGTGGTTTTTTAAGAATCGGCCCATTCGCGGGGCAACCAACTCATCGCTCACACTAACAAATCTTCGCATTGCGACATCAGGGTCGTATCTCCTCGAAGCACGGAACTCCGTCGGGACAGTTCGGAGTCGAACAGTGACACTTCGCGTTCTGCGTCCGGTTCTTATTCTCGCTCAGCCAAGGTCGAGGAGCATTGCCGCGCGCAAGACATTGACGCTGCGAACGCGAACAAGCGGCGGTAAGCCCCTGTTCTATCAATGGCTGAAGGATGGCGAGACGATCACGGGCGCGACCTCGCCGAGGTTCGTCATTCCAAACGTAGGGGCCACCAACTCCGGGACGTATTCCGTGAGTGTGTCAAACACCGTAAGCAGCGCAGTCAGTAGTCCTGCCATCGTCATTGTGAACTGATTGCCGAGCAGGGAGTAATATTTGCGCCAAGGAAAAACTCACTCCCCCGCCGTCGCCGGTTCGGACTTTCGTTCCCACGCGCGCTTGGCCTTTTCGGGCAACGCCGTGTCCACGCTGGCGTAAAAAGTTTCCTCGCCGAACAGCTCGTCAATCGCCTGCTGAAATTCCCGCGACGGCGCGACGAAGTAGCGGTCGTGGGTCTCGATGAAAACTATCGCGCCGCCGGGCTGGCGGATGCGGAGGAAGAGCGGGCACTTGCCGGGGAAACGTCCGGTGAGCGCAAAGAGTTCATTCAGCTTCGGTTCGTTCAGGTGAACGGCGTCGAGGCGCAGATGAACTTGCTTGGTGAATTTCTTCGGCGCGTCTTCGAGCGGCATGACTTCGACCGGGAAAATTTTCGGCGGCGCTTCGTCGTTGTTCACCTCCCCGATGATGAGCAGCGGTTTGTTCACTTCGAGCAGGAAGCGGTACTTGTCGTAGTTCTCGTTCATGCAGAGCATGGCGAACGAGCCTTCCAAATCTTCCAGCGTGACCATCGCGTACGGCTTGCCGCTCTTCTTCGACATGCCCTGCTGCACGGCGGTGACGATGCCGCCGATGCGCGTCATGCTGCGGCCCGGCAGCGCGGCGACGGTCTTCGAGTTCGACAACGTGTAGCGCTCCAGAATCGGCGCGAGCGGCGTGAGCGGGTGGCCGGTGATGTAGAAGCCGAGCAGTTCTTTTTCGTTCGAGAGCAGTTCGCTCTGGGACCACTCCGGCACGCGCAACAGTCCGTCGTCTTTCACGGCGGCGCGTTCTTCCAACATGCCGAACATGGAAACCTGTCCGCGCGCGCGGTCGGTGGCGGCGCTGGTGGCACGGCCCGCGACGCGATCAATCGAGGCGAACAGCGTGGCGCGCGTCTCGCCGAAGCAGTCGCACGCGCCGGATTTCACCAGCGCCTCGATGGCCTTCTTGTTGAGCGCGCGCAAATCCACGCGCTCCAGCATGTCGGGGAAGGATTTGAAAGCGCCGCCTTCCTTTCGCGCGGCGAGGATGCTTTCGACGGCGGCTTCGCCCACGCCTTTGATCGCGGCCATGCCGAAGCGAATGACGCTAGTGGGGCAGCCGTCCCGGCTGCCATCAGTCTGACATGCGTCCCGCTTGGCGGAGCCTGCAGGCGGGACGCCCGCAGTGACGGGTGGCAGCCGGGACGGCTGCCCCACTACGGGAACAGGGCGCGGCGCGGGCGCGAAAAACATGTGCCCCTCGTTCACGTCCGGCTGGAGCACGTCCACGCCCATCGAACGCGCTTCGTTGAGCAGGATGACCAGCTTGTCCGTGCTGCTCAGATCGTTCGTCATCATGGCGCAGAGGAACTCCACCGGGTAGTTCGCCTTCAGATACGCCGTCTGATACGCCACGATGGCGTAAGCCGCCGCGTGGGATTTGTTGAAACCGTAGCCCGCGAACTTTTCCAGCAAGTCGAACACCTCGTTCGCTTTGGACTCAGGAATGTTGTTCTTCGCCTTGCAGCCTTTGACGAAACTAGCGCGCTGGCTCTGCATCTCCTCGATCTTCTTCTTGCCCATCGCGCGCCGCAGCAAATCCGCCGCGCCCAGCGTGTAACCGGCGAGCAACTGTGTGGCCTGCATCACCTGCTCCTGATAGATGAGCACGCCGTAAGTTTCCTTCGAGATCGATTCGAGCAGCGGATGCGCGTACTCGACCGCAACATCGCCGTGACGACGCTTGATGAAATCTGGAATGAGGTCCATCGGCCCCGGACGGTAGAGCGACACGAGCGCGGTGATGTGCTCGACGCTCGCGATCTGAAATTTGCGGCACAAGTCGCGCATCCCGCCCGATTCCAACTGGAACACGCCCACCGTGTTGCCCTTGTTCAGAATGTCGTAGGTCTTCGCGTCATCGAGCGGCAGATCGTCGAGCACGATGGTGAGGCCTTGCGTGCGCTGGATCATCTCCACGGTGTTGCGGAGAACGGTCAGCGTCTTCAGCCCGAGGAAATCCATCTTCAGCAGGCCGAGATCGCCCACGGGATTCATCGGATACTGAGTGACGATGGTGCCGTCCTCGTCCTGGCGCAGCGGCAGCAACTCGACCAGTGGCTTGTCGCTGATGACCACGCCCGCCGCGTGGACCGACGAGTTGCGCGCGATGTCTTCCAGCACGAACGCCATGTCCACGACCTCGCGCGTCAACTCCTCGGTGTTGTACGCCTCCTTGAATTCCGCCGACTGCTTGAGCGCAAGTTCGAGCGTCATCTTCAAGTCCGTGGGGATCATCTTCGCGAGACGGTCGCCCTCGCCGTAGCTCAGGCCCATGACGCGGCAGACGTCGCGCACCACGGACTTCGCGCCCATCGTGCCGAAGGTGATGATCTGCGCCACGCACTCGCGCCCGTATTTCTGACGCACGTACTCGATCACGTCCGCGCGACGGTCGTCCGCGAAATCAATGTCGATGTCGGGCGGATTGACGCGCTCGGGATTCAGGAAGCGCTCGAAGAGCAGACCGTAACGAATCGGGTCCACGTTCGCGATGTCGAGCAGGTAGGTGACGATGGAACCGGCGGCGGAACCGCGCGCCACGCATGAAATGCCAATCTCACGCCCGTAGCGAATGAAGTCCGCGACGATGAGGAAGTAGGAGATGAACCCTGTCTTCTCGATGACATCAAGTTCGAGTTGGAGGCGGTCAATGACGTCCTTGATCGCGGCGGTGACAGCGGGCGCAAACGTGCCCCCGGCATCCTGCCGGGTGGAACCGTTCTCAATCAATGCACTGCTCGTCATGTCCGAGCCACTACCCGGCGGGACGCCGGGGGCACGTTGATACGTCGGCAACTTCTCCGGCTTCTCGATTCCCTCAACGACAAACTCCTTCCCCTCCGCCCGCGCGCGAATCGTGTAGCGGCGCTCCAACCCCTCCGCCAGCAGCTTGCGCAAATAACCTTCGCGCGAAAAATGTTCCGGCGGCGTGAACACCGGGTAGTGCAACTTGTTGAACACCAGATCTAGGTTGCACTTCTCCGCCACCTCCAGCGTGTTCTGCACCGCGTCCGGCACGTCGGCGAAAAGCGCCTTCATCTCTTCCGCCGAGCGCAGATAAAACTGCTCCTGCACGTAGCGCATCCGCTTCGGATCGTCGCGCACCGTCTGCGTGCCGATGCAGATCAGGCAGTCGTGCGCCTGCCAATCCGCGCGCTCGATGTAATGCACGTCATTCGACGCCACGCACTTCAGCCCAAACTCCTTCGCCCACGGAATGAGATGCTGGTTGACCTTCGCCTGCTCGGCGATGCCGTGGTTGTGCAGTTCCAGGTAAAAATTCTCCGCGCCCAGCGTCTGCTTGAACCAGTCAATGCTGGCGCGCGCCTTCTTGAAGTCGTCCTTGATGATGGCCTCGGGAATCTCGCTCGCGAGACAGCCGGAGAGAGCGATGAGTCCGTCCTTGTGCGCGGCGAGAAGTTCCTTGTCGATCCGGGGCTTGTAGTAGAAGCCCTCCAGATGCGCGGACGTAACGAGCTTGATGAGATTTTTGTAGCCCTGCTCGTCCTTGGCCAACAGCACGAGGTGGTTGTACACGTCGCGCCCGCCGCCACCGGAAGTCTTCTTCTCCAATCGCGAACCCGGCGCGACATACACTTCGCAGCCGATGATGGGCTTGATGCCGGTCTTGCGCGCGGCCTGGTAAAAATCAATCGCGCCGTAAAGCGTGCCGTGGTCGGTGAGGGCGAGCGCGGGGAACTTCAGCGCGTGCGCTTTCTCCATCAGCTTGTCGAGACGACAAGTCGCGTCCAGCAGCGAGTACTCGCTGTGAAGGTGAAGATGCACGAAGTCCGCGTGAGACATGTGAGGAATTTCGGGCGTGGTGCTTTCCTTGTCGAGCGGGGAAGTGGGGGCGGAAAAAATCCAAATCCCAAATTTCAAAATCCAAACAAATTCCAAGCCCCAAAATCCAAACGAGCTCGCGTCACGGTAATGAAGTCCTTGGAATTTGGAGCTTGGGCCGTTGGAATTTGTTTGGGATTTGGATTTTGGACTTTGGAATTTATTCCATGACCCGCACCACCGTCCCCACGCTCACAAGTTGCAGCAGATACTCCGCGTTCCAGTTCGCCAGCCGGAAGCAGCCGTGCGATTCCGTGCGCCCCACGTCCTCGGGCTTGGGCGTGCCGTGAATGCCGTACCCCGGCAGGTTCAAACCAATCCACGCCGTGCCCACGGGATTGTTCGGACCGGGCTGGAGCTTGAGCTTCGTCTTGAGCTGCCGCGCTTCGGCGGATTCGGGAAACAACTCCGGGTTGAACGTGTAATCAGGATTCGGCACCACCACGACGACCTGTAATTCGCCGGCGGGCCGCTTGTCCATGCGCTGGGCGATGCTGCACGGGAAGTGCGCGAGCAACTGGTTGTTCGCATCGAACGCCTGCAACGTCCGTTCGCTGAGACGAATCAAAATGTAGGATGCTTTCCCGCGCGGCGCGGCGCGCTCCGTCATCGGCACGGTCAGGGCGACGCCCGGAGGCGCGGTGATTCCATCCCAGTCGCCGTTCAGTTTGCGGATCAGCGACGGATGCGCATGACTGCGTTCGGCGACCAGTTCCAGCAGCGTTTCGTATTCGAGCGGTCCCTGCTCCGATTTGCCAAACCAACTGCTCGACAGCGGGCGCAAGCGCGCGAGGTCGGGGGGTTCCACGCGGAAATTTCCCAACAACGGCGTGGTCACACCGAGTCGCGCCCGCGTCGCGTCGTCCAGTTCTCCGGTGGCGGGCAGACCTTCGCGCGTCTGAAAGGCCCGCAAGGCGCGGCGCGTCTGTGAGCCGAGCGCGCCATCAATCGAGCCGGCGGAAATCCCCATCCGGTCGAGTGCAATCTGCGCGTCGAGCACACTGAGCGCGCGCGCTGGATCGGTGTTGGTGGAAGCGGGCGGAACCAGCGGGCGCACGATGACGGTCGTGTTGATGCCGGACGATTTAGTGGAGGAAAGCGCGGGCGCATTTGTTTCCGGCGGGGTGTCGAGAGCCACCTGGCCATTCTGAAACCAGCCGCGCCCCCACGCGAACCAACCGCCGCCCGCCAGCAACGTGAACACCACCAACCACGCCACACCCCGCCCGCGCATCTTGCGCCGGTCTGAGGATGTGGCGAGCAGGGTCGTGTATTTCCGCACGCGCGGAGCTTATCGGGAGGAAAAAATTTGAACCACGGAAAACACGGAAGACACAGAAAGCAAAGTTACTCGTGAATTTCCACCTGCCTTCATTCCGTGTCTTCCGTGTCTTCCGTGGTTGAACTCGCGGACTCGGCGGTCCGCGCTCCAATTCATTAGCGTGGATTCGCACCGATGAGCGGTTCAAAATCCCGCCCATGAATATCGTGGTTCTCGATGGCTACACTTTGAATCCGGGCGACCTCTCGTGGGCCGCACTTCAGAAACTCGGCCCGTGCGCCCTCCACGAGCGCACGCCGCCGGAGCAAGTCGTCGAACGCGCGCGCGATGCGGAAGTGGTGCTGACGAACAAGACATTGCTCCCGCGCGATACCATCGCCGCGCTGCCGAAGCTGAAATACATCGGCGTGCTCGCCACGGGCTACAATGTGGTGGACATCGCGGCGGCCCAGGAGCGCGGCATTCCGGTCGCGAATATTCCCGACTACGGCACGCATTCGGTCGCGCAGTTCACCTTCGCGCTGCTACTCGAACTCGCGCATCACGTCGGCCAGCACGCGCAGACGGTGCGCGACGGGCGCTGGGTGCGCAGCGCGGATTTCTGCTACTGGGATTCACCGCTGGTCGAATTGCACGGTCTAACCTTTGGCGTGATCGGCTTCGGCAAAATCGGCCGTGCCACGGCGAAACTCGCGGACGCCTTCGGCATGAAGGTGCTGGTTCACAATCGCTCACAGCCCAAAGACTTGCCGGCCCACTTCGAGTTCGTGTCTCTCGACGAACTGCTCACGCGCTGCGATGTCGTCTCACTCCACTGCCCGCTCACGCCGGAGAACAAGCAATTCATCAACGCCGAGCGCCTCGCGCGCATGAAGCCCACAGCGTTCCTGCTCAACACCAGTCGCGGGCCGTTGCTCGATGAAGCGGCGGTCGCCAGCGCGTTGCACTCTGGAAAAATTGCCGGTGCCGCGCTGGACGTTGTCTCCGTGGAACCGCCCAAGGCGGACAATCCGCTGCTCACGGCGAAGAACTGTCTCGTCACGCCGCACATCGCGTGGGCCACGCGCGCGGCCCGGGCGCGATTGATGGATATCGCGGTAGAGAACATCCGCGCCTTCATCGCGGGTGCGCCAAAGAATGTGGTGAACGCCGCAGGCTCTGGACTGCGGTGAGCATCACCGCTTTGGATTGGAGACTCCCGAAGCTCTCGTACATCATCCAGCAATCCAGAGCTGCAATTCTTGCAGCAGTCCCAGAGCCTGCGGCGAATTTTGTATTGTGCCGCCGCGCCCGCCCGTTGCTTACTTCGGCATGACTCCCGAAGCGCGTCTCATCGAACTGAAACTGGAACTCCCGCCCGCGCCCAAACCCGTCGCGGTCTATCGACCGCTCATCATCGTCGGCAATCTCGCCTACGTCTCCGGCCACGGCCCGTTGCTCCCGGACAAATCGTTGATGAGCGGACGTGTCGGGAGCGAAGTGGACACTGCATTTGGCAAAGAAGCCGCACGCCAGACCGGCCTCGCCATCCTCGCCACGCTGCGAGAACACCTCGGCTCACTCGACCGTGTGCGGCGCGTCATTAAAGTGCTCGGCATGGTCAACTCGACCGCGGACTTTCGCGATCATCCCGCCGTGATCAACGGGTGCAGCGAACTCTTCCGCGATGTCTTCGGTGAGGAGAACGGCATCGGCGCGCGCAGCGCCGTGGGCATGGGATCGTTGCCCGGAAACATCTCGGTGGAGATTGAGGCCATTTTTGAAATTCAGGATCGCAGTTGAACCGCGGCATGAAACTCCAAGAGCCAAATCCCAAAATCCAAACAAGCTCCAAGCTTCAAATTCCAAGAACTGCTGCTCCCAGCACGCTTCCGTTTAGAGTTTGGTTTTTGGAATTTGTTTGGGGTTTGGGATTTGGAATTTGGAATTTTCGCCGCCCATGAGCCACCGCTGGTACGAAGTGAAGCACATCGCGGCGATTCCCTCGCCCGCGCTGCTCATTTACGCGGAGCGCGTGGAGGAAAACATCCGCCGCATGATTGCCATGGCCGGCGGAGTCGAGCGCCTGCGTCCGCACATCAAGACGCACAAGATGGCGGAGATGATCGAACTGCAAGTCGCGCTCGGCCTCCGCAAGTTCAAGTGCGCCACGCTGGCCGAAGCCGCGATGGCCGCGCGCCACGGGGCGGAAGATGTCTTGCTCGCCTACCAACCCGTCGGGCCGAACACGGATTTATTGCTCGAACTGGCGGCCAGTTTTCCCAGCGTGGGCTTCAGTTGTGTAGCCGACAATGCCGCGACTATTGGCGAACTCTCAGACGCTGCAGCCCGCGCCAACACCCGGCTCGAAGTCCTAGTCGATCTCGACATTGGCCAGCACCGCACCGGGCTTCCGCCGGATTCGCACGCGTTTGATCTTTATCGCCTCATCGCCTCGCTGCCCGCGTTGAAGCCCGGCGGTCTGCACGCGTACGACGGTCATCTCCATCAAGCGGATGTGGCCGAACGCGCCGCTGCATGTGAAGTGGCCTTTGCTCCCGTGGAGGTGTTGCGCCGGAAATTGTTGCGCGAAAAACTGCCCGTCCCCCGCGTCGTGGCTGGCGGCACGCCGACGTTTCCGATGCACGCGCGCCGTGAAGATGTGGAGTGCAGCCCCGGCACCTGCGTCTTCTGGGATGCGGGTTACGCGCGGAATTTACCCGACCTCGATTTTCTCCCCGCCGCCGTTCTGCTCACACGCGTCGTCAGCAAATCCACCGCGAACCGCCTTTGCCTCGACCTCGGCCACAAGGCCGTGGCCTCCGAGATGCCGCACCCGCGCGTGGTCTTCCTGAACCTCGATGACGCGAAGCCCGTGATGCACAGCGAAGAGCATCTCGTCGTGGAGACGCCGTTCGCCGATGGCTTCGCCGTAGGCGATGTGCTCTACGGCATTCCCTGGCACATCTGTCCGACCGTGGCGCTGCACAGCGAGGCGGTGATTGTGGTCAAAGGCCGGGCGGAAGATCGGTGGAAGGTCATAGCCCGCACTCGCGCCCTGACACCATGACGCCCCACGACTGGAAGCTCATTGCGCTGGCGCTCGTAGCCATCGGCGTGCTGGTGCTGCTGGTCACGCGGCTCAAGCTCAATGCCTTTCTCGCGCTGATCATCGCTTCGCTCATCGTCGGCGGCGGCGCGGTCTGGCTCGGACGCGAAGTGAAAGACGCGACGGGCCAGCTCGTTCCCTATTCTCTGCCCGGCGTGTTGAAGTCACTTCAAGATGGACTGGCCGCCACGCTCGGCAGCATCGCCGCGATCCTCGGACTCGGCACCATGCTCGGCAAGTTGCTCGCGGAATCCGGCGGGGCGGAGGTGCTGGCAAAAAAGTTTGCCGCGCTCTTTGGTCCCAAGCGCATCCAGTGGTGCATCATCGTGCTCGCGCTGGCGGTCGGGTTGGCGACGTGGTTCGCGGTGGGGCTTGTCCTGCTGCTCCCGATTCTGCTCACGCTGACGCGCGAGACGAAGCAGCCGTTCCTGCATCTCGCGATTCCCCTCCTCGCCACGCTGTCCGTGATGCACGGGCTGATGCCGCCGCATCCCGGCCCGGTCGTGGCCGTCGAGGCGTTGCACGCGAGCATGGGGCTGGTGCTGTTCTGGGGTTTCGTGGTGAGCGTGCCGACGATTCTGATCGCCGGCCCGTTGTTCACGCGCTGGGCGGTGAAACACGTTCCCGCCGATGCGCCGCAGCTCGTAACCGCACCGAACATGGATTCGCGCCTGCGCTGTCCCGGCTTCGCGCTCACGCTGTTTTCCATTCTGCTGCCGGTGCTGCTGATGTTGCTGGCCACGGTGGCAGAACTCGTTTTGCCGAAAGGTCACCCGGCCCGCGAAGCCGCCGGATTCATTGGCCACCCGACCATGGCGCTGCTCGGTTCGGTGGTCTTCTGCCTTTGGTCCTTGGGAACGAGATGCGGTCACACCCCGGCGCAGTTGTTGAAATTCACCGAGCAAAGCGTGGCGGCGGTGGGCATGACCATCCTCGTGGTCGGTGGTGGCGGCGCCTTCGCGCGCGTGTTGCGCGACAGCGGCGTGGCGGAATCCCTCGGCCAGCTCGGCGCGCAATGGCAGTTGTCGCCCCTGCTCTACGGCTGGCTGATGGCGGTGTTCATTCGCGTGGCCACCGGCTCGGCGACCGTGGCCATCACCACTGCGTCCGGACTGCTCGTGCCGGTGCTGGCGGCGCATCCTGAACTCGGGCCGTCGCACGTCGCACTCATCATCGTGGCGATGGGCTGCGGCTCGCTCTTCCTCTCGCACCTGAACGACGGCGGCTTCTGGATCGTGAAGGACAGCCTCGGCTTGAACCTGTCGCAAACGCTGCGGACGTGGACGGTCTGCGAAACGATCATCGGCGTGGTGGGGATGCTGTTGGCGCTCCTCTGTTACCACCTCTTCGCAGGATGACGTTACTCGGTGATTAACAGCGCGCGATAGAATCGCCCGGACTGGAGTGCCGGCGCGCTCTCCGTTTTGGGCGGGCCACTGTCGAGCCATTGCATGACGCGGCCCGTGCCGACGATGGCCGGTCGGGCCGTTTTCCAGTGCGACAGATCGGTGCTGTATTGGATGTAATACGTTTCGTTAGTCCGCGTTGGCCAGCCGAGCAGATAGTTTCCATCCGGCAGGCGCTCGACGGAATCGAGATTCAAGATGGTGCCGACAGGATTCGGTTGCGCCTCCGGCAGAACCGTGACCAACTCCAGCCGCGGCGTGAACATGGCTCCCACGGGCGCAGCATACTCGATGACGAGGAGGACCGAATCGCCCGGAGCCAGCGGCAAATTGTGGCGCACGTAGGGAACATCATTGGTTTCACCGCTCGCGTTGAACACCGCGACGTCCGGAGACAGGTCATGAATGAGCACGCGAACGGCGGCCACCGTGAGCAGACCGGAGTTTTCGATCAGGACATGTTGTTCGTAGAGACCCGATTGCGAATTGAAAGTGATGGGCGCCACCATCGCAAGCTGCGGACCCAGGGTTGACTCCACATACACGGCATTCGTCTCGTAGCGGACATGCCAGGTGAGTCCGTTCGTTGCGGGCGGCAAATCTGTGACGGCAAACGTCCCGATCACTTGTGACGCCATCACGACCGGGAAGATGGTGCGCGCAGGGACGAAACCGTCCGTCAGGCGAACGGTGAGTTTTCCCCCGAGATGCGCCTCGCCGGACGCAGTGATCTGATCGAACTCCGTCTCCGATACTCCGGCGATGTCCACGGCAAAATTCGCCGTCGCGAACGGCTGATCGAACGTTCCGTTCACCTGAATCTTGCGCGAAGCCGGGCCAGATTTGATTTGTCCGTGGTTCACAAGCTGACCCTCAATGGTGCCCCCGGTGCGGAGCAGGCCATTTGTCATCACGGTCACGGACGGCGCGGACAGTCGCCCGCCCGCCAGCAGCAACTCACCGCGCACGGCCACGGGGTTGAAGATCGTCATGGGCAGGCCGTTCAGATCCAGGCTGGAGCCAGGCGACCAGTTCAGGAAATGGCTGAAGAAAGTTTCGTCACCGAAAACGCCGCTACGATCGTTGTCGCGCTGATCCACCAGTTGAGAGCGGGAAGCGTTCGAGGAGCCGAGCGTCAGTGCCCCGAGCACGATGTTGCTCGCGAACCCGCGGGCCGTCACGCCCGCGACTTCCAACCGGGTGAGATTGGTCCCGGCCACAACCAGAGTCAGGTTGCTGATGCCGCTCAGGTGCTCGGGCAGATTATGGCGAACGTCAAAGCTGTCGCCCCACAAGGAAATGGCGCTGCCCGGCACTCCCTGGAAAATGCTGAAACGGTCAAACACCAGCCGATTGGAGACGATGATCTGCGCGAGCGCGGACTGAATGTTCAACGTGCCTCGAGACTGGCCCACCACCAGATCGCGAGTGGCCAGCAACCCATTGGTGATCGCGTATTCGCCATCATTGAAATCGCCGATGACGAGTTCGTCACTCACGAGATTCTCGCCGCCCGATTGCTGAAACAACGCCGGCCCTTCGTAGCCTACCAACTGGATGGGCACACTCAGGCGACCACCGCGCAAATCGTACTTGCCAAGGCCGTCGCCGTTGCCGGTGCCCAATCGCATCGAACTGCTCACGGTGTTCGTGCCGCCGGTGTGAAGAAACAGCGCATCGCTCCGACGCCCCAGACTCTGCGAGAAGGAGAACAATTCGCCGCCCGCCAGCACGTAACTTCCCTGGGCCGTGAGTTCACTGCCGATCCATAGGTTCGTTGAAAAATTTCTTCCACCAACCTGGACGACTTGCCCGAGGCCGGCCAGGCCCACGCCGAGTTCACCGGTGAAGAATTCGCCGCCGCCAGAGATAGTCAGGTTTCCTTCCGAGCCGGTGTCCGAACCGAGGAGCACCTGGGTGCGAACGTCGAGCACGCCGCCGCTCAACGAAAGATTGCCGTTCCCGGTGACGCCCAGCCTCACTTCGCGCACGCGCGCCAGGCCGCCCGCGATTTGCGGCGTGCCGCCGTTGTTCACCGTGGCGGTGTCTTGAGGCAAGGGCACGCGGCTTGACCAATCGTTCGTCGTGAACCAGTTCGCGGTCGGGCCAATCCAATAGTTGTCCACCGGGTTGTTGGGATTGATGACCGTCACAGAAACCGGCGCCGATGTTTTCATCGTACCAATCGAATCGCTGGCGCGCGCCGTCAGAGCGTAAGTTCCCACGCCGACGTTCTGCCAAACGGCCGGGTAAGGCGGCACGCTGGCCTCACCCACTTTGTCCGGGCCGGCGAAGTATTCGACCTTCAGCACCGACGCATCGGGATTCGTGACCTGCGCGGCGAACGTGATGTTGGTCGGCGTGTAGCGCGTGCCGCTCGACGGGCTGGTGAGCGTCACGGTCATGCGCGATTCGACGGTAATGCGAATCACCGGCGACACCGTGTAATGCGCCGTAATGTCGAAGGCGACCGCCGTCAGCGAGTGATTTCCGAGGGGCGCGTTGGTCCAGGTGATCGGGAACGGGGTGGTGAAGGCCGTGCCGAGCAGGTTTGTCCCCGCGTAATACTCGACGCGGGTAATCGTGCCGGCGGAACTGGACGCCTGGGCCTCCAGGACAATCGGCTGGCCCGGATAAAAGCTCGCAGGCGGAACCGGCTTTTTAATGGAGACACTGACGACAACGGGCCTCTGTGCCGACCACGTCAAAGCATTCGCCATCAGCCGCGCACCGTCGGTGCCCGCGTTCCAAAAGCCATCGGCCTGCTCGCTCGAAGGCGGAAAGAAATTCAGGCCGACGATCCGCCCGCCATTCTTTTCGCGCGTTGCTGCCAGCGGCTGGCCATTGCTCCACGAGGCCACGAGCGTGGCGCCGCTCGCCACCCCGTTGCACTGATGATGATAACTCTCCGGGCCGCCGTGAAAGGAATTCACACCGTCGAGAATCGGATGAAATCGCGGCAAGGCTGGCACGAGCGTCAACGGTGTGCCGCTCTGCGATCCGCTCCTGGCCCACGGAAGATACTCAGTCGCGGCGAACCGGCCTTCGATCCCGGTGAACGACGAATACGAAAACGCGGCGAGCACGACACCGCCACCGGCATCGACATAATCCGCCAGCACATTGCCGAAGCCGACGCTGCTGCCGAAGGCGTCGGAGGAATACACGAATACGGCATCGTACTGTTGAAGTTGCGCCAGCGTGGGCACCGGCGCGCCGCTGCCTGCGGCAAACAAATCCACGCGGCGAAAATTGCGCGTGTTGCGAATCTTCGTCCGCACATCATCGTTCCACGCGGCGGAACTGGCGCCAAAGATGGCGACGGCGGGAGCGTTGGAATCGAGAGACACCACTGAAATGTTGACCGGGACCGACGTCTGGCTCGCGCCCAACAGATCGGTCGCACGCGCGGTCAGGATAAAATCACCGGCCGGAACCGCGGGCCAGGTGAGTCGATAAGGCCGGTTCGTCACTGCGCCGAGGAGGTTGTTTCCTTCGTAAAACTCGACCCGTGCGACCTCACCGTCGGGATCAAAACCTGCGGCCTCGATCACCACATCTTCGGTCGCGAAGAAGCCGGCGTTGTTGTTCGGGGCGGTGATGCTGATCGCCGGCGACTGGTTGCTCGCGCCGGCACGCGGCAGCGGCGTGAGCAGAAACGCGCGGGCATAACTGGACAGTCCTTTCCTGCCCCAGCCGACGATCTGTCCCCGGTCATTGAGGGCCGTCGCCTCGTGCAACACCCAATCCAGATTGGTGTGAAGCAACTGATGCAAGTCGTACATCACATGGTCCTGCCAGAGAAAGGCGCGGGGGTTCAGATTGAAGTTGTCGGCATAGCCCACCACCTGGTTGGAATTGTTGAGCGCCAGGGCCACGCTGTTGTAGCCGCCCAGGGTGCCGAGGTTTTCCACGTTCGTCCCTTGCAGCAGAAAAGCGCGCTGGTAGTTGTCGGGCGAAGTGCGCTGCCCCGTGATGGTGCCGTGGTGATTGATGCCGCGCGCTTTGGTGGTGCCGCCGCCGGGCAACGCCAGCGCGCGCATTCCATTCGTGCGGTCGAAAATGAAACCGGCCAGGCCGGACCAGCCCACCACCAGCCCGGCGTCGTTGACTGAAGCAGCATCCGTTTCGCCTGCGACGAGCGTGCCGAGGTCGAGCATCTGGTTGCTCTCATACAGAAAGGCATGACCAGCGCCCGCTCCACCCGTGCTGGTGAAGCCCACCACTTGCCGCAGGTTGTTGAGCGCGCGTGCGCCGCTGGTTCCGGACGGGCCGCCGAGACTGCCGAGTTTTCGCAGCACTCCGTTCGTGTAAAGGAAGGCTTCATTCGCCACGACGCCCGCGATGTCTCCCGCATCATTGATCGCGTAGCCGCTGCCGGTGTCCACGCCGCTGAACAAAAACTGCATGGTGCCGTGGCTGTAGAAAAATGGATACGTGGAGGAAAGGGTTGGAGTCCGGGCGCCGCCCACGACCTGCCCGGCGGCGTTGATGCCTTGGGCGCGGCCTTCGAGTCCGGTCAGTTCACCCAGGTCAATCAAGGCGTAGCGCGGCGCCGGCGAAAGATTGGTGGCCACCTGAATGCAAACCTGCGCGGAAGTCCGGGTGCCGCCACGATCATCGACCGCCACAACATAAAGACAGGCCGGCCCCGGCCTTAAGTTCTGCCAAAGAAACTCGAAGGGCGCATTCGTCACGACGCCGAGTTGGCCGCTCGTCAGATGAAACCTCACTTCCCGTATGAACCCGTCGCTGTCACTGGCATTGACGGTGATGAGGATATTGGTCGGCGGCACGAAAACCTCGCCTGCGACAGGAGTGGCGATGCTCACAGTGGGCAAGGCATTCGTCGGCTCCATCGAAAACGTGACCGGTGCGGAAAGCTTGACCCCGCCAAGATCATCAAAGGCCCGGGCGGTCACGGAGTAGGTTCCGAACGGCACGTTCGTCCAGGTGAAATAATAACTGGGCGAACTCCAATAGTGATAACGCCCGAGCAATTCGCCATTGATGTAGAAAATCACGTTGGTCACCGAACCGTCCACGTCCTGGGCACTGGCTCGCAGGGTCAGGTCACGCGGACCGTAAAACACATTGCCTTGATCGGGGCTGGCGATGGACACCGTGGGCGGTTGCTGCACGCGAATCGAGATGGCCGCCGACTGCGCCCGCACGCCGTAATTGTCCATCGCCACCGCCCGCACGGAATAGATTCGGCGCAGGGCGTTGCTCCAGTTGATGCTGAACGGCGCGCTGGTCGCGATGCCCAACAGATTGTCTCCTTCGTAGAACGCCACTTGAAGAACGGAACCGTCGCCGTCGCTCGCGTCGGCCACGAGCGGGATGATTTCGCCCACCGAGAAAATCGCGTTGTGCTGGGGACTGGCCATGGCCACGACGGGAAGCTGGTTACCCGGCGGAGGCACCACCCGAATCGGCACGGCTGGGGTCGTGGCCTTCACGCCGGCGTTGTCCACGGCTTCTGCCGCGACGAGGTAGTCGCCGCTGAGAAGGTTGCTCCACGTCATCTCATAAGGTGGATTCGTGACGCTGCCGGCCAGTTGGGTGTTGCGGTAGAAATCCACCCGCGCAATGGAACCAGTGGCCGCCGTGGCCGTGGCGCGGACAGGAATGTTGCTGCCGAAGGCAAACTGTTCGTCCGCGCCCGGCGCGGTGAGCGCAATGGTCGGTGCCACGCGGCGCGGATGCCAGATGGCAAAGTAAGGTGACGAATTGGTCCCGGCGTTGCGGAATCTGCCGCCCACGTAAACATTTGTTCCCTCGCCGATGACGGCGTGAACATATCGATTTTCTTCCCAGGTGCCGCTGCCGAGCGGAGACCATGCGCCGTTTTCAAACGCGGCAATGTAATTCGCCGCTCCCGCCCCCGCCATCGTCAGAAGCCCGCCCGCGTAGAGCGTGTCGCCAATGTATCCCAGCGCCTTGACCTCGCGGTCCACTCCTGCGCCCACGGCGGACCAGAACTGACCGTTCCACTTGGCGACATTGCTGACCGTATTGGTTCCGGCCCGTGAAAAAAGGCCGCCGGCGTAAAGGTCAGTCCCGTTCACGGCCAACGCATTCACGATGGGGAATGAATTGGGGAACGTGATGCCTGAACCCACGGGCCACCAGCGCGTGCCGTCCCACCGCGCGATGTTCGTCGCCGCCACGCCTCCCACGCTGGTGAAGAGTCCGCCCGCGTAGAGATCGTTGCCGATGACCGCCAGCGCATAAATGTAGCTGAAGGGATCGAAGCTGCCGCCGACATCGGACCAGGAAGTGCCGTTCCAACGCGCCACGCCCCGGGCGAGCACGCCGCTGCCGCCTGCGAAGCTGCCGGCCGCGTAAACATTTGTTCCATGCACGGCGATGGCATTAACGCCGTTGCTGAGACCATTGCCCAGCGGTTGCCAGCCCGTGCCATCGAAGCGCGCAATCCGGTTGACGGGATTGGTTCCTGCAAGCGTGAAACTGCCGCCCGCGAACAAAGTTCCATCCGGCGCGAGCGCGAGCGCCCGAACCGTGGCGTTGAATCCACTGTTGGTTCCTGGGCCCAGTTGCAGCCACTCCTGCCCGTCCCAACGCGCGACCCTGTTCACCTGTTTGCCACCCGCGAATTGAAAGTCCCCTCCGGTGAAAATGTTCGTGCCATGACGCGCGAGCGCGTTCACGTCCTGTGAAACCGCCTGATGCAGCGCACTCCAATTCGTCCCGTTCCAAAGCGCGATGCGATTCACCAACCGATCACCGGCGGAGAGAAACGCCCCGGCAATCACCAGATTAGTCCGGAACGTGGTCATCGCCCGCACATCCTGGTTGTCACCGGTGACTCCGCGATCCACGGCCGTCCAACTGGCACCCGTCCAGCGCGCAATACCGGTGGCGGAAGTGCCGCCGATAATGGTGAAATTTCCGCCTGCGTAGATCTGGCCGTTCCATTCGTACAGAGAACGGACTTCGTTGTTGGCCCCTGTGCCAAGCGCCGACCACGCGGTTCCGTTCCAACGCGCCAAGCGATTTACGGTCAGCCCGCCGGCGGTGGTGAAGTTGCCCCCGACATACATATCATTGCCGCTGCGGAATAAGGCGAGGGCATCGCCGTTCACTCCCGTCCCCACTGCCGTCCAGGTCGAACCATTCCAGCGGGCCAGCCCCCGAATCGTCGAACCGCCGGCGGTGGTAAAAGTGCCGCCAGCGTAGAGCGAGCCATCGGGACCAAAGGCCAGCGACCGCACGGTGGCACCCACTCCCGCGCCGAGAGCGCTCCAACTGGTGCCATTCCAACGTGCGATGTTGGCCGCCGACGCACCGCCAGCCGTGGTGAAACTGCCGCCGGCGTATACCTCATTCGAGCGCACCACGAGCGCGTAAACCGTCCCATTCAAGCCGCTGCCCAGCGGCGAATAGACGCCGGCACTGCGGATGAGCGCAATCCGGTTGAGCACTTGCCCCGCATTCGCATTCTGAAACGAACCGCCGACGTAAACATTCGTCCCGTCCGCTTGCATGGCCCAGATGTCACCGGCCAGGCCGTTATTGTTCGCGGCGTTGAAGCGGTTCCAAACGCGACCGTCCCATCGCGAGAAGATTTGCAAGGAACCGCCGACGTAAAGATGACCATTGGTCGTCACCGCGACCGCGAGGTGCGTGTTGAAGAAATCAGAGTGGCCGAAACGATTGTCCCAATTCTCATCGCCGGCGGCGGCCCAAATGGATGGGGGCGATGGAAGCGCAAGGAAGGCAGCGAGAATAAAAAGCAAAAGGCGCATTTGGATTTTGGAGATTAAAGGACGAGTGGAGACTAGCCCCGATGTGGAAGAGCGCAAGCAGGGATTAAGGATTGTGCGCCCGGGACGCATCTCACTTTTTGAGCATTCGTTCACGGTTATGCGCCAGGCCCGGAGGGCTTGACCTCGCGTTGTCACTCTCAGAAATTGAAATGCGCCTGTGCGCCGCTCCGAACGGTCACTCCTGCGGAATTCGTATCCATCTCGCACCATCCGTGCTTGAGTTTCCTCATGCTCATCTTTGACGCCCATTTGGACCTCGCGATGAACGCGCTGGAGTGGAACCGCGATCTCACGCGCTCCATCGTGGAAATTCACGAACGCGAACAGCACTGGACCGACAAGCCGGATCGCGGGCGCGGCACGGTGTGCTTTCCTGAAATGCGGCGCGGCGGGATCGGGGTATGCGTGGCGACGCAGATCGCGCGCTACGTGAAGCGCGGCAATCCCCTGCCCGGTTGGCATTCACCCGAGCAGGCGTGGGCGCAGACACAAGGGCAGCTCGCCTGGTATCGCGCGATGGAGCAGCGCGGGGAGATGAAGCCGATCAGGACACGCGGGGAGTTGCAGGCGCACGTTGAGTTATGGAATGGAGCGCCGGCTTCCAGCACGGCTCGTGCAGACCAAGTAAACCATCGCGCCGAGCTGGAAGCCGGCGCTCCGCTGCCTGTCGGCTACATCCTCTCACTCGAAGGCGCGGACTCGATTCTCTCGTTCAAGCATCTTGAACAATCCTACGCGCAAGGCCTGCGCACGCTCGGCCCGGCGCATTACGGGCCGGGACTTTACGCGCAAGGCACGGATGCGACGGGCAAGTTTCCGGAACGCGGGCGCGAGTTACTCCGTGAGATGGACCGGCTCGGCATGATTCTTGACGTCACGCACCTCACGGATGAGGAGTTTCACGAAGCGCTCGATCTGTATCACGGTCCAATCTGGGCGAGTCATTCAGACTGTCGCGCGCTTGCTCCGCATCAACGGCAGTTGAGCGATGAGCAGATCAAACTTCTCGCCCAGCGCGGAGCCGTCATCGGCGCGGCGCTCGATGCGTGGATGATGGTGCCGAACTGGATTCGCCAGCAGACCACGCCGCAAGCCGTGGGACTGAAACTGGAAAAGCTCGTCGAGCACATCGATCACGTCTGCCAGATCACCGGCAGCACACGGCACTCCGGCTTCGGCACCGATCTTGACGGTGGATTTGGCACGGAGCAGACGCCGATGGATTTGGAGACGATCGCCGACCTGGCGCGCGTGCCCGAAATGTTCCGCGCGCGCGGCTACCGCGAGGAGGATGTGCGGGCCATCGCGCATGGAAATTTTCTGCGCTTCTTGGGGACGGCGTTGCCGAAGTGAGTGCAAAAATCCAAAGTCCAAAAATCAAATCCCAAACAAATTCCAACCTGCCAAATTCCAAGGCCAGCAGCGTTGGCTGTTGTCATGTCTGAAACTATCGCATCAAGCGGGTTGGCATTTGAGACCTTGGAATTTGTTTGGGATTTGATTTTTGGACTTTGGAATTTCCCGCTCCAGTTCCCTCAACAGCCGTCGCGAGAAACAAAAAGCCGTTCCACATCACATGGAACGGCTTTGTCCGGCGCACTGGTTCGGCTACGCCTCGAAACTTTTTCCGCAGCCGCAGCTTTGCTTGGCGTTGGGATTGGAAATTTTGAACCCGCCACCGGTCAGGGCGTCGGAGAAATCCACGGTTGAACCAGCCAGATAGTTCGCGCTGAACGGATCGACCAACACGCTCACGCCGAAATAATCCGCCGTGGTGTCGTCGGCGCGTTTTTCGTCGAAGACCATGCCGTATTGCAGTCCCGAGCAGCCGCCGCCTTCGACATAGACGCGGAGAAATTTCCCGGCGTTCTCAGGGCTTTTCAGCATCTCCTGGATTTGCCGGGCCGCGCTCTCGGAGAGGTTCACGGCTGAAGGTTCAGTAATGGTCGCTGTGCTCATATCGGGGACGAAAGTATCAGCCGGAAAAATGAGTGTCAAACGGCGCGCGAACCATCGTGGCTGAGAATTTCCGAAGACCTTTGGAAGCACTGCGGAGCAGAAATGATTTGTTCCAGCGTCCGAGTTCGGCTTATGTTCCGCCCGCACCCAAACACGATGAGGCCCAACACCGTACCTATTTGCGGAACCGTTCACCCGGACGGGCGGCATCATGCCCACTTGCTTATGAAAAAATTGATCACGCTCACTTCCCAACGAATGCTGCGGCTGGCCGGCGGACTGTTGCTCCTGGCCGCTCCACATCTCCCCGCCGCCGAAATTACATTTATCCCCCCGGGCGGCAACAACCGCGGAGTGAACCCGGCCGGTTCCACGAACTGGTCCTACCGGCTGGGGACGAGCGAGGCCTCTTCTCCCCTGGCAGCGTGGCGCACGAATACTTTTGTGCAGGACGGTTCGTGGAGCACAGGCGCGCTGCCTTTGGGCTATACCACCGGCGCTAACGACCCGAACGGCTACGAGGCGAGCCTCGTGACGACAGTGCCTGCGGCCACCACGTCTGTTTATGTGCGGAAAACTTTTGTCGTCACCGGTGCCGCAGCCTATTCGGCGGTCACGGTGACGGGCTTCGCGGACGACGGCGCGGTGGTCTGGGTGAACGGACGGGAACTGACGCCGCGCTTCCAGTGCTGCACCGGCGGCACGGATGCCAATGTGCCGACGTTTGATGCCCTCTCCCCCACGGCCCTCGAATCAGCCGCCTTCAACCTGACCACGATCAATGATTTCTCGGGGCCGCTGGTCGAGGGCACAAACGTGCTTTGCATCCAGCTTTTCAACGCCAACAGCACCAGCAGCGACTTGGTGCTGGACGCGGGGCTGACCGCGACGATTGACGACGTGCCGCCCGTGGTCAGCGGCCAGTCGCCGGTGGCCGGTTCCACGGTTCAGACGCTTAACGCGATCCAGATCAATTTCTCCGAGGCGGTCACGGGCGTGAATAACACCGACCTGCTGATCAATGGCGTGGCGGCGACGAACCTGTTGAACATCTCGCCTTCCATCTACACGTTCGAGTTTCCCCAGCCGCCGACCGGCTCGGTGAGCGTGGCCTTCGCGGCGGGCACGGGAATTCTGGATGGCGCGGGCAACGCCTTCACCACGAATTTCTGGACCTACAACTTGAACACCAACGCGCCCTCGACCTCGTTCTACATCTCGGAGTTCCTCGCCTCGAACAACGGCAACGGGACGAATGCGCTACGCGACGAGGACGGCGACGCCTCCGACTGGATCGAGATTTACAATCCTTCCGCCTCGCCGGCGAATATCGGCGGCTGGTTCCTGACCGACACGACGAACAACCTGACCAAGTGGCGCATCCCGAACGGTGCTTCCATCGTGGGCAACGGCTACCTCGTGGTCTTCGCCTCGGGCAAGAACCGCACGAACAACCTCGCGAAGCTGCACAGCAACTTCAGTCTGACGTCCGGCGGTGAATACCTCGCCCTGGTCAATCCGAACACGAACATCGTTTCCCAGTTCCATCCCACGTATCCCAATCCGCAGCTTCTGAACATCTCCTACGGACGCGACCGCGTGGATCCGAACATCACGGGTTACTTCGCGGTGCCCACGCCCGGCGCCCACAACAGCACCGGCTCCGACCCGACGCTGGACGTGCAGTTCTCGCGCACGGGCGGCCCCTTCGCCGGTTCGTTTCTGCTCACCCTGAGCACGGCCAACACGAACAACGCCATTCGCTACAACCTGATTACCACCGCGCAAAACGTGGACAACGCCACGAACATTCCCACGCCCTCGTCCACGCTCTACACCGGGCCGATCACGATCAACAACTCGCTGCAAGTGCGCGCGCGCGCCTTCCCGGCCACGCCCACGAGTTTCCCCGGCGCACCCCGCACGGAGAGCTACATCCAGGTGGATGCGGCGATCACGAATTTCGTCTCCAACCTGCCCATCGTCATCATCCACACCGTCGCCAGCTCGGGCCTCTCCGGCGGGTATCCGGCGGCGGACAACGTGGTGATGATCAGTTGCATCGACAACAACACGCCGACGGGACTGGCCTCCATCATCGGCCCGCCCCAGATGATCAAGCGCGCGGGCCTGAACCTGCGCGGCTCCAGCACGCAGGGCTTTCCCAAGTCGAGCTGGGCCATCGAATTTCTGGATGAATTCAACGCCGACGATGAGGTTTCCTTCGCCGGGTTGCCCAAGGAATCGGATTGGGTTCTTTACGCGCCGAATCAGTTCGACCTCTCGCTCATGCACAACCCGCTCCTGCACCAGTTCGGGCGAGACTTCGGGCATTACTCCTCGCGCACGCGCTTCGTGGAAGTCTTCTTCCGCAACAACTCCGGGGCCATTACCGCCAACGTCGGCGCGGCCGGCGGCGCGATGGGAGATTACAACGGCATCTATGTCCTCGAAGAAAAAGTGAAGCGCGACGGCAACCGCGTGGACATCGACGTGCTCCAGCCCGAGCAGACGAACGCCACGACGATCACCGGCGGCTACCTGTTGAAAGTGGATCGCACCGACGGCAATGAGCGCACCTTCAACGGCGGCAACATGAACATCAATTACCAAGAACCTGACGGCTTGGAAATGGTTACGCCCGCGCGTGCGGCGCAGGCCAATTACATCAAATCCTATCTCGACAACATGTTCATCGGCATCACCGGCAACAACCTGACGAACATCGCCAGCACCAATCACTACTCGAACTATCTGAACGTGGACGCGACCATCGACCTGCACATTGTGAACGTGCTGACCATGAACGCCGATGGCTACCGCCTGAGCGGTTACATGCACAAGCCGCGGGGCGGGAAGCTCATCGCCGGCCCGCTCTGGGACGTGGACCGCGGCCTCGGCACGAGCCGTGGCGACAATCGCACGTTCAACCCCCGTTCCTGGCAGTCATACGATTCCGGCGGCTGTACCGGCGGCGACTATGGCACGGACTTTTTCGGCGGCTCGGGCGTGAACACCTGGATCTGGCTCCAGCGCTGGTTCTCCGACGTGGATTTCTGGCAGCGCTGGGTGGACCGCTATCAAAACGCCCGCGCGTCCATCCTCGCAACCAATCGCGTCGCCGCCATCGTGGACGGCTTCGGCAATGAAGTCCGCACGGCGCAGGTGCGCGAACAGAACCGATGGAGCGGAAATGGCGGTTCCGCCACGCAACCCCGCTCCGGCGTGGTCGCCATCTGTAGCGGCATTTTCAGCCACAACTTTCCCGGCACCTACCAGGGCGAAATTGATTTCCAAAAACGCTGGCTCATGGAGCACATCCACTTCATGGACACGAATCTCCTGAACCGTCCGGGACTTAACGCGGGCGAAGGCCAGGTGCCGATTGGCACAGTCGTCACGCTCACGAACTACTCCACCAAGCCGGGCACGGTGCTCTATTACACGCTCGATGGCAGCGACCCGCGCAGTTTCCAGGGCGGCACCAATCCCGCCGCGCTCGCCTATTCCGGTCCCATCGTCATCACCAACAACGTCCGCATTCGCGCGCGCGCGGTGAACCCGAACCACTCGAACCTCACCGGCACCACGATCAGCGGTTCGCGCAATCCCATCGTCAGCACCCCCTGGTCCGGCGACATCGCCGCGACCTATTACGTCACCACGCCGCCGCTCGTCATCTCCGAGTTGATGTACAACCCCGCGCCGCCCCCGGCGGGCAACACCAACGACGCGGACAACTACGAGTATGTGGAGTTGAAAAACATCGGCACCAACACGCTCAACCTCGTCGGCTTCCGCTTCACGAACGGCATCGAATTCACCTTCGTGGCCACCAACGGCGTGACCAACCTCGCGCCCGGTGGCTACGTCTTGATCGTGAAACACCTTGCCGCCTTCACCAGCCGCTACGGCAATCCCGGCAACATCGCCGGCGTCTATTCCGGAAGCCTCGACAACGGCGGCGAACGTCTCACCCTCGTCGGTCCGCGCCTCGAACCCATTCTCGACTTCACCTACCAGGACGACTGGTATCCGCTCAGCGACGGCCTGGGCTTCTCGCTCGTCATCAACGATCCCACCGCGCCGCTCGACACCTGGGACGAGAGCGCGAGCTGGCACCACAGCAGTTTCGAGAACGGCTCGCCCGGCGCGGCGGAACCCGCGCCCATCATCATCCCCGCCATTCTCGTGAACGAGGCGCTGGCCCACACCGACCCGCCCTTTGTCGATGTCATCGAGCTGTTCAACCCGAACACGAACGACGTGAACATCGGCGGCTGGTATCTCACCGACGACCGTCAGGAGCCGAAGAAATTTCAGTTGCCGGCGAACACCATCATTCAGGCCGGCGGGTTCGTGCTCTACTTCGAGAATGAATTTGGCTCCGGCCCGACGGGCTTCTCGCTCGGTTCCAATGGTGATGAACTCTTCCTGTTCTCCGCGACCAACGGGCTGCTCACCGGCTTCGCGCACGGCTTTGATTTCGGCGCCACTTCCAACGGGCTGACCCTGGGCCGCTACGTGAACAGCCAGGGCAACGAGGATTTCACCGCGCAGCTGGTCAACACCTACGGGGCCGCCAACTCCCTGCCGCTCGTCGGCCCCGTGGTCGTGAGCGAGATCATGTATCACCCGCCCGAGACGCGCTCCGGCACGAACTTGGTGGACAACTCGCTCGAGGAATTCATCGAGTTGCACAACATTACCCTCAACGCCGTGCCGCTCTTCGACACGCAGCATCACACCAACACCTGGCAGTTGAGCCAGGCGGTAAGCTTCAGCTTTCCCACCAACGTCACGCTCGGACCGACGGGCTACGTCGTGGTCGTGAATTTCAACCCCAGCCTTAGCCCGACCCAGGCCACGGCCTTCCGCGCGAAGTTCAACGTCGCTCCGTCCATCCCGCTCTACGGCCCCTACGGCGGCAAGCTCGACAACTCTAGCGGCAACGTCCGCCTGTCCCGCCCCGACGCGCCGAACACTGATGGCTCCGTCCCCTACATCCTCGTGGACCGCGTCGAGTATGAAGATCTCGCGCCGTGGCCCGTGCTGGCCGACGGCTCCGGCCCCGCGCTCCACCGCTTCGTCCCGGCGGATTACGGCAACGACCCGACGAACTGGCTCGCGGCGCTGCCCTCGCCCGGCACGTCCTTCGCGGGCGGCACCCTGCCCGTCGTCACGCTCGACCCGCAGGACGCCACCGTCTTCTCCGCTAGTTCCGCCGCCACCTCGACGAATTACGTCGTCGGCACGACCAACTTCACCGCTGCCATCAGCGGGCCGGACGTGTTCTACCAATGGCGCGTCAACGGCAACGCCATTCCCGGCGCGACCAACGCCACCCTTGTGCTGACCAACATCCAGTTCTCCGACGCGGGCCTCTACAACTTGGCTGGCTACAACAGCGGCGGGGCCGTCGTCACTTCCAACGCTGTCCTCACCGTCTTCACCCCCGTGACCATTGTCATCCAGCCCGCCAGCCAGAACGTGGCTCCGAACGCGACCGTCAACCTCTCGATCTTCGCCCTCGGCGTCGGCGAACTCCGCTACCAGTGGCGCTTCGAGGGCGCGGACATTCCCGACGCGACCAACGCCAGCTACAGCTTCACCGGCGCGAACCCCTCCATGAACGGCAACTACTCCGTCCTCGTGCAGGACGACCTGAGCAGCCTCCTCAGCTCCAACGCTCTCATTATCGCGCCGCCCATGTTCTTCACGCAGCAACCCCCCAACCAGAACGTGGTTCCCGGCACCAACGTGACGCTCGTCGCGTCCGTGAGCGGCTACGGAGCCGTCACCTACCAATGGCGTTTCAACGGCACGAACATCCTGAACGCCACCAACGCCAGCCACAGTTTCACCGGCGCGAACCTCACCGATCATCACGGCCTCTTCTCCGTCTCGGTCACGGATGATTTCACGTCGCTGGAAAGCTCAAACGCCCGCATCTACGTGCTCGTGAAACCGGGCATCGTGCAGCATCTGGTCTCGCAGAGCGTGTTGCAGGGCAGCACGGTGACGCTCAGCCTCATCGCCACCGGCGCGCCGCCGCTGGGCTACCGCTGGATTCGCGGCGGCTCGGGCTACGCCACCACTTCGGTGCCGGTGCTGGTCATCACCAACTACCAGGTCAACTCCTCCAACTCCGCCTCCTTCCGCGTGGGCG
>Ga0163150_10000208_pt1 | contig 107349 bp, 89 predicted proteins | sample OliLakLV19P2IB_FD_148628 | JGI IMG/M metagenome (GOLD analysis project Ga0163150, IMG submission 148628) | Freshwater microbial mat bacterial communities from Lake Vanda, McMurdo Dry Valleys, Antarctica - Oligotrophic Lake LV.19.P2.IB | ecosystem: Environmental > Aquatic > Freshwater > Lake >...
GTGTGTAGGTGAAGAAGGTGCGCAGCAAAGAAGTGAGCCGATGGCGGCCTGTTGATTTAGTCGTAGGTTGGGCACTCTTGCCCGACTATCGCAACACACCGGCGGCTAGCGCCGAACCGCTCACGGCACATACCGGAAATAATGCGATTTCATCAACCGAGTAGTTGACGTAGGAAGCGTTTCGATTTGTCGTAGATGTTCGGGTCCTTGCTAGCGCGAGGGCCGGCCACATTTAAGATTCGAATGTTCGCTTCGACCAACCATTCGATACATGCGACGAATGAAACGCGGCCCGACAGCCGAACACGAAAATTGGCAATGCCATTTTGTTCTGCGAAGTTGGCGGTGAGCAATGATCCGCCTTCGAGTCGGTTGCCATACAAAATCAGCGTGCCGTTCGAATCGAGTACGTTCTGCCGCGTCCGATCCGCATAGTTTTCAGATAACCATTCTTGCAATTGGTAGCGATCGGGAATCACTCCATCTTCCGCCCGTCGCCCTCGAGGGCACCAGCCACCGTGCGGAATGGCAAGCTCAATGGCAACATCCAACGCTGCCCGATCTACTCCCGTTTGCCCCCCCGAGATTAGCCGCTCGATACGAAATTCGCGTGGAATGAAACCTGTGATTTCTTTGGCGTTTCTAGCGTTCATCCAACGGCATCTCGATCGAATTCGTCACAGTTAGGGATTGCTAGCTTGTCCCAATTATTAGGCAACGGGGCTTGCCAACTAAACTTCGATTTTAACGTAGGATGCACAAGCGATATGCGGCGACAATGCAAAGCGATACTATCGTGCCAAGTCATCGACGAACCATACTTTCGATCGCCTACAACCGGGCAGCCGACCGCTTCTAACTGCGCTCGAATCTGATGTTTTCGCCCCGTCTCCAATTGGATCTCGATAAGATGTAAATGTTCCCATGATTCGAGAATGCGGAATACTAACGACGCTTCGACAGCACCTGGGACAGAGGGATCGCAACGATACGTTTTGGCCCGTTTTTCATCGCGAGCCAACCAATGATGCAATCGTGGGTTGGTTGACGAAGGCTCGCCGGTCACGACAGCCCAATAGACTTTTTCAACGCTTCGTTCTCTAAACTGCTCACTCATCCTTGCCGCCGCCTTCGACGTACGGGCCAGCGGTAGCACGCCGGTGACGACGCGATCCAGTCGACTTACGACGCCTACATAGACCTTACCCGGTTTCTGATATTTTGCGCGAAGATACTCAGCCGCTTCGACAATTAAACTCGTGTCGTTTGGCGAAGCTCCTTGCACGATCCAGCCCGACGGTTTGTTGACGACGAGCAGATGATTGTCCTCATATAGAACCGGTAGCCTCATAATTCCTCGCTCGCAATTTCAGCCACCATCCGCCGAGATCGAGGCCCGGTGCCCGCGATTTCAACTTGGCGTCTGCTTTCGGATAAAACGTCGAGCGAAAGAATGATATGATCCTTGGGAAGGACATCGACAAACTTCTCACCCCATTCGATCAACGTAATCGCCGGTTCATCGAAGAATTCTTCGACGCCAATCTCCAAAAATTCGTCTTCGTCGTTGACTCGATAAGCATCCAAATGATAGAGGACCGGCTTTGTTTCATAACGATGCACCAGGACGAAGGTAGGACTTGTAACATCGTTAACATTGGCTCCGAGAGCTTCGGCAAGGTACTTCGTGAACTGCGTTTTTCCGGCCCCTAAGGTTCCATCCAAGCGAACGGTGACCGGCGGCTCTAAACGCTTGGCAAGACTAATCGCAAAACGTCGACAATCGTCGAGCGATTCCCAGGTAAGAACTGTCGAATTCGTTTGATTCATGGTAGATCGTTATGTTTTTCGCGCTTTGTCCGTATTGAAATTTGTGGTGCAAAAATTGGGTGGCACGCCCAGAGTCTTCGATGGGCGTGTAGAAACCTTGAAATTCGCCACGCCCTTCGCAAAGCCTCAGAGCGTGCCACCCTAAAATCTAATCTGGACGAAGCACTAGCTTATCGTATTGGTCATCTTGGGGTAGTTGAACCAATAGACTACCAAAGATGCTCGCTGCGCATACCGCTGTTTCAACGCGCAGAATACGCGAGCCTAAGCTAAGCTTTTCCCATCCGGCGGCTAATGCGCGATTCACTTCAGAATCCGAAAAGCCACCTTCGGGACCAATCGCGATGAATACTTCCTCAGCCGTTCGCCCTTCGAAGGCTCGAGCCGAAAACAGATTTTGAGAATCGATCGAGTTGCGGTCGGGATGCGCGAAAAAATGTCTCGAGATGGCAGTAGTTTCCGATGCATTCGAAGCATCAGCCAAAAGAAACGTTTCAAAGTCACAGGGTGGCGCAATTGTCATAAGCCGATTTCGTTCACATTGCTTGCAAGCCTCGATGACTGTGCGCATCCATTTTTCCGACGACGAATCTTTGGGAACGCACACCGACCGCTCGCAGACGATCGGAACTAACTCATGAATTCCCAATTCGACGGCCCGTTCAATAACCGCCTTCTGTCGGTCGCCTTTGGGCAACGCAACAGCCAGTCGAACTTTGCCGGGCAATTCGTTCGGGTGAACGCGAAAGGAGACTACATTGAGCGTAACATCGCGTTTTGCGATTAGTACAATATCGCACAGAGCTTCATTTCCAAGTCCATCAAAGGCAACGCACTGATTGCCCACTTTTTCGCGCCGGACGCGCAGGGCATGATGAGCCTCTTCGGATGGTAGGACAATTGAACCAGCCGACGGCAGGTTAGGAACAAAGTATCGATTGAAACCCACGAGAACTCTCAAAACAATTCAAAGTCTCTACTATATCAAATACCTCAGCTCTGTACTGGCGATTTGCCAGTTAAAATAATGAACAGTGAGCGGTAAGACGCAAGCCGTCCGGTGGAAGCGAAGAAAACATTGGAGATACACCGGGCGGCTTGCGCCACTCCCCTTCAAAATCGACTCCAAAAGCGCGAATGTGAGCGGCATTAAGCTTGCGCCGCACCACTATCGAGTTCGCTTATCGATCGTGTATAACTTTGACGGGTAATTTTCCGTTCTCGTTTCCGTATTTGTAGAAATCATCGCCATGAAAAACTCCCCACCTGCTGTTGGTTTAGGTCTTTGGAAAATCGAAAATCAAGCTGCGGCTGGAATGGTGCGTTCAGCGATTCAGGCAGGTTATCGGCATCTTGACTCGGCGTCGGACTATGGCAACGAAGCGTATACCGGGCAAGGAATCGCGGTAGCCATTCAAGACCGCTTGGTTCGACGCGACGAGTTGTGGGTGACGAGCAAACTTTGGAATACCAATCATCGACGCGAGTACGTTCGAGCCGCTTGCGAACGATCGCTGAAAGATCTTCAATGTGACTATCTCGATCTGTATCTCATCCATTTTCCGATTTGCTTGAAGTATGTCGCTCCGGAAACGCGATACCCAGCCGGTTGGTTTTTTGACCCCGATGCAGCGACACCCAGAATGGAAGTAGACGCCGTTCCGATTCATGAATCGTGGCGCGCAATGGAGGAATTGGTTCAAGCTGGCTTGGTCAAGAATATTGGAATCAGCAATTTTGGCGTTTCGTTGATCCGCGACCTTTTATCCTATGCAACCATTCGTCCAGCCGTCTTGCAAGTAGAATCGCATCCGTATCTAGTTCAACCCAAGTTGCTGCGTTATTGCCAACAAGAGCAAATCGCCTATACGGCCTTTTCGCCGCTCGGAGCTCCTTCATATGTTCCTCTCGGTATGGCCAAGGAGAGCGATTCGGTATTGGAGGAGACGGTCGTGAAGCAAATCGCATCGAGGCTTGGAAAATCGCCCGCCCAGGTTGTGCTCGCTTGGGGAATCAATCGAGGGACATCGGTGATTCCGAAAACAGGCCGCGTCGAACGTCTCGTCGAGAATCTGGCTGCCAAAGAGATCAAGCTGACGGCTGCCGATATCGATGCCATTTCAAATCTCGACCGCAACCAACGCTTTAACGATCCCGGCGTTTTTTGCGAATCGGGCTTCGGAAGTTTCTACCCAATTTACGAGTAGACCTGTAACGGTTTGGCATCGATTTCGTGCAGCAGACGAATCCTTTTTTGTTCAGCCGGATTCTTTCGAAACCAACCTGAAACGATTGCGAGTGTCTCTTCGCGTCGCTGGAAATGTACACCAAGCGTATTGTCACATTTTGACCAATGCTCGACTTGGTCGCGTGCCGTTCGGAAGTCGCGTGACTTTTTGGGAGCTCGAACGGCATGTTCTACCACGCCGCGTCGAATGAGATACCAAATGTCGCGGTCATCATTACCCGGCATCGGATAGATGCACGTCAGTTTCTCACGAGCTTGTGCGTGGTAGGCCAAGCGGAGGGTAAGCCAACGCAAAATCTGCGCATCTTCGCGGTATCGAACCGCCTGCTCAAAGTGAAGTCGCCGAGATGCCAACGCCATTTGAGACTCGAGATGCTCGACAATGTTGTGGGATGTACCTTTGAGAAAGCTTACCGCCAAGTCGACCTGTCGCTGGTACGAACGGCGTGAGCAAGCCATGGCACATGGACCGAGGCAGGTCGCCAACTCGTGCCGCATGCATTCAGGACGAATCTCTAGTTCGAAGAGCGGTCGCTGATCGGTGAATTGAAATTTGGTCTGATTCGGGCAATCGCGAAGCTGGAAAAACCGATTCAGAATTTCGACAGCTCGATGAACACGATTGGAGCCGACGAATGGACCTTCCCATGCAATAGCGTTACTGTCGACGTCTCGCGAAACATAGAACGTTTCGACGGGGCCGCGTCCCAAGCAAAGGAAGACGCTCTTTTGCCGATTCGGAATACCTTGAACATTAAAACGCGGTCGGAAATTGCGAATCAAATGCTGCTCGCGAAGTAAGGCGGCAAATTCAGTCGGCTGTGCCTCCCAGACTATCTCCTCGGCAGATTGGATGATTCGACCACCCTTTTCGTCTTCGTTGGTCGGCATGAAATAGCTAAGCAGGCGATTGCGAAGCGATTTTGATTTTCCGACATAGATCAGCCGCCCCACTGCATCGATCATGCCATAGACGCCAGGTTCACGAGGCGATTTCTGGCGAATAAGTTCGCGCAAACCTTCCGAGCTGCCGCCGCTCAGTCGAGCAGTTCGAGGCAGTTCGTAGGGCATGAGCCGATCTGCCCCAAAATCGCTAAAGACTTCTTGTTGAAGAAAAGCATCCATGCAGTGGAATCCTCTATGACTAGTTCGACGGTCCTTGATTCTACTCGTTTTGAGCCGTGGGTTAAACACGAGTTTTTGCGGGTGATTATACTCTTTAAGATCCATTTATTTGAACGGACGTCGCCGTCTGTTACGTGTGTCGCAAAGGTTTTACATGCATCCACTCGGTTTTATTCGTGTTTCTGCGGTTTCACCAGCGATATCGGTGGCTAATCCGATCGCTAATGTCGAGTCGATCATGGAATCGCGTCGATCTTTGACTGACTCGGATGTCCTGGTTTTTCCGGAACTAGCTATCAGCGGCTACACCTGCGGTGACTTATTCTTGCAAAGTCGCTTGCTCGACGACTGTTTGGACGCATTGCGGAGCTTGATTGCGGACTCGTCTGGTGTCGATCAGCTATGGGTAGTGGGACTACCGATTCGCATTGAGGGTCGGCTATTCAATACTGCGGCGATGATCCACAACGGCAAGTTGCTCGGATTGATTCCGAAGCAATACTTGCCAACGTATCAGGAATTTTACGAAGCCCGTTGGTTCTCGGCTGGTTCAAACGATCTGCCGGCAATGGCTAGCTTCGATGGATTAGGCGAAATACCGTTCGGCGTCGACCTGCTCTTTGAATGCGGCGAATTAGTCGTAGGCGTCGAGATTTGCGAAGATCTTTGGATGCCGGTACCACCAAGTTCTATTCAGGCTCTTGCAGGTGCGAACTTACTGCTTAATTTATCGGCGAGCAATGAAACGATCGGCAAAGCCAGCTATCGCACCAACTTAGTGACTAGCCAATCAGGTCGATGTTTAGCAGCCTACGCCTATTCAAGTTCTGGCCCCACGGAATCGACCACCGATCTCGTTTTTGGCGGTCATTGTTTAATTGCGGAAAACGGTATCCTGCTTGACCAGTCAAAACGTGTCGGAACGGGCGGTGGTCTGGATGACGCATTGAATCATATAACGGTCGACGTCGACTTGGGGCGGCTGCTGCACGATCGCCAAAAAACCGGGACTTTTTTTCAAGGTGTTTCGAAATGGGTTGCCACGCCGTTCCGTCGCATACCGTTTTCACTCGCTCGCGAACCGCAACCACTGAAGCGATTTGTCTCAGGCCAACCCTTTGTCCCCAAGGATCATGACGAACTGGATGCTCGCTGCCAAGACATTTTTGAAATCCAGTGCGCGGCGCTTGCCAAGCGAATCGGACAAATTCCGACAAGCCTGCCATTAGCCATCGGAGTATCCGGCGGCTTAGATTCAACGTTAGCCTTGCTCGTCGCCATTGCCATGTGCGATGATCGTTCCATCGACCGACAGCGGATTCTTGGCATCACCATGCCGGGCTTCGGTACATCCAAGCGAACAATGGAAAATGCCGAGAAGTTGATGTCGTTGTTGGGTATCCAAAGCACCAAGATCGACATCCGCGAAAACTGCCTGCAAGGTTTCCGCGATCTAAAGCATCCACCATTCGGCATTCCGATCGGGGAAAAATCCGTCGCCGAGTTTCAGGCGGCGATCGAAGCACTTCCATCCATGCGTCATTCCGACCTCGTCTTCGAAAATGTTCAAGCTCGAGTGAGAACACTCCTGTTGATGAATAGCGGATTCGTGTTAGGAACCGGCGATCTGTCCGAGCAAGCCCTCGGCTGGTCGACTTATAACGCCGATCACATGTCGATGTACAACGTCAACTGTAGCATCCCAAAAACTCTGGTTCGCTTTTTAGTTCGCTATGTTGCCGAACATCGCTTTGAAAACGAAATTCGCGATGTGTTGCTATCGATCGCAGACACTCCCATATCGCCCGAATTGCTTCCGCTATCCAAAGACGGACAGATACAGCAATCGACCGAAGGAACGCTTGGCGCATACGAACTCCACGATTTCTTTTTGTATCATTTCATTCGCACCGGAGCTTCTCCTGAAAAGATACTGTTGCTGGCAGAAAGCGCTGAGTTTTCAGTCAACTACGATGCCGTTGAAATCAGAAAGACGCTCGAAACGTTTCTAAAGCGATTTTTCGCCAATCAGTTCAAGCGTTCGTGTGTCCCCGATGGCCCCAAAGTCGGCAGCATCTCGCTATCGCCGCGCGGCGACTGGCGAATGCCCAGCGACGCAAGCGTTCAATCGTGGCTCCGCAACCTGTAGTCGGCTTGCTAAGGAAATGTCAAAAATATCTGCCAGGGCTTTCCATAGCGGGTGGCACGCTCTGAGTCTTCGAAGGGCGTGGTCGCGATAATCACGCCCTTCGAAGACTCAGGACGTGCCACCCAATTGCTTCTAAATCGGAATGAATGCTTTGACGAAGCGACGAACGAACCTTTCGCACGCAAACTTCCAATGCGTTCAATTCGTCTGGAGCGATTCGATTAGTTTCTCGACTTTAGCGAAATAGGCTTCAGGGCAAGGGACCAAGTGTGTTAGCCCTTCGATGGTTTGGAATTCCTTGACTACCGAAACTGAACGCTGAAATAGGCGTTGGGCTGACCAGAGAGGAATCACTTCGTCAATGTCGCCGTGCATTTGAAGGAGAGGCCCATTAAAGTATTTAATCTTTGCGATCGATAAGAATTGATTGCGCATGACAAAGCGAACGGGCAGCCACCAATAGTGACTGGCGGCGACATCCACGGCGCTGCTAAAGGTACGATCGAGCACGAGAGCTCTAGCTCCATTTATTGAAGCCAAATGGACCGCGACACCGCCACCCAGCGAGTGGCCCATCAAAATGAGCTCCTCTTCAAACTGTTCGGTTTCCTCGGAGAGCCATATAGAAGCCGCTTCAGCATCTTCACAGATGCCTCGCTCAAAGGGTTTGCCTTGGCTTTTTCCGAATCCGCGGTAATCAAAAGCGAATACGGCGGCATTCATCTGCTTCCTTAGCCGATCCATCTCAGGCGCTAGCATGGCTACGTTTTCTGCGTTGCCATGACAGAAGAGAATCGTTGCAGTCGCATCCGACTTCGGAAAAAAATAGCCGTGCAAGGGCGTGCCATCCAATGATTCGAACGAAATATCTTCGAGCTCAATTCCTGGATGTTCCCAGTCGCCTCGCTCAGGTCCGGCGCCAGGAAATACGAGGTTGGTCTCAAAGTACATCATGGCTCCAAGAATTGCCAAGTAAGTCACCGAGATCAACTTGAGCACGATCGCGGCTCGGCGATAGCCGATTCGTTCTCGATCTGCTCGTTGTTTGGCTAGTGGGATATTCATCGCGTATCAGTTGCGTGCGGATGGACCGTAGTTTTCTTGAGACGATTCCAACAACTGTGCAATCAAAGGCAACAGTTGCTTCTTGCGGCTGACAATGTTCGCTAGTTCATAAAGATTCTTATCGAGTCGCGGATAATTGATTTCATCCCAGGCTTCAGAATCGTGTGACAACAGGAGTAAACTACCGTTGCTTACAATGTCGGTGACCAGCAGCGCGGAAAAATTCAGTTTGCGATGCTCGGCCAGTTTTTGAAGAGCCGCCAGAAGCTCATCTTTACGATTCCAAAAAAGGTCGAAACCGTTCTCTTCGATCTGCGAAATTGAAAATCGCTGCGCTCCCTCGGTAAATTCCTTACAGTCTTCAATAATTACCTCATCCGGCGTACACGAGCGGAGTGCCGATCCAATCTCGAAGAATTCCTGGGCATACTGTTCGAGGTTGCATTCGCAGATCGATCGGAGCCATTTTAGCGTTTCGCGATCGACGTCCGTCGTCGTCGGCGATCGAAGAAAAAGCGTATCGGAGATGATTCCCGACGCCATGCACAACGCCATTCCTGCCGTCGGTTGAATTCCCGACGCGCGAAATTGTCTGGCAACGAGCGTGCAAGTTGAACCGACCGGCTCGTTAATAAATCGAATCGGTTGTGTCGACTTGAGTCCTCCGCCGAGGCGATGGTGATCGAGGACTTCGAGGATCTCCGCATCCTCGGCCCCGACAACGGCCTGACTGAGCTCATTATGATCGACCAAAATCAGCTTCGGTTTCGGAGGGTTCAACAAATCGGACTTTGACAGTACACCGATCAATCGTTGCTCGTCATCAACCACCGGAAAAATGGGCTCCGACGATCGGTCGACCATTGCTCTCGCATCGGCAACTGGTTGCTTAGCCGAAATAGATGTAAACTGTCGATCGATGGCCGAGTCGATGAACTGAGACGATTTAATGCGCATCGTCGTCGTCGCGGTATCGAAAGGGCTTCGAATGATCGAAACGTTTTTGATCTTCGCAAGACTTACCAGTCCGGGCGACAATTCATAGTCCCCAGTCACAACAATGCCCCGCACGCCTTGCTCGATGGCCGGCAAGTGAATCGTCGGACGATCACCGCTAACGACCAGTACCCGTTCGGCAGGAAATCGATTCATACGTTTCGTAAAACCATCGGCACTCATCGCACCGACCATTACTAACAACTCGTTGGCGTCATCCGGATTCACTTGGTTTTGAAACGTACCACCGAGGACGTCGCAAATTCTCGACAAGCTAGAATTAACGGTTCTCGATCGAACGGAATCTTCGTCGCCTTGGAAAATCAATTCCATGAGGTCGAGCAGCGAAAGGATTCCGACAACCTTGTTTTCGTCGTCAACAACCGGGATCGCACGAAGTTCATGCGCCTTCATTCGCTGATAGACTTGGTAGAAAACATCTCCACAGCGCGCGGTAATAACGTTTCGCTGACAAACGTCCTCGGCTTCGGGGCGAACGTCCATAACGATTCGCGGAGCCGAGATTTTGCATCGGCGAAGCACGTACTCGGTTCGCTTGTTGGGCGTGCCACAGCATGCTGCGATAGCCGTTGGACGGGTCGTTCGCTGGAGAAGATCGGCATACGCGATCGCCGAACAAATCGCATCCGTATCGGGATTTTTATGCCCGAAGACTAAGACAGTCATCCTTCAACCAATCTATAACACTAGTCCAAGATCTTCGCGTTGGTGATCAGACGCAAGAATTCGTGATTGCTTTTGAATTTTCCAAGCTGAGTCGTGAGCTGTTCCATCGCATCGACAGGATGCATGGAGTTCAAAGTCCGTCGAATCATGGTGACCGCATGCAACGTTTCAGGATCGTGCAGCAACTCTTCACGGCGCGTACCAGACTGGCTGATGTCGATCGAGGGCCATACGCGTCGATCGGATAGCTTGCGGTCCAGAACCAACTCCATATTTCCGGTCCCTTTGAACTCTTGGAAAATGAGTTCATCCATGCGCGAGCCGGTGTCGATCAAAGCCGTTCCAACAATCGTTAGCGAGCCTCCTTCGGCAAATGCACGAGCCGTAGCGAACAGTTTTTTAGGGATATCCATCGCCTTGATATTCACACCACCCGACATCGTTGGTCCGCTGCCGACCCACTTATTGAAAGCTCTTGCAAGCCGTGTAATCGAGTCCAACAGCAAGAAAACGTCCTTACCCATTTCGGCTAAGCGTTTGCAACGATCAATTGTCAACTGACTCAATCGAACATGCGAGTCGACATCTTCATCAAGCGAACTGGCAATGACTTCGCCGTTGACAATATTGCGACGCATGTCGGTAACTTCTTCGGGTCGTTCGTCAATCAAAAGAACCATCAAAGTCACATCCGGATAATTCTTCGAAATACCGGCACTGATGTTTTGAAGCATGATCGTCTTACCCGTTCGAGGCGGTGCAACGATCAAAGCGCGCTGTCCACGACCAAGCGGCGTCAACAGATCGATGACGCGATTGGTGAGCGGCGTCTGGCCTACTTCTAGCTTGAGCCACTTTTCAGGATTGATCGCTGTCAACGTATCAAAGCTTTTGATATTGACGTACTCTTCGGGCTTCATGCCATCGACGTCGAGAATCTCTTTGACACGAGGCCCTTGCTGGCGACGGGCTTGCAGCATATTCGATCGAATCATGACGCCTTGTCGAAGACCAAATTTCTCGATCATCGTTCCTGGAACGAACGGATCGGTGCGCTCGCGAGCATAGTTATTCGCCGAGTTTCGCAAGAAGCCATACCCATTTGGATGCATTTCGAGCATCCCGATAAACTCCTTAACGACGTCTTCTTCACCCTCGACCAAGGCGCCTTCAGCGCCTTCAGCAACGATGGGTTGACCGTCGGGTCCTAATCGTGGTCCGCTAAAGCCGCGTCGACCGCCGCCGGAGCCTTGTCGAGAGCGGTTGCCTCTCGATCGAGAATTGGGGCCGCTTACAGCCATGTCGTCAGAACCACCTTGGTATCGCGAACGAAATCGCTTCTTCTTTGGCATTGAGAGTATCCGAACAGAAACTATCAGCCAGGCATTATTGGCGACCCAAAGCGAGAGAGGTAAATGTTCGGTAACGAACCGACAAACTACCCTAACGAGGTCGTTAAAGTTTGCCCGGACAGGGAAATAATGGCTGAGCCAACGAAGCACTCTTCCGGTTGAGTCAGACCAACAAAAAATTGTCTTAACAAATCAAGAGCATGATCGCCATTGAGCGCGTAATGCAAGCGACTGCTCAGGTGCCACTCAACAAATGGTGGCTGCCCTTACTTCATCGGCAACTATTGAGCCGGTCGAGGCAGGGGCAAAGCGGAGTCAGGCGGTCAGCGGCCAGTCGTTGGCGGCTATTGCCGACACCACAAGAGAGAACTTATGTGTCTGGCGAGATTATTCACTCAAGAGGCCACTCGTGTCAAGCGATCCAACAGAAAATCGCCACTGTTCTTATCATTTTTTTCAAAAAACTTTATTTATTCCGTTCAAGCGTTACAACTGGAACGGTCGATAAACAGAAGGATACCCGTTTTTCTTGCCACGGAAGGCTGCGCAATGCACTCGAATTTCCTTAAGACCCTTGCGATCACACTGGCAATAAGCGTTCTCGGTACGCTCTGGTGCAGCCCGCCGGTGATTGAAGCTTCCGAGCTCAATTCGACTATTCCTTGGGGTGGCGACTTAGATATCGCTCTTCGACAAGCGTCGCAAACTGGTCAGCCAGTTCTAGTCCATTTCTATAGCGATAACTGCGTGCCTTGTAAAATGCTTGACGCCAAGGCCTTCAGAAACCACGCCTTGGGTGCCGCTATGACACGCTCTATCCACCCTGTTAAAATCAATTGTGACCAGCATCGAGATATCGCGTTGCGCTATGAAATTACTCGATTTCCAACCGATCTTTTCTTGCATCATAGCGGCGAAGAGCTGTACCGAACGGTCAGCCCTCAGGATCCAGCCGACTATATCAAGCTCCTCGATCGCGTGGCGATGAAGAATCGCGATTTTAGCGCGCCGCGAATGACGAATCTCGCCCAACGCAACCTCGGTGGCCGATCATCAAAGAATAGTTTCGATACCGCTTCTGCCAAAGATGGCCAGCCTGTTAGCTCGCAAAGCCAGCTTTTTCTTGCCGCTTCGACTGGAAAACATGTCGAACCCCAAGTGAACCAGTTTTGCCTATCTGACCAAAGCACCGAGTCGACTCAGGCAGAAATGATTTCGACTGCCAACGATAGTGTCTTTCAGCTTGCTTCGCACTCGTCCGAGTCTCGGGAAAATCGCTATCAACGATCGGTGTTCAGCGCGGCATCCAATCCTTCCGCAATGTCAACTCCTACCGCGCCCTCGACTCCATCCGACAATGGCAGGTCCGTTCTGGCTGATCCAAGCAGTGCGAACGCATCGGAGTCGATGGCTTCGGTTTCTATGGGCGGTGTTTTTTCCGAAGACAACACGCCAGGACTGGACGGCTTCTGCCCAGTTGCTTTGGTCGAGAAAAAATCTTGGGTGCAAGGCAAAGGATCGTTCTCAGTTAGGCATCGCGGTCGTGTTTATCAATGCGAAAGCGAAGAAGCTCGCGATCGCTTTTTACTAGCGCCCGACCGCTACAGTCCGGTCTTGAGCGGGTACGACATTGTTCACTTTCTCGAAACCAATCAATTGGTACCGGGCAAACGTGAATTTGGTTGCGAGTTTCAGGGCCGCGTCTTTGTCTTTATGAACGCAACGAATAAAGCCCACTTTGACGTGCACGCAATTCAGTACGCCCAAAGCTTAGGAGCAACCCACGACGCCGAGCGCGTAGCGAACGGGACTAGCGGTTCTGCAATTCAACGCTAGTCTTTAGCAGCATGCCAGAATCCTTGGACGACTATCTAAACGCCGCCGAAACGGCTGCACGCCGCGCCGGTAAAATCCTTGTCGATATGCTTCAAACAGCTATCGTCAAGGAAAAATCACGCAAAGATCTGGTGACCGATGCGGACGTAGCCGCTCAGCACATTATTCATGAAAGCTTGATCGGCCGATTTCCGAGCCACCGATTTGTCGGCGAAGAGGGAACGCCAGGTAGCGATGGTACCGTTTCCGATCTTATTCCAGACGGCGAATGGTGCTGGGTGGTCGATCCGATCGACGGGACTGCCAACTATGTTCATCGCTTACCGAATTTCGCCGTTTCGATCGCGCTGGTTCGCGACGGTCAAACGCATGTCGGAGTCGTCTATGACCCGATGTCGGACGAAATGTTCTCGGCGATCCTGAATCGAGGTGCGACGCTTAATGGAGAAGCTATTTCTGCCAGCGGTTGCCGCGATATCGAGCAGGCGTTGATCGCAGCCAGCTTCCCGCCCAATGTTCAACGAACGTCGATCGAGGTCCAGCAGTTTATCGAAGTGTTGGTTCAAGCACAAAGTATTCGCCGCCTTGGATCGGCCGCCTTGAATCTCTGCTTCGTCGGCTGCGGTCGATTGGACGGTTACTGGGCTGGTAAAGTCCGCTCATGGGATATCGCCGCCGGTGCATTGATCGCGACCGAAGCCGGGGCGTGCTTAACTTCTCGAGATGGCACTCCATTTTCGCTCAGTCGAGGTGATCTGACCGTTGCAGCTTCCGATTCGCTCCATCGTCAGTTGCTCGCTTGCTTGAATGTGCACGTGCAATCAGCCGAAGGCTGATCAGGGATTTGCTCAAAAACAACTTCCGAATATTTCCACAATCGATGGCGAACGTAACCGTAAAGCGCTCGTGACTAGTCTGGATTGTTCATAACCCGACGCGTAAGCGAGAGAGCTGAGTAAAATCCCTCGCTAATGCGTCGGGTTACGAAAACGAAGCGACATTCGCATTACGACTGCCGATAGGCTTCACCCAGAAGCTGTGCCGCCGTTTCAATCTCTTGATCGGTCGTATTCCAACCGACACTCACTCGGACGGTCGCTGACGCAACTTCTATCGAAACACCGATCGCATGATACGGAGTCGCTTGATAGCTTCGCTCTGACGGAATGACGTGCGGGATAGCAAGTCCAAGATACAATTCCGGGACGCGGCGAAGCAATGCCAGGGCGGATCGATCCTTCATAACGATACTGACGGTATTAGGTAATCGATTCCTTGGATGACCATGAACGGCAAATGTCTCTTCAGCGACTTGTTCGAGTTGCGATACGAAACTATTCGAAAGCATCGACAATCGCTCCGCCGAATCATCGCCAGCCGATTTGACTAACTGCGCTGCAACACCAAGTCCAACAATCGCTGGGATGTTTTCCGTACCAGGACGAATCCCACCTTCTTGCCATTCTCCGTGCAAAATACTTTCGATAGACGTTCCATTTTTCACGAACAATGCGCCGCCCCCTTTGGGAGCATACATCTTGTGTCCTGATAGCGACAGCAAATCGACGCCTAGCGATTCAACATCGACGGGAATTTTTCCCATTGCTTGAGTCGCATCGGTGTGAAATGCCGCTTGCTTGGGTCGTGCAAGGCGAGTCATGCTGGCGATATCTTGGATCGTCCCGATATGCTCGTTGGCCAATTGGATACTAATCAGACGTGTCCGTTTTCCGATCGCTAATTTCAATTCGTCGAGGTCGATCGAGCCGTCGGAGCGGCAAGCCAGCCTTGTGATTTCCCACCCCTGCGTCTCGAGATATTCGGCAGTACGAGCTACAGCCGCGTGCTCGATGTTGGAAATAATCATCTGCGGCTTCGATCGACTATTCGGTTTCTTAACTACCGCTCGCGCATAGCCGAGCAATCCAAGATTGATGCTTTCTGTTCCCCCCGAAGTAAAGACAATTTCCGAGGGCATGCAGTCGAGCATGATCGAAACATTGTTTCGGGCGTCTTCGATCGCTTCTTCGCTGGCACGACTCAACCAGTGCGGGTTTCCAGGGACCGCAAACATTTCACTCAGGAACGGCGTGATCGCTTGCCGAACGGCGCCAGCCGGCGGCGTGGAAGCATTGTAATCGAGATAGATGGAACGCTTGGTCAAGGCATTACGCTTTATTGCGAAGTGTGAGCGGCCAACATGCCATTTCCTGGAGCATGGCGGACTTCGTTAAGTCAAACTGGAGTGGCGTGATCGTAACGTGCCCCAATGCTAACGTACTGATATCGGTAGCATGCTCGGTGACTTTCGGAGCGACATCGTTGGCCGACCAATAATAGTCGCGTCCCTTTGGATCCTGACGCTTGATATAGTTTTGACCGTAACGCCAAAATCCAAGCGGAACAAGATGGACTTCGGGTGCCGCTCCCGATCGATGCTTTTCCGTCGCCGCCGTCGGGATGTTTATGTTGAATAGCCCGGAACGATCACTGGCGTTCTGTAAAATTTGCTCGATGAGCTTCGTTGCGATATCTGCTGCGGCATCAAAATGATTGTGCGGGTCGTATTCCAAGGATACCGCAATACTTGGAATACCAAAGAAGGCACCTTCAATGGCAGCCGCAACGGTTCCTGAATAAAGGACGTTGATGCCTGCATTGAGCCCGTTGTTGATTCCGCTAACAACCAAATCGACCTTTCCACCGGCCAGCTCGCATACGCCAAGCTTGACACTATCCGCAGGCGAACCGTCGACTGCCCAGCCACGCAGCTCGTCGTTGTCGTCGAAGATTTTTTTGCAAGTCAGCGGCGTCAAATAAGTAATCGAATGTCCAACGCCGCTCTGCTCGGTCGCTGGTGCTACCACAATGACTTCGCCAAGTCGTCTTAGGGCCTTGGCCATCGCCGTCAGTCCGGGCGCATAGATACCGTCGTCGTTCGCTAAAAGAATTCGCATAACATTCATCGAAAGGGAAAATCGATCGGAACCAGTAGGAGAACTGGGTATTACCAATCGATGAATGTACTCGATTGTGCTATTTTCAAATAGTCGGCGTTTCGCCCGCCCGCTAGCGCCGTCGGCTCACTTTTGTGGAAAATAACGTAACTTGAGACAGTCGAACTAGGCGGCGACCGATTTCGAAGCGACATCCAGACATCGCTCGATGACGTCCGAAACTTGTATTTCTTGCATCGCGTCATTGGTCGTGTGGCGTCGATACTTGCTGTCGCCAGCATCATAGCGGCACTGCAGCGGTCGGTGCATCGAACCGTACGGCCCGCAATATTCTGCTCGCGTCGTACCAAACATCGCAACGCATGGTGTTCCGACGGCGACTGCCATATGCATTGGACCCGTATCCGAGCCGATGTACATTCGGCTGCGTTTGAGAAGTCCCGATAGCGTCATCAGCGACGTATCCGGCGCTAAGCACGTTGCCCGTGGCGTCGCAGAAACGATCGTCTCGGCCAGCATCCGTTCGTCCTGATTGCCCCAAACCACAAGCGAACGAAGTCCGGTTGTTTCGTAGAGTTTCTTGGCAAGCGTACTGTAGCGATCAACCGGCCAGCGCTTGCTCGCCCAACTCGCACCGGGGTTAATGATTGCAAAGCCTTGCACAAAGAGATTGAGTTCGCAAAGTATTTTTTCAACTTCTAAGCCGATCGACCGAGGCTCGTTCCACCCGAAGCGAACGTGCGGCGAAAAGATGCCTAGCGGTTGAAGCAATTCAAGTTGACGGTCGACAAGATGGGTCGACGATGGCGAAACCGCTTCGTGATAGAGTCGCCACGCTTGTTCGCGAGCCTGCCCTTTTGCAAAGCCAATGCGATGTTTGGCACCGGAAAGCCAACCGATGACTCCGCTTTTGAACAGTCCCTGTGGATCGATACTGATATCGATTTTAAGAGATCTCAACTGTTGTCGCAGCCCGATGATTTCGCGAGGTCGCGAAAGAAATCCTTTGCGAATTCGAATCACTTGGTCAATCGCAGGATGGTGTTTTAAAAGCGAATCGACGCCGCAGTCGACGATCCACGTAAGTTTCGATTGTGGCCAATGTTCTTTGAGTGCTACCGCTAACGGCAACGTCTCCATGCAATCGCCAATGGCACTTAGTCTTGTAATCAATAGATTGGGTTTCATCATCGGAGTCTAGCTACCAACGCGCTTCCATTTGATCCACGATATGACTTGCCATTCGTTGAATGGCCCGTTGTTGCGATGTAGTGATCGATTGGCCGCCTTCAGGCACCAATTCAGAACGTTCGGAAAAATAGAACGCGGTTTCACCCGGTGGCAGGAATCGATTTTCCATCAAAACATTTCCTATCCGGTCCGTCCAATTGACTTCGGCGGCGAGCGTATTTCGCAATGCTCGAGGCTCGTCGGTTGTCGTCTCGGTAATCACGCGTTTGGTATCAAAATTGATTCGGCAGACGAGTGTCGAATCGGCAATCGACGCATCGGCAATCTTGTATGGGGTTCGATCCTCGATCTCTTTCTGAACGGCTTCTGTTAGCCGCACACCCAATTCCGGACGGAACGATTCGGACCGAATAATCGGAACGTGAATGGTTCGAATATCTTGTCGAAAAAGTGTTCGCGATCCAAACCGATAACCTGCGCACCCTGGAACGCAAACGATCAATAGCAAAACGGTCATGCATAGATTTGTGAGTGACCTACAAATCATTTTCTGCTTTGCTTTCAAGAAGCGGTTTGGTTTTACTGTTCTCGGGGAATTGGTCGGCGAGCCACTTGAAATATGGCTTGGGTTCGCCAGGAAGCGGTTCGATGGTCGCTTGAGCATCGCGAGCTTTGTCGGCAAAGGGCGTGTCGCTAAACTCGACGAGAATCTGATCTAAGTAATGCTTCGCAGCGTTGTTCTCACCGCGGTTCATGCGAAAGCGAGCTTGGTCATAAAGTCGCTCGGATTTCATGTATCGAACTTCCGCATAGGCACGATTCAAATACTCTCGCTGATCTGCTGCTTCATCCGGAAATTGCTTGAGGATTCGCTTGATAAGTTTTTCAGCTTCGTCCAATGGCTCGACGCCATATTGGGGCCCTTGGTAGGTTTCCAAGGAAGCTTTAAGTCCCAAGAAATGAGCTTGAAATTGATGCGGGCTGTCGGGATAGGTAATCCGAAGATCTTCGAAGGTATCGCGAGCTTCTGGAAACTTCGCTTTGCGGAACGCTTCGGTCGCCAGCTCCATCGTCGCATCATCGGCGAGCCGACCGGTTGGGTTGTCCAGACGCATTTTCTCTAAGACGTTGACGCCCCGTCGCCCGGTATCATTCCAAGGCCGACGACGATCCGTGAGGTTCAGTTCATAAAAGGCATGAGGATCTGCGGCGTCATATTGGAGCCAGTAGAGCGCGATCTCCATCCGACGTTGATCGGCTTTATCGAGCAGCGGCGTCCGCGGGTATTCCTTGACCAAACGCACGTAGAATTGTTCGGCGTCCGGATAGGCTTCGGCGAAGAAGTAGCTTTCTCCGGCCATGAACAGCGAATCTTGCTCGAGGGCGCTGCTTTGCCAATTCTTGGCCGCTTCTTTATAATTTTTTCCAGCCGCTTTGAAAAGCTTGACGCGCTCGTCGCCCTCGGCGTTTTTGGCTTGTTCGAACAGCGCGTCGCCTTCCGAAAATGCTTGACGCGCGGCAACTTTATCGACCGCCTGTCCTCCTAATCCTGGAATCCAGCTTAGCGACGAAGCCAGCTCGGTATTCTTCTTTTTCTCGGCTCGAACACCTTCTGGACGAACCCAATTTCCCTCGGCATCTTGGTAGCTCTCGACCGATCGTTTGGCTGCATCGTATTCAGGCAATGCGTTGGAGGACGGTCGAAAGATACTGCAACCTGGTGCCACTACCGACATCATCGCAAGAAACCAAGGCAGCACAGCAACGAGAGGTCTGCGAAGGGTCCTTTCGACGCTCGATTTTCGATGCTCACTATGTCCGATCGACGAGCAAAACTTTGTCAGTGTGCCAGTCCGTCGAGAAACGGCTGCATATCGAACTTGCGGTGCTGGAGGGCAACAAAAGTACGATTCATCAAATTGCGAATTTCGGCGCGCAATGGACGGGCAATTCTTGTCAAGGGGATCGTGTCCCATGGATTATTCAACATCCCTGTCAAGTGTTCTATCGTTGGCTTTTTGAGGCGAATAATACTTCGCTGTCCAGGTATGCATGCTTGGCATAGCACGCCACCCGACTCGATTCCAAAAGCAACGCTTTCTAAAACCTGTACGCTCTCTCCGCATCCTACACATCCATCCAAACTCGGCATGTGCCCCAATAATCTCAATAAGTTCAACTCGAAACGCAATAAAACTTCGGCTGGTAGTTCGACAACATCCAAATCTTCGAGTGTCCGTTGGGTTAACGCAAAAAGCTCCGCTATCGGTGAACCGTCCTCGGTCGTCGCAAGCAATAGTTCAGCGACATAGTAGCCGCAATACAGGTTAAGTAAGTTACGTTGGCCAGATCTAAACCGACGCATTAATTTGGCTTCGGTTAACAGATCCAGCACATCTCCTGGCTTCGCTAGGAACACTACTGAAGAATGGGCTAGCAGATCAAGAGCAGACTCGAAGGGACTTCGAAGCCGTCGAGCTCCTTTAGCGATCGCCGATAGCTTGCCAAAATCGCGAGTCCACAGCGTCACCACCAAAGAGGTCTCGCTCCAAGGAATTGCTCGCAAAACAATCGCTTCGGTTTTTTCGCTCGACAAAGTCTTTTAAGGTCCTCTCCGGAAAAAATGCCGCACCAAGTGTAATCGGAACCCATGGCTAGCGCCATCGGCTCACATTCGGACATTTCCATCAGTCTAAGCACGGTATTTAAGATGATTTTGGAAGTGCCGGAGTAGCGCCAGGTTGCGTGCAAACGTAGGCGGCTATTTCGGTTGCAAATCGATGGACCGACGCGATCGGTTCCCGATTTAACAATCCAACCACCAACGCAGCCGTAAACGCATCGCCCGCGCCGACCGTATCGATCACTTTCACTTCCGGTGACCGCTGTTCATCCATGACGTCAATCGAATAAAGCACCGATCCGTTGGCTCCGCGCGTCAAGGCGATCCAATCAAACTCAAATTGCTTGCATAGGGAGTTCAATATATCCACATCGGAGGCATTCGGTATCTCTAATAACCGAGCGACAACTGGAAGCTCGTCTTCGTTGAGCTTCAAGACAGACGCCAATTGCATGGAAGCTACGATGGTTTCGCGACTGTAGAATTCTTGCCTTAGATTGACGTCGAAGATCCGAAGGCAATCCGGGCGGGTCGAGCCGACAAATCGGAGGACTGTTTGGCAACTCTGTGGACTACGCTGTGCCAATGTTCCAAAGCATACCGCATCGCACTGTGCGGCCATTTCTGTATAGGCTTCATCCCACCGCAAATGGTCCCAAGCAGTATTCGAGGCAAAATGATAGCTGGCTTTACCGAGCTCATCGAGCAGTACATTGACGGTACCTGTAGCTCGGTGACGATCGATGGACAAAAATTCAGTGTGAACATTTCGAGCAACCAACTCTTGGGCGGCTCGCTTTCCTAATTCGTCATCTCCAACAGCACTTACCATGTAAGAATTAGCACCTAGTGCTGACGCATGGCAAGCAAAGTTAGCGGGAGCACCGCCAAAATGCGACGCGTCGGGATAAACATCCCAAAGGACTTCACCGAGCCCGAGGATGATTGGTATTTTGTTCATGCCGTGATATGCGGATTTGCTGGATTGCAGTAGGTGCAGATGGGAACGGAAGTACTTTAGACCGCCTTGACGGTATGGAAAAGGTCATTGGTCCAGAACTTGTAATCCAAGCTTGGCCCGACACGAACAAGTAAAACAATCGAATTTTTTTGATTTTATTGCACGGTTAGGCGTCCTGAGATGCACTAATCCTATGGCCGCCTTGCCGATTTTTAGGTTTAGCTTGGTCAAACCTTAGGCGGTTCACATTTTTAGAGCTCCTCGACAATCTCTGAGAGGACTCAGGTTTTATGCGATTAACATTACGAACACTGCTTGCTTATTTAGACAATGTCCTTGAGCCGAACGATGCGAACGCCTTGCGTGAAAAAATCACGCACGGAAAACTTTCGCGAGGGATTGTCGAGCGTATTCAGAGCGTATCCGCTCGACCAAAACTTGCTGCGCCAAAAGTCGACGCTAGGGGGACCGCTGGAGATGCCAACGTCGTTGCCGAGTATTTGGACAACACGCTAGACGCTCAACATATTATCGATTTCGAGCAAGCGTGCCTTGGCGAAGATGCTCGTTTGGCCGAAGTAGCATGCTGCCATCAGATCTTAACGTTAGTGTTGAAGAAGCCGGCTGTTGTCGCTGCACCTCTTCGAGATCGGATTCGTAATCTCGCGAACTCCAACTCGGTTGGAGAGGCTGAGCCAAGCGAAAAGAGCATCGATGTGAATAGTTCGACGGTTTTAAGTCGTGTCGCTATGAGCGTGCAAAACGGAAAACGTTATCGAATGGATGCGGCTCATCGTGATGGCACGCAAACCAACAGCGAACACGAACAAGACGCCGCGTCGGATGCCGTTCGTCCCTTGGCGACCCAAGGTCTGGAATTGGATGACAAGCTAATTGAGCATGTGCCCGAGTATCTCAGAAGCGGAACGTCGGGAGAATGGAAGAATGCGATTTCGATTCTGGGATTGATCGCCGCACTTTTGTTTGTTGCTTGGCTTTCCGTTGGCTCGATGGATGGCGTTCGCGACCTACTGAATCGCCGAACAGACATCAGTGCCAATCGCTCCGACGATAAAGAGATGCAGCAGGCCAACGTAGTCGCAAACGATGTTGCGGCACCTGAACAGCCCGTCGCTGAAGCAGAACCGATTCCTTCGATAGCCCCCAGCACCTCGTCGGAGGCTCCGCCTGGATCGCCCGGTATTATCGAAGCAAGCACTGCACCGCCTGTGCCTACTGAAGCCAGTTCGGTCGATAGTGTTGCTCCGATCGCCGTCAAGTCGGACGCACCACCGCCGCTTCCACCAGAAAACTCGTCGACCGGCGAAATCTCGGCTGTGGTATCGGCTCCGCCAGTTCCCGATTCATCACCTGCCCCAATGGTTCCCTCGTCACCAGAAGCTCCGATTGCGGCGGATGTCGGAGACCTAGCTCGAGCTATTGAATGGTTGCCTGAAGACAAGCTCTCCGCACAAGCGACGGTTTTTACTCTTCGAAAAGGCGATCCACAAAATCAAGGAATTCGCCGACTGACTGCCGGAGATTCGACTGCACCTGATGAAATGTTGGTTGTTCCGCCAGCGTATCGGACGGAATTTCGAATGGCGCCAGGCATTCGATGGATTGTTGCGGATGAATCGATGATGTCAAGTTCGCCGGAAAATGGCGAAGGATCGGCTGCCGTTTATCTTCAATTGGGAAGAGCGATGGTGCATGCGACGCCCGATTGCCAACGACTAACGCTTCAAAATCCGATTCGTACGATCGTCATAAACACGAGCGATCCGACTTCGATCGTTGCGATCGAGCTGCGATATAAGCGAGTCACGAGCGCATCGATATCACATTCCATCGAGATTCAAAAAGAGAATCCGTTCAGTTTCATGCACCCCGTCCTGAGTATTGTCAGCGTAGCAGGCGGAGCGAGAGTTGAAGCATCCAATGAAGAGCCGATGGATTTAGAAATCGGTCAAGGTGTCGAGTATACGATCAACGCCAAGCCAAATCGAATTACCGTCAAAGAAATCCCTTGGTGGTATCGCGATAGTGTCCAGCGGCCAATCGATGGCGAAGCAGCGATCGATTTTTCGAACGCGTTATCGGCGGATGCAAATAAAGTTTCGATTGTCGATCAAATTCAAACAATGGCGCAAGGCCGTCGAGGCGAAACCGCCGCGCTCGCCATACGGACGTTGATGTTGATGGGAAGTTACTCGCATTTTATCGGTACCGATGGCATCTTATCGAATCCGATTGCGAGGCCTCATCGAGCTGTTATCTTGGAAACATTTTATCAGTCGCTGGGCGCGAACGCTGAAAATCTAACAGCGTTGCAGACGACGATTCAGTCCAACGACCCGCCGCGATCATTGCGTTTGCTCGAACTTCTATCGCTTCCCGATAATCGACAACTCGAAGAGGGAGCTGACCGTCTATTAGTTGAAGCGTTAAACAGTCCATTTCTTGACGAACGAATTCTTGCAATTTACCAGTTGAATGCCATCGTCGGCAAAGAACATGGCTATCAGAGCGACCGTCCGAATTCAGAAAGTATGCAATTCTGGAAGCGACAACTCAGCACCGGAAAAATCCGCTGGTCGAAGTCAGCTCGTGAACCGTAGGTACGACGTAGAGTCATCTACAGACCAACGTTTGCACACAGCAATTGCTCGTCGCTTCGAGCAAATACATGTCGGTTGGCAAAGGCCGGATGCGACCAACAGACACCTCGATCGCCTCGTCGAGATAATTGCGGCAACGTCGGATCGATCAATTTTGATCGACTGAGTTCTTCGAAACCTTCCGGAGTGAGTTTCGCGATCAGCAACTCGCCGCTTTCATTGAGCATCCACGTTTCTTCGCCGTGCTGTACAAAATGGATGGTGCTCCAGCGATCTTGAGGGGTGGCAGTTAAATTTTCCCAGAGGCGTTTTCCATTCTTGGCGTCCAAACATCGAAGCTGACCGTAGCTATCGACGCCATAGATAAATCCGTTGCGAAAAAGGGGCGTTCCTATCATGCAATGCAAGGCGTCGGTGTTTTTTTCGTCCTTCCCTCGAACTTGCCACAGCTTCTCTGCGGCAAGTCGGTCCGAAGGAATACGCATCATCAGCGAACCGTCATAGAACGATGAAACAAACAGTCGATCACCTTCGACAACAGGTGTCGGAACGCCGATAGGCATTTTGTGAGCACGAAACGGGATTTGCCAATGTGGTTTTCCATTGAGCGGATCCATGCCAACGACGCTATCGCCGGTCCAAACAACGACGACGTCTTGGTTGGCTTGTCGAATCAAGATCGGTGCAGAATATTGAGCACGATCGTCGAGCGAGCGCCATCGTTCCTTGCCGCTAACGCAGTCAAGGCCAAGGATACATGCCCCGTCGGATCCACCAATATGGACAATAATCAAGTCTTGATAGACTAACGGAGACGCAGAAATCCCCCAGGTCGGCATATCGATTTTATAGTCGATATTCAAATCCCGATGCCAAACCACTTTGCCCGTTTGAGCTTCGATGGCATGCAAATCGCCCATGGCCCCAAGTGCAAACGCTGTGCCTTGGTCGATGCTTACCGATGCTCGTGGCCCAGCAGGATATTGAATTCGATAGCGACATGGATACTCGTGCGTCCATAATGGCTCGCCATCTTTTTCGGAGAAGCAAAGAACGCGTTCAGAAGCCTCTTGTTTATCTGTCACAAACACGCGACCATTCGCAACGGTTGGTCCGCTGTAGCCAGGTCCGATAGGAACAGTCCACACAATCGGCAGTTGACCCGCCGGGAGTTTCTTTGCGATCCCATCTTCCAACCAACGACCTGTTCGATCGGCACCACGCCATTGCGGCCAATCGTCTGCCAACGAATGCGCGGTCGTAAGAGCCATCGAACCACCGATGCCTGATTGGATCATGTCAATAAACTTGCGCCGATTCAGCATTAAGGATTCCTTTGTCAAAACATCTACTCGGGTTGGATGAGCTGGACTTGAACAATTTGCATTATATCAACTGCAACCAGTTCCTTGGGTCCGCTGAGCGAAGCGATCACGTTTCCAAGTCGATCGAGCACCTCGACTTCGTTGTCAAGCGAATCGATAGCCGACGGTCCGTTGGAAACCATGAGGTCACAACATTTTCGCTGCATCTTGACGATCGAACGAAAGCGACGGTCGTCGGATTCCAAAGCAAAGCCAACGACCCATTGCCCTTTTTTCTTTGCAGATCCAAGGGTTGCGACGATGTCCGGTGTTTCGATCAGCTTGAGCATAACTTCGCTCCCTGTCTTGCTGATCTTTTGCGGTAGAACATGTGTCGGCATATAGTCGCACGGGGCAGCGGCACCGATAAGCCCATCGGCATCTTGAAAAGCCGTCGTCGTCGCGTCGAGCATCTCTTCGGTGGTGATGACAGGAATGACCAATACTTCATGCGGATAGTCGATTTGTACTGGGCCGCTCACGATAGTCACTTCGTGCCCAAGTGCGATCGCGGCTCTCGCCAACGACGCGCCCATTCGGCCGCTCGAAGCGTTCGACAAATAGCGAACCGGATCGAGATATTGTCGCGTAGGGCCTGAGGTAATTACAATCTTTGCCATGTACAAGCGTGTTCAAAATGGGGTTCGTCTCGACGTCCAACCGCCTACTGTTATAATGCATCGCTGCTTGAATTGTAGAATTCTCCTAGCATTGCTTTTTTAAACCTGACGAGGATCTTCCCAATGAAATTTGCATTTTGCTTGTTCGTCATATCGTTTGTTGCATCGAGCGTCGTTGCGGATGACTGGCCGCAATGGAATGGGGCGACCCGAACAGGAATTTACAGCGAGTCGGGCACGCTTCGCTCGATTCCTTCGGACGGATTAAAAAAACTTTGGTCGCAACCAGTCCATTTGGGCTATTCTGGGCCAGCGGTTTCGAAAGGGCGAGTCTTTTTAACCGACTATATCCGGACTTCGGGCGAGATAACCAATAATGCCGGTGGTCGAGATCGACTGAATGGGACTGAACGCATTTTATGCTTCGATTCGAAGACAGGAAAAGAGCTTTGGAATCACCAATACGATCGTGAGTATTATCTTTCGTATCCGTCGGGGCCGCGCGCGACGCCGACGGTCGACGGTGATCACGTCTACACTCTCGGTGCCGAAGGCGACTTGATTTGTCTCACGGTTGCCGATGGCAAGGTCGTGTGGAAGCGACAACTGAAAGAGGACTATCGCACGGAAACGCCGATGTGGGGCTATGCGGCCCCACCGCTGGTTGTCGACGATTGGTTGTATACCTTGGCCGGCGGTGAAGGAAGTTTGCTGGTTGCGTTGGATAAACGAACGGGTGAAGAGCGTTGGCGTGCATTATCGGCATCGAGTATCGGCTATTGCCCTCCGACCATGATCCATGCGTCGGGTCGCGATCAACTGCTGTTATGGGATCCCGCGAATTTGAATAGCCTCGATCCGAAGACGGGCACCGTGCTTTGGTCAGTCCCGCTCGCACCGAGGTATGAAATGTCGATTACGCCGCCTGTGATCAGTGGCAATCGGATGTATGTTTCCGGGATCGGCGAAGTCGCGGCGATGTTCGAATTCGAGCCGAACAAACTGGGTGTAAAGGAACTATGGCGAGGAAAAGTCAAAAACGCACTCTATTGTGCGAACAGCACCCCGTCCTTTGATGGCGACTACGTTTATGGAGCGGATTGTGGGATTGGAAGCATGATCTGTTTTCGAGCCAGCGACGGAGAACGGCAATGGGAGACGTTTGCTCCGACTGCCGGTGGGGACCGTCGGCAAGCGCATGGAACGGCTTTTCTGGCGAAAGTCGGCGATCTTTACTATCTCTTAAGCGAGACAGGTGATTTTATCATCGCCAAGCTTTCCCCAGAGAAATATGAGGAAATCGGTCGATTTCACGTCTTGGACGCCACAAACACTGCTTTTGGGCGAGAAGTGGTTTGGTCATATCCGGCGTACGCCCATCGGTGCCTTTTTGCCCGCAATGACAAGGAAATCGTCTGTTATTCGATAGCCGAATAGCGTTGGGCTTGCCGATGTGCTTCCAATTGAGGATACTTTTCGGCTTCCCAAAACCGATGTCCAACCAATTTCGAACAAATGTCGTTCGAAATCGTTGCCTTAACTTCCGGCATTCCTACCGGGATGGCAAGTGGATTGGACGGGTCCGACCTAAACGGCGACCCAGACCCCGTTGCTCGCAAGCTAAGAACTTGCGAAAGAAAGATCGAACTAGATGGCAAGATATACTGGCCCCAAGGCTCGCGTGAACCGTCGTTTCGGAGCTCTTTTGTTTGAAAGTGCGGGTGCTGCCCGTGCCTTTTCAAAGCGAGAGAACCCACCTGGAATGCATCCACGTCCTCGTCGTACGAGCAACTACGGTACTGCGTTAGCCGAGAAGCAAAAGATCAAGTACTACTACGGTTTGGGCGAACGACAATTGCGACGGTACTTCGATGAAGCCGTTCGAAAGAAGGGCAATACCGGTGAAACGCTGCTTTTGATCTGTGAACGACGGCTTGATAATATCGTCCGACGCGTAGGTTTTACCAAGACAAGACCTCAAGCACGACAAGGCGTGGTGCATGGTCACTTCACGGTCAATGGCGTGAAAGTCTCGTCGCCATGTTATATCTGCCGACCTGGCGATGTGATTGAAATTCGCAATCGCGATTCGATTAAAAATGTCTACCGAGGAATCATCGCGAACAACGCTCCAATGCCGCTGGATTGGTTGACTTTCGATACTGAAAATCTACGAGTTACGGTGGCTGGCAATCCTGGTGCAAGCGATATTAGTTTGCCAGTGAACGCTAATATCGTTGTCGAATTCTTGTCGCGATAATTTTCTTCCAATGCATACTCCAATAGTTGTTCTGGGCGGTGGCCCCGGCGGTTACGCGGCTGCTTTTTTAGCAGCCGACGAAGGGCTCGACGTCGTCATCGTAGAAGCGGATACGCGCTTAGGTGGCACCTGCCTGCTGCGCGGTTGTATTCCATCGAAAGCTCTCTTGCACGTCGCGCGTGTTATCGCTGAAGCTAATGAGATGAACGATGAATGGGGAGTTGCATTCGGCAAGCCAACGATCGAAATCGATAAAGTTCGAGCTCGCAAAGAGAAGGTCATTGCGACGTTGACCGGTGGTCTCAGCGGGTTGGCCAAACGCCGAAACGTAAAAGTCATTAAGGCCCGCGGACGTTTTGAAAACAATACCACGTTGCTCTTGGAAGGTGACGATCCATCGATTCCCGAAGGCGGGCGTTTGACCTTCGATCACTGCGTCATTGCGACGGGCAGCACGCCCGCCATGCCGCCAGCCTTTAAGATCGGTTCCGATCGAGTCATGGATAGTACCGGTGCTTTGGAACTCAAAGATATACCGGAAAAACTGCTCGTGATCGGTGGCGGCTACATCGGCCTGGAAATGGGTAGCGTCTATGCTGGGCTTGGTTCCAAAGTTTCGGTCGTGGAATGGACGCCGACCTTGCTTCCAGGAGCTGATCGCGATCTGGTCAAGCCGCTCCAGAAGCGGCTCGAACATCTCTTCGAAAATCGAATCTACCTGAGCACCAAAGTCGGTTCCGTGACTGCGGTCGATGACCAAATCGAAGTCACCTTTGAAGGACCTGGGAAGTTTGGTCATGAACGCTACGACCGTGTATTGGTGAGCGTTGGTCGACGTCCAGTTACCAATGACCTGGGACTCGAAAAGACTTCGGTAAAAGTCGATAGTAAAGGTTTCATTGTTTGCGACAAGTCACAGCGAACGGATGCATCCAACATCTTGGCGATTGGCGACGTCGCCGGCGAACCGATGTTGGCTCACAAAGCCAGCCACGAAGCCAAAGTCGCGATCGAAGTGATTTTAGGTAAATCGGTGACATTCGATAAACGAGCCATACCGGCGGTCGTATTCACCGATCCTGAAATCGCCTGGGCCGGATTGACGGAAGAGCAAGCCAAACGCGACGGCATGACCGTCGATGTCGAAGTCTATCCGTGGGCGGCGAGCGGTCGAGCCCAAGCCATCGGTAGGACCGAAGGTTTTACCAAGTGGCTGATCGATCCGAAATCGCATCAAGTTCTCGGTTGTGGCATCGTCGGCGCAGGGGCTGGCGAGTTGATCGCCGAAGCCGTACTTGCAATCGAGATGGGATGCGAAGTCCGAGACATTACCGAATCGATTCACCCGCACCCGACACTCAGCGAGACTCTGATGAATGCCGGTGAAGTCCACTTCGGTACCGCCACCGAAATCTACAAACCCAAAAAGCGCAGCGAAGCAAACGAAAAGGCAATCTAAATCGGCCTACTTGAGCACCACCAGCAAATCATTGGTTTCAACCTGGCTACCAGACTGAACAAGCAACTGAGCAATCTGACCATCGCGATCGGCGTTGATCATCGTTTCCATCTTCATCGCTTCGAGCGCTAGTAGCTTCTGTCCTTTTTGAACAACATCGCCTTGCTTGATCGAAACACCGATCACCATTCCCGGCATCCCGGCCGCGATATGCGTCGGGTCATTCGGATCGGCTTTAATCCGCTGAGCTACCGTTGACTGCAAGGCATTGTCGACGACTTCGACTTCGCGAGGTTGACCGTTCAATTCAAAGAAGACAGTCCGAGTCCCATCCGGCCTTGGTGTTCCGACGGCGAGGAACTTGATAATTAAGCGTTTGCCCGGCTCGATATCGATACTCGTCTCTTCACCCAAGACGGGGCCATAGAAAAAGTCGGGCGTCGGAACCATGCTGATGTCGCCACACTCGATGCGATGCGTCAGGTATTCATCGTAAACTTTAGGGTAAAGCACACTCGTGATGATCTCTTGGTCATTGGCTGGCCGTCCAATTTTCGTTTGAAGCTTTTCACCGACTTTCGCCAAGTCGATCGGCGGCAACGACTCGCCCGGTCGACCGACAACTTCCGGCTGATCTTTCAAAATGGCTTTCTTGATATCGGCAGGAAAACCTCCAGGCGGTTGGCCCATCATGCCACTCACCAAATCGATAACGGACGCTGGATAGGCGAGCTCGCGTTTGTTTTCGCGGACATCCTCGACCGATAGTCGGTTAGCGACCATGAACAAAGCCATATCGCCAACGGCTTTGCTGGTTGGCGTCACCTTCACAATATCGCCAAGCATTTGATTGACTTCGGCGTACTTGCGACAGACTTCGGTCCACTGATCGGACAAGCCGAGCGATTTTGCTTGTTGGAATAAATTCGTGTACTGTCCGCCTGGCATCTCATGTTCGTACAAATCGCCAGCAGCGACAAGCGACTCGCTCTCGAGCGGCTTATAGAATTCACGCACGGCTTTCCAGTAGTCGGCAAGCTGCGTTAAGGCGTTGGTGCTCAGTTGACTTTCGCGCGGCGAGTAGCGCAGCGATTCGATGAGCGTGTTGAGGTTCACTTGCGATGTCCCGCCTGAAAACGGAGCCAAGGCAGCATCTGCGATTTCAAGTCCTTCCTGCGACGCCGAAAGTATCGAAGCCGCTTGAATGCCAGCCGTGTCATGCGTGTGGAAGTGAATCGGGATACCGATTTCTTGCCTTAATGCTCGAACCAAGATTCGAGCAGCTTCTGGTTTGCAGAGCCCCGCCATATCTTTGATGGCGAGGATATGTGCCCCCATTTTTTCGAGTTTCTTTGCTAACTCGACATAGTACGCCAAGTTGTATTTTGGACGCTTTGGATTGGTAATATCACCGGTGTAGCAAATGGCCGCTTCGCAAATCATGCCCGATTCGACGACCGCATCCATCGCGACACGCATGTTCTCCGTCCAATTCAGGGCATCAAAGACACGGAATATGTCGATCCCCGCTTTTGCAGCTTGTTGCACAAATTGCTTGACAACATTATCGGGATAGTTGGTGTAACCAACAGCGTTGGAAGCTCGAAGCAGCATCTGAAAAAGAACATTGGGAATAAGCTTCCGCAAATTCTCCAATCGCTGCCAAGGGCATTCTTTAAGGAACCTAAGCGACGTATCAAACGTTGCGCCTCCCCACATTTCAAGCGAGAATAGTTGAGGAGTCAATCGAGCATACGTTTCGGCAATTTGAACCATGTCGTAGGTTCGCAGTCGCGTTGCAAGCAACGATTGATGTGCGTCGCGCATCGTCGTATCGGTAATCAACAACTCTTTGGTGTTGCGAATCGATTGCGTGAATCGCGAAGCGCCCATCTTCAGGAACTGATCGCGAAACCCAGCCGGCATGGGAGCTGATCGATTGACCTTCGGAATCGGTGCCGGTTCTCGTCGAACACTTTTGACGGTTTCAGATTCAAGCTTGCTACCATTAACGATGGTTTCCGCCAGGAATTTTAAGAGACGGGTCGCTCGATCCCTTCGCCTTGACAGTTCGAACAACTCGGGGGTTGTATCGATCATTCGCGTCGTCGCTTCACCGGCTAAGAATGTAGGGTGTGTGATGAGCGAGATGAGAAACGGGATATTTGTCTTGACGCCTCGGATTCGAAACTCTTGGAGGCAACGTTCCATTCGAGCTGACGCATCGCTCAAATTACGACCACGCGCCGTGACCTTCACTAAAAGAGAATCGTAAAACGGATTGACGACTGCGCCGCTGAAGGCGCTGCCAGCATCGAGTCGGATGCCCATTCCGCCGGCTGAACGATAATGGGTTATGCGACCGTAGTCGGGGCGAAACTGATTGGTCGGGTCTTCGGTTGTGACACGGCATTGGACAGCCATACCGATCGGCTTAACTTCGGCTTGCGTTGGCAAACCGACATCAGCGTCTCCCAATCGATGCCCCATCGATACTTGTATTTGAGCGCGAACGAGATCGATTCCAGTGACCTCTTCGGTAACCGTGTGCTCGACCTGGATACGAGGATTGACTTCGATGAAATAGAACTTGTCGGTTTCCGTATCCAGCAGGAACTCGACGGTTCCTGCACAGTAATATCCGACATCGCGAGCAATCGCTAGGGCGGCTTCGTGAAGTTGAGAAGCGACTTTCGATGAGAGGTTTGGAGCCGGAGCGATCTCAACGACTTTCTGATGCCTTCGCTGGACCGAACAATCTCGCTCGTGAAGATGAATAACGTTTCCGTGCTTGTCACCAAGAATTTGAACTTCGATGTGTCGAGCTTTGCCGACTAGTTTTTCGACAAAGACTTCGTCGCTCCCAAATGCGTTCTTTGCCTCACGCTGTGCCATTTCGAGCGATGATGCGAGCGTATCTTCAGCTTCGATGACGCGCATTCCCCTACCGCCGCCGCCTTTGGAGGCTTTTAGCATCACCGGAAAACCTATCGCCCGACAAAGCTTGAGAGCTTCTTCGGTGGATCGTACCGCCTGAGGCGACCCTTCTAAAACCGGTACGCCAACTTTCTTTGCTATCGCTCTTGCGGCAACTTTGTCACCCAGCAATTCCAGAGCACGAACACTCGGGCCAATGAAGGTAATGCCTGCATTTTCGAGAGCTTTGGCAAACTCAGCATTTTCCGATAGGAAACCGTAGCCAGGATGGACTGCGTCGACTTCGTTATCCAGGCACAACTGAACAATTCCGGGAATATCCAGATAAGAACGAATCGGCTCGCCAGGTTTTCCTATTTGATAGGCTTCGTCGGCCTTAAATCGATGCAAGGCAAATCGGTCCTCGTGAGAATAAAGGGCGACCGTTCGAATGCGAAGTTCATGGGCACTGCGGAAAATACGGGTCGCAATCTCACTGCGATTGGCGGCAAGCAGTTTACGAATTGGTTTCATATTAAGACTAAATAGGCGAGTTATGAGCAGCCGCGAAACACGGTCTACGAAAGCATATCAAAAAACGCCATTTTCGAGATAGGGGCTGGAAGAAGCCTGATGAAAATGTCCAATCGCGAGCCGTCGGCACTAGCCGCGGGCTGGCCTCATTCAGAAGTTGGCTTGACGCCGAGCATGTTTTTTCGGTAATCCCAAGCTCGATCTCCGAAAACGGGGAAAAAATAGGCCTAAATCGCTAGCTGAGAGGACATATCGCTGTGCCGCTTGTGTGTAACAATCCGAAGTTTTTCGTGGTTGGTACGGTGGCCTGCTGCGCGCTGCTTGCTTCGATTGGCTGCCAACGTCGAGCCTATACCGATATCTATGCGGAAAACATGGCTTCCGAGATCCGCGAGCTCGAAAACCGCATCTACGAATACGATGCCGAGTACCAAGGTATCGAAAACGAACTGGCTGTTCTTCAGTCAGAAAACTCGCGGCTTCACGATCAGCTTCGATCATTGCAAACGCAATCTTCAAGGCCAAACACTGACGATCGCTCGTTGTTCAACGGTTTTCAAAACGCTCCTAAGTCTCCACGCACCCCGAGCACACAAAGCCAACGCCCAATAAATCCTGGCTCGATGGATTCGCCGATTCAAATAGTTCCATCCCCAGACTCGCTCCCTAATAATGTTCCCAAAAATGTCCCCAAAAATCCGCCCAAGGCACCGGCGATCAACAAGACGCCGTCGGTCGATAATCTTCCAGCACCTCAAAGTAACCCACCCGAAAAAACTGGGCTCGATAAACGGAAAACAGATGTCAAAGAACTCGAACCGCCCGTCATCGAATTTGGAAAGCCCGGCAATTCAATACTACCGCCAAGCAACTCGGCGATCCCAAATCGTCCATCGATTCCGAATCCGTCCTCAATTCCGAATCCGCCAGCAAGTTCAAATCTTAACAACGACTCGTTATTGCCTCCCCCTTCGAATAATGGCATTGTTGCACCACCAAACTCCGGGGCTGCCAAGCAATCGAAAGCAACGCTAGTTTCTCAGACTGCTGCCTATGCTTTGCCATCGTCATTAGACAATGAAAACATCGACGACAATCGCATTGAATTGCCCTTTGCCGTTCAGCCGGCCGGTTTTCAAACTCCTTCGAACGAGTCTTCATCGCAGTCGGTTCAAGATACGAAAGTCATTGAAATTGCCTTCCATCCAACACTCTGCCGCGGTCAGAACACCGATGCAAAAAATGCCGAGGATGGTCTCTATCTGGTTTTACAACCGCGGAATGCCTCGGGCGAGACGATCGATATTCCAGCCGGAGTGACCATCGTCGCTCTCGATCCGAATCGGCCAGAAGCGGAATCGAAGATTGGGCGTTGGTCGTACTCGATGGAAGAAGTCGAAGCGTCGCTCGAGCCCATCGGAGTATCACATGGATTCCACATCCTGCTGCCGTGGCAAGCCATCAAACCGCTTGACGATTCTGTTCTAATATACATTCGATACGAAATGGCTGATGGAAGGCGACTGGTCAACGAACGCCGTATTCAGCTCCACGTTCCGTCGGCCGGGAGCGCCACCTGGACGCCTCGCGTTGCCAAGTAAACCTAGAGCGAATCGATCCCGAGGTCATCGGCTGGGCGATCGAGTGAGTTTTCTTGGTTCACTCCTCGTCCCTTTTGATTGGACAGATGTTCGCTCGGCATCGCTGGAATAGGCATAACAAACAACTGCCCCATCTCTTCGGCAACGACTTTGACGTTCGTTCCCTGCTCGATCAATCCGCTTCGGCTGGTCGCTTCCCAGCGTCGGCCGTCGATCTCGACTTCACCGGTTGGAACCAATTCACAAACGGTACGCCCTTTCTTCCCCACCATCGAATCGGTTTCCCAAGTGAACGGCTGGGCTTTTTGCGGTGCAATGATGATTCTTCGTCCCAACGGCGTGTTCGGCCATAGCTTGATAAACAACCACGCAAACAACGGGACGCAGGCTAACTCGGCAATCAACATCCAAAGCCCTGCATCATAACTATGTCGAAACGCAAAGAAGATCGATCCAATACATGACAAGAGCGAAAGGGCGAGCAAGATACCGCCACTTGGAATCAACAGATCCAAAGCGAGTAGAATAGCAGCAATTCCAACAAAGACTAAAGCGATCGCAATCGGGCCCATGTTACTTTACGTTGCCTGGATCATTACTAAAGAACGTTCGATAAATAAGTGTCCGGTACCTTTTGTGCAAAGCACCCGAAGGGCCGTTCCGGCAAAAGGTACCGGACACTTATTTATCGATCATCGCTGAGTAACCATGCGTCAAGCCATTCTACGTCACCTCGAACGGCTTTAAAATCGTCCACCAAGCGGCGATCCATATCCTTTAAATGGGCTGCCCCGTAAAAAATCCCAAGCTTGCGTTTTCCTAGCTTCAGTTGCTTCTCTAAAACTTCCATCACCTTTCGATTTCGCTCGGTCAGCAACGTGCTTTTGCCTTGTCCATCTTCCAACCCCGACAACTGAATTTCCATGCTGTCGAATTGCTCGGCCATCACTTGGCGCAAGGCGATCGGACGGTTCTTCGACATCAAGGCAGCGATCATCCTTCCGTCCGCGCCGGCAACCTCGGGACTGCCTTGGGCCGCAATGCTCGATCCTAAGACCCTTGCGAACATCGTCAAAAAACCATCTTTGCGTTTTTTCATGTCCTCCATAAATTCGTCGGGCGTCATATCGGCATGCACAAAGTTCTTAGCCGCGTAATCGACTTCATCAAGCTGGAAGGTAAGATTCAATGCATCTTTCATCCCGACTTGCATGGCACTGAGCGGGTTGTAAACGCCTCGATCTTTCTTCCGATCGGATAATCGCACGTTGGGATCAGCGACCAGTTCGAATAAGAGCGCATCGTAACTTTTGAACCGCTGATTGAGCTCGCGATAGTAACTGCGTTCACCGACATGCACTGCGCCAATCAAATCGATCTCCGCACCAGCATAAGCGCCCGACGAGATGCGATATTTCGAAACGGAAGTCTGCATGGAAACGAAATCGTCGTTCTTGTCTTTTTTGATCTGCATGAAGACCGGAGCATCTGACGAATCAATGCTGCTCGTGGCTTTTTCATCCAACGCTTTCGCTTTTGGTTTTTCTTCCTTGAGATTTCGATACTCCCAACCGCGCACTGTTGCCACGCACTGAAAATTGCAGTAGCCCAGAGGTCTGGAAGCGCCGACTTCGATTCGAATTGAGAACTTGTGGTCTTCTCGATCGACCGATACAACTTCACGGTCATTCACCCACGCTTGCAAACTCTCCGAATCGACGCGAACGCGAAAGCGATACCACTCGCCATTCTTAAAGTCTTCAAAGCCGGTCGTCTCGTTTTCGGATGCGTCGTCGCCATTGATGCTGCTGATGCCAATCAAACCGCCACCCCAACCACCCGCGATAAACGAACAGAATTCGTCACCGATCGGGAAAGTCACGCCCGCGAAAAAGTCTTGTCCCTCGACACGCTTAGCCTCCCATCGCATTTCGTATTCGCTCTTGGGGAAATCCTTTTTATCGTAGGTCACACCGGTAAGCGGATCACCGAAGCCAAGCGTCAACTCACCGTCTTTGAGTTCGACATCTCCCTCGCCACCGAAATTGGTCTTTTTCCAACCCGTCAAATCCGAACCTTTTAACAAAGGCGTCCATACTTCTTTCGAGTTGTCCTTCGTACTTTTCGAAGGTGTTTCCGTTGCTTTACTTTCGGTTGTTTGCTGCGAGTAAAGCGTACCGGTATCCAGTCGCAGAGTGCAACCAATCAACAATAGCCACCAAGAAAAAACTCGTTCCCAGGCTCTTGCCTGGGAACGCACTGCTTCCGAGGCTCCGCCTCGTGTACACATTGTTAATTCGCTGAGAAGTGTCGATTTTCGAAACATATTCATAGATCCATTCATTTTTTTGGATAAGATTCTTCTTGTTCTCCAGGAACTCCGATAGCATCCGTCCAATCCGCGAGCGGCTGTTCAAACGCTATCCATTTCCCTCCGATCAATCGCTCTTGCGGAGCGAAACGTGCTTTGTATCGCAAGTGCTGGTTGTCGGCAACGAACATTCCAAGATAAAGATAACGCTTGCCTTGCTTGGCCGTCCACTCGATCTGCTTGAGGATCGAATACGTTCCTGGAGAAAATCTCGCGTACGACGGATGAAAGAAAGTATAGACTGCCGAAACGGACTCATGACCACAGTCGACAATACTGGATGCGATCAACGCATCCTGATACCAAAAACTGAGTTCATAGGAATCGCAGCATGACTCGATGAGGAACCCGTTAAAGTCTTCGAACGAATAGTTATCGTTCGTCGCTGCAAGGTTTCGTTGCTGGCGATGTAGGTTAAACAGTTCGAGCCGCATTGTGTCGCCACTGGGTCGGCGAATTCTTGTTTCTAAATGCTTGTCACCATAGTTTGCTACGCGCTTCATCGAACGGCTTGGTGTAAATCGCTGCACTTCAAGGCGAGTCGGTTCGCAGGCCGAGCACGTTGGGCAAGCCGTGTAGTAAACAAAGGCACCCGATCGACGTCGTCCTATTGCAAGCTGTTCGTCAAGCTCTTCAGGCGTTAGACGGCGCGTTGGATAAAGCAGCGGCATTCTTGCAATATGGTTTGGCCGATAGACGCAGTTGTGCTTATGGTCCGATAATTCAAGCATCGGAGCCGATGATAAATGGATAGGAAGAGCAGAATGCGGTGTGGCCAATGTAGCACCTCGAAAATGAGCGAGACACTCGATTATTCTAACCGAAAAGCAACTGGCAAGTTCGTACTACCGGCTACAACCGGAAAATGGAATGGTCGGCATCTATTAGTCGGAACGCGTTAGCGTCCGGTTTCCCCGCAATTCGCGTGAACGGGACGCTAGCGGCTTGTTGATTTAATCGCCAGCAGCATGGATTTCGTTTAACAGTCAGCCGTAGGCGTACTTCAAGGCCAAGAGTACGCCTTCGGCTAACTGTTAAACGATTAAATCAGCAAGCCGCTAGCGCCATCGCGCTCACAAATGAGGGACAGTCGAACTAGTTCTGGTTGCCCCACCCCAAATAAAAAAGGCCACCGATGCAACGAATCGCATCGGTGGCCTTGATTGATCTAGCACGTCTTGCAAAAGCAAGACGGCTGTTTCGATGAACTATTGGCTACTCGCATCGGCACCTGGTTCAGCCGAATTTCGAGTTCCCATTGCTCCCCAAACACCGAACGGTGACGGACCATTCCAGTTCGTGGAAGCGCTCCATGGATGGCCCATGGTCGTTCCGCCCCATAGATTAGTTCTGCCTGGTGCATGGTAACCCCCGGCCGCTGTTGAAGCAGCGGTACCTACTTCAGGGTTCGTCGTATCGATGGAATCGGAGACGAAACGAATCGCATTGTCAAACATAACAACGTGCGCACCACCGATGTGATAGCTTGACGCAGACATAATCCCGTCAATATCACCCGCAACACCAGCGTTGCCAGTATCAATCGGGTCGAAGCAGCTTGGACCGTTAGGACCGTTAATGGTATTAAATCCAGACATCAACACAGATCGATCCAACCAAGCTGTTCCGCGACTTGGATATACCGTCGTCACGGCAGGTGCTGGTTTAAAGACACCTGCTTGAACCAGGGCGCGGCAAGCCAAGACATCGACTGTCCGGAACATTGAACCGATTGCCATTACGGTAGGCGCTGCAACGACGTTTCCCTGAATTCTAGTCCTGTTTGCGACAACCGCTTGATCGATCACATTCGAAGCAGGAGTTGCAGCCTCGCCAAACATGATCGTGTTCGACGTTCCGTCAACTACGGCCGCTAATGTATATTGGAAACCACCGCCAAACATACCTCGCGTGTGCTCCTGGGCGATATTCCACTCCCAGTTACCACGATCGCTATCGCCGACGCAAAACATATAGTTAAGTCGCGCAATGCCTTGACGACTGTTCCAGTTGTTGGTCTTGCGACCTGGATCCGATGGGCAACGCATAAATCCAATTTGAGTCAAGTTAGGATGATAATTGCCGTGTTGGGAATGTCTAAACGTTGTGGTTCCTGGGGTTTGACCATAAGGACCATAAGTAATGGAAGTGTTTGCAGTGTTCGTCTTTCGACTATATCCGCCTTGGATTTCGTTATATATCTGGGTTGCCTCCATAAAGGGTAGCAATCCAATAATCCCAGACCAACGTCGATTACCGCCGATCGTGTTGCCCGTCCCGGCACTAGCATTTGCTCGGTGAATACCGCTACCTAGTGGAGGAATCAACTTAAACGAGCCTTCGTAATTCAGCACGGCAATACCGAACTGGCGAATGTTGCTGCTGCAACTCATTCGTCGAGCTGCTTCGCGAGCTTGTTGAATCGCAGGCAATAATAGGCCCGCCAAAATGCCGATGATCGCAATGACCACCAGCAGCTCCACTAACGTGAAGCCCTTTCTAAACATCTTCTTCATAACAAAAAACTCCATAGACAAAGATAACGCTCGCGATTGCCAAAATAGCAACGCGAAAACAATACAAAAACTACCGATAGCAATTGTACCAAAGCGACCGATTCCGTCAATCGATGGTTTTAACGGCGTCGCAAACCACCTTGAAACAAAAGCCGCGAATTTCATCAGCAGATGTTGTTCCAGACCGCAGGAAAATTACCAGTTTTGAATTAAAGTTCCGCGTTCGTGGTTGCAGTTCCGCCCGGTTTCGACGCTTTATCGGACGGCTCGCGCCGTTCCGCTTACCTTAGCCATGCGACATTCGGGGCTTGCCACCGTCGATCGCATCTTTGGGTACTATAAGGGCGACCACCTGAATTCCGGTAAAAGAAAGATAGCCCGCGAAGCGGGCAGTCTCGCGTTTACCGAAGGGACGACAAGGGTCCAACAAAAATTACTGGCTACTGGCATCGGCACCTGGTTCTGCCGAATTTCGAGTTCCCATGGCTCCCCAAACACCGAACGTTGACGGTCCGTTCCAGTTATTAGACTGCCGCCATGTCTGACTATTCGCACCACCGTATCGATCGGTTCGACCGGGTGCGGTGTATCCGCCGGCACTGGTTTGTGCGGTTGCACCCGGTTCCGGATTGGTCGTGTCGATCGAATCCGAAATAAATCGAACCGCATTGTCGAACATTACCACGTGCGCACCACCAGTGTGGTAGCTCGAGGCTGGCAATATCCCGTCGATAATACCATTGGCGTTTCCCGTATCTACTGGATCGTAACAGTTAGAGCTGTTGGGCCCGCTGATCGTATTAAACCCGGAATAGCATGGAGGGCGATGCAACCATCTTGTTCCGCGTCGCGCTTGAGCATTCGTGATCGTTGGCAAATACACGCCAGCTCGGGCTAGATTGCGGCAAGCTATTACGTCGATCGATCGGAAAGGGGCACCGGCAACGGCTGTCGTCGGAGCAATCACTAAATTGCCTTGAACCTTGATTCTATTGCCAGTAATCGCGTTGAGTGCATTGGATGCAGGCGTAGCTGCTTCGCCAAACATGATCGTGTTCGACGTTCCATCGACTGCGGCGGCCAATGTGTATTGGAATCCGGCTAGGAACAAGCCCCGCGTATGCTCCTGGTTAAGACTGGATTCGTAGTGCCCGCGATCGCTATCGCCGAGACAGAACATATAGTTCAACCTCGCAATAGACGATTCCACGTTCCAATTGTTAGTTTTTCGGCCAGGATCGGATGGGCAGCGCATGAAGCCAATCTGAGTCAAGTTCGGGTGATAATTGCCATTTTGGGGAGATCTAAACGTTGTGGTTCCTGGGATTTGACCATACGGACCATAGGTGATCGACGCGTTTGCAGTGTTAGTCTTTCGTGTATAACCACCGACAATCTCATTATAAACGGCGGTTGCTTCCATGAACGGAAGCAACCCGATGATCCCGCTCCAATATTGGCTGCCGGTAAGCGGTGTTTGATAACCGTACTGTGGAGACGCATGGTGAATACCGGCTCCCAGCGGCGGTAAAAGCTTATACGAACCTTCATAATTCAGCACGGCTATGCCGAACTGGCGAATGTTGCTGCTGCAGCTCATGCGTCGAGCTGCTTCGCGAGCTTGTTGGATGGCTGGCAATAATAGCCCAGCCAGAATGCCAATGATAGCGATGACCACAAGCAGCTCCACTAACGTGAAGCCTTTCCGAAACAATTTTTTCATAGATAAAGATCCCTTAGAAAAAAGAAAATATCAAACGTCAAAACGAACGTTCGAAAAAAACCGAGAACAATTACGAATACTTAATTTATCGTAGGGGAAGTATCCCGTCAATTATTATCCCGCACAGTGAAAATAAAAGCCGTTGGCTTTAGAGGCTGGGTGGCAGCGGGGAAAGTCCTCGACGCTAAAAGTGGGGTAAGCTTCCAGCTTGCCGACTCGATTCCTCGCAAGCTGGAAGCTTACGCCACTTAGCCACTTATTGAATTGACTCAAAATGCGACAGGGCATGAGACAGTTTGGCTTTGAATTGCAGGATAGCTTGGCCGCGATGGCTGATCGCACTTTTTTCCGCAACGTCCAGCTCGGCAAAGGTTTTCTGCGTTTCGACGATTTCGAAGAGCGGATCGTAGCCGAAACCGCCGGAGCCACGGCGCTGGTGAAGCATACGCCCCCAGCATTGCCCTTCGGATTCGACGATTATTTTCCCGTCCGGGGAAGCGAGACACATTGTCGAAACGTAGTACGCAGCCCTCTTTTCGCCTTCGAGGCCGACCATTTCCTTGAGCAATTTATCGTTATTCGCTTCGTCGCCAACTCCAAGACCGGCATAGCGGGCCGAGAAGACACCGGGCTCTCCATTTAAGGCTGGCACGCAGAGTCCGCTATCTTCTCCAATGGCCCAATGGCCATAATGCATCGCTTGGGCCGTCGCCTTGATACGTGCATTTTCGATGAAGGTCGCTCCCGTCTCTTCGACGTCGATACGATCGGGCATCTCGGAAAGATCGACCAGCCTAAATCCGAGCGGCTCGAGGGCAGGACGAAGTTCGACAATCTTCTTCCGATTGGTGGTTCCAAGCAAAAGCGTTTTTGGGAATGCGTACTTCATCATCACTCGACGGTTTTGTAGCGGAGCGGCGCAATCCGCCCGGTGTATATCCAATAATTCTTCGCATCCACCGGACGGCTCGCGGGCTGTTGGTTTAATCGTTAAAAAGTCAGCCGTAGGCGTACTCGTTGCCTTTCACGTACGCCTACGGCTGAAGGTTAAATGAAATCCTTGCTGCTAGCGATTAAACCAACAACCCGCTCGCGCCGTACCGCTACGAAAGTGAGCGATCCGTGCCGCTCACCGTCTTCGCCGCTAGGCGGCTTTAATTCGGCTCGTCGATTGCTCTCGACTGGCTAGCCAAAGAAGAATCGGAGCTGCGACAAAGATCGAACTGTAGGTACCGACGACAATTCCGATTCCCATGGCGAACGCGAAACCATGTACACCTTCGCCACCGAAAACATAAAGCAAAAAGATGGCAACGATCGTTGTGGAAGACGTCAGCAAAGTTCGACCCAACGTCTGATTCACGCTCAGATTGATCATCTGCGAAGTCAATCGTGGACTCTTCCCTTTGACTTCGCGAATTCGGTCGAATACCACGATCGTATCGTTCAACGAATAACCCATGATGGTCAAGAACGCAGCCACGATAGTTAAGCTGATCTTGAAGTCTTCGATCATGAGCACCTTGAGCGGTTCGTAAAGCCAATGGCTCAGCGCAATGCAACCGAGCGTAATAAAGACGTCGTGAACTAATGCCACAACAGCCGCCAGGCCGTAGGAAATCTTCTGAAATCGGAACCAAATATAGGCGACAATGAAGAGCATACTGACGACCAACGCCAAGATCGCATCGCGCTGCATCTGACCGGCGATTCGTGACTCAATACGGTTCTTGGTTTGCCAAAGCGGTTCTTTTTTGAGTTCCGTAGATAGCTGAGCGGTAATCTTATCGTTGGTTGCAACATCGAACGGAATCTCAACATTCCATTCCGCGTAACCCACTTGAGATTCTGGCGTCCAATCCGTCGCGTCGACCGGACTAGCATTGACTTGCTCCGGTACTAAATTGCTTCCGGCATTCGTGGCGGCCGCTACAATTTTATCTTGCAATTCTCTGGCATCCATCTTCGCGGAATTCTTGGCATTTCCCGTCGAAAACGTCAACGTTCGTTTGCTCCTGGCCGCATCGGTTGCGGCCGCACCGACCGGTGAATCCAAAGCGACTGCCGGAGTTGCGTTGACGGCATATGTTTCGAGACTTGCCCCGGCGTTTTCTTCGGTGAATCCGTCGGTCAATCGCGAGGTCAAATCGGCGACGCTTTTGATCGACGTATCGAGCTTGAATACGGCGTTCTCTTCAAAGCCACTTAGCTTGACGCTGGTTAAACTGGTCTGAATCGGTAACCCTGCTTCGTCTTTTCCAAAGACTTTGGCGATCACTTCACGAACCTTATCGACTTCTAATGGCTTCGTGATCGAAAAGATAACCGATGTTCCACCGTTGAAATCGATATCGAGAATATTCCTGCCGCGAAAGGCAGTAGCAACAATCCCGATGAGGATGAGGATCGCTGAAATGGTGTAGCAGGCAAATCGCATACTCATAAAATCGATGTCTTTGTCGCCGAGGAATCTCTTTCGAACGAAAGCGATTGCGTCGGTCATTGAATAGCTCACGAACTTGCAACGCTCGGCAATGTCGAACAAGACGCGCGAGCAGAATACGGCAGTGAACATACTGATCACCAACCCGATAATCAGCGTAATCGCGAAGCCTTTTACCTGGTCGGTACCCAACCAATACAAGACCAAGGCGGTGATCAACGTTGTAAAGTTCGAGTCGAAAATCGTCGTCCAAGCGCGTTCGAACCCGTTGCGAATCGCCAGTCGCCCGGTCGACTTCTTCGCAATCTCTTCGCGAATACGTTCGAAGACGAGTACGTTTGCATCGACCGACATACCTACCGTGAGAACCAAACCTGCCAGACCAGGCAACGTGATCGGTTGCTGGATGATGATCATGCCTGCCAAGATCAATAGCAAGTTGATCAACAGCGCCATCGAGGCGACCACGCCGGAGAAGCGATAGTAAATGAGGATGAATCCGATCGTAAAGGCGAGCGAATACATACAAGCTTCGAAAGCTCGTCTAATTGCATCTTGACCCATCGCCGCCCCAACTTGATTCTCACTGATGGGGGTCTTGTTCAGGGCGGCTGGTAACGAGCCAGACTCGAGAATATTGACTAAGAAATCGACTTCAGCGCGTGTGAAATTGCCTTGAATCACACCGGAGCTGCTAATCGGCTGGTTAAGATTCGGAGCGGAAAGTACTTTTTCATCGAGTACGATTGCGAGTCTTCGTTTGAAACCGGATGGGTCAGGACGGTTTGCGTACGTTAAGTCCGAAAGGCGCTTGGCGCCCGCGCTTTTCATCGCGAATTCGACTTCGGGGAAGCCGCTTTTGCTCATCGCGCGACGGGCGGTTTGAAGGTCGTCGCCGGTTACTTCGACGAATCGTTTGCCGCCGCGTTCGAGCGCGAGCAACATATCGACATCGTTGACACCCTTCGCGAGCAGCCATTTCTCGAATTCAAGCGGTCGTTCGAAAGAAGGGATGTTCTCGATAATTTGACCGGTTTTATGGTCGCGGAGAATGTCTCGAGTATCGGCAGATTTGTAAGGAAAAATCCCTTCCTTGGCTTTTTCGTCGCGTCCGACAGCTTGCCAGAGTCCGACTACCGGCCGCTCGTTTCCTTCTCCGTCGTAAACCTCTTTGGTAAGTCGAAGGTAGCCATCTTCGCTGGCAGCTTGCTTTCTCGCCAACTGAATAATGCTCTGATGGTCAGTTTGATTGGCAACAATTCGAAAATTGAGGATCCCTGCTTCCTGAATAATTCGCTTGATCGCATTGACTTCCATCTGATCGACGTTGGGAACGACGATTTCGATCTGATCGTCACCGCTGGGGCGGATCATGATTTCCTTGGTGCCCGACGGATTGAGACGTTGGGCTAGCCTTGGAACCAGCGTCGCGGCTTTGATCGGAGCTCGACCAGCTTCGACAACGGCTGCCTTCTTATCGAGTTCATAGATGAGGTTCGTCCCCCCTATGATGTCTGGGCCATAACGAAGCGGCGTTGTCCAGATAATCAGCACGCTGGCGACGATCGGTGCTAGAACCAAGCCGATTTTTCCGCCGTAGTCCGACATCTTCAAGGCGCGCGCAACCATTCGGCCAAAAACAAACGGAAGTACGAAAACTGCGGCAAGAATCGCCAGCATGGAGCCAAAACTTTGCAAGTTTTCCATCCAAGTCGGGGCAATCGGCGTAGTGTTTTGAGCTTGCTGAGCAAGCATCCAAGCGATGGATAGACCGTCCATACGTGTGAAAAATCCAAGTTACGAAAGAATTTCAAGCATTTTTTTCATACAGTTTCGGCGCGGCAATTGCTTCCGAAATCGCCGCCCAGTGCAAAAAACCGAACCGCAGAGTGTACGTCTGCAACTCGCTAGTCACAAGTCCACAATAAGAAAGCCAGTCGTTTTCCGCATCGAATAACGCATTCTATGTTGAGGGACGAGGGATGAGGGATGAGGGATGATTTCGTTTAACTGTCAGCCGAAGGCGTACGTCAAAGGCCGCGAGTACGCCTTCGGAGGACTGTTAAACGTTTAAATCAACAAGAAAACGATCAATCAACAAGCCATTGGCAAGTTCCGCTACCCCGAAATCATTGAAAGTTCTGACTCATCTTGCCATCATGCGACGAAAACCGCTAGAAGGAGGCTGAAAAGGATTTAGATTGCCGCACGGAGCGTAACAATGCAGATTAGTTTGGAAGAATTGGCAAATAAGGTTTCGGGCGAATGCCGTGGCGATGGACGCCAAGTCGTCTCGAATGCGCTTCCGCTTCACGATGCGTCGGAAGGGCATTTGACGTTGCTCGAATCGGTCAAGCACATCCCACGTTTCATCGCATCGAAAGCCGTCGCGGCAATCGTGCCGCTTCAAGATATCGACACCATTTTCGAACAGACCGGTAAGCCCGTTATCGGCGTTCACGATCTCCACGCTGCATTTATCGATGCGATCCGTAGTCTGAGAACCATCTCGACCCCCAAGCAGCAGGGCATTGATCCGCGAGCGATCGTCGATCCTTCGGCTACGATCGGAATGGATGTCTACGTCGGACCCAACGCAACGATCGGTCGCGGTTGTGAAATTGCAAGCGGCTGCCGAATCCATGCTGGCGTTCACATCATGGAGCAGTGCCGCATCGATGAAGACTGCGAAATATTTCCTGGTTCGGTGCTCTACCCCGGTACCATTCTCGGTCAGCGAGTCGTGCTGCACGCCTGTGCGGTCCTAGGTGCGTACGGTTTTGGATATCGACTTCGCAATGGTCAGCATGAAAGGACCGCTCAACTCGGCTGGGTCGAAATCGAAAACGATGTCGAGATTGGCGCGAACACGACCGTCGATCGAGGTACCTACGGTCCAACGCGGATCGGCGAGGGAACGAAGCTAGACAATCAAATTCAAATTGGACACAACGCGCACATCGGTCGACACAATTTGTTGTGCGCTCATGTAGGCATCGCCGGAAGCGCATCGACTGGCGACTATGTGGTGCTAGCTGGTCAAGTCGGTGTGCGCGATCATATTCATGTTGGCGATCGAGTTTCCGCAGCCGCCCAATCGGGAATCCTGAAGAGTCTCGATGCAGATGCCAAAGTGATGGGTGCCCCTGCGCTCCCCTTCCGCGAGGCGACTCAGATTTGGATCGCGACCCAACGTTTGCCCGAAATGATAAAAGAATTTCGAAAATTAGCCGCATCCGTCGCCGCGATTCAAGCCACGATGCCCGAATCGAAGCTTCCCCATTCAAAAGCCGCATAGAAATCATGAACCAAAAAATTATGTCAGAACCGATTGGAATCGTTGCCGGTTGGGGGAACTACCCGCTATCAGTAGCTCGAGCATTAAAGTCGGCTAACCAATCGGTGGTTGTCGCTGCGCTGGATCGACACGCTGATCCATCGATCACAAAGTGGGCTGATACGATTCGATGGATGGGGGTCGCAAAGCTCGGGGCTCATCAAAAACTTTTTCGGCAGCATGGTGTCAAGAAAGTTGTGTTGGCCGGAAAGCTCTTCAAAGATAAAATGCTCTTTCACGGGCGCGGTTGGATCGATCTGATGCCCGACCTTGAATGCTTGCGGGCTTTTTTTCATATCATCATTACGCGACGCGATGATTCTCGCGACGACTCGTTGTTGATGGCAATTGTCAATTCGTATCAACGTCGAGGAATCGAAATCGTGGCCGGAACCGAATACGCTCCCGAGTTACTGGCTGAACCTGGAATCCTTACTCGAACGCGACCGAATCGGTCGACGCAAAAGGATATCGACTTCGGCTGGAAAATCGCCAAACAGATGGGGAGCTTGGATATCGGCCAGAGTATTACCGTACGCGATCAAGCGGTTCTGGCGGTCGAAGCTGTCGAGGGCACCGACGCTTGCATTACTCGAACGGCCATGCTCTGTCCTCGCGGCGGATTCACACTGATCAAAGTTTCAAAGCCTCAGCAAGATCGTCGCTTTGATCAACCGACGGTCGGCACGCAAACTATCGATAGGCTCAAGCGCAGCGGTGGTCGAGCCATCGCTATCGAAGCGGGCGAAACCATCATCGTCGATCGTGAAGAAGTCATTCGTCGGGCCGACGAAGCAGGGATCGCGATCGTGTCCTTATCGTCGAGCGAAATAGCCAATGGTCGTTGACGGAATTTCAAGCATCGCCAATCGTCGTTTCCATCTCCGCTTCGCTTTCGCAGTTGCGATGGTTGGAGCATTCTCTGTTTGCGGCTGTAGCATGACCGCACCGATGACGGTCTGGCAGCCAGCTTTGAATCAACCTCGGGCAGTGAAAACCATTGCCATGACACCGATCTATGGCCCCGAAGAGCTGGCAGCAAAATTAAATCAAGCCATGATCGAAGCGATGCAGCAATCCGGTAGTCCGATCACTTTGTTGCATCCGCAGTTGCTCGAAGAGATGACCAGTATTCAACTGGCGTCGTTTGATGGTCAGCCAAGCGATGTCGCAGGCATGAACGCCGCGCGTCGCGCTAAGGCGGACGTACTTCTCCAAGGCCAAATCGTGCAATCGCAATTGCAACCACAAGAACCTAAAAATGGACGCTTCGATACGCGCAAACGACCATCTGAACAGATCACCGTGGCCTGGACGGTAACCGATGTAGAATCAGGAGCTCGATTGAGCAGCAATACCATCACCGTCGATCGCGAGCAAGCTGAACGAAACTATCCGGAGCTTGCGATAAGTGGTGGAGAAAATGTTGATCGCGTCATCGCAGGCCTCTCGCGCGAGAGCTGGAAAATGTTCAGTCCCATGACGACAAAAGAAGATGCGGTTCTCGCCTTGCCTTGGTTCCTACCTGGAGCGAGCAAAATCCGGCAGGGTAACGGTTTTGCTCGACAAGGTCGTTGGGACGCCGCCGAAAAGAGTTGGCAGGATGCCGTTTCAAAGCATCCTTCCAACAACGCCGCTTGGAATAACTTGGCGTTGGCAGCAGTTGCCCACGAAGACTTTGAGCTTGGCCGAAGTCGCGTTGAACACGCTAAGTCGATGGTGCCCTGGGATCGAGCTCGCAAAACCGAACGCTGGATCGACGAACACCAGCATAACTATCACCGCGCGCAGAGTTTGCCTGACCGCGAAGGCGGTTGGCTTGTTCCCGACCCGCCGCCGCCCGTTGCTCTGGAAGACGTACCGCCGGTACGAGCCATCGACATCGATGAACTACCGTGGTGGACTGCCATCCCCGGCACCAAGCCACCCGGCTGGACTTGGAAACAATGGCTCAGCCAACCGCGGGCTCTCTAAGCCATGACCGTAGGCGGCAATACTTGTTACCATTTTATGTCTGCTGCCCGAGTGCCCCGCAACGGCTGACTTCCAACTCAAGACTCCAGAGGAACCTTCTCATGCTGCAATCCAGACCCTGCATTTTTTCGTTTTCATTCATGCTGCTCATTGCGACTGCGAACCATTCCATGCTTGCCCAATCGAATAGTTTAGGACAAATCGATGTCTACGATCCTGCCATGGAACAATTGATCGATCGAGAAGCCAAGATCGAAATCTTAGCAGACGGATTTACGTGGACAGAAGGACCTGTTTGGATCGGTTCGGCTACCGACGGACACCTGCTCTTTTCCGACATACCACGAAACACTATTTTTCAATGGAAGCAAGGCGAGGGCGTCTCGCTATTCATGAATCCGTCGGGCTATACCGGTGTTACCTATTACGGACATGAACCAGGGAGCAACGGCTTGCTGCTCGATGCCGATGGAAATTTGGTAATGTGCGAGCATGGGGATCGACGCGTGAGCGTCTTAACTCCTAAAGGCGGCAAACGGACGCTGGCTGACAACTATCAAGGCAAACGACTTAATAGCCCGAACGATGCCGTTTTAAAATCCAATGGCGATCTCTACTTCACCGACCCACCCTACGGATTGCCGATGCGTGAAAACGATCCGCGACGTGAACTGGATCACTTTGGCGTCTATCGGATAAGTCGCAAATCGGGTGACGTCACGCTGATCACCAAACAGTTACAGCGACCCAATGGAATTGCCTTTTCGCCTGACGAGAAGACGTTGTATGTGGCTCAAAGCGATCCCAAGCAAGCGATATGGATGGCCTTCGATATCCAAGCAGACGGATCCGTTGGGGAAGGTCGTGTTCTTCACGACGTTACCAGTCTTGTCGGTAAAGAACCGGGGCTGCCGGACGGTATGAGTGTCGATCAAAAAGGGAATCTTTGGGCGAGCGGTCCTGGCGGAATCTTCGTCATTTCTCCGCAAGGAAAACCGCTTGGACGAATTACGACCGGTCAAAGAACAAGCAATTGCTGCTTCGGTGAAGATGGCACGACGCTGTTTTTAACAGTCGACATGTACTTATGCCGCGTGAAGACCAAATCCAAAGGACTCTGATAGCTTTATTGAGTCGCTTCGAGAATTTCGTTGCGGATCGTCTTGCAGAGAAACCATGCGTTCTTTGAGTAGCGAGGCAGCAATCGGCGAGGATCGCGTAGAGTTCGATAGAGCCATTCCAGTCCAAATTTTTGCATCCAAACCGGAGCTCGCTTCGCTTTTCCCGTGATGAAATCGAACGAAGCCCCGAGCTGGATGCTCAACGGAACTCCGAGGTCCTGGTAGTTTTCGTCAATCCAAAACTCGCCCTTGGGTTGCCCGAAAGCAACCAAGAGAATGTCTGGCTTCGCATCGCGAATTCTTTGGCATAGTCGCTCGTGCTCGGCAACCGTTGTTCGTCGGAAAGGTGGGCATTCAGCGCCAACAATTTTGACGTTCGGATAAATTTCTTTTAATCGCGAAGCGGCTTCCAACGCGACTCCTTCCGAGCCACCCATGAGGAAAATGCGATGTCCGCGAGCAGCACTTCGTTCAGCCAATGAGAAAATGAGATCGGCACCCGCCACGCGTTCGGGCAAGGCTTGTTCATTCAGCCGACTACGCCACAGAATCGGCATCCCGTCGCAAAGAACAAGTTTGCTTCGGTGGGTAAAATCGGCTAGTCGAGAACTATCTTCGCAGAGCATGGCATAGTTCGCGTTTGCGGTAATCGCGTACTGCGGCTCACGACGTTGAATAATCGCGTCGATGTAGTCGAGTGCCTGCGCCATATTTACGATCGAGAAATCGATGCCCCATACTCGAGACGATGCGAGTGTCGGCAGCGATGGAAGCTGGCGAACGGTCGGCTTCTGTTTCGGCGCAACGACAACGGGAATCACTTGTGGAACGGCTGAGAAACCGATCGGGAAATCGCTCGAATTCGAACTGAATTCCGTTTGAATCGTCGAGAATGTCATAGCGGTAACGAACGTTGGGGGTATAAAGGGATATTAACAGTAAACCCTAGCTCACAGTAGCATGTCGTCGATCGAAGTGGACCATTCAACGACCTTCGAAAACTTATGGCAGGGTTGGAATTAACGACTATGACGAATATAGGAGCTTGATCCGGTCTTCCGAAATGATTAAGCCGCCTGATTCGTTAAAGGTCTTGGTATCAACTTCGATTTTGAAAGTACGACAGTTTGCGAATTGCGATATTGGTAACGATTGACGGATGGGGGACCAATCTGGTCGGAACCTACGGTAACTCGCTATGTGAAACTCCGAACCTTGATCATTTCGCAGCCAAGAGTCTCGTCTTTGATCGCGCCTTTTCGAGTTCAGTTTCGCTCGTTTCGATTCTTGAATCGATCGCGTCGGGAATGCATCCGTGCGAACGTCCCATCGACGAGCCTCGCAGTCTTGCGGAATTGCTCCAGACGATCGGCAAGCAAGCGGTATTCATGACCGATGATCCAGAGATCGCCCAGCTTGATTTCATGCAAGGCTTCAACGAAGTCTTTTGCTTTGATCCGACCGATGAACGCGCGCCATTAGAGATTGAAGACAGCGAGGGGGACAGCGAGGAACTTTCCGCCGCGAAAGAGACCGCAGAATGGACTGAAACGAGATTGGCTTCTTTCGTCGAAGCGGCGCTTGGCGAGCTTTCTCGATACGCCGAACATGAGAATGGTTTTCCGGAATTGACGTGGCTTCATTTATCCGGACTAGCTCGAACTTGGGATGCACCTTACGAATATCGAACTCAATTGTGCGATGACGAAGACGATCCGGAACCGCCACGAGGCGATAATCCAGCAAGTTTCGACGTCGATAGTAAAACCGATCCCGACGCAATTTTCGGAGCTGCGTGTGGTGCAGCCGCGCAAGGGATGATCGTAGATCAAATATGGAATTGGATCGATACATTTCTCGACGAGTTCGTCAATCGCGAAGATTGCATGGTCGTGCTCGCTGGTTTGCGAGGCTTCCCATTGGGCGAGCATCATTGTGTCGGCTTGCATCGAGAAGACCTATACTCGGAGCTGGTCCATGTTCCGCTCATGATCCAACCTGGAATCATTGCTATCGGTTCAAGAAGCGATTCCATTGTCCAGTCGATGTCGATCTGGACGACGCTATTGCACTGGTTAATTACCGAGTCAAAGTTTCAAGAGTTTGTTAGCCAAGAAGTAGCCGAGCGTCCGCTTGCGGCGAATCTATTGACGATGGCTCAGAGCGAATTGTTGCTTTCGGATTTACAAACACAAGCCTGTCTCATCGCGACGGACACGTCGGCATATCTTCAAGTGCGTCGATGGACGGCGCTATGGAATTCGTCGGTTGACTCAAAGACGAACGAGCACGCCTTTGCAACACGGTTGTTTCTCTCGCCAGATGATCGATGGGAGCAGAATGACGTGACGTCGCGCGCCAAAGAAATCGCCGAGGCGATGGAGGAGTTGCGTGACGCCTGGCAATCGTGGCTATCGGTCGGCTGCCCAAGCTCATCGCGACCGGCATTGCCCGATTGTCTCAAACGCCCTGTTTGATTTTCATTCAATGCGAAACGTGAGTCGCGAAAGCTGGCTCTTTGTTCGTGCGATAAAATCGGACTTATAATTAGCCACTTTTTGCTCGCTGATTTTTAACAGCGATGCCACTTCTCGATTTGGCTTTCCGGCCACAATAATCAATTCCAAGCAAGCTAACTTCTGCCAATCATCCTGCGATTTCCATTTTGCGATCTGCTCATTCAGCACTTCGATAATCGCTTTTTCCTCTAACTCGCGTTGCTCACCCGAACGAGCGATACTGCTTGCTACTCGCAATTTACCAGCCAAGCGTTCACCCGATGATTCTCGACTATCCGAACCTGAATCTAACGATCGGATTTGTCGACGCCCAGTTCGCCGAAGTTGATCAGTCAGTTTGTATGCGCAAATCGAGAACAGATAACTTTCCAATGGACGCTGGCCATCAAAATTCGGTAGGCTATTTAGAAAGCCGATGAATGTTTCCTGGACAATGTCGTCGACGTGGCTCCGATTCGACAATCGATGCTCGACAAAGGCGGTTAACCTTCCCTCGTAACGAGCAATAAATAACTCCCAAGCTCGAGGATCACCTTTGCGAATCTGCTCGACCAGCAGGCTTTCTGCATCAGGAGTATTGGGAGGTATCGGAGCCATCAATCAGAGTTTATGGTTTGCTTCTTGAATTCTTGAAGTATATCGATCTGGCGCGAGCAAGTCGATCGGCGTTGCGATTTTCTCGTCGGCGATGATCGACGCAACGATCTGTCCGCTGATCGGCCCGAGACTCATGCCCATCATCGCGTGTCCCGTCGAGATCACTAGGTTTTTAAACTTAGCGGTTCTTCCAAGGTACGGTAAACCGTCAGGCGAACAGGGGCGTAGACCACTCCAAGGTTTAATGTTCTCGAAATCGGTCAATTGAAATTCCGGAAAATATTTCGGCACCGAGCGAATGATCCCTCGCACACGACGTGAATCGATCCGCGTATCGAGTCCCGCGAACTCCATCGTGCCGCCTAATCGAAGCATGTTTCCCATCGGCGTTACCGCTACGCGAGCTTCAGTAAGGATCGAACAGATGTTTGGCAATTGTCGAGGAGTTGGTAGCGTTAGACTGTATCCCTTGCCAGCTTGCATCGGTAATTTTATGCCGATTTGTTTGGTCAGATTGGGCGACCACGAGCCTCCGCAAATTACGAATTCGTCGGCTTCTAATTCACCAGCCGGTATTCGAATCGCTGCAATGCGGTTCCCTTCTCGAATCAATTTTTCGACCTCAGCCTGCCAATAAAACCGAACGCCTAACCCATAGCATTTCTTTTTAAGCTCGGCCATGAATCGATTCGGCGAGAAATGGCAATCCTTTGGAAAGTAGACCGAACCCGCGACATCCATTTTAATCGATGGATCGCGAAGCGCGGTTTGAGCAGAGTCCAATACTTCGGCTGGCACTCCCAGTTGAATCACCTTCTGAGCAGCCTTGGCTTCCTCATCAAAAACATGCGGAGTCTTGCACAGCATGAGCAAACCATGTTGCGTGAAACCAAAGTCATCCTCGAAGCTCTCGCTCAACTCTTCAAAGCATGCCCGGCTAGCGAAATGCAAATCGCGAAGCAATGGTGCGGCTTTGGCAACGCGATCATCCGTCGACGCTCGCCAGAACTTCACTCCCCAATCTAAAAGCCCCCAATCGAGTCGCGGTCGAATATAAAAAGGCGATTCCGGATTCCACGTCCACTTGAGGCCCCGAGCAAGCATGCCTGGAGCCGCCAACGGCACAATATGGCTCGGGACAATCATTCCGGCATTTCCGTACGAACACCCGTTGCCATTCTCGACGTCACGATCGACCACCGTCACTCGATTGCCTCGACGAGCACAATAATAAGCGGCACAAAGCCCGACAACTCCACCGCCAACAATGAGAACATGTTTGCTCATGCCTTAGCGAATCCCATAACAGAACGGGTCGCGTTCATCGAGTATCAAAATTGCATGGCCAGTGACAAACGCTTGGCCGGTGATGGTCGGCAGGATCGTTCCAGCGTTGCGATCCAGCCATCGAAATCGCCCGACGAATTTGCTACCAACAATACTCTCTTGAATCATCGACTGGTTTTCGGCCAATCGCCCGTCGGCGGCAAGACACGACAATCTCGCACTGGTCCCCGTCCCACAAGGGGACCGATCATAGGCTTTCCCCGGGCAGAGCACAAAGTTTTTCGAAAGCGATTTATTCGAGTCAACTTGTTGCAATAGAACAATATGATCGACCTCGGGAAACCCTTGCGCGTTGACAGACTGACGGATTTTCCAAGCAAATTGGGTAAGCTCCTCGACGTTCTCCAATAGAAGGTCGTGCGAATGCTGTTCGACTAGAAAAAACCAATTGCCACCCCATGCGACGTCACCGACGATCATTCCATAGCCAGTGATCTCGATAGCGGCCGCTTTGACTTTTCGATGCGCCGCAACATTGGTTACGGATACGGTTCCATCAACATGCAATTCAACCGTGACGACTCCGACCGACGTTTCGATACGATACTCGCCGTAGTCCATTCGACCGAGATATTGGAGCGTTGCGACCAAGCCGATCGTACCGTGCCCGCACATTCCGATGCACTGGACGTTGTCGAAAAAAATCACTCCAAATGCGCATGAACTGTCGGAGGGCGTCACTAACAGGGCGCCGACGAGAACGTCCGAGCCTCGCGGTTCGTTGACGACCGCCCGCCGGAAATCATCGTGACATTTGCGAAACACCGACAATTGATCCGCCACGCTTCCGGCACCGAGATCGGGACCACCTTCGATCACGACTCGCGTTGGTTCACCTCCAGTATGGGAATCGACGACTTTAATTTGCTTCATAATATCTCCCATCGCTACGGCTACGGATTTACTAGCGAGGCAGCTTCAATCTCTCTCGTACAAGTTCGGGGAGGAATTTCACAGGCACCGACCCATGATCGAGGACCGCTTCGTGATAGCGTCCAAGATCAAATGCTTCAGTTTGCTCGCGTTGGATCTGCTGGCGGAGACGATAGTGAGCCATGCGTCCGGCGAAATAGGTACTCAGTTGTACCGAACTCTGTTTAGCGCGAATAATTTTCAATCGCGCTTCACCTTCGGATTGATAAGCTTCTTGCGTCAAGAAAGCCAAGGCCTCTTGGTCGCTCATTTCCGTGCAATGCATTTTGTAATCGAGAATCGTATTCGCGACGGCGCGAAGGTAGAACTTCAGTTGATTCAACCGCAATGGCAGCGACCCTTCGCCATAGCCTTGATCCAGCATCATCTGTTCGGTGTAAACCGCCCAGCCTTCGACGAAAACGCCGGACTGCAGTACGCGTCGAATCAACGAAGGTGAGCGATTGGAATATTCCAATTGCACATAGTGCCCGGGATAAGCTTCGTGGATTGTCAAAATCTGCAACATGTGTCGGTTATATTCTTCCAGAAAACTTTTGACTCGCGAAGCATCCCATACCGATGGCGGTGGGCTGACAGCGTAGAAACTGTCGCCATTGGGGTCCAGCGGCAATGCCGATTCGAGATAAGCCAACGAGTTGCCGCGTCGGAACTCAGGCATCTCGATGACTTGGCAACGATCGCTGGCGGGCAGCCGAAGTATATCTTGCTGGCGAATGAACGCCTGAATACCTTTGACAGTAGCGCGTGCGTCACCGATCAAGGCCGCCGGTTGTCCATGCTCTTGACTGACGGCCTTGGTAACCATCGCAATCGTCTCGCGGCGTCCTCGTTCATCATCCGGAGGTAAAATGAGCTTTGGGAAATAGCGACTCCATAGTTGCCTTGCAATCACGTAGAGTTCACCTTGAACCCGAACGAATTCACCTTCGGCGTCGTTCAGCAGTTGATCGGCAGTTCGGTTAAGATCGAGTACTAGCTCAAGTTTTGCCGCAAACTTGCTTTTGCCCAGTCGCCAATCGCCATTGGCTCGCGGCAACAAATCGCTTTCAAGAAACGTTTGATAATCTTTTAACGTTTCGATGACCGGCAAAGTTGCCTGCCGAAGTTTTTCATGTTGTGGCGTATCGCCGACGAGTTCAAAGACCCCTTTTTCATAAAAACCGATCGATCCTTTGTTTTGTCCGATGGCCGTTTCGAGCACCGATCGCGGTGGATTGTCGAGCGTTATCTTGGCCGTCGCAACGATCCTTGGAATCTCCGCCATGCGCGAGATCGCATTCTTGATATTCTCTTCACGCGGCAACGTCGATTGTGTCAGCAAAGAATAGATGCTGTCGTTGATGTAGCCGCCGTAAACACGAGGATCTTCCTCAAAAGGACGTGTATGTTCGGTGAGCCAAACACGGCGAACAAGTTCATCGCGAAAGATTTCAAAATCGATTTGTCCCGACCGTGAAAGTTTGCCCGAGTCGATCGATTGCTCTAGCGCCACCAATTGCTGTCGCGAATTTTCCAACCAACCTCGGCGAGCAACCTCGGAAATGTCGTCGAGCAAATGATCGAATCGATGATCACCAAGCATGGTGGCGTCCAACGGACGAAGCTGAAATGTTTCGTCGAGATGTGCCTTGAAGAACGACGCCAGTCGCTCATCTTCGGTTTGTCCGAAACTCGATGTGGCAAATAGAGAAAATAGAAGGAAGCAGACACACATTGATTTCAGCACGCTCGCAACCTTTTTATCGTCTAGCCCACTGAGCGAACGGGCGCTAGCACTCGGTGTTTTATTCGTACTCGTACTCATGACAACAACACTCGACAAAAGTTGAATCATTTTTTCGAACTTCGATTTGGAATTTTGGGGCGAGACTCGATGCCATCGCGAATAATTTTGAGGACTCGCTTGCGTTCGTCGCCTTTTAAAATCAGACGTGGTGCCCGCACCCATTCGGCGCCCAGCCCGCATTCTTGAACCATCAATTTAATGTACTGAATAAATTTTGGATGGACATCTAAATGCAAAAGCGGAGTAAACCAGCGATAGAACTCGCGAGCTTTCTCCCATTCGCCGCGGCGCGTCAATTCCCAGAAATATTGATTTTCCGCCGGAAAGGCAATTCCACTACCAGCAACCCAGCCATCAATGCCAAGTATCGATGCCTCTAATGCCAAATTATCAACGCCGGTGAAGATCGCATAGCGATTTCCGACAGCGTTTCGAAGATCGGTAATGCGTCTTGTATCGCCCGAGCTCTCTTTGATTGCGACAAGATTCTTTTGATCGGCTAGTTTTGCAAACATCTCTGGCGTAATGTCGTTTGCGTAGCTGATGGGGTTGTTGTAGACCATGATCGGAAGTCCAGTCGACTTAGCGACTGCTCGAAAATACGCCATCGTTTCGTCAGCATCGGCACGATAAAGCATGGCGGGTAAAACCATCGCTCCATTGGCTCCCAGCTTCTCGATGTCTCGGACATATCGGATTGCTTCGGCAGTGCTGGTCTCGGCAACGCCGCTGACGACCGGAACGCGACCTGCGACCGCTTTGATCATCGCTTCGAGAACTAGTCGCTTTTCCGAGGGTAACATCGGCTGGTTCTCACCCAACGACCCCAGAAAGATCAACCCGTTGATTCCGGACTTAATCAATACCTCGGCATGCGCCGCAGTTGCACCGAGATTGATCGAGCCATCTTTGTGCATCTGCGTAGTGATTGCCGGATAAACGCCTTGCCAGACTTTTTTCATAAAGGACTCGATTGCAGTGGAATGAAATGTTCTTAAGTGCTTTAGGGAAGTGGGTCTTGATAAAGATCTAACGCTGCAGGGAGGAATGTACCTGTTACTTGTTTCGCCACCACTGGTGAGACAAATATCCTAGCCGATCAGCCGTCGTTTCAATTGCTTGACGGAAACGCTTGGCATCCATTGGATAGCCAGCCGTCTGTTTGAGCCCCGGCAAATGAGTTCTCCAAAATTGATTCAGGCGATGCATAAGTCCTTCTCGAAGCCACTTGGCGACCATCGATGAAAGTGCGGATGCGATGAGCCGATCCCCTTTGGCGAGAAAACTCCAACGCAACGTCCGTTCCTGCCATCGAGCAACATAGTCACTTCTCAACGCCGACTCGCGGAGCACGTCAAACCAGAGATCTGGCATTGCGTCCATTAGTATCGATTGATACCGATTGCGTCCTCCGTGCTTGTCGCAATAGACGTGTATCGAGATGTCGTCGTCAGCCAACAAATCAGAATGCAATTCAAGAGCTGCGGCTGCTAGGCGCAACGATGTATTGCTCAAGAAAGTTGCTTTGTTGCCCAAGCGAGCGATCGCGGAATTAAATTCGCCTTCGTCGATAATCCTGGCCGTCAATCCGAGGAATCGAACGCCCGCGCGCTGGCAACATAGGTCTGCTTCGTCGATGAGCATTGTCGGCAAGCATTGGTCCAACGGCTTGAATCGCTCGATCGAGGAATCGGAATACCCGATCGGACGATACCAGGGAATCGAAGCGAGTCTCGTAACGTCGTCGATCGCGACAGAGGCGAAAAAGTTTTGAAAATTAACTGCGTCACATGCAATACTGTTCAACCAGTACCGTACACCGACGGCCAGCGAATCTAGCGAATCGCCAGACGAGTAGAGGGCTTTCGAATCGCCTAACGGTATATGTTTAAACATGCCTCGGTCGGCTCGTGGACGAAAGATCGGCGCAAGTTGTTCAAGTAGCCTTTCCACCGCCGTCGTCGAATCCGAGACTTCCGGCTGGCGATCCTCAATTAGCCATGAAGAGCACCCGATAACTAAGGGCCCAAGATTGGGACCGTAGCCAGCTTCGTCGATTCCGATAACAAGCTGGCGGCGATCGTGGCTACTTGGTTTTTTGATCATAGGGAATCCGTTGCCTTGGAGAACGCCGCGGCGCAAGTCACCGGCTACTTTTAAAGCTTTCTACCGGCCCGTTCAAGGGCCGTCGATATAGTGAGCCGTCGGCGCTGGCCGCGGGTGGTCACTTCTTAACTAACCCAATCGTCGTTACAATGCGCTTCCGGTTCCGGAACGAAGCTTCAGCTCCGTAATGATAGTTTTCTATTTTGTTTAGAATGTTTGCAAACCCCCATCCCAAATATTTGTCATCCTAATTTGAAAGATCGAGAATGAAATACGGCATGAACTTGTTGCTTTGGTCCGGTGAAGTCACGGATGCGATGCTGCCGACGATTGAAAAACTCAATAAGATGGGGTACGACGGAGTCGAGTTGCCGATTTTCAATCTCGACCTCGATTACGCTCGCCTGGGGAAACAGCTCGATGATTTGGGACTGGAACGCACGGCGGTCACCGTCCGCAACGAAGCTGACAATCCCATTAGCCCCGACGCGGCTGTTCGAAAAAAAGGCGTCGAACTCAACAAGCGGACGCTCGATTGTTGCGCGGCCGCAGGTGTGCAGACTCTGGTCGGCCCATACCATTCTGCGCTGGGCTTTTTTCCAGGACATAGTCGTACTAAGGACGAATGGAGTTGGGGCGTCGAGAGTATGCGCGCGACTGCCGAGCACGCCGGGAAAGTCGGTGTCATGCTCGGCGTCGAACCGCTCAATCGATTCGAAGTTTATTTTCTTAACGCACATGCCGATGCGGCGCAGTTTTGTCGAGAAGTCAATCATCCCAATTGTAGGATGATGTACGATACCTTTCATTGCAACATTGAAGAAAAGAGCATTCCGGCTGCGCTGCACGCCATCGAAGACATGGTATGCCACATTCATATCAGCGAGAACGATCGGAGTACGCCAGGACACGGAAACGTTCGATGGAAAGAAAACTTTGATGGCATTCGAGACATTGGCTACGACGGATGGTTGGTGATCGAGGCTTTCGGACTAGCCCTACCTGAACTTGCCGCCGCCACCCGCATCTGGCGAAAGATGTTCGACACCGAGCTAAAATTAGCCGAGCAAGGTTTAGCCTTCATGAAGCAACAAGTAGAAATGCGTGTGTAGTCCCGCCTTCAGGCACTCGTTCGTAGCTCCGCCTTTAGTAGGCTGCCGCTATTCGCCCCGCTTTTGGGCGACTGCTCGAAACCCCGCCGTCCGGCGGGCATCCCGTCCCCGCATCTATCCTCACAATCCGAAGCTCCGTCATAATCGCGAAATGCTTCCGAGAAGGATAAGTTTCTTCAACCCACTCGTTTTGCTATCGAGTCAAATTCGAGCAAGACTTAGGTGTCTCTTGGGTTGCAAGGTAAAACATGTCCATCTTTCGCAATATTGCCATTCCATGCTACCGTTGGTGGACTCGATCAAAGCGAGCGGCAATGGCACGTCAATTCGAAGCGTCACAGCAGTGGCCAGCCGCGATTCTTTTCTACCATCGCGTAGCAAACTCGGAACCCAACGGATGGTCGATCGGTTGCAAAGATTTTTCCGATCAGTTGGACTTCGTCGCTTCGATTGCGAAGTTTGCTTCGCTGGATGAGATTCGTCAATCGCAACATGCATCGGTGCGGCAACAACGAATGATCGCAATTACCTTTGACGACGGCTATGGTGAGAACATCGAGTGGGCTATTCCAGAGTTGGTTCGACGCAATATTCCCTGCACTTATTTCGTTACCACCGACAATGTTGAACATGAACGTCCTTTTCCGCACGATGTCCAACGCAATCGCCCATTGCGTCCCAACACGATCAGCGAAATCCAGGCGATTGCGGACGCCGGAATTCAAATCGGCGGTCATACACAAACCCATCTCGATCTCGGAAGAGAGTGGCCCGTCGAGCGACTTCGCGCAGAGCTATGCGACTCACGCAAGAAGCTGCAAGATTGGACCGGTCAGCCCATCGACTTCTTTGCAATTCCCTTTGGCCTGCAATGCAATATTACCCAAGCCGCAATCGATATGATCGCTGAGGCCGGATATCGAAGTTTTGTAAGCGCGTTCGGCGAGTGGAATTTTCTCGGTGGCGATGATTTTCATCTATGCCGATTCCATGGCGATGCTTGCACCGAAGCGGTTCGCAATTGGTTGACCTTCGATCCTCGTCGTATGAAGCAACGTAAGATACTCAATTATCGATTCCCCACAATCGCAAGCAATGCGTCGGACTCTTCGGCTTCTTGCGACTCTTCACCAACCGCCTTTCCGACAGTCAGCTTCCCGATCAACTCGGTTTATCCGACGTGCTCAAACTATGAATAGTCCCGTTACCGAAAAATCGAGTGAGAATCTTTCGACAGCATCGATACCTTCAATCGCAACGAACATTTCGAGCAATCGCGATGAGCGACGATTGCGAGTCGCTTTCGTGATTACCAGCATGCCAGTCGGTGGCGCAGAAACGCTCTTATTGAATCTCATTCGCGGTCTAGTCCAGTCTCGCTTCTTGCCAGAACTGATTTGTTTGAAGGAGCTTGGACCGCTCGGCGAGATATTGGCTGATGAGATTCCAACCAAGCATTCGGTGCTTCGCAGCAAGTATGACGTCACGATTCTCTATCGGCTTGTCCAGTACTTTCGGCGAAACAAGATCGACGCCGTTATCACGGTTGGGGCCGGTGATAAGATGTTTTGGGGAAGGCTCGCAGCAAAACTAGCCAGGGTGCCCGTCATTTGTTCGGCGCTTCATTCGACAGGTTGGCCTGATGGCGTAGGTCGACTCAATCGACTGCTGACGCGAATCACCGATCGGTTTATCGCCGTAGCTGATTCGCATGGAAAATTCCTCGTTGAATTCGAGCGTTTTCCGGAATCGAAAGTCGCGATTATACGCAATGGAATCGACGCCGATCGATTTGTCCCGAACCCTTCGGCCCGAGCGACCGTCAGAACAACGTTAGGATTGACGCCGGACGCGCCATTAGTCGGGATTGTTGCCGCCCTGCGACCGGAAAAGAATCATGAGCTCTTTTTGGAAGTCGCCAGCCGAACCTGTCAGGTCGTACCCGACGCACAATTCATCATTGTCGGTGAGGGGCCCGAGCGAGCAAAGATCGAGTCGATCATTGCTGACTTAGGACTGAAATCAAATGTCCGCATGTTAGGCAACCGGAGCGACACGCCACAATGGCTCGCAGCATTGGATGTCTTTCTGCTAACCAGCCACAACGAAGCCAACCCAGTCTCGATACTTGAAGCATTGGCATGTGGCGTTCCGGTGGTGAGTACCAATGTCGGATCGATAGCTGAAACGGTTCAAGACGGCCAGACGGGCTATACCGTAGAAGCGGGAAACGCCGAGCAAGCCAGTCGCTGCGTCCTGCAGTTACTATTGGATTCAAAGAAAGCCAAGGAACTCGGGGTTCGCGGCCGCGAACTCGTACTAAGAACCGGCTCACTCAAAGCCATGGTACAAGGCTATGAAAAGTTAATTGAAAAAGTCTATACTACGAAGCGACGTTGTCCTCGTAGCTCAATTGGATAGAGCGTCGGCCTCCGAAGCCGAAGGTTCCGCGTTCGAATCGCGGCGAGGATACTTCTGAATGCCTCACGATTTGCAAGACATACTGCAAATATCTTAGCCTGAGCTTAGTTGTTTTCTAAGTCAGAGTTTCGGTAGTTACCGTTTTACCGTCGTAAACCCGGTATTTCCGAAGCTCGCAACAGGACAGGACTAAGTCAATGCGAGTATCAGCGTACCGGCTTCACAAAGCATCCGGGCAAGCTATCGTCTCTCTCAATGGGACGGATCACTATCTAGGCAAGCATGATTCCCCCGAAAGCCGCTCCAAGTATGAATCGCTCATCGCGGATCATTTGAAGACGAGAGCCAAGGAGAAGGCCAAGAAGGCCAGGATCGACAACGATGGGCCGGGCTACCGGCTACATGCAAGGAGTGGCCAGGCGGTCGTTACGATTTCCGGCCACGACTATTACCTTGGGGTGTTCAACTCGAAAGAGTCGAAGGCCAAGTACCATCGCCTGAAGGCTGAATGGATCGCTTCAGGTAAATCTCCGTCGTTTGGCGTGAAGCCAGAGGAACTAACCGTCATCGAAATGATGGCAGCCTGGGTTCGGTTTGCGAAGGAATACTACGGAGAGGGGCCAAGTTCCGAGCTTCACCGGGCAGTTCCAGTGCTGAAAGTCCTCAAGACGCTCTACGGATCGGAACCGGCCGTGAACTTCGGGCCGCTGCAATACGAGGCCGTCCGGGTTACTTTGCTCGAACCCTATCTCGTGAAGCGGAAAGGCGGGACGTCGGAAAAGAAGCGTCGGAGCCGAACCTACATCAACTCATTGATGAAACGGTTGCGGGCAGTATTCCGATGGGCAGCGTCAAAGTCGCTGATTCCTGTTTCCGTTCACGACACGCTTAAAACCGTTGAGCCGCTCAAGCATGGCAGAACGACTGCGCCGGAGCTCGACCCGGTGGCACCAGTTCCAGACGAAATCGTCGATGCGACTCTTCCAAAACTTAACCACGTGATGAAAGCGATGGTCGAGTTCCAACGGCTTACTGGCTGTCGACCGGGCGAAGTATGCAAGATAAAGCCATCGATGGTCGATCGGACAGCCGACGTATGGGAAGTCCAGCTTGCCAAGCACAAGACAGCCTATCGCGGGAGAAAGCGAACAGTCTATGCGGGAACAAGGGCACAAGCGATTCTTGCTCCATTCCTGCTTCGCGGTGAAGACGAATTCTGCTTCAGTCCGATCGAGGCCGAAAAGCGGAGGCGTAAAGAGAAGCATATCGCCCGTAAAACCCCGCTTTCGTGCGGGAATAAGCCGGGCTCGAAGATCGCAAAGGCACCGCTCAAACAGCCTGGGCCATGCTACACCAGGCCATTCGAAGCCCTGATGCGACCATCGGGGCTTTTTTGTCGGCAATGTTCGCCGCAAATCATCGGTTTTGCGGCCTATTGATTGTGGTGGCAACGATGTCGAGCAATCTCATTGTGGGGATCGCTCCGTTGCTCAACACAATTGTTTGCCTTACGAGGAGTGAGAATCGATGCGAATTTTTGAAGTAGTACTAAGGCCCAGTGATACGGAAGCCGTTAAAATGCCATCCAATGTCGAGCTCTTGCGGGCAAGCTTTGACAAGGACAAAGTGAGATTGACTTTTGAAAGTCCTCGCCAAGTAGAGCTAGAGGAATTTCGGTTCTTCGTCTTAAAACCTCATGAGCCAAGAGTCGACGGCGTGTTGAAGCGTGTCGCCGTTGGTGAATGCGAAGAACATGCTATCGTCGTCTACAGGGACGAGAGCCCTCTCGCAAAGTGTAAAAAATGTACTCGAGTACCATTGTCGGAAGGCGAATATTGCTGCAAAGGATGCGAGACATCGGGTGAGCATGATCTCGATTGCAATGGTCTTTACGACAAGGCTCGCGAGAGAATAAACGAGGAAGATGAAGCCGTTAATATGCTAATGAAACAAAACGGACAGAGACTAAAAGCTCCTACGTCCTAGGAATCTTCCGAGACTAGAACCCTCGTTGAACTGCATCCCAGTCGGAAAATTGGAACCCGTGTGATTCGCAGAGTCGAAAGGCTGCGGATCGCTGGGATATTCCTTCAGTTGCCGCGAGCTCGATTACCGTATCGTAGAAGCCGGAAAGTTGAGCGTAGAATTCGACTGGTTCTTGAGCTACTCAATCATCCCCTCGTCAGACTCAGAATTGTCATCACTACTGAATACCTCCAACGCTTTTTTATGGACTTCGATCCATCTTTGATCGTTTCGAGAAAGCTTTGGAAGAGGTACTGAGATCACCTTGCCGTCCGATTTTTGAATCGAAACATCGTTGTTGCTCGACTTCAGGTAACTCGCGTCAACACTGAACTTTCCATCTGCTGAGTTCCACGACCTTGGGCGTAGGTTGGGGGCGGACAAATTCAAGTCGCCTGGAGGAATCAAAGGCAGCAACTGCTTCTTATAGTCATTGTCGTCGAACTTGTAGTAGTCCAAGACATACGCCGTTGAACTTGCTCCGATGGCGGTTTCATACGTGTAGGTTCCAGAAGCGTGAAGCAATCCATATATTTGAATCTTCTTTCCGTCGGCTATTCCTTTCGTAGGGTAACCTCGAACGACAAAACGTCCGTACTTGATATTGTCGTGAAGGTAGCCATGAAATTCATCGTCGCCGGTTATTTGCGACACTTTGATAAGTGTTTGTCGGTAAATCCAATCGGGGATGACATCGGGATGGATGTTGCGGTGGCTATCAACCCAGCCTATTCTCCGAGTCTTTTCCGATTCGATCACGTCTAATAGTTCGGTCCACAATGCCATCTTCTCAAGCTTAGTTTTTGCGCTCTTGAACGCGACGAAAACCCCCTTGTTCGACTTGAGCTTACGAAACTTCTTTTTCTTTTCTTCACTCAAACTACTTTCCGCGAGTACGTCGAAGTCGCCATCGATCGTACTGTCGATAACAAAGTGGTTGTTCGCAAGAAGTAAAAGCTTTTGGTAATCAACCTTCCTTTTGCTTGCGGCATTTTGAATCTCCAAATTCACGGATTCAGCATCCAAATACCCCTGTTTGACGTACTTCTTAAGTACTGCGTCAGGAATTGGGTCTCCTGCCATCGAGGAAACGGAAATTGCAGCCAACAAAATGCACGACCCCGAAAACCATGCGAAGGAATTATTCATCAAGACGCCCTTTATTTTGCCTGGGATGGAAAAAAATCTTGCAAAAACAATCGCAACCACTATCGCACATCCACAATGGAATGCAATAATGACCGCAAGACATTAGAGCATCGCGAAGTTTAGCCAGGGAACTGGCTAAGCCGATGAATGTGGATGCTCTAGGAAGCGGCAACATACTCACCAAATGATTGCGGCCCATTGCTCGGGAACGTCCTGCGACCCCCGGACAGTCTGCGTAGAGAGCGTTAAGCGCGTATAGGCGTTTCGACTGCTTCTCTTCTTTTGCGCCCTTTTTATGTCCCGACCGATCGCTTCTAAGCTTTCGTTTTCAAAAGGAGAATCCCATGAGCAATTCATCGAATGCCCAGCCAAAATACATGCCAGAGGAGGAGGCCTATATGGCCGCTTTCCAACAATCGCCAACAAGGCAGACCATACGGAGGAAGCGAAACCTCGGTCTCAAGTCCATCTGGATGAGCGGGCAGTGGCTCACGACGGTTCAGAACGTCATCGAGTTCGAAGAGTCCTATGCTGCGAATAGATGCGGTCGGGCGAACACTCCGAAACAAGCAACTCGATCAACGAAGTCTCGCGAAAAGTCACAACAGCGCGACGACGCGTTTCTGTCAGAGAACGGCGTGTAGCTCTCAGTCTCAAAAACCAAGGTCTTTCACGGCATTGGACGCATTTGAACCCTGTTGAAGCTATTCGTATCAATGTCGTTCATTGGACTTACTTGAGGGAAATTGAAATGCAAAAACTTGAAAATCCCAAGGACATAGCGGAGCGACTCTACGGATGGAGGCCGTCGACTGGTACCGTCTGCCGATGGGCTATCGTTCCAGGCAAGAACGGCGAGGTAATGCGGCGGACAAAAGTAGGGAAGCGAGTCCTAGTCACTGAGCATGATTTTCGGGCTTACCACGAAGATGCCTACGCGACGCCACCGAAAATCGAAATGCTGAAAGCCTAACCATAAATGCATCAAGCCCGTAACGAGCGGGCTTGATGCGAGACTCTGACGGAAACAAGGAGGTCAGACAAAATGGATCATACGAAATCGACGGATCGCGAGCAAGCAAAAGCGAACGGTCAAAAAGATGATGCGGCAAATAAAAGAGGCAAAGTCCGAGGCGAGCAACTCTCGTTATTGCGACTCTTGCGATTACCAGACGTTCTAAAGACCAAGCATGGGCAATCTGTATCTCCAGGGATCGTCAAAGCTGTCTTGCGTGCGATCGATGATTACGACGGTGTCAAGGGATGTTGGGCGAGCGTCGAGACGTTATCAGACGACACCTGTTTTTCTGAATCTGTAGTTGGTCGCGCGATTGAAGTCCTGAAGTCACTCGACTTGATAATCTCCACACCACGCTACCGAGACACCAACATTCACTCAATTAATTGGGGAGTTGTTTCCAGTAGTCGTTTTGCCCCACGGGCAAAATCACTACCTGTTAACGAGAAAAGTCATTCTGCCCCTGGGGTAAGTGGTTTTGCCCCTGGGGTAAGTGGTTCTGCCCCTGGGGTAAAGTCGAGTTGCCCCACGGGCAAAGGAAACGCAATTGAAACGCAATTGAAACGCAAAAGAAACGCAAAGCATGAGATAGATGAATCTCTTTTGTCTCTCATTCGATGGTGGAATTCCCTCAAGGAGCGAAAGCTAGTACTGGCAGGCGTAGAAACAGAACCATCCAAAGGAGTACTAGCCGGATGGAAGCGATTCAAGAAGTCTCCAGAGTTGCGCACACTCTTAGCCGACCGTACCAAGATCGAAACGGCGCTCCAGCAATCCTACCTGCCGCAGAAGGGAGCTTGGTTCACATTGCCAAAGCTCTTGGGGGGTACGGTTCCGGATGGCGAATACGCAGTTCGGAAACTGCTGGACGGCAGCTATGCAGATATCGCAGGCTCAAAGCCAAAGACGGCCAACGACGGACCCGGTGTTAACTACGACCCGAACAGGAGTATTTCCGATGACAAATTCTAACGAAGCTGATTATGTGAGGTGCTTTTCGTATGGCGTTGGCGGAGTCTACCAGTGCGACCGGTTGAGTTCAGTAACGACGTGCTCGCAGATCGGGAATGTCGGACAGTGGTCGACGTCGGCGGGTCCAAGTCGCTTTCCAGCAATCGCGTTTTCGATTCCACGCTGATGAGAGAAATCGACTAACTCCCACATCAAAACAGTAGGGGCCTGTACGGTCTTGACCCATGTTTTTAGGAGCTCGATAAAATTATGACGCTCGATCGAAGCCCCGTTGCTAGCCAAAATAGAGAGTTCGGTAATCAATGCACGAACCATCAGCTCACGATGATTCGGGGATTGCGAGCCGACGTTCTCATAGCTTAAAAATCTGTCTAGCAAATGGGCAGCAAGTCCCATCAAACCCTCAAAATCAAGATTCTTCGGACAAGGCACAATCACTTTCCCATGGTGACCCATTCTCGCGACAGCCGATGAGCACGGGCCCACGAGTATGAGCGTAAGCTCATCTGCCTTTGATTGCCCTTCCAACTCTGCTGCCCATTGTTTCGCGTCGGGTTGGTTTATCTGATTAAATGATGATTTGACCTGACATGCCCTTGTCACGGTCATCCCGTACCATGCGATGTCGATTTTGTCAGACGCATGAGTGGGCTCCAGCGTAAGCCGGTCCCAATCCAAGCGACGCAGTGATTCGAGCAACGCGATTACGGTTTGAATGAGATAGCCACGGTTTCCGTCTTGCCCACTCATAGAGCCTTCTCTCCTGAATGCTAGTGCAATTGTCTACATTTGCCGAAAGTGAAACTGTGTCATACGGAGCAAGGGAATTCCTCAGCTGCGAGGCCGGCGCAAGGTAGTATCGCGTTTGCGGCAACGTTGACTTTCCCGATCGTTGCTTCGTTCAAATTGTAAATTCTAACGCAAAAGAGGAACGCCCGCCTTAGGCTATAATCGTTCTGCGCGCATCGGTCAGTCTCGAACATGATCGACCGAACGCGTTTGGCATCGCGGCGATAGAGACGACCCCCATTCCTTTTTGGACCATGATTTCCAGATTATCATCCACAAAGCGCTCCGGATCGACCACCAATCGACTTACCGGATAAGCAACGGTGCGAGCGAGTGTTTCTGGGATCTCGAAGAGCTCATCGGTGTAGGCGTCCGTCATGAGTCGAAGTTCGTCAGCTAAATCTTGATCATTCAAGACGAATTGTTCACTAACCTCTTCCGGAACCACTTTTGACGCATGCGGAATGTGAATAATCGTAAACGGGGAATGCAAGCCGGACATTTTTTAATCTCTTTGGTATTCTTCGTAACTTCTTGGAATTACCGTTAGCGTACGCGAAGACAGTCCGAGCTGACGTCCAGTTCGCCAGGATTTCCGTTGGTTAGACCGACCCCTCATGTCGCGTGCTCTGAGCTTTGCTAAACTACGGAGGCATTTTGCGGGAATATCATGCTTTCTGACGCGCGACGGCTGGACGGAATTCGTTTTGACTTTCCTATGTAGAAACGATCGATGACATAAGCGGCCGGGGCAGCAAGATTTAATTTGTTCAGTATCGGGCTCGAAGTCGACCATCGGCTTGCGGCTGATGTCCTGCGGTGTGAAGTACCCTTATTTTCCGTTACGCACGTCTAGCTTATGGCCATCAAGAAATCCGATCTATACTCGTCCCTCTGGGCCTCGTGCGATGAACTTCGCGGCGGGATGGATGCCAGCCAGTACAAGGACTACGTCCTGTTCATGCTGTTCATCAAATACATCTCCGACAAGTACGCAGACTACGACGGATTCGAGCCGCCGGTCGTCATCCCGCCAGGAGCAAGCTTCATGGATATGATCGCCCTCAAGGGAAAGGATGGCATCGGCGACAAAATCAACACGCAAGTCATTCAAAAACTTGTCGATGCGAATGATCGCCTCTCCCGTCACGACTTCCCTGACTTCAACGATCCGAACAAGCTCGGCGAGGGGCAGGCGATGGTGGAGCGCCTGACCAACCTCATTGGCATCTTCCAAAAGCCGGAACTGGATTTCTCCCAGAACCGCGCCGAACACGACGACATTCTCGGCGACGCCTACGAGTATCTGATGCGGCACTTCGCCACCGAGAGCGGCAAGAGCAAGGGGCAATTCTATACCCCGTCCGAGGTCAGCCGCGTCATGGCCAAGGTCATCGGCATTTCTCCAAAGAATACCGTTGCCTCGACGACCGCCCACGACCCCTTCTGTGGCTCCGGCTCTCTGCTGCTGAAGGTCGCTGCCGAGGCCGGAAAACACATCACGCTCGAAGGGCAGGAGAAGGACGTGACCACCGCAGGTCTCGCCCGCATGAACATGATCCTGCACGACTTCCCCACGGCGAATATCATCTCCGGCAACACTCTAGCCGCCCCCAAGTTCAAGGACGGTGAACAGCTTCGCACTTACGACTACGTCGTCGCCAATCAACCATTTTCCGACAAGACCTGGAGCACCGGCCTCATCCCGGAGAACGATCTCTACCAGCGTTTTCAGTGGGGGGTGCCGCCGAAGAAGCAAGGCGACTACGCCTATCTCCTGCACATCATCCGCTCGATGAAGAGCACGGGCAAGGCCGCCTGCATTCTCCCGCATGGCGTGCTTTTTCGCGGCGGTGCTGAAGGCGTCATCCGCCAGCAGCTTATCCGCTCCGGTTATCTCAAGGCCATCATCGGCCTGCCTGCCAATCTTTTTTACGGCACGGGCATCCCCGCCTGCATCCTAGTGCTCGACAAGGAAAACGCCAAAGCCCGCAAAGGCATCTTCATGATCGACGCCTCCAAGAGCTTTATCAAGGATGGCAACAAGAATCGTCTCCGCGAGCAGGACATTCACCGCATCGTGGACACCTTCAAAAAACTGTCCGAAGTCCCACGCTACGCGCGCATGGTGCCAGTCGAGGAAATCGCCGACCTGAAGAACGACTTCAACCTCAACCTTCCGCGCTACATCGACAGCAGCGAGCCCGAGGATCTCCAAGACATCAACGGTCACCTGCGCGGCGGCATCCCGAAGCGTGACATCGACGGACTGGAGCGCTACTGGCAAGTCATTCCAGCGGTGCGGGAGGAGTTGTTCAAGAAGTCCAAGCATGCGGGCTATTTCGATCTAACCACCTCCGATGTCAAGTTGGCGATCTTCGGTCATTCTGAGTTTACGGCGTTCAAGAGCGGCGTCGACAAGCTGTTTACAAAGTGGAAAAAAACCAACTCACCGCTATTAAAGAGCTTTGGCAAGGATGATCACCCCAAGGCACTCATCGAGACGCTGTCCGAAGATTTATTAGCCACCTTTGCCAAAGCGCCGCTTCTAGATTACTACGACATCTACCAGCACCTCATGGACTACTGGGCGATGACCATGCAGGACGACTGCTACCTTATCGCCGCCTTCGGGTGGCAGGCTGGCGTACTGCCACGCGAAATCATCCAGGTGAAGAACAAAGAGAACAAACTCGTCTGGCCCGAGCCGCACGACTTCAAGCGCGGCAAGCGCCGATTTAAGTCCGACCTCATCCCCGCCACACTCGTAATCGACCGCTACTTCGCCGCCGAGTGCGATGCCGTCGCCGCCATCGAGGGCGAACTGGCCGCCATCGAGCAGCAGCTTGATGAAAAGCGCGAGGAGCAAAACGATGAGGGTGAATTGCTGCTCGCTGAAGTCATCGAAGGCGAAGGCGACAAGCAGAAGATCACCGCCAAGGCCGTGAAGGCCCGAATCAAGGACATCGGCAAAGACCCCGATTATGCCGAGGAACGCGAGGCGTTGCAGGGATACGCCGCTCTGCTCGACCAGCAAACGGACGCCAAGACCCGGCTTAAGACCGCGCAGGACGACCTGGAGGCCAAGCTCGACGCCCAATACCCCAAGCTCAGCGAGGACGAGATCCAGACCCTTGTGGTGGACGACAAATGGCTGGCCACCGTCGCCGTCGCCGTGCAGGGCGAACTCGACCGCGTCTCGCAGACCCTCACCGGCCGCATCCGCGAGTTCGCTCTGCGCTACGCCACCCCGCTGCCACAGCTCACCGACGAAGTCGCCACGCTCGCCAGCCGCGTTGACGAACACCTCAAAAGGATGGGAGCGGTATGGAAGTGAAGCCCGGCTACAAGCAGACGGAGGTGGGCGTCATCCCGGAGGAGTGGGAGGTTTGCCGCCTGTCGAGCCTCGTCGTGTCTGGTCCAAAGAACGGTTACTCAGGGCGGAGTGGAAAAGATGCCCGAGGAACTCCGACGCTAGCTCTCACCGCAACAACATCGGGGCGAATGATTCTCGATGAGGAAACACTGAAGCATCTCGAAGAAACGCTCGAACAAAACTCGGACGTTTTTCTCAAGGCGGGTGATGTGCTCGTTCAACGGTCAAACACGCCCGACCTTGTTGGCACGACGGCGATTTTTGATGGCCCCAGCGGCGTGTTTGCGTACCCCGACTTAATGATGCGATTGCGCTTCAAGGCACAGGAGACCGCTCGCTGGTTTTGGCGCTATGCGAACAGTTCAAGCGGCAGGCGTTATTTCGTCAGCGTGGCCGCCGGTTCGACCGGAACTATGCCCAAGATAAGCGGAGACAAGCTCCGCAACATGCCGCTTCCGCTGCCAAAGCCTCCCGAACAACGCGCGATCGCGACGGCGTTGAGCGATGTGGATGCGCTGCTGGGCGCACTGGACCGGCTCATCGCCAAGAAGCGCGACCTCAAACAGGCCGCCATGCAGCAACTCCTCACCGGCCAAACCCGCCTCCCCGGCTTCCACGGCGCGTGGGAGGTGACAACACTGGGTGAAGTCGCGACGTTTCTTTCTGGGGGAACGCCTTCACGCAGTAATGATGAATATTGGAATGGAGAAATTCCCTGGATCAGCGCAATGAGCCTCCGGTGCTTTGACGTATGGCGCTCTGATAGTAACGTCACCGAAGAAGCTGTTGCTTCGGGTAGCAAAATTGCTCCGATAGATTCCACCCTGCTGCTTGTTCGTGGGAGCGCTTTACACAAAGAGATTCTCTGTGGATTGGTAACGAAACGAGTCTGTTTCAATCAGGATGTAAAAGCGATGATCCCTTACTCGAACGTGTTCCCTCGATTCTTGACTTGGTTAATACGGGGAAGGGCTGACGATTTTCTTAAATTGGTTTCTTCAGCCGGGAACACTGCGGGAGTTCTCGATACGAAGCTGTTGAAAGCATTCCAGTTTCTCCTGCCTGAACGGCTCGAACAAATCGCCATCGCCGCCGTGCTGACGGAGATGGACGCGGAGCTGGCGGTGCTGGAGCACCGGCAGGCCAAGACCCGCGCCCTCAAGCAAGGCATGATGCAGGAACTGTTAACCGGGAAAACCAGGCTGCCTGTTCAATTATGAAATCAAAACCCCCAGAAAGCGGACTTCTAGAGGCCAAAGGAAAAAACGGCCAAAGGATATTCTACCAGTATTCCTGTGATCAACAGATTGAAGATTATGATGAAAAGACAATGTGGTGTTTCCAAATAGCCAATGATGATGGAGTCTTTGATTTCCATCTGGTTGACGAAGACAGCCTCATGCGTGTCGAAATGATGACACGCAACGACTGCGAACTTTTCAAGGCTCGAGGCATTGCCGAGGCCTTCATTAGGCTAAGCAGCCAAATCTTTAAGATTGACATCTGTTCTTCTTCCCGAGCAAGACCTCAACCTAGTACCTCGCGAATTGAATCTGTGGCTGAACAGCATTCCGACGGCGCTAGAAAAGTCTGGCAAGGGCTCGTCGACAGCAAAGAGTCCCACTACGACAATTGTACGCAACGTTTCGTCTATCCATATAAAAATCGCGAAGAAGTTGACGGAGATGGACGCTGAGCTGGCGGTGCTGGAGCAGCGGCTGGTCAAGACCCGCGCCCTTAAGCAAGGCATGAAGCAGGAACTCCTCACCGGCAAAACTCGGCTGGTGCAACGAAATACATAACCATGCCCAAGCTGAATACCACAACTAGTCCGTTGTCTCCTACGATTGAATTGACGCAGTCATACATGCGTAAATGGGGGACGTTGGAAAAATACAAGTTCCAGGAGGATTCGCTAAGTTTGCTGTTCCAGGAATTCTGCCCAAATAATTCCGACATCGTCCATGTGTTGCTGAAGGTGAGCGCTTTGAACGACTTCTACACCACCAACATTTACGATACGCATTCCGTGGCGAAACATATCATCGCGAGTGATGTCGATAGTCGAATAGCTGACGGCGACTGTTCGTTGGTGAATCAAATGGCCTCTGTCGTCGTGGGCGGCAAAATCCGTAATTTTTACTCGTTCGCCTCAAAGTATTGCAACCATCACAACCCCGAAGCGTTTCCCATCTACGACTCTTACGTCGAGAAGATGCTGCTGCATTTTAGGGACGCGCACAATTTCGCTCAATTCAGCAAGGCCGAGTTAAAGCAATACAGCCGGTTCGTGGCGATTATCCACTCTTTTAGGCAACACTACTCGCTTGAGCAATTTTCTCTTCGGCAGATTGCCATCTATCTCTGGCTGGCTGGAAAAGATTCATTTGGAAGATTCCTCCAGAAGCAAACGAAAGAAATAAAGGATCGACCTTGAACACGCTGACAGATATCGTCGTGGAGCTGGCGGTGCTGGAGCAGAGGCAGACCAAGACCAGCACGCTGAAGCAGCGCATGATGCGAGAACTTTTAGCCGGAAGGACGCGATTGGTATGACGGATAATAATAAGGTCGAACCTCCATCGATAGCGACGTTCTACGTCGATGAAGCCGGAGATGGCATTCTCTTTGGGCCAATGGGACGCAACCGGTTGGATGATCCTGACGCACCAAAATTCTTCATGCTTGGCATGGTTCGTTGTACGGTCGACGCCGAAGCGGAGGCGGCGCTGAGTGCGCTTCGGGCGTCATTGCTCGCCAATCCATTGTATGCGACGATTCATACTATGCGACCATCCGTCCAGAAAACCGCTCGTTCGTTTCATGCCAAGGATGATCACGCTGAAGTGCGCGCCAAGGTCTTTGAAGCGCTGCTGGGGCTAGACTTCAAGTTCTTTGCGGTGATCAAGGATATGCGTTCCGTGTTACGTTATGTTGAAGGGCGTAATCAAATGCACGCGAACTATCGATATCATCCAAACGAGCTTTATGACCTTACGGTAAGGATGCTTTTCAAGAATCAACTTCACAAGCACGACCAATATGAAATTACGTTTGCTCGTCGCGGTGCGTCCGATCGCACTAAAGCCCTCGTTACACAACTCGATTTAGCGAGGCAGGCTTTCATAGCCCAGCATGGGAGAGCTTCGAATTCGTCTCTGGGCATTCATCCAGCGTATCCATGGCAACGCCCCTGTTTGCAAATAGCTGATTATTGCCTATGGGCATTGCAGAGATGCTACGAACGGCACGAGTGTCGCTTCTTGCAAGCCATTTGGAACAAAGTGTCGTTCATTCACGATGTCGACGATCCGAGAAAAACCTACGGTTCGTTTCTAACGCGGAATTCGCCTCCGCCAGACCCAGAGCAAATAAAAAACCGGTGGATATAGGTTTCACTGGTCGTTGACCCGAAACACACGGCATGAAGCCGAATTTTGTCCACCGGTTCGACTACAACTATACACACCATTATCGAAGAATTCAAATACCATCAAGGAAAAAACGGGAATGTCACCGAGAGCTGAAAAGTTGCTCAAAAGGCTCATTAAACGGGCACAATATCTAGCTTATTGCACACGACGAGAAGACCCATCACCGAAAAACTCTAATGAACAATTGATCCATGGAGACTCCTAAATGCTCGGACTGGTTCCCTATTTGACCGCAAGCGGCGTCAAATTTGACCCCGGCAACACCAAAATCCACCTCGCTTGTTGGAATGGGATCGAGCACCCACTCGATGTTTTCTACGCTGGAGGATGGCAGGCATGGCAAGATGGTCAGACCAAACGAAACTTTGAATGTTCAAATGTTTTAAGCTTGATTGATCTCGGGCGGAGCCACTGGCTGTTTGTCGGCGTTTATGAAGTTCTCAGATGTCAACCGAGCCCGAAGGGAAATGGACATTTTTTGTACACCACAAAACTGCTTGCAAATCAATCGGAACTCATCGGACGGGTGATTGTCCACCATCAGCGGACGCGGCAGTCGTATGTTTGGTTTAAACCCGCAATGGAACTGCCGATTGTCGAGATCCGTCGCGAAAAGATGACGATCGCTGATTTTCCTGGCTACAACGCCGTTGTGATCAACCACAGTAGTTTGCAGATTATTACACGGCAAAAAATCGCCTCGTGGCACGCTGCCTTGGCCAACATCAAAGGTGTTTATCTTATTGTCGATACCACGACCGGAAAGCCTTACGTCGGCAAGGCGTCAGGATCGGTCGGAGTCTGGCAGCGCTGGTGTGCCTATGCCGACAACGGTCACGGTGGCAATGTAGAGTTGAAGAACGTTTTAAAGGAGAAAGGTTCTGAACACATGCGTAACTTCCAGTATTCCATTTTGGAGATTGCGGATACGCACGCGTCGAACGAAGATATTTTGGAACGTGAGTCGTACTGGATGAACGTATTGCGATCGAGGGAGTTTGGATTGAATTGATTGAACAGCTTTGACACTGAACGATGGCAACCTGGAAATGACTTCGAAATAGACCGGAACGACTTAGAATGCCTGAACAACCCCGCTCTGAGCGCAAAACACAGAACCGCGTGATTGCTCTGTTCACTGACAAATCGCGTCCAGATTGCCTCGGCTATCGGCACCTCGGCGATTGGAGCAAGCGCGAGATCAATCGTTGCGTCGAAGTAGAAATACTTCGAGCGAATTTAAAGCAGCGGGGCTATTCCGATGCGCATATCTCTGCGGCTCTCCAAAAGCTGATGGCTGCCGCAGACGCTACCGGCATTTCGCTCTATCAAGCAAACCTACGCACCTACCAACTGCTGCGCTATGGCATGCCGGTGCAGATCGCTGCTGGGCAGGCTCACGAGACGGTGCATCTGGTCGATTGGGAGAACCCGGACAAAAATGACTTCGCTGTCGCCGAGGAAGTGACGCTGCGCGGCAGCTTCGAGCGTCGGCCCGACTTGGTCCTTTACTTAAACGGTATCGCCATCGCGGTGATTGAACTGAAGCGTGGTTCGGTGGAAGTGGCCGATGGCGTTCGGCAGCTCATCACGAATCAGGAAGAGATTTTCAACAAGGGCTTCTTTGCCACGGTGCAGTTAGTTTTCGCGGGAAACGATTCGCAAGGTCTGCGCTACGGCACCGCGACGACCAAGGCCGAGTTCTTTGTGGAATGGAAGAGTCAGGACAATGGCGACGATCCCGTGGGTTCGAACTTGTTGCATGAACATCGCGCCGAGTATCGATCGGCGCTGCCTCGGGGTGACACGCTTATCGCTGGCTCGCTATTGGACCGGCCACTCGCCGAGATGTGCGAGAAGTCGCATTTGCTTGATCTGATCCGTAACTTCATCATCTTCGATGCGGGCATTAAAAAGGTGCCGCGTCCGCATCAGTTCGCCGGTGTGAAAGCGGCACAGGATCGCATCCGCCAACGCGAAGGGGGCGTCATCTGGCACACTCAAGGGAGCGGCAAGAGCATCCTCATGGTGCTGCTGGCCAAGTGGCTGATGGAGCACGACCCCGAAGCCCGCATCCTCGTTGTTACCGATCGGGATGAACTGGACAAGCAGATCGAAGGCGTAATGCGCAATGCTGGCGTCATTGGTGCAGATTCGCCGTCTCCCCGCATTACCTCGCGGGCGGAGTTTGTCACGAAACTCGGAGACACCACGCCACGGCTGCTGTGCGCACTCGTCCACAAGTTCGATCCCGCCGACCTCAAAGGAGCTCCACCACCGACCCACGGACGGTTCTATGTCTTCGTCGATGAATGCCATCGCACGCAAGGGGGCGACATGAACAAGCAGATGAAGCGCTGGCTGGAGAACGCGATCTTCATCGGCTTCACCGGCACGCCGCTCCTGCGCAAGGACAAGCAATTGACGCGGGATGTCTTCGGCGGCTACATCCACACCTACAAGTTCCATGAGGCTGTAGCGGACAAAGTGGTGCTCGACTTGAAATACGAAGCTCGCGAGGTGCCTCAGCGGCTGACTTCGCCGAAATCCATCGAGGAGTATTTTGAACGAAAGACAAGAACTCTTAACAACTTCCAGAAGGCCATCCTCCGCAAACGCTGGGCGACGATGCAGGAATTGATGAGCGCCGAGGAACGCAAAGCAAGGATCGCCGCCAGCATCATGCACGACTTCGACACGAAAGCGCGCCTGAACAGCGACCGGGGCACCGCCATACTCGTAGCGGCGAGCATCTACGACGCCTGCCATTACTTCCGCATCTTCCAAACTAAACACTTCGGCCAATTCTGCGGGATCATCACTTCCTTCGAGCCGAACGCGACGGCGATCTCCAAGGAGCCACTCAATAGCGACGAGCGATACAAGTTCGATACCTATACGAAGCACGTCCTTAAGAACGGACAAACAACGAAGGCATATGAAGACGAAGCCAAGCGGCAGTTCATCAAAGAACCGGCTAACATGAAATTGCTGATCGTGGTGAGCAAACTCTTGACTGGCTTCGATGCACCAAGCTGTACTTTCATCTACCTCGATAACGAACTACACGATCACAACCTTTTCCAAGCCATCTGCCGTACCAACCGACTCGATGGCGTGGACAAGGACTATGGCCACATCGTCGACTTTAAAGAGCTATTCAAGGATGTGCAGGAAGCCATCGCTGTCTATAGTTCCGACGAACTAGATATCGACGAGGGGTGCGGTGGTGACAACAACGTCCATCTCAAAGACTGGCTGATCGAAGGTAAGAAGCAACTCGAAGCAGCCCGCGAAGCGATTCGTTATCTGTGCGAGCCGGTGCCGTTGCCTCGCGAGATGGAACAATTCCTTCGATACTTTTGCGGTGATGCCAACAATGCCAATGCCCTCACCGAGACCGAGCCGCTTCGAATTTCGTTCTACAAGGCCGTCGCCACCTACGTGCGGAACTACGCTGACCTCGCGCAGAATCTTATCGAGGCGGGTTACACCGAAGCCGAAGCCATAACGCTACAAAAAGAGATCGATTTCTACAGCGACACTCGCGCCGCGATCAAGAAGCATTCGGGCGAAGAGTTGGACATCAAACCCTACGAGGCCGACATGCGCCATCTCCTCAACACCTACGTCCAGGCTGACCCTGCTAAGGAAATAGGCAACCTCAATTCAATGTCGCTAACGGAACTCATCATCGAGACCGGCATTCACGATGCCATCGCGAGAAAGCTTAACGCAAAAGGAAAGCTTTCGCGGAACGCCATCGCCGAGGGGATTATCAACAACGTCCGCAAGACGATTATCCGCGACCAGCTCACCGATCCTAAGTTCTACGCCGAGATGTCGAAACTCCTGGCTGATCTAATCAAGCAGAGTCGCACCGATTCCGCTGCTTACGAAGAGTTTCTGAAGAAGGCCGAGGAGTTGGTCAAACGAATGGCGATGAAAGAACCAACCGGCGGCGTGCCAATAGCGATTCAAGGCAACCCAGAAGCCATCGTCCTGTTTACCAACCTCGGCAGCATCACCGGGACGAGCTTCCAGTGTCCAGCGGACGAAGCCGAGAAGACGAAGTTGGTACTCGCACTAGATCAAGCCATGCGGGAAAAAGCACCTGCAAATTGGAAAGACGATATTGAAGGGCCGAAAGGAATCCAAGTCCTCAACGCATTGTTTCCAATCATGTCCCGAGACCGCGAAGCTACGCAGGCGATTTTCGAGATCATCAAGAACCAACGAGGCTACTGATGAGCGAGACAATCCAACTTGGCGAGGTAACCATTTTGGTCACGCGAAAGAACATCAAGAATGTACATCTTTCCGTTTACCCGCCGAATGGGCGCGTGACCCTAGTCGCCCCGCGAGCCACGCGACTGGAAGTCGCGAGAGCTTATGCGATCTCGAAACTTAGCTGGATTCGCGAGCAACAGAACAAGCTAAAGAACCAAGCACGGGAATTGCCACGCCAGTTTATCGAGCGCGAGAGTCACTACGTCTGGGGGCGGCGACGCCTCATGTCCGTCGTCGAGCGGGACACCAAACCGTCCGTTTCCCTTGATCACAAACGCATAACCCTTACTGTCCGCCCCGAAAGCTCGGAAGTCACTCGACAGCGGGTCATCCACGAATGGCACAAATCTCTCCTTCACGCAGTTGTTCCTCCACTCATCAAGAAATGGGAACGAAAGCTGAAGGTGCAAGTTGACCGGTATTTCTTGCAACGAATGAAGACCAAGTGGGGAAGCTGTAACCACATCGCCGGACATATCCGTCTCAACACCGAACTCGTTAAAAAGCCGAAGGACCTTCTCGAATACGTCATCGTTCATGAGATGGCTCATCTGCTTGAGCCAACGCACAGCGATCGATTTGTTGCGATCCTAGACAAGCACTACCCAACTTGGCGTGAGGCCCGCGTAGAACTCAACGAACTGCCACTGACAGCAGAGGTCTGGAAGGGTTGAAGTGTCCAGATTTCGAAAGCAAAAGTCGATGAAAAATCATTCCCGGGAACTTTCCCGATTCATGCTTTACTTCTTCGGGAAAGTTCCCATAATCCTTGACGGTTCGTGATTGCTCGCGTTCATTCGTGAAACGGGTCATCCGAACAAAAACGCCCATATTCTTAATGGACAAACGCATTTTGTCAGTGAGAAATCTGGTAGCCTCCGAAGCCGAAGGTTGTGGGTTCGACCCCCGCCGAGGATATTTCTGACAACGACTGACTGGTGCTGTCTTCCTCTGCCAAACCCTTCTCTGACAACGACTTACGACGACGTTCTTTCGGTCTCGGTTTTTTTGGCGAATTGTCGCTGGCTGACACGACATGCCCTGAGGTGGAATCCTCAGCCGTATCTATTTAACGGTCGGCTTTTTCGAAGAAGGGGGTAAAGACCCGCTTGAAAATTGCGAATCCAGAAATTCTCTCGTCGAGAAAGACAATGCTAGACGACGCGCGAAAAGACATCGCGAACGAGCCACCTGCAATCGATTCGCTTACTGAGTTAGGTGGGCGTTGGTATTTTGATCCGCGTGGGGGCGATAAAAAACCGCCTTCGCAATTTGACTACACAAATGTCGATCAACTCTTCTACCTCGGCGGTCGGCTATCGGCGCCGTTTTCTAACAACGCAAGCGCTTGGTTATGTCAGGGATGGTTAGACCTTAATGGAAACATGGTCGAGAAAGATCGTTTAATAAGGGATCATGTGGTGATCATATTTACAAACGAGTAGTTGGTGATTCGTTCACGAAACCTTCCTAATCATCCTACGGCAACTTTCCCAGATCGTTGGCGAATTCTGGATAGGAATCCAAACTATATTCAAGAAAAAGATATGACTTGGTACATGCCATTGGAACCGAAGGAGAACCCGAAGCCGCGTTCGCGGTAGCATTCGTTTTGGTTCTACCACCACGCGATCCGCCTTTTTGAAGTATAGTAAGAATTTACGTCCGAGTTTTCTTCCCAATAGGTTGAATGATTTGCGACTCGCTAGCGAGCGACAGACTCTTGCTGCTCGCTAACGAGTCGCGTTCTGTCAGGAACCAATTAGATCTCCAGCTCTCAACGTCCCCTAAAGTCTTCAGCATCATGAAACGTATTCTCCCGCTCATCACTTTTCTGTTACTTGCATCATTCGCGGCTCTTCATGCTGCAGACGGACTAGTTGCAGGCACAGGAAAGCCCAATATTGTTCTCATCTTCGTCGATGACCTTGGATATGGCGATATAGGCCCCTTTGGTAACAAGTCGCTGAAGACGCCTCACCTTGACAAGCTCGCTTCCGAAGGGATGAAGTTTACCAGTTTTTATGCGACGCCAGTTTGTTCGATGTCGCGAGCATGTTTAATGACCGGCAGCTACAACACACGCGTGTCGATTCCGGGCGTGTTGTTCCCGAGTGCGAAGATTGGACTGAATCCAAGTGAGATCACGTTAGCAGAAGTCGTGAAGCCGCTAGGCTACGCGACGATTTGCATTGGAAAATGGCATCTTGGCCATCGCGAGCCGTTCTTGCCGACGAAACAGGGTTTCGACTCTTATTTTGGTATCCCGTACAGCAATGATATGACGATCGATACGGTAAACGCTCAATTCGCAAAGGATTGTGTTTTTCGAAACGGCATGACAGAAGAAAAAGCTCGTGAAGCTGCTACCAAGCACGTTGTGCCATTGATGCGAGGAAGTGACGTTGTCGAATATCCGGCGGACCAGGATACATTGACAAAGCGATATACCGACGAAGCGATTAAATTCATCCGCGAGAATAAGTCGAAGCCATTCTTCCTATATCTGCCACACAGTATGGTGCACGTACCACTGGCCGCTTCCGCTGACTTCAAGGGCAAGAGCGCTGGAGGCCTATTTGGCGACGCTGTCGAAGAAATCGATTGGTCAGTGGGGCAGATCATGAAGACTTTACAAGAGCTGAGACTCGATTCGAACACACTCGTCATCTTTACCTCGGACAATGGAGCTGCCAGCGGGTCATCGCTCCCCTGGCGTGGCAAGAAAGCAAGTGTCTTTGAAGGAGGTGTTCGCGAGCCCTGCATCATGCGCTGGACGGGTCGCATCCCGTCCGGCACAACGTGTCATCAAATTGCAGGCAATATCGATGTACTACCGACGATTGCGAAGCTTACCGGAGCGGCGTTACCTCAGGATCGCGTGCTCGACGGTCGAGATATAACGACACTCATGTTCCATGCCGATGCACCTCCCGTGCGCGATACTCAACTCTATTTCACCGGTGCCAGCAAACTCAGTGCTATTCGGCATGGTGACTGGAAACTTTTTGTTGCGAGCCCTTCGAAGAAAGCCGACGCCAAAAAGAACAACGCAAAAAAGGCCAAGGCTACGAAGTCGGCGAACAACAGCGATGATGTTCCAGCACTTGCACTTTTTGACCTTGGCAATGATCCTTACGAAACCAGCGACGTCGCATCGCAGCACCCAGACATTGTTGCCAAACTTAGAGCATTGGCCGACGCAAGTGAAAATGAAATCGATGAGCATCGCCGACCTGCGGGCGAAGTCCAGAGTGCTAAGAAATAGTCGCTTGCCAACCTATCTTGTGACCATACGGAACTATGGCGGCGTCCGAGTTCGTGGTTGGCTCACGATTCCGAAAGGCGAGGGACCTTGGCTTGTGTACAATACTGCGAGCGGGATTCACTTTTCCTAATACCCGTTCGTCAAAAGGCATCCATTTCCACCATGAAGCTTCTGGTCTCTTTTCTCATGTTGAGCCTCACCGGCATCCATGCCATCGCGGCCGATGCTTTGAAGCCAGTCAAGGTTTTCATTCTCGCAGGCCAATCCAACATGGAAGGCCAGGCGGTCGTTGACTTGAAGGGCAAGGACTACAACAACGGACAGGGAACCTTGACCCGACTCATCGAAGACCCGGCCAAGGCGGCGATGTTCAAGCATCTGCGGCAAGCTGATGGCAAATGGTCAGTGCGCGATGATGTGCGGGTGCGTTACCAGCGCGAGGATCGTCCGTTGCTCACAGGGCCGCTGACGTTTGGCTACTCGGTTTATGGCGATGTTCACCACTTCGGCCCGGAGTTGCAATTTGGATATGTCGTCGGGGATGCCTTCGATAACCCAGTGTTGCTCGTTAAGACCGCTTGGGGTGGCAAGAGTTTGTTTAAAGATTTCCGTCCACCTTCGTCTGGGGGCGAAGTTGGCAAGTACTACACGATGATGATCGCACAGGTGCGGGAAGCATTGTCGAATTTGAAGACGGACTTCCCTGCATACGATGGCGTAGGCTATGAAATTGCTGGGCTAGTCTGGTATCAAGGGTGGAACGATGGCTGCATGCCAAAAACCGCTGCAGTGTCTGAGTATGAGCAAAACTTAGTGAACCTTATTCACGATGTACGTGAAGCGTTCAACATACCGAAGCTCCCTGTCGTCATCGGTGAACTCACTGGCCCCTGGGTGCAAGCGACGGGCGATTGGGACAAGTTACGCAAAGCTCAGGCTGCGGCTGCGATGCGAGATGAGTTCCAAGGCAACGTTTGCTTCGTACCGACGCATGATTTTGTGCGCAAGCCCGAGGAATCGCCCAATCCTGGCCACGGGCATCATGAGTTTGGCAATGCGGAAACGTATTTCCTGGTAGGTGATGCGTTGGGTAAAGGCATGATGTCGCTGCTTATGTCTTCGCCATCGACCGAACAAAATGACACCGCGCCGTCACTTCAACCGGTAGTGCAAGATAGTGAGATGGCGGGTTACTTGTTGGTTCCGCACGAAAAAGTGCCGGAGACATTCAATGCGGGATTCTCGCTTTATGCTGCGGCCTGGCCGTTGTTGGACAAGTATCCAGGGAATCGCTTTCAGACGGGACTCTTTGGCACTTGGATGTTCGCACAGAATGATCCGAAGCCACCGGGCAAATTGTATTCCGATATCGAAGGTGGACTTGGTTGGTGGCGTGACACGCGATTCGCTACCGAGACGCCGAAGTTCATCATGGGAGGTGTGGCTCCGAATTTCAGTGAATGGGCCAATGGTCCAGGCGCCGGAAAGGGAAGAGATTGGGACAAGCCTAGTGGTAAATATGGTGTAGCCCAACTCAGTTCGTGGGTGCTATGGCCCCCCGATGGACTCAATCTAAAACAAGGGACTTGCGGGCAACTTTTTGGTTATGGCTATCTGCCGCTGCCGCTTACTTCTTCCAAAGCTACGACGGCTGGCAAAAACGTCCCAACGGGTGATCAATCTTGGACGCTGTTCATTAACACCGGCAACTTCAAGGGACCGGTTACTTTTTTCACTCCTTACTTCTGGTCTCGTGAGACGGCAGAGAAACCCGAGTGGGCCGGCATGTTGCTCGACACGCGGCCTTCCGGCCCGAACAAAGCCATTCAAATGGAGACGCAGTATGTGCCCGCCGCGCTATCTACGAATGCCAAGGGCGAGACCTATGCGCGCATCGCACCTACCGCCTTTCCCGTCGGAGCCGATGGCACTTCGTTGCTAATGCATCGCGTCACGGCTTACAACCGAGATGCTCTTTGGAACGATGTGAAGCGGTGGTTCGAAGGCGGCGAACCTGCGACCGGCGCGATCAATCCGCTTGGCTCCGCCACGCATACCTTCCGCGGTGATGGCGGTGCAACTTGGAAGATTTACCCACCGTCGACGCCAAAGGACAAGAAGATTCCGTTGGCGTGGAAGTCGTTTGCCACCCCTTTCGCTCCAGATCCACTGAGCTACGGCTATCGTTGGAACGATGAATGGGTGAAACGCAGCGACACCGCAAACGGTTCGCTGGTGACTCTCCCCGAAAACTATCATCTGTTGAAGGATGAAAAGAAGCCGGAATGGGTCGTAGTGGCAGCGAAAGACGTACCAGCCGACACCGGTTTAATTGAGCATCAGTTCTTGCGGCCTCGCGAAAAAACGCCGGAGCCCTACGTCACGCCCGATGATCCCGAGAGTTGCTGGAAGCAACCCGGGCCCGCTGCAGGCCCTTTTCAAGTTCAACTTGGAGACGGTAGTGTGGTGACATACTCCTGGTATCGCTTCGCCGATCAGCCCGCGATGCTGAATGCGGATCTCACCGATGAGGAACGCGAGCAAGTGCAAACACGCGTGGAGAAGCTACATCGTGCATGGACGAAAGACCGTGATTACCTCGCTCCGCCCACGGTGGGTCAACTCGCCGATCTTGATCCAGCACTACTGGTCACGCCACCGAACGGTCTCGAGGTTGGCTATGTACCGATAGTGACACGACAGGAGCTGAACAAATCATCGTCCAAATAAACAAATCGCTTTCCGACGAAAGGCAAAAGATACTTGCGTAGCAATTACGAGAGTCAGATCCTCGGTGATCAAGCTTTCAAGCAGCAGAACTCGGATTGGCAAAAGCGAATCCAAGCGGAACTAGCACAAAAAAAATAAATCCCCCTCCATAAATTAGTGGCGATCGAGTCCAGCTTGCGATGTCAAAGAAACGCAAGCTGGAAGCTTACGCCACGGATAAAATCGGAACGAATTACATATGAATCGAAATACGACATTGCTCACACTCCTTTTAGTTACGTCGCTCGGCGTAGCGCAGGCCTTCGCGGCGCCCGGTGCAAAGCCCAACATCATCTTCATCCTTGCCGACGACCTTGGCATTGGCAACGTTGGCTGCTACGGCTCGGACAATTACAAGACTCCCAACATCGACAAGCTCGCTGCCGAAGGCACACGTTTTATGAAGTGCTTCACGGCGGCACTATGCGGGCCGTCACGTGCGCTTATTCTTTCAGGGCGTTACGCCTTCCGCAATGGATCGAGCAATCAGGATGCTTGCACGCAGATGCCGACCAAGGAGCTTCGTGTCGCGCGGACCCTTAAAACGGCTGGTTACGTTAGCTCCGCCATCGGCAAATGGGGACAGCTTCCGGGTGAACCCAACGACGCAGGGTTTGATGACTATTTGCGATTCAACGGGAGCGGGGTCTATCGCAATACGAAGCCGGAAAGGCCCGAACGATACTCGGTGAATGGAAAAGAGAAAAAGCTCGGGGACAAGGAATACATGCCCGACCTCTTGCACGAGCATATGATGGGCTTCATCAAGAAACACCAAAAAGATCCTTTCTTTATCTACTATTGCCTCTCCAGTGTTCACGGTGAATTGCTTCCAACCCCGGATGCCGCTTCCGATCGTGGAGATCTCATGGCCGACAACATCCTTTTCATGGACAAGCTGATCGGTAAACTTGTCAGCGAACTCGAAGCACTCAATCTGCGTGAGAAGACTTTGCTCGTTTTCATGGGAGACAATGGGACTGGCAAAGCCTGGGCCGAAAAGTCCTCCATCGCCGGTCGTCAACTTTCTGGGATGAAAGGCTCGATGCTCGAATGTGGCGGTCTTGTTCCCATGATTGCAAATTGGCCCAGCAAGATACCGACCGGCAACGTTTGCAACGACCTGATCGACTCCACCGATCTACTCCCGACTTTCGCGCAACTCGCCGGAGCTAAACTGCCTGAAGGCGATCTTCTCGACGGCCATAGCTTCGCCCCACTGTTGCTCGGTACAGTAGGGAAGCCGCGCGAATGGATTTACAATCAGCTCGCCAGCATGTGGTATGTGCGCGACGCCAGTTGGAAGTTGAATGAGAAGGGCGAACTCTTCGACATGAGCGATGCGCCGTTCACGGAAACGCTCATCACTGCTGATACACCGGCCAGCCATATCGCTCGAACAAAACTCGCCACCGTGTTGGCTAAATTGAACCCCGCCGGTGGAATCCTCGACAACGGCGATGGCACCGGTCGTCACGCCAACAAGAACAAGAATAAAGAAGCGTCTGAGTCGACGAAGCCGCCGAGCAAGCCTGAAACATCTGACGACGCGACGCTAAGTCCAGAGCAACAAGACCGCGCCACCAAGTTCGCTCGCATCGATTCGGCCAAGCACGGAAAAGTTACACTCGACGAGTATCAATCTCGCCAATCCGATCCCGTAGCCGCCAAAGAACGCTTCGAGAAATACGACACTAACAAAGACGGCTTCGTATCCCGCGACGAGTATATTTCTCGCGGCAAATAGCTTATCAAGTCCGAAGTTCGATCCGACCTCCCGCACGCAACTGGTCAAGAAGGAGGAGGTCAAGCTGGACAAGGTTTAACAGTGAATCCTGATCGCATGTTGACGCATGCAATAGGCTAGTACTACGTCAACATGAATGTCTGCGTCCTGCACCTCCTGCACCTCCACCTGGGGCACCAGCACCAGGACCACCAGCACCACCAGCACCACCAGCACCACCAGCACCACCTCCACCAGCGCCGCCAGGACGACCGCCTTGAGGACGATATTCATCGTCGGTCAGCTTGCCATCCTTGTTCTTGTCAAGCGTCATGAGTGCGGCTACGGCATTCTTCAATTCGTCGCCCGAGATCACGCCATCAAGATCGGCATCGAGAGCCTCAATCAACGGGCTCGTTCGACCGCCACCACCGCCTGGACCTCCACCGCCTGGAGGACTACCACGACCACCTTGGTCACCAGGGCCACCTGGCGGTTGAGCAATCGCTATCGCCGATCCGGCAATTAAAAAACCTGCTGTATACATCCACCGTTTCATAAAATTCACTCCAAAGGTTCGAACAGAAAAACGTCTTTGACGAGGACTCTCGGTTGCTACTTTCCATTTTCCGCGACGCAGTAGAGAAACTGATTCGATCGGAAAAAGATTTGGTTGTTACTGATGGAGGGGGTGGCATTAAAGTCACTATCATCTTCGGAAAACTGATTCTGCGACAGCACTTTAAACTCGGGGTTTGCGGCAAGAACAAGCACGCCGTCCCAACGCGTCGACACGTAAATCTTTCCATTCGCGACGACAGGCGAAGCGTACACGGGACGTTGACACGAGCGATCCCGATGATCCGAAACAGTCCTTTGGTATCACACGCCGCGCTCAAGCGTATATGGACAAACAAGTCAAAGAATCGCATCCCTTCTATCTCCAGCTTTCCTATTACGCGGTTCACAGTCAACCGCAAGCTTTGGCATCGAAGCTAAAAAAATACGAAGGCCTAGGCGGACGCGGCGGTGCGATTCAAGCGGCCATGACTGAGGACTTCGATACGTGTATCGGCGAACTGCTGTCAACGCTCAAGAAGCTTGGTATCGCGGATCAAACGTATGTGATTTACATGGCCGACAATGGAATGCGGTCCAACGCGCTCAAAGGCGGGAAAGCGTTACTCGACGAAGGAGGCATTCGCGTCCCTTTAATCGTTCAAGGTCCTGGAATCCAGGGTGGTACATACTGTCAGGCGCCAGCTGTGGGCTACGATATTTTCCCGACTGTTCTCGATTTTGCAGCGCCGAACTTCGCGCTTCCAAACGGTGTGGAAGGAGGAAGTTGGAAGCCGGTGTTGCTCAACGCAGGTATCGGTCAGATCCAGCGACCTATCGATCGACTGGTCTTTCATCACGATGTTGAAATCGAGCACCCGCAAACGGCGATTCGCAAAGGGAACATGAAACTCTTGCATTACTGGGATACGAAACAAGATTTCCTTTACGATCTATCAGCGGACCTTCGCGAAGTAAATAATCTTGCACCATCAAAGCCTGAGTCTGTTGAGTCGATGCTTGAAGAACTTAAATCGCACGTGCGAGCTGGTTTGGGGGAAGAAAAATTCGTCGCACTTGAAAGCGGTAATTTCCAAAGCCCCAATCGACCTGGCGGTGGAAAACGGAAAGATGGAAAAGGAAAAGGTAAGGGACCACCTGAGGGTAAGGGACCACCTGACGGAAAAGGACGCCCTAGACCGCCTCAATGAAATATTTCGCCTTCCGTCGAGCTCACTTGGCGGAAGCAACCCCTGAATGCATCGGATGGTTTTGTCGGTCGCATGCTTTTAACCTTACTTCATTAAATGAAAGAATTAACCATGAAATATCGATACTCTGTCGCCGTGACGTGTTTTTTGATGAGTGCGTCATTATCGACCATTTCGATCGCCGGAGATTGGACTCGATTTCGCGGGCCGAACGGTTCTGGTATCAGTCCAGATACGACACCAACGCCCACGTCTTGGAGTATGACAGAGAACCTTCGCTGGAAAACGGAGTTGCCTGGACCTGGCCTCTCGAGTCCGATCGTTATTGGAAATCGAATTTTTGTTACTTGCTATACCGGCTACGGCGATCGCAAGTCAAAAGGTAGTATGCAAGACCTTAAACGGCACTTGGTGTGCGTCGATCGGAGTACAGGTAAGACGCTATGGACAGCCACAATCCCAGCCGTCCAACCTGAAGATGCTTATGAGGCTCCAGGAGTCACGTCGCATGGTTATTCGAGTCATACGCCGACGAGTGATGGCGAACGAGTTTATGTTTTTCTTGGCAAGACCGGAGTCCTCGCGTTTAATCTCGATGGAAAGCAGTTATGGCAGACGAGCGTTGGAACCGAGTCAGGGCGACAGCGATGGGGGTCGGCTGCCAGTCCAATCGTGCATGGCGACAATTTGATTGTGAACGCTTCGGAAGAGAGCGCCGCACTTATCGCTTTGGATAAAAAGACGGGCAAAGAAACATGGCGAGCAGAAGCCGCCGGCTTAGCGAGTTCATGGGCGACTCCTATTGTAGCCAATAGTTCGAATGGTGAGGAAATCGTTTTATCGGTTCCCAACGAAACGTGGAGCTTCATTCCCGATACTGGAAAACTCAAGTGGTTTGCCAAGGGCAACGATGACAGTCAAACATCTTCGAGTCTCATTGCCGGTGAAAATGTTGTCTATTCGTTCGGTGGGCGGGGCGGCAACTCAGTTGCCATTCGGACAGGTGGCAAAGATGATGTGAACGCAACCAATATCGCTTGGGAAGGCCGAGCTTCCATCAAATTCACGACGCCGATCTTGTACGAAGGCTACATCTACAATATGAGCGGTGGCATCGCATCATGTTACGATGCGAAAACCGGTGAACGCAAATACCAGTCACGAGTGGCCTCGGGCGCTGCTGTCTCCGATGAAGAAACAAATGCCGGTCGAGGTGGACCTGGAGGAGGTGGAACCGGTGACAGTGATCGTGGCGGACAAGGTGGCGGTGAACGAGGCGGACCCGGTGGCGGTGAACGAGGTGGACCTGGTGGAGGTGAACGAGGTGGACCTGGTGGAGGACGTGGTGGGCGTGGCGGTGGAGGAGGTGGCGGTGACTATGCCTCACCTGTCATCGCCGCCGGGAAAATTATTTATACGACGAAAGCCGGCAAGTTCTATATCGTCGACGCAAAACCAGAATTTGCATTGGTTGCCACGAACGATCTTTCCGCAGACATAAGCGGTTTCAACGGCACACCTGCGATCAGCGATGGCGAACTATTCTTGCGATCCAACGAGTATCTTTATTGCGTCTCGGAAAAGTAGTAAACAATCTAAGCATAATGGACAGTCACTACACGCAGCAGATCGACCAACATCATGTTCATCCTTGCCGACGACCTCGGCATAGGAAACGTTTGCAACGACTTGATCGACTCCACACATTTGCTTCCAACGTTTGCTCAACTCGCTGGCGCCAGACTGGCTGAAGGTGATCTCCTTGACGGCCACAGTTTCTCCCCGCAGTTGCTCGGCCAGCTCGGCGCTGTCGATCCGGATGTGCGAAGACCGCTGTACGTTGGCTTCGCAAAAACGCGGACCGATTGAATATCGCCCCGAATCATATCGGTGTGATGGGGTCTTCCGCCGTCGGAAACCTAGCAGCCATGCTTGCTTGTGAAGAGCGTTGGGGATGATTTCAAGTTCAAACTTTGCATTCACCTTCTTCAACGCCACAGCGAACGTCTCACTTTGGCTGACATGAACCGTTTCATTACGATCAGTGTCGCCTTTCGCTCCTAGGCCGTGAATTTATCATTGTCGCCTTAGCTCCGCGAAAGTGGCGTCTGCCATCGCAACTTTTGCGGAGCAAAAGGTGACTTTAGAAACAAAGCCAAATCGTTCGCCGCAGTGCGAGAACTTCCAGAGCAAGATCGATGCTCCCAGCACTCTTAACTAACATTTTCAGCCTGTGATCGTATCGACGCTGATTTCGAAAGGTAGCAATCATGATCGAACAATCATAATTGCAGCATCATGGGGGGGGGACGCTAAAACGAATACTCGCGCACAGAAATCCGGAATGTCCTGACAATCCGCAGGGCGGTTGGCACCGCCGGCTTTTCATTCTCGTTTCGTCTCTCGTGGCGCAATCTCTTTCATCGCGAAGGGCGTTACTAGCTATTTCGATGATCTGATTGTCTTGCGAGCGGGTCTGGCGACGCAAGAAGAATATCTTGGCCTGCTTGGCAAGATGATCCAACAAGTCGAGGATTCACCGGGTCGACTGCTCCAAACGTTGAAAGACTCTAGTTTCGACACCTGGATCAAATACTATCGTCCCGATGAAAATGCAATCGATAGTCGTATTAGTTATTACACCAAAGGTGCCTTGGTCGCTTTCCTGTTAGACGTTCATATACGAATCTTGAGCGACGATCGCTATTCGCTTGCCGACGTCATGCGACAACTTTGGCAGCGCTGTCGTGTTTCTGGCTACACATTGTCCGACTTTGAATCCATTGCATCAGAATTAGCCGGCGCAGATCTTACCGAATGGTTTGACAAGCATGTTCGTCGCAGCGATCAACCCGACTATCAAACGGCCTTGGATTGGCTCGGCTTGAAACTCGATCCATCCAACGCGGTTTCGCCATCGAATTCAGTCGGAATGGCGGTTTCGAACGCAAAAACTTCCGTCCCAAAACCAGAATGAATTGGGATGCGAGACCGCGATTCGTGACGGCCGCATCATCGTCACCAAAATCGTTCGAGGCAGTTCGGCTTCGAAGGCCGGATTGCAAGTCGACGACGAACTCATCGCCTTAGGCGGTCATCGCTTGCCGAAGGAAAATTGGAAAGATCGCCTTCAATGCCATCGCACCGATCAAGAGCTTACCGCGACCATCGCCCGACGAGGACGAATCGGCGAACTCCAACTACGTTTGCAGCCGAGATGTTCTCGGAAGCTTGAAAGCGTCTCTGAACCAACAGCTGCTCAAACCAAACGGCAAAAAGCTTGGCTTTTCGGATGACGAAATTTGGAGCAAAACAATACACTTCACGGTGAAGCAGAATCCAATGAAATTTATGAAAACATTCATCGCCTTCTTCGGTGGACGTCGTTGTCTGGACCAACACCGGGCGGCTTTCGTGTGGGGCGGTTTGGCCCGCCCAGCTATTCAAATATCGCGACTCGAAACGCCGTGAAATCGATTGAACAAGTTTGTTGAGGTGCCCAAGACAAATCATTGCCTCCGTGAAAGACTTCGCATAGTAATGAATCGACCAGAATCGTTTTGTCGGTTCGCCATCGGACATTGTTTCGATCGACGACTTTCATCGAAGCCGCATCGTCGCATCTTCGCACCCAGACTTGAATCGAACCATCGGCTTGGTCGAGCCGATTCATTCCGACGCGTAGCGTGATTTCGATCGGTTCTCCACGCGGAAAGCGAAAATCATCGGGAAATGAAAAGCTCTGACCGTACTTGTCGGGCTGATCCATGTGATAAACGTAAGCTTCGCCTCGACCTTCTTTCCGCCACATAATGCGAGCCGAGAAGCCATTCTTTCCATCGGCTGGATTACCGCCGGTGACACTCTTGGGACCTCCGGAAAGTCCGGGTAACTTGCCGCCTTTGACGAATTCAAAATCGTCAGCGAATTGAAGTGTGTAGCTTAATTCGATTCTCTCCCGACCTTCGAGTGGCCAACGCCAACCGACGCCGCCTTTCTCAGGGCCGATTTGATTTGGACTACATTTTACGCGTAACCAGTTGCGGTTCGAATGATGAACAACCGAAGCATGCCCTTCAGCGACACCGTCCTCAAAGTTGCAACCAGGCCAGTCGACCTTCCAACGCTTGACATCGTAGCTTCCCCCCTCGCCCGAAATAGCGATGTCGAACGGGAATTCAGCGGCACGGCACGATTGGAAGCAGAAGAATAAAACCGACACGAGGATCAGGATTAAATCGTTTTTCATAATGCATGCGGTTAAGAAGACTTCCGTCGCGACACATTTATTTCGTCGCGGAATATCATACGCCTCTATCCGTCGATTCGGTAGGACTCACTGGGCATGAGCAAAACGGGAGGACCTTCCTTTAGCAAGCACATTTTTACCCCATTGTAGAACAATTGTCCTCAATTGTTCAGGATTGGAAAAAGTCACGCATAGAATCCAAACCAATTGACAATTGAGATATTTCAATAAAATAGTCTTGGCTGGGGATTGGTGAACCGTGGGGACGAACCGTGGGGACACCCGCAAGTAGAGCTGACCGAAACTTTGCTGGCTACTAAGGCAAGCGTGTTGATTGCTTTTCCAAACGAATTGGCGGGGACACAGCCCTTTGCCGTGGGGTAGACATACTCCTCCAAAAATGTGTGTGTCCCCACGGGCCTGCAAAAAATGTGTGTGTCCCCACGGGCCTGCATCCCCTACTCCTCCAAAAATGTGTGTGTCCCCACGGGCCTGCATCCAGCCCTTTGCCGTGGGGTAGACATACTCCTCCAAAAATGTGTGTGTCCCCACGGGCCTGCAGGGCGGTGATGAGGAATAGGGAGAGTTTCATGGTCATAGATGCGGTGGGCTTAACGATCTTTACCGAGGCCGAGCCACTGGTCGCCCTGGCGGGTGAACTCACGGCCTTGTTTGATTTGTTTCACGGGTATGCCGCGAGCCAACCGACGGAAGACAGCCCGCCTAGCTGAATCAAAAAGATTACCGGCAACGGTGTTTGTTTCATGGTCATTTCACAACGGTGTTGACCTTGAGGCCATAGCATTGTTCCCACCAGCCGACACGATCTTCGTCGGTTGGCTCGGATTTGCTCAGTCGTTTTGTCCAGGTGCGCTGGTAGTCGGCGCGCTTACTCTTCTGGATCTCTGCCAGCGGTGGTTCGGTGTCGGGATCACCCTGGCGGCCTTGGTCGTTGGTTGTCTTGATCCAGGCATCCATTGCATCGCGCTGCGTGCTGACGATGGCGGCGTGAGACGCAGCATCGGCGATATCATACAGGCCCAGCGGATCGGCTTTCAAATCGTAGAACTCGACTTCTGGACGCCGGGGTGCGAGCCACTTCGACGGGAACAGATCGAGCTTGCCCGTGTCGTGCAGCACGCGTAGCAGGGGCATGCCGGGATAACTGTCCTCCTTGTAGCTGGACCAGTTCAGCCGTGATAGTTCGGGATGAAAGTTTCGCACGAGCAAGGTGTCCTCGCTGATCACCGCGCGGATGCGATCCATGGCATCGCCACACCGATCACGCGCTGCATAGAGGTAAGCACGCTGCGGAAAATCGATCCCGAGCACCGGCTTGCCTTCCATCCATGCAGGGATTGGCAACCCCGCGATCTGCAGCATGGAAGGCGCGAGGTCTATCAAGCTCACGAGCCCCTGCTCCACGCCTCCCGCCGAGATACCAGGCCCGCGCACGATGAGCGGCACCTGCAAGCCCTCGATACTTAGCCACTGCTTGCCCCACGGCATCGGGCGACCGTGATCGGCGAAGAACATCACGATGGTGTTCTCCAGCACCCCTTCCGCCCTGAGCTGATCGAGAATTACGCCGACGCGCTGATCGACGACTTCGACGCTGCGCTGATACGCATACCAGTCGCGACGTAGCAAGGGATGGTCAGGATAATTCGGCGGCAGATGGATCGCGTTAAGCGCGGCTTCATCGAAATGTTCGGGAATCGGAAACGGGCGATGCGGCTCCGTGATCTGGAACTGCGCAAAGAAGGGCTGGCCCGGTTTCCGTTTCCGCCAGTCATCGCCATCGAGCATCTGCTTCGCATCGTGCGCGAAGTTGTAGTGTGTCTTGCCCTTCGTGATAGCTCGGCCACTCCGCATGCTGCCGGGCGCAGCGGCATTGCTGACAAACCAGCCCGCCTCACGCAACAAAGTCGGCAGAGGCTTGTAAGGCGCGGGGAGTGGCTGGGGATTCTCCGCATCGTGCGGATGGAGCCCCGTTGTGGTCTGATAACATCCGAGGATAAAAGCCGAGCGCGAGGAACTGCACACGGGCGCCGTCGCAAATGCGCGCGTGTAAAGGCGACCCTCCGCCGCCAGATGATCGAGCTGCGGTGTCTTCACCCCCGCAGCACCATAAGCAGCAAAGTCTGGAGACATGTCATCCGCAATGATCCAAACGAAGTTCAGCTTTGCCGGATCGGCAGCTTGGAGTACGGCCAGCGGAGTCATGAGCAGGGCGAGGAGGAACGTTTGTTTCATTCGCGAAATCATACCTCTCTCCAACGCCGGAGGGAATACGCATCATTCGGACGCCGTTTCTGAATTTGGCTTTCACGGAGGAGGTGAAGTCCATCTTCACGCCGAGTTCTGTGAGGCATTTGTAGTTCGCGAGCAGTTCGAGCATCACGCGCGTGTAGTCCCGCCCCTGACGATGAAACTTCACGCGGTCGGCGTATTCGCCAGCGGGTGCCTTCGCTTCAGCGGCTTTGAGGTGTTCCTCGGCGGCCTCGACTGCGGCAGGCGGAATCAACTTTCCCCAAGCCCCGATGACATTCGCATAGGCGATGCCGGTGATTTTCCGAGTGCGCGTTCTGCCGCGCCGTCTCCGACGAAAAAGCTCAGTCCGGCCACGTCCGGTGCGGCTTTTCCAGCCGCGACGATATCGAGTTTCCGCCCCGCGATGCGCCCCGCATAGCCCTCAAGTTCCTCCGCTGCTGCTCGCTGAACGGGAAGCGCATCATCGGCGATCACGACACGGCGGAAGTCATTGAGTCGTTGCCCGTCAGCCGCTCGCACGGTCGTTAGCGGTGCGAGCAGCAGGGCGGCGAGGAGTGCAAGTGTGAATTTCATAGCGACTCGTTGTTTGAGGTGATGAAGCACGGTTTGCTCCCGCTTTATCAGCAATGCCAGTAACTTCAGGGTTCCTCCGTCGCGCGATTGGGTTTCACTGGCGTGGGAGATGCATGGGGAAAAACATCATATCATTTCCTGAAGATTCAGCGGCTGCATAATCGCCATTGAATGGCGATTTCATTTCCGCAACGAGCAGGATCGCCGACAAAGTGGCTGTGTCCCCGTGGTTCTGTCCGACAAAGTGGCTGTGTCCCCGTGGTTCCGACCTCAACTTTGACTTCGACCTTTGCGATGCCCGTGCCATCATCCCAGGGTGGATGGTACATTCTTGGTAGGGCCGTTCTATTTGCGCAAAGTCTCGTGCAGCCACGGTAATTCGGGGTTTGCGTGGACTCATCGTATCTCATCACCAATTTCGAACCATGCCGGTTTCGGCGGTAGGCGATCGAATAGATGATTGCGGTTATTTCGCTGAACAATGTTGACTGAGTTTTCCCAGCCGCCGGGCGCATTCACTTTCACGACAGGCCGACCGGTCGGGTCATCGATGCGAAGATTGTCGGCGATCAGTCCGTTGCTCGATTTGCGCCAACAATGAATCGCTTCGCCGTTGCTCTTGATGATGTTTCCGATGACCTCGTACCGATCGAGCTGAAAGTTTGGTTCGATGGATGTGGTGTTGGTTTCCATATAATTGTAGTTGCAACGAACATTGCGTAACTGGCCACGATGTGATGGATGGCCAAGTAGATAGCCGCTGCCGCCGGGGTTGATGGTTCGCGTGTACTGGATCGTAATGTTCTCAGCATCGAAGGATTCGCCCCGAGTGACACGGCCGCCCGCAAGTAAGTCGCCGGTGTGCTCGCCATAAACCATGACTGAACGCATCGTGTCCGTCATTGTGATATCTTCGATTAAGCCATTGCGAACTCGCCCATGAATGAGTACGCACGCATTGATATCCTTGACGAGACCGCTGGGCAGAGTGTTGTTCGAAGCATTCATATCGATCATCCCATGGCCATGAATCCTAACGTTTTCGATTGGCGTCCCTTGTGTGCCATGGCCGATGCGAATCCCGTAGGCAAAAGGGCCATCATAGGAAATGAACCACAAACTCCCGCTATTGTGACCGGTTTTTTGACCAAAACGAATCTTGACTCCAGCGTCCAAATCTTGCCAATCACCAGTGATCGCAATATGCTCAACTTTCTTTTCGAATAGCCGGCCCACACCCCATGCAAACGTATCGGGTTGGCCTTCGCGACCTTCGCCGTCGATCACGATTGAATAGACCGTATCCTTATGGCTAAGGTCGTACGTGCCGCCAACTTGGAAATCATCCAATTTCTTGGGAGCTCCGTGGTCGGTTGTGACTTCCGGAGCGACTTCTACGTGAGTTGCCTGATCAATCAATTTGAGGGTCGCGCCCGCTTTGAGTTCAATTTCGATGGGCTTGTCGATGTAAAGCATGGATTGGTGTTTCCCTAGGCCGTGCCAATGAAGCCCCGGTTGGAAAATCAGCTTATCCCCAGCGTCCGCCTGGTCGAGCACGGCTTGCGGCGAGTCTCCGGGGTTGACGTGGTGATCAGCAGCTTTGGCTAAGCCGTGGTTGGTCAGTATCGCAACCAAAATCAGGAGTAGTCTAATTTTCATGGTGATTCAAGGTTGAAGGGGTCGTTGGCAAGCCGAAATCCAATCGAACCATATTTCAAACAGTCGGCTACCTGACAAACAGTGGCTTATTATTGGCGATAAAATTGAGATACTTAATTTTTGGCTCGATAGCAGAATCGGTGGCTCAATACAAACTATTCTGGGGTGGGGATCGGAAGCCAATGTATCAACGGACGTCCATGGTGCGGTGGATTTTTGAGGCATCACTCCGATATCCAAAGCAGGTAAAAACAACCCACTAGACGAACAGGCGGGCGGGTTGCCGAGCACCTTTGGCGCATCGGAGACCGAGATATTCCTCAGCGGTTTGCTTCCCAGCAGAGCCCGCTTCCGCTTCTCCCGGCACTAACAGCATGTCCGATCAAAAGCTTCGTGGCAATACTTTGACCATCGGAACTTTGGACATCGGAGCCATCCCTTGAAAATCTATTGGATACGCTCGAACAACTAAAGGATGCGGGCCAATCCTCGACTAATCAAGATCGATTCCGAATTGAACCAAGATTTGAAAACGACGAAACCCTTTGCATTCCCCGTATTTCAGCACTCTGAACGGATCTAGTTTATAAAAAGTGCCCACAGATTCTACCGGAAGAGCCCTTCTTTTTGGCATCTCTTCCGGCTGCACTGTCGGTGCCGGGACTTTCGCCGCCTTCACCGGCGTCCTTCTGGTCAGCTATGGCGAGCCTCCACGGCTTCCAGCGAACCCCGGGAGAAAGTAATACAGCGAGGAGGGAGGCGAAGTTTTGCTCGGCCGCGAGAGGACGATTTCCGCGCGCAGCTGGCCGTCCTTCACGAGGAAGGCGTCGGTGGCGAGGAGGGAGGCCGGCGCAACTGCGAGGAGTGCGGTGATGAGTGTGAATGTGTGTTTCACGGAATAATCACCTGGTCTCCAGTCTCCCAAATTTCTCCGGCACGTGCCACCCGGCTCTGGTCGTGGAAAAGGCTTGCAGCTCGGGCTTTTTAAAGTCGAGGACGCGGAGGCGGCCGACGTTGAAATACCAGGGCTCCTGCGCGGTGGGCTTTGAGCCCGAGATGCGATGATTCGGATCGGACTGCGCTTCGAGTGCGCCGACCACGGGAATGCGTATCCAGACACGCCAAGAATCGCTGCCACGTTCGGTTTTGACTTCAGCACGGGATTGCCATTTCCCGGCGGGATTGCCTTCGGCGATTACGCCGTCGGGATTGATCTCGATGTGGTAGTAGGAGTGCATTGGCGTTTCGAGGGAGATGACCACGTTGTCGCCGTTGTGGACCTCAGGGCTGACGTTCAGCCGCTTCATCTCGGGTTCCTGGCAGACGATGTCGAAGAGAATTGCGTTGTTGTCCCATCCGGCGCGGAACGTGGTTTCAACAGGCGGAGCTTCGAGCGTCATGTTGTCTTTCAAGGTGTAGGCGGTCGCCATGGTGAGATCGGTGCCGGCGATGGCCACGGGCGCTTTCGCGCGTGCCTCCGCCAGCACCTTTTCCTTCTCGCGATACGTGGCGATCAGTTCATCCTTGGGCTGAAGCTCCGAGATCATGAGAGCAATGCGTTTGCCATAGACCGTGTTGCCCGCGATTTGCTGTGCTGTGTCGAGCAACTCGCGGAAGCGCAGGTTCGTCGCGAGCGGGACGTTGGCCGGGCTGCCTTTGCCACGGCCGCGGCTTTGGTCTTTGTGAGCCAGATTGAGTTCGGCGAAAGTGATCGCCTCCTTCATCGCCTTGGCGGCGGGGCCGTAATAGAGTGCGCAGTAGTCATCGAGCACGGCGTCAACGTCCTGATCGGCGTCCCAGAGGAAACGGGACTCCACATAGAGCGTGATGTGTTCGAGCCCCGGCGCTCGCCACTTTCCGCCTTCCTGGCTTTGCTCGCCATTGTCACCAAGGGAAATTCCTTTGAGTGCCTTGAGATCCTTCGCGACCGATCTTGGGTGAAGCACGGGATAGGCGATGGGCGCGCCCTGGCCCCAGATGTGGTAGCGGTTGTTTTCGAGACGCAGGATATTTCCCGGGGCGATCTTACTCTGCCACTTCTGCACGCGAGCCCAATAAGCCGTCCAATGCTCCGCATCCTCCATCATCGGACGGCCCGCGTTCGCGATCCACACGGCCAGATTCGGGCTGAACTTTTCGATCGTGTCCGGCGCTTCGATGTAGCTCGTGTAGGCGCCACAAGTGATGCGATTGTCGGGATACTTTTTGTAAACCTCCCGCGCCACGCGATCGGCGAACCCCCACACAAGTTCCGATGCCGATTTCCCTGAGCAATTCTCGCACTGGCAGAGCTGCAGGCCGTCCACAGGCCAGATATCAACGCTGGGAAAGTGGAAGGTGTCGTAGAGGTAGCTGATGTATTTGACCGTCTCCTTGATCAAGCCTTCCGAGGTGAAACAGGGCGCGGCGTCCTTGCCGCTCGCACGCTTTTCGGTGTCACGTTTGCCGTTGAGAATCGCAAAATAATCCGGGTGCGCCTTCTGTATGGCCTCGTGATTATACACGTTGTTGAGCCCGTGCGGTCCGCGCAGCGGCCCGAGCAACTCGTAGCCCGAGTTCATGCCGAGGCGTCGCGCCCAGATTATGTCGTCGAAGCCGAAACTGGCGTAGTTGTTCCATTGCCACATGCGGAGCGGAAAATCGGGTTTCACCGTTTCGTTAAATGGCCCGACGGAGATTGTCGCCATCTTGGGGACGACCTCGCCGAGATCGCCCGCCATGAACCAGCGCACGCCGAGGCCGCGCAGCAGACCATACACGGCGTTGAGAGAGCCGCCCTCGTCCTGGTTCCAGAAGCCTGGTTTCACTCCCCCTTTCGGGTTCCAAAGCATGGCAAAATCCGCATCGTAGTAAGTGCTCATGACGGCGTTGAAATCCGCCGGGTTCCAGAACCCCTTGAAGCCGGAGGCGAACGGAAACCCCCACGCCGCGTCCGTTTTACCTTCTGTGAACTTTTCCCATTCCGCCGCCGCTTTAGGTGACTCGTTGCGTTTCTTCGGCCACGGCATCGTCGAGGGATCAAAATCAAAGTCCAGGCCGATTAACACCAGCCAATCCGCGCCGGAAACCATACGGTAAGCACCATCGCGCAACCCGTCCGTCTTCACCCCCAAGCGATCCGTCTCCGCACTCCGACCCACGTGGATTTTGACCGTCTTTGCCGCAGTCGGTGCCGTCACGATCGGTAGACGCGCGCCGCTCATCTGCTCAACGAAATGTTGCAGCTCCAGCGCCGCCAACGTCACCATGCGCGGGCGTTCCTTGCCGATGATGATCTCCGCACGCGGCTGGCCGCCGTCCACAATGATGGTGTCAGCAGAGTGCGCAGGAACGGCAATGATACAGAGGCTGCAGAGGAGACTGAGAAGGATGTATTTCATAGTTGGTGATTTTTAATCCAAACGGGGTCATTGTCCACTTGGCAGCTTTGCGACTTCAATTCGAAGCAGCACCTTGCTGCTCACATCGCGCCTGGCGCGGACATCGGCCTCCGTGAATGCCGCCATCAGCACCTCGCCATCAGGCGTCCGTTTGTGGTCGTAGATGATACGAATGATGCCGTCGCTGCCCTGCACGCCGTCGGGATAGGTCACGTCCTCGCGTTCATCGAACATGAAGCCGCCGAGCCAGGTCTTGCCATCGTCATCGGAAATGTAGGCGGTCAGCTTCTCGCGCGGGACGCGTTGGTCGAGTGGGCCGTGCTTCACGAGCAGCAGACTCCCCGACTGCAAGCGCCGCACGAAGAAGCGCGAAGTGCAATGCTTGAGAGCGATGCGTTGCACGGGAGTCCATGTCCTGCCTTGGTTCGTGGAGATGGTTTCTGCCAATCCCTGCACCCGCACCAGCATCCAGAGCGAGCCGTCTTTGCGCTCGACAATCATCGGCTCATCGGGGCCGCGTGACTTGAGGTCAGGCACATTGGCGGTGCCGCGCAGGTTGAAGGTTTTTCCCTGGTCGCTCGATGCATAGACTCGGATACTGTTGTCCGCTTTCCAGATCGACGAGGTGAGCAGCCAGTCGCCGTTCGCGAGCACGGTGGGCTTGTTCATCATGATGCCGTCGCCAATGCGGCGCGGCGCGGACCATTTTGGATCGTTTGCATCTGGTTCAGCGGTCATCATTGCCCACACCCCGAACCGCCCATCCTGCATCCCCGCGCTTTGTCCCCAGAATAACCACAGGCGCTGTTGCGGATCGATCCAGACGTTGGCGGACATCGCGCGAGTGCCCTCGTTCGGCAAGATCATGAGCTTCACCTCCGACCACGAGCGCCCATCGTCATCGCTGAATCTCACGACCTGATAGTTGCGCGTGCTCTCGACGTTCCGTCCGTAAACGGTCCACAGCCTTCCCTTCGGCGTGCGCTCAATCCCCGCAACGCCTTGGCGCTTCGTCGGCGCAATCTGCTCCGCCGTCGGCGAACCTATCACGCGCGGCGGCTGCAGCGCCACGTCACCCGATGCAGCGGGCGCTTCAGCGGCACGCAAGGTGACCGGCGGAGTCAGCAGCAGGGCGGTGAGAAGTGTGAGGGCTGATTTCATAATCTGTTGATGGCAACTCTTTGAAAAGGTGGTGCTGTGCTCAACAATCTATCCGATACGCCCCCATTGATCCAACATCAATTTCCTGGTTTTTCCGGCTCGGGGACTAAACTGTTACGCGTTAGCGAAGTTTGATGGCGAGCCAAGCGCGGGCGTAGGCCCAGAGGCTGTCGGCGGTGCGGGGCGAGATGCTGAGAATCTCGGCCGCCTCGGGGATAGTGAAGCCGGCGAAGTAGCGGAGCTTCACCAGGGCGGCTGCCTTTTCATCGGCTTGGCTAAGTTCATCAAGCGCATCGTTGATCGCGAGGATTTCATCTGGCGATGTGTTGATCGGTATCTCCAAGTCATCGATATTCTGTTGCTCGAACCGGCCCGCGCCGCGCTTGAGGCTCTGACGACGACGAGCGGCTTCTACCAACAAACGCCGCATGGCCTCGGCCGCCGCCGCGAAGAAGTGACCGCGGTTGTCCCATTTCCGCTGATCGCTTTCACCGACCATACGCAGGTAAGCCTCGTGAACCAGCGCGGTAGCATTCAGCGATTGCGGCGCAGATTCTTTAGCTAATCGTGCGGCCGCTAACTTTCGTAGCTCACCATATACCAATGGCAAGAGTTGTGATGCGGCCTGCTTGTCACCGCTCCCCACCGCCGAGAGGATCTCCGTGACTTGGGTCATGGGACAAGTTGTCCTTCACGTTCATTGGATGGGTCCACGGGTTCAGTGCTAAGCTTTACTTGCATCGGACGCGTCTTTTCCAATCCCAGACTGAAATCGAGTTGTGAAACATCCAGCAATACGATTTCCTTTTCGTCTCGCCGATCGATGGAGATGGTTTGGCCATCGGGGGACCAGCGAGGAAGCGTGCCGTCTCCGCTGGCCAGCAACCGCCGATGGCCCGAAGCGACTTCGATGAGCCAAATGCCGCGTCCTTGTGTTTGCGAGGACGAGCTGGGGCGGCTTCCATAAACGACGAACTTTCCGTCAGGAGAAAAATCGGCAAGTCCCAATTCGGAAGGACTGCTCAGAGGCAACGCGACCAGTTCCTCAGTAGTCGCCAAACGATGAATCGAAAGCTTTCCGGGAACGATCCGGACGATCATCGATCCGTCCCGTGAGACAGCGGGATGGACTGCCGAATCGAGGGCATGATCCCACAACGGCAATTCAGGTGCCATCGCGTCGATGGCAAAAAGCTTCGGCGATTTGTCCTCCATCAATCGTCGATAGACAAGCTTGTTATCACGAGTCCAGTGCGGGAAACCACCTTCGGTCAGTTGCTTCAGTTCGCTGCCGTCAGGATTCACTATCCACAATTGCTCCGCCGTCAATAGTCGCGATTGGTCGTTAGGGAATTTCACGAATGCAATTTTTTCTTCGGGAGCGGTGGACCACGCAGCGTCGAATCCACCCTGGCACAGTACTGTCACTTTGCTTGATTGTAGATCGACGATTTCTAGATTGCTTGTCGTCAGGTTGCGTTCACTCGCATTCCGAACAATTTTCTGACTATCGGGTGACCAGCCGGCGCTCCAGCCGGGAATACGCCGGAAGCGAGCTACTGCGTCCGGAGGTAACAGCGGAGCGGATTGAACGTTCCAAGAGTTGGTACTGGCGAGACTGTCCTCCGACGAGTTGCCCTTGAACGTTTCACGATAAGGCTTTTTCTGACGATACATTTCCAGACGAGATCGATACAGGTGATGCGTGTTGACAGACGCCTTGTCGACCGCCCGTTCCTCCCATTTAACGGCTTCTTCAAAGTTCCCAGCTTCGGCATGCGCGGCTGCAAGTGTGTCGAGTGGCGATGCGATTTTCCATTCCGTCAGTTCATTCGAACGGGTCGCATCAGCGACAGCTTGTGCTCCGTTTCGCAGCGCTTCATCCGGCAGGGTGGCCAGCAGCCAAGCCCGCCGGTTGAGGACCGTTGTGTAATGAGGAACTAATTTGAGAGCTTCATTCAGATTGGCCAGCAACTTCACTGGATCAAGATTTTCGCTGCTACTGGTCGACGATAATCTCATAACGCGTTTCATGATGAGGTACTCATCCAGATTCAGCGCATCATCGTTGTCTTGGTCGAATGGCTTGTGCGCTTTCCAGCTCGAAGTGCTGCTCCAGAAGCTATCACTCTCGGTGAGCTTGCCATCGTCATTCTTGTCATAAGTCTTGAACAGCCTTCGGTCGTCGCTTTCGTCCGACGAGCGGTCGGGGATTTCCAAGCCCAACTCTCGAATTCGCATTCTGACCCAAAACGAAATCAGGCTGCGATATTCTATGGTCGATCGATATTCCATGTCCTTGTTCGCGATCAGCGACAATTTGTCCCGTGGAACACCTGCCCGATGGAGCGCCATCAAGAGAAACGCTTTCCTTAAGAACTCCCAACCACCGGTGACCGCGGCGGTCGATTCCGGTATCGCCGACAAAGTCGCAACAGCAGTTTCGGTTTGGTCGCAAAAATATTGTGAGCAACCTATCAGTACGCGACTGCGAAAGGAACCCGACTCAGACGCATAAAGGGTTTCTGCCCATAAAAGCGCTTTCCTGTAAGCGTCCGTCGTATTGGTGGGGTTTCCTAGAAACATGGCACGGTTTCCTAGAATGGCAAGGCACGCATCGGCAATCTGATCACCGTTGGTCCCCAATCGTTCTACGGCTGCGAGGGACGCTTGTCGAACGCCCGACCTTAGTGCCGTTCGCGAGTTTACTTCGGCGATCAATTCCGATGGAATCGGCGTCTTCTTGACGAGCATTTCTACTAGTCGACTCGATATCAATCTAGCATCGTCCTCAGAACTAAGCGGCGTCGCATCGTATACGAGCGATCTACCGACTCCACCTGCCGATCCATAACGCTTACGAAACAGCAGGCTGGTTAGCCGCAATCCGGTCGCATCAAATAGCATTTCCCAGTCAAAGTGAGATTGTTCGGCCACGGGCATCGAGAGTATCTCCTTACCGGTATCCACATCCCACAATCGCCCCAACGGAGGAGTCGATTCAATACCGTCAGAGAAATACTTGCCATTCAAGGTTAGCAGACGTCGTCCATCTGGACTGAACCTAACCTCGATCCCCTTACCGCTTGCCAGTGAGAAACGGCTGAGGAATCGTCCGCCCGGAAGCTCCCAAAGGGAGACTTCAAGCGACGAGGAGATGGTCGACGGACTAAGAGTTCGGAGCGAAAGCAGTCCGCTATGCACAATCGCCGCCCGACTTCCATCTTCACTGAATACGATTTGCGTCCCCGGAGCGGAAACAATCAACTTCTCATCTGGCAAGCTCCAGATCTCGGCTTCATCCAGAACGGATCGGACTACGCCGAGGTGATGCCCGTCCGGTGACAGCGATGGCTTGGCGGCCAGAAATCTGCTCGATATTTGATCGTATTCGATGCCGGCGATTCGAGGTTCCGCTACGGTCTCCCATGACTCGGCATCCTTGATGATGGTCCGCGACGCAACTGGATGGCTGGGAGCTTGTTTGTCTGACGCCGACCAGGTTACCAGCGAACCGACAGCCAAGAGTCGTCTATCGGAACAAATTTCTAATACCTTAAACCATCAACGCCTATCTTCCAATGCGCAATCGGCAGCCGCAACGCGCAGAATTACAAAATATTTCAATCGATTTCGGGGTACACAGATTGGGGCTGTGACTTTGGGGCAGTTGTAAAAAACCATGCTGCTGGCGACCCGATGCGAGCGGATGTTAAGTGGACCAATCTTTCATGTCTGCCACGACCCGCCCTACTGTTCAAAGTACAACCCGATCGAGCATCGTGTCTACCCCCATGTGACACGAGCGTGCAAAGGCGTCCCGTTGGAGAACGTCGAGACGGCGAAATACTACATTGAAAAGACGGAAACGACTCAAGGGCTCAACGTGGTGGTGCGAATCTTGGACAAGGTCTATCAAACAGGCCGCCAGTACGCAAAGAACTTCAAGGAAACGATGACGATCAAGTTCGATGAAAACCTTCCAAAATGGAATTACACAGCCAGCCCCGCAATCAACTGAAATCGGGAAGGCTTGCCAAAGCACTAGATTTTTACTTTCAGTTTCTTTCGATCGGCCTTATCCATGCGTTTCGGTTCGGGAAAGCCATTCTTACGTATTCGTTCATCCACCTCACGCAACGCGATCAAATCATTTGGATGGAGCCATCAGGAAGCGGACCCGTGTTGAGCGTAAGGTTTGCTTGCTGCGCGAAAGCATCCGCCAAGAGCGCCAACGTTTGGTCGGCAATGATGTGCTGGCAGCCATCCATATAGATCCAAGCCGGTGGCGCCGTTTGCAGCAGCTCGTGAATGACGGTTCGGTTGCGGTCGAACACTTCTTGAGGTTCGGTCCGAGCCACATCTGGCGGCTGACACTTCTCGCTGATCGCCAGTGCAATATTCCGATTGTACCAAGTTCGACCCCTATGGCCGTGGAAGACGTCCGGCGTCCGTTGCGATGTTTCTATTGCCAAGCGAGCACCTTCTCGGTGATCCCGACTGTGTCTTTCAAGCCCTTTACCGTTACGATACGATGAAAGGTCACCCCGCGATCGAGAGTGCTATGCTCGATGCGATGGCGTCAACTCCGGTAAACAAACCATCGCTCTTCCGCAGAAACTGTGGGTGGTTTTCGTGATCCGCAATCGATTTTAGCCGTGAAATACAAGGAAAACACTGGACTGAGTGATTGCAAAAACCAAGGTTCGCTTTCTGATCGGAAATGCTTACCCAAAAAATTGCTATGGTTTGGATGGTGCAATG